>OJKY01000025.1_pt1 | contig 158628 bp, 147 predicted proteins | sample 1596571 | NCBI WGS metagenome assembly OJKY01 (sample SAMEA4350170, study PRJEB24818) | metagenome | biome: human; feature: gut; material: faeces | place: Denmark | collected 2013-09 | reverse complement strand
CACCAGCTGTCTGTCGGAGAATCCGGTGTATGCCTTCAGGACCATGAGGGCAATCTTTGCCGCAGGGCTGAAGATGTTCCTGCGTCCCAGTCGCTGTTCCAACAGGCCCAAGGCTTTTGCCATACGCTCAAACGGAAACACCGAATGAAGCCTGCCAAGCTCACTCTCGTTAAAACTCTTGCGGTATTTTTCCAGAATATCAAATTCTGTAAAGCCCAAAGTAGGCTGAATTTCTGAAATATTTTGTACTTTTGCCATATCTTGGTTTGGAAATTTCCCCCGTTTTGGCTGCCAAACCTTGTTTTCGGGGGAATACCTAAAGATACAAAAAGCCAACTAATTCGCAACACTTTGTGTATGAATTAGTTGGCTAATTTTATATTATTTACTGAATGTCCCTAATTATCAATAAAGTATATTTGTTCTTACATCGAATTCACGTTAATATAAAGAATCATATCAATAAAATGATATGATTCTTTAATACATTACATCATAGGATGTGAATACTAACAGCATCCGCAAGAGCTGTCCTCATTTTCTTTCTCATCTTCTTCCTTTTAGATTTTTCCTCTTTCTTTTACTCTTTTATTTCTTCAATCTGAGGTCCGCAACAACATGATTTTGGCGCGAATAAAGAAGCCCCAAATCCTTTCTTTTCTTCTTTTTTGTCCATAATATAATAAAATGTTAAACAAATATCCTGATACAACGGCTGTCAGGAATATGACCAGCACAATCATGACAACAAGTTTCTTTTTGAATATACTTGCCAACATAGTCATTTCCGGTATAGCCATTCCTGCACCTCCGACAACGAGTGCGATAACAGCTCCTATACTCATACCCTTTCCCATTAATGCCACTCCGATAGGTATGGCTGTCTCAGCTACTAATCATTAGTTACCGCAACATTTCTCATTAATGGCCGATGCCCGCGACGGGCAGCACGAAGACTGACTTTTATCCTTTTCAATCTGACTCATTCAAGTATCATAATTGCCTTTGATGGTCTGATAGTACTCCTGAATCATGTAAGATACAGAAGGAACATCTTCATATCGCCGTGTGTATGTATTCTTAAGGCGACATCCGATAGTCAGCATATATGCCAAAGTCCGGATGTCGCTCATTTTTTCCGACAATAGCAACTTACTTACTACAACTGCAACTACATTTGATATGCTCCTTATACTCACCCGAATAGATAATTGCATTTTCCGGGCATAAATTTCCGCAACCATGACACCCGTCAATACATCCTTCACGGTACACGACCACCGGACGGCCATTCTCAACATCATAAACGCCATGCTTGCATTTGTTGTAGCAAGCAAGGCAGCCGATACATTTGTCCTCGTCAATAAGAGGAAACCATTTTTTACTCATATAACCCGATTTATCTAATTATCCGATTAAAACTTTATCTTGTCCGAAGTCACTCAAAAGAAACTATTCTTTTTTTCTTTCTCCATATTCTTATTTCTCAGCAGTTTCCGCCGCAAGAGCATTTCGGCAATTCTTCCTTTCTGATTTCTGTGATGTAGAAACGGGCAAAAGCATTTCTAATTTCGTCACGTACACGGCGGAACTCCGAATCGATGAACTCCGGTGTACCTGTAGCATGTGACGGATCGTCAAAGCCGATGTGCATACGTTTACCAACCTTTCCTGTAAAGGCAGGACAGCTTTCATTGGCACCACCACACACGGTTATTACATAATCCCATTCCTGATCGAGATAAGTGTTTACGTGTGTAGGCACATGAGAGCTGATGTCTATTCCGACTTCCTTCATCACTTCCACAGCCTTGCTATTTACCTGAGCTGCCGGTTCAGTACCACCTGAATAGACTTCTAAATTTTTGTCAAATGACTGTAAGAAGCCGTGAGCCATCTGGCTGCGGCAGCTGTTTCCCGTACAAAGAATCAATACTTTCATTTATTCTGTTTTTTTATTGGTTTTACTTAAAATATTACTTGAATACCTTTTTCAATTCGTCAGCCGGTATATATCCGACATGCCGGTAAATTTCCTTTCCCTGACTATCGAGAACGACCTGTGTCGGTATAGTCTGTATCTCAAAATAATCTGCCCAGTCTTTGTTCCATTTCTTTAAAAGGTTGATGAAACGCACATTTACCTTTCCTGCGAAATCTTTTCTGATAGTTTCCATTTCCTTTTCCATCTTCTTGCAGGGTGCACACCCTACAGCCCCGAACTCCAGAAATGTATAACCGTATTCCGTTCCGTCAGGCAGAGGATAGGTGAAATAAAGCCGGATGCTGTCTGCTATATTGACTACGGAAGTATTCTTTACTACCTGACCATTCTCTGTCATGTCCGTTTCACAGATCTCTTCCCGATTTTTTCCACTACCTGGTTTACATCCGGTAACAAGCAGCAACATCGCTGTCAACATCAACAAATATCTCATAAGCATTTCTATTATATCTTACATTCCACACTCAGAAGAAGATAATTCTCACGTCTGCCATTTCTGGCTTTCCAGCCCTGGTAATTCGGTGAAATTCTTACCTGTCTGATGGGAGAATATTCAAAACCACCGATAATCGTATGTCCTTCACTGACGTTATTTGTGTTTTCACCCGTTGCATCAAGAAGGTCAAAACGTCCAAACAGATGCATCTTGGGTGCTACGTTTACGGTCGTGTAAACTGAATATCCGTTGACATCTGTTCCTGATAAAAACTTATAGTTGAATGCTCGGTTGTATTCCGCTCCAAGTGAAAACCGACTGTGGTTGTACCCGACAAAAGCTGCTACCGAATACTGGTCTTTCTGAACGCCTGCATCCGTTTTCAAATACTCCGGTGTATTGTATATGTCACCGTATATCCTGAACATGAACCCTTTCGTCGGTTTCAATGTGATGCCGGCCCCATACTTGTACTTGTTGTCCATATTCTTAAATTTCCGCCCTTCTCCATTTGTCAATGCCAGATCAGCCGATATAACCGGTGAAAACTCATAACCAGCTACCACACCTATATCCTCACAAAAGGCGATGCCGTATTCTTCCTGAAAGGACTTGAAAATATATCTGTGCCCCCAGAAGTTCTCCTGTTCGGAAAACTGCTTCAGATTGACCAGTCCGGCAGACACGAAGAATCCGTTTCCTTTCCAGTCTATCTGTGCATTCTTCAGATATCCGTTGAATTTCGTTTTTCCGTTTTCATCGGCCACTGTTTCCACATTCATGAGGATTTTTGCGAAGAAACCTTTGGCAAAGAATCCTTCATAGCCGACAAACGCACGGTCGAGGTTGAATCCGCTGTTTTCATTCTTGTGTCCAAGCCCGGCCTTGTAGTTGGAAAAAAGAGTGAGCACGGGTTTTCCGGAAAAAGCCTTTTCACCTTCCTGCGCCACGACAGGCTGGAGAGAAATGGCGGTCAGCATAACCGCAGGCCACCACTTTCTTAATTGTCTTCCAATCATCGTCAACCCTCTACAATATATAGTTAAACAGATAGCCCGATAGAATAATAAAGAACGCCACCGTTCCGAAGAATATGCCGATAAGCCTCCATGTCATTACTTTCTTCAGCAGGGTGGCTTCCGGCAAGGAAAGTCCGACGACCGCCATCATGAAAGCTATTGCGGTTCCGATGGGAATACCTTTTGCCACAAATACCTCGATTACCGGTACGATACCTGCTGCATTGGCATACATCGGCACAGCAAGTATAACAGACAGAGGCACGGCATACCAGTTGTCTTTCGACATGTATTGCTGGAAGAAGCCTTCCGGCACAAAACCATGCATGAAGGCACCGATACCAATACCAATCAGGATATATATAAGTACACCGCTAACAATCTTCCAGGCATCACGGACAATGGTCGGGAGTCGTTTGATAAAGGTGGTATGGTCTTTTTCCCATTCATCGGCCTGGGCAGATGAGTGGGCCTGTATCTGCTTTACCCAATCACTCAGATAAGGTGCCAGACGCATACGACCGAGTACGATACCGCCTATTACTCCCAACAGAATCCCGCTGATGACGTAAATCAGTGTCACTTTCAGGCCAAATGAGCCGAGGAACATGGCTACAGCCACCTCATTCACCAACGGCGATGTAATCAAAAAGGCGAAGGTGACCCCCAAAGGGATGCCGCCTTTCACAAATCCTATGAACAACGGTATGGATGAACACGAACAGAACGGGGTAATGGCTCCGAAGAGTGACGCCAGCAAGTATTGCAACCCGTACATCTTATGTGTGACGAGATAGTTCCGCAAACGCTCTATCGGGAAATAAGCGTTGACAATGCCCATCAATACACTGATGAAAAACAAAAGTATGAGAATTTTAATCGTATCATAAAAGAAGAAGTTTACGGCAACCCCTATCGAAGTGTCGGCACTCAGTCCGAACAACCCGTAAACAAGCCAGTCAGCAAAATCCTGTATCATTTCTATTCTATTTTAATTCGTCTAAATACGAACAATCAACTTATTTAAAAAGCGGCAGATTCCACAACGATTGTCTCTGCCGCCCACAATTAAATCATTCCGTGCATCAGATACCCAAAAGTTTCTTGACCTCGCTTTCAGTCGGAACCTGTCCTTTCATCTTCACCACTTCATCAATCACCACGGCCGGTGTGGTCATGATGTTGTAGTTCATCATTTCCATGATGTCGTCCACCTTGGTCAGTTTTGCATCGATGTGATTTTCTTTCAGCACTTTCTCAATTACATTATAGGTTGATTTACACTTGGCACAACCCGGACCTAAAACTTTAATTTCCATGTTCGTAAATATTTGGTTTGTTATCAGATTCGTTTTATAAATACATTATCCAGCAATAATAGATACCGACGAGAATAAATACCACGCCCACAATCAAATTCATCCATTTCTGCACTTTCTGCATCCTGCCGTAGAAATTTCCCATCTGCTGTACACTGAAAGCAAGAATCCATGCCACGGCAAGCACAGGTAGGGCTGTGGCAATGGCGAATACCACGGGCAGTAAATATCCGGCTGTCGCTGTGGCAGACATCGGTATCAGCATACCGAAATAGAACACGCCGCTTGTCGGACAGAAAGCAAGGGCAAACAGTACTCCAATCAACAGGGCACCCCATCCACCCTTTCTGGCGAGACCTTCCGCATTTCCGTTGAATCCGAACTTCGGGAGATTCAGTTTGTCACCAAAGAGCATGAACAGACCTATCACGAGCAGAAGCGGACCCAGAACAAGTTCCCCCCATGTTCCGATAGCCTTTTGTATACCGAACATACTGGAACCTTCTTTCAGAATCATAATCAATACCGCTCCAAGCAGGGTGTATGAAAGGATACGCCCCAGCGTATAGAGTAGGCCGTTCCGGAAAACGCGCTTTCTGTTCTCAATGTCTTTTCCGATAAATCCGATGGCCGCTATGTTTGTCGCCAGCGGACAAGGTGATAATGCTGTCAACAGTCCGAGCAGAAACGCCGTCAGTACGGGAGTGGAGCTGTTATCCAGCAACGTCTGTAACCAATCCATAACCTTCTCAATTATTTCAGCATCTTATTAACAGCCTTAACCAACCCAGCCTTGAATACGTCCGGTGACTTACGGGCATATCCGAAAGCAAATTCGGTCATATTCTCGCTTGTTTCCTGACCGTTCTTATACTTAACGACAAACAGCGATGACCAGGTTACCTCATACTTTTCAGCTATCTTCTCATTTTCTTTCTTACTGATATCTATTACTTTAAAAACGACCTCACCTTTTTTAATCTGGTCAGCAAAACTTTCTTCCATTGCCGCTTTTGTATTGCTTTCGATAGCCATACAGGTAGCGCAACGCTGCTTTCCATGAAAATACAATACTTCCACGTGGTCTTTTGCCGTTACTTCTTTTTGAGTCTGCGTTTCAGTTCCATTCTTTGCATTCATGTTGCAAGAGATAAAGGCGAAACACACAGCAAGCAAGAATAAAATCTTTTTCATGTCTTTCTATTTTTTATTGTTAGTTATTCGTAAAACTACGAATTTACTTTTCAAAAAAAGAGCTTATTTACAGCAACTCTTTTTCTTACATAGGTTGGCCAAGAAAATCTGCAAACATCTTTTTTGCAGTTTCCCAGTTTTCCTTGTTGATACAGTATTTTACTTTCGGCGTTTCAATTTCTCCCTGAATAAGTCCGGCATCTTTTTCAAATGCTGCGATACCGTGGCCTTTGCAATGGGAAGTTCTTCATGAATGTCACCGAAAAAGCAACGTTCTTGAGATAACAAGAACTGAAGTATGGCTATACGTGCCGGATGCCCCATCGCTTTTGCAAAACGGGCTATCTTTTCCTGCTCTTCTGTATACTTCTTCTTCATCCTTTCTATCCCTTATTTGTTTGTTGTTCGCAAAAATACGAATACACTTTTAATTAATCAAATGAATTATCATATTTTAATTTTTAAAACACTTGTTATCCCTTCCACCAAAGATAAATCCCAATCCTGATTTGCCAATTGCATTTTTTTTTCCATCTTTTTCTACATCTTTCCTACCTCTGAAACCAATTAAGCACTCACTCAAAAAGGATTATGGTACAAGAAAACAGTTCCGACAAGGAAAAAAGTAAAGCCTGACAAAGACAACGGAAAAACCTTATGTAGAACAAATCAACAAATTTCTGCTTTACATAACAAGAACGCTTTCCAAAAAGTTTTAGAAGTAGTCAGCAAAGTGGACAAGAAGGACCATTATCAGATAGTTGCACCGGAAGATTAATAATATCGTTAAACAACCTATGCCACTATTGATAAACTAAATATTCTTATGTAGAGATCAGGCAGATACATCTTATCAAAATCCCAATATTACAAATCCAAGTAAACGTATCATATTATTCCTTTTATTACTTACAAAGTAAAAGTCCGGTGAAACTTATAATACTATTGTTACAATTGTGATATTTTTATGCTAATTAGAGTTTAAATTAGAAGAAATGGAAAATAGTTCATTAATATTTTGCCCATATAAGAATATTACCTATATTTGCCGAAAATCAAATGAAAATGAATATATGAAACAGGCTATATTTAAAATAATGCTGCTACTTGCGGTCATCTTTATGAAAATAGAGGTGACAGAAGCAGTTTCATATAATCAGATTTCAAACAAGATACAGACTTCGTCCACAATATCAAATCAGACAAATACAGATGAGTACCTCAATTTTATCCATACGACTTTGGATAAAGCTCATGATTTGTTTAGTACCCTAAATCAGGATAACTATGTATTCAACAATTCGTTGAATGAGCGAGTACTACGTAATGATGAACTAAACATTAATTTTGCATTACGTTTATTATTATTTTATCATTCCCTACGTGAGGTAGGTTTGTTGAAGGACAAGGAGTGCCTTCACCCTTCAACCAACATTCATTGTGTGATTCCTTCATGCGAATACTATGTATTTGCCATGAGAAAAATCATTATTTAGTGGTTTTATAGATTTAGTTGTTTTTCTCTGCTCCGATGCGGTTTGTATCGGAGTAGAATAGAGTTTCTTGCCTCAAATTCTCGAGACAGGCAAGTCATTCATATCTTATTATCTAAAAACAAAATTCTATAAAACTCATAAATTATGAAAACTCATAACTCAAATAAATCATTTAAGGGAATTAAAGCTGCAGGTTTAGTTATCATCGCATGTTTCATTGTTGCTATATGCATCTATCATTTTGTATTTGGGAACCCAGCTAACTTCATGAATAATGACCCTAATAATCATCCACTTCCGGGTAATATGTTAGGCACTATTTATAAAGGTGGAATTATTGTACCTGTAATTCAAACACTCTTACTTACAGTACTTACTTTAAGCGTAGAACGGTATTTTACTATTCGCGCATCTTTTGGAAGAAACAAACTTTCCAAATTCGTAGAGCAAATTAAAGATGCTTTGACCAGAGGCGATATGGAGAGAGCACAAGAGTTGTGTGACAAGCAGCGTGGTTCAGTGGCCAATGTTGTAGGCACTGTTCTTGGAAAATATCGTGAGATGGAAAAAAACAATGAACTAACTAAAGAACAAAAGATTCTTGCCATACAAAAAGAACTGGAGGAAGCTACTGCACTTGAACTTCCTATGATGCAGCAGAATCTACCCATCATTGCAACCATCACCACCTTAGGAACTTTAATGGGATTGTTAGGAACTGTAATTGGTATGATTCGTTCATTTGCAGCACTTTCAGCCGGAGGAGGTACTGATTCCGTTGCTTTGTCTACTGGTATTTCCGAAGCCCTAATTAACACAGCGTTTGGTATCTTGACGGGTGCATTGGCCGTTATTTCCTACAACTACTATACTAATAAGATAGACAAACTGACATATAGTCTTGACGAAGTAGGTTTCTCCATTGTACAGACTTTTGCCGCTACTCATTGATCCTGTCCTAAATCTTCCTCGTGCAGAGAAGAACAGAGGTTTCACAAAAAAAATTCGACTATGAGTAGAGCTAAAATTCAGAAAAAAAATATGTTCATCGACATGACAGCCATGAGCGATGTAACTGTGCTGCTGCTTACTTTTTTCATGCTAACAGCTAGCTTTGTAAAAAAAGAACCTGTCCAAGTTGTCACTCCTGCGTCAATCTCCGAAATAAAAATACCCGAAACGAACATCATGTCCATTCTAGTTGATCCGGAGGGCAGAATTTTTATGAGTCTTGATAAGCAGACTGACATGGCAGCTACGTTAGAAGCTATGGGAAAGGAATATGGAGTTACGTTTACTCCACAGGAGATAAAGAAGTTTTCGTTATTCCAAACTTTTGGAGTTCCAATGAAAAACATGAAATCTTTCCTTTCACTTAGTACAGAACAGCAAGACCGCACCTTAAAGGAGCTAGGAATTCCTTGTGATAGTGTAGACAATCAATTTAAAGCCTGGGTACGTAATGCCCGCGCTACGAATCATGACTTGCGCATTGCTATCAAGGCTGACCAGCAAACTCCATACGTGGTCATTAAAAAAGTGATGAACTCTCTTCAAGATCTTAAAGAAAACAGATACAATCTGATTACTTCTTTAAAATCAGGTCCTGAAGAATAAAGACTAAATGATTATGGCTGAAATTCAAGAAAATAACAATAAAGAAAAGAAAGGCAATAAACAGAAGAAAATGAATATTCGTGTGGATTTTACTCCAATGGTGGACATGAATATGTTATTGATCACATTCTTCATGCTGTGTACCTCTCTAAGCAAGCCACAGACAATGGAAATCAGTATGCCTTCCAATGACAAAAATATCACTGAAGAACAGCAAAATAAAGTCAAGGCCTCTCAGGCACTGACTTTATTGCTGGCCGAAGACGGAAAACTCTATTATTACGAAGGTGAACCGGATTATAAAAATTATAGTTCACTAAAAGAAACAACTTACGATGCCAACGGATTACGTAAATTATTGCTTAGTAAAAATTATGAAGCAGTCAAGAAAGTACGTGAACTAAAAGAGAAAAAAGCAAGACTCGAAATAACAGACGAAGAATGCAAGCTAGAAATAGCTAGTATAAAATCAGGAAAAGATACACCAACTGTCATCATCAAAGCTACAGACAAATCGACTTATAAAAATCTGATAGATGCATTAGACGAAATGCAAATCTGCAGCATAGGGAAATATGTGATTGTTGATATTACAGACGGAGACCTATTCCTGATAAACAACTATCTCTCTCATGGCGAGTTAAGTCAAAGTGCGACAAACAGAAATGTATAACTAAAAAAATGAGGAAAAATGTCAAAGGCTGATTTAACTTCTCTGGAATGGTGTGAACTCATTTTCCAAGATAGAAATAAAAGTTACGGCGCTTATAAAATGCGTCAAGATTTAGGTAAGCGGCAGACAGCGGCTCTAGTTATCGTCACAATTGTAGCATTGGTAGGGTTTACATTGCCACGTCTTATCAGAATGGCTATGCCGGCCCAAAAAGAAGAAATGGTAGAAGTAACTCAACTTTCAGCTTTAGAAGAGCCGGAAATAAAAGAAGAAGCAATTAAAAAGGTTGAACCTATTGCTCCTCCTCCGGCTCTTAAAAGTACCATCAAATTTACGGCACCTGTCATTAAAAAAGATGAAGAGGTACATGAAGATGATGAACTGAAAAGCCAAGACGAATTGACACAAGCCAAAGTACAAATATCCATCGCAGATGTAAAGGGGAACGATGAACTGAACGGGAAAGACATTGCCGACTTGCAGGAAGTCATTACCCAGACTCCGGAAACACAAAAAGAAGAGCCTTACACCATGGTGGAACAAATGCCGCAATTTCCAGGAGGACCGGCTGAATTGCTCAAGTACATTGCCAGGAACCTGAAATACCCCGTAATAGCTCAGGAAAATGGCATACAAGGCAAGGTCATCCTTCGTTTCGTGGTTTCTGCCCAAGGACATGTGGAAGACGTAAAGGTTCTTCGCTCTTTGGATCCTTATTGCGATAAAGAAGCAATACGTGTTGTAAAGTCACTACCACAATGGATTCCCGGAAAACAGAACGGGCGTAATGTACCGGTTTATTATACTTGTCCTATTATTTTTAAATTACAGTAATTATTAAGAAGTGTATGAAAAAGAAATTAATACTATATCTGTCATGTATACTTATGCTTTCGGCCTGTACTTCTTCTAAGGGAAAAGGACAAGCGGAAACCCTATATTCAGGTGCAATTCGGATTGCAGTAGACGAATCGTTCAAGCCCATCATAGAAGAGGAGCTACAAGTTTATCAGGCACTAAATCCAGAAGCTCTGATTACTCCTATTTATTGTAGTGAGGTCGAAGCTGTCAACTTGTTGCTGAAAGATAGTGTACGGCTAGCAATCACCAACCGTCGGCTTACAGAAAAAGAATTGATTTCTTTTCATACACGCAAATTTTTTCCGGAATCTATCAGATTCGCTTTCAGTGGTATTGCCCTCATTACTCACCGTAGTAACCCAGATTCACTAATAACATTGGAAGATTTCCGGCGGATTGTAACCGGTAAAATTACAAAATGGAAAGAATTGAATCCTCAATCAAAATTAGAACGTATGCAAGTAGTGTTCGACAATCCTAACTCGGGAACAGTACATTATGTCATTGATTCAATCTGTCAAGGAGAAGCTCTTTCTGACTCACTAAGAGCCTTGAAAAATAATGAAGAGGTAATTGATTATGTAGCAACAACACCTGATGCTATTGGTATTATTGGTGCCAATTGGATAAGGAACAAGGCAGATACAACTCACCTTTCCTTTAACCAAAAGGTTAGAGTCTTATCGGTATCCGATAGTACCCAAGCTACCTCTAACAACAGCTACAGGCCTTATCAGGCCTATCTGGCTCTAAAAATGTACCCGATGACACATGAGGTATATATTCTTATTAACGATCCTAGGGGAGCACTTCCTACTGGACTGATGACTTTCCTTACCGGAGAACGTGGACAGCGGATTATACTTAAGTCTGGTTTGGTACCAGCTACACAACCAGTCCGAATTATAAACGTAAAAGATGATTTCTAATTTTAATAAGTAACTTAACCTATGATAAAAAATAAAGTCTTATATCTGATATGCAGCGGATTAATATACTCCACTTCATACTGTTTTGCCCAGGAGAAACTAACTGCTGAAACCCAACAGGAAATAGCCCAAATTGCAGCAGGTATCAATAAAACACCGGAAGCAGCAAACAGAGGATTCAACGAATTACTAAAGGGCAAAAATAAAAAAAACATCTCCTTACTAGTTGCGATAGGCAATGCTTATCTGAGTCATAATTGTTTAAGCGAAGCACAAGCCTATGCCTACAATGCGATGAAAATCAATTCTAAATCATCACCTGTATATATGTTGGCTGGCGACATTGCTTTAGCGCAAAAAAATGTTGGTATGGCATGTGGATACTATGAGCAGGCCATCCTATTTGACACTAATTGCTATGATGCCTATTTCAAATACGCACGTGCCTATCTCGGAGTGAATCCTCAACTGTCTATCGAAATGTTGACAAAATTGAAAGCAAATCACCCTGAATTATCTGAGGTAAACCGAGAATTAGGTAATGCATATTATCAAGCCCAGAATTATGGTAAAGCCAAATCTGCTTATGACGAATTTATGCAACAAGGTACTCCCAATGCGCAAGACTACAGCCGTTATGCCATGCTTTTATATCTAAATAAAGATTATACACAGTCACTAATATCTGTAAATAAAGGACTTATCATAGACAAGGATAACCATCTTTTGAAACGTTTGCGAATGTACGATTTATACGAGACAGGTGCCTACAAAGAAGGACTTGAAGCCGCCGATCTATTTTTCAACGGCCAGGAAGAGAGCGATTATGTGTATTTGGACCTTTTGTATCACGGCCGTCTGTTACAGGCAAATGAGCAAAACGAAGAAGCGATACAATGGTTCGAAAAAGCGATTAAAGCAGATACATCACACGAACATCCAGAAATTATAAAAGAGACATCTACAGCTTATGAAAAACTACAGAATTATCCCGAAGCTATTCATCTATATTTACTTTATCTGGATGAATTGAACGGAAAAGCAGAAATAAGTGACAGGTTCTTGCTCGGAAGATTGTATTATATGGCGGCAGGAAGCAATACGGCCAATGAATTAGAAAAGAAATCTTATCTAAAAAAAGCCGATGAAATTTTTGCCGAAATATCTCAATGCGTACCCAATAACTACCTTGGCTATTTTTGGAGAGCTAGGACTAATGCTATGGCCGATCCTGAAAGTACAGAAGGACTGGCTAAACCCTACTATGAGTCAGCTTTAGCTTTATTGGAAAAGAAAACAGACGCTTCCAAATCACTTATCATAGAATGTGAAAGCTATCTAGGTTATTACCATTTCTTGAAGAAGGACTATGATCAATCTAAGGTATACTGGAATAAGATTCTCCAGTTGGACCCTGAAAATGTAACAGCTAAACAAGCTCTACAAGGATTATAAATTATCTATATTCTTTATCTTTATAATAGAAACAAAATTTATGGAAACCTTCAATTTATCACAATCATATCCCACTCAAGACATAAAAAAACATACTAGTTTCCTCACTATAGGCCTTTCAATATGCTTGCTTGCTGTTGGCATCAGTCTGTTTTTCTTGCCTGCAAACCAGTCGGAATCCAATATTGATGCACTCAGAATTGTTACCGGAAGTTTACTTGTAGGCATTTCACTCTATTTTTTAAGCTTTCGTGTTCGTTATCAAGCTTATGCAGGAACCGGTAGTAAGATGTATAAAAAGAATTTAATGTTCAAAAAAGGACAATTCCATATTTTAGAAAAATACCTAGCAGTTTATTGTGACTTTCCTGCCATACCAGAAGAAGAACAACGGCTATATTTACTGGTATTTCATTCAAAAGATAATCAATATGTTGCATTTCAAGTATTGAGTTACATTACTTTTTTATACGAACCAGTTACAGAACCGTGTTTTCTGAAACAGGAACAGGCAGTTACATTTATGAAAACTCTACATAAATCACATGGATTTCTTTATTGACATTTTCTTGCATATAGATCAATATCTTATAACCTTCATACAGGAGTATCATGAATGGACATATCCCTTGCTGTTCTCAATCGTCTTTTGTGAAACCGGACTTGTAGTCCTGCCATTTCTGCCCGGAGACTCTCTCCTATTTGCCTCCGGTGCAGTGGCATCACTTTCAGAGATACCATTAGAACTTGATCGGTTAATGCTAACCTTTTCCACAGCAGCCATGCTTGGTGATTCCTGTAACTACATAATTGGACATTATTTCGGAAAGAAATTATTTACAAAACTGGACTCAAAAATTTTCAAACAAAATTATATAGAGAAAACCCATTATTTCTTTTATAAATATGGTAAAAAAACAATCATTATTGCCAGGTTTATTCCAGTGATACGTACTTTCACACCATTTGTTGCTGGAATGGGAAATATGAATTATTACACATTTTTGATTTATGATTTCATTGGTACGATAATCTGGGTTTCTCTATTTTGCATAACAGGTTATTTTTTCGGAAATATTCCTTTTGTGCAACAAAACTTTGAAATGCTTGTGATAGGGATCGTGTTAATCTCACTCTGCCCTGCTTTCATTGAATATATACGAATAAAAAATAAACAGACAACAATATGAAAAATTCTCTGTTAAGCCGATTTATACCCAAACAAAACAAATTTTTCCCATTATTAAATCAATTATCACAAATTGTACTTAACGCTTCCAGACTCCTAATTGACAGCATGGAGTATGATACACCAGAAAAGCGACAAGAATTTTATCATAATATTAAAGCCCTAGAAAAAGAAGGAGACCAAATGATTCAACGAATTTTCATGGAACTCGGTCAGACTTTTATCACCCCCTTCGATAGAGAAGACATACATGACCTAGCTTCTTCCATTGATGATGTAGTAGACCGAATTCATAGCGCTTCAAAACGGATTGCCATCTACAATCCATATACTATCTCAAACAGTGGAAAAAAATTAGCCATTCTCATTTTACAAGGGGCATCGCTTATCTGTAAAGCTATGAATAATTTGGAAACACTCAACAAAAATTCATCAAAACTGAAAGACTATTGTTCACAACTTCATGAAATAGAAAATCGGGCAGATGAAGTCTACGAATTGTTTATCATGCAGTTATTCAATGAAGAAATGAACGGCATAGAATTGATAAAAACAAAAGAAATCATGCAAGAGCTAGAAAAGACAACAGATGCCGCAGACCATGTCGGTAAAGTTCTCAAAAACATCATTGTAAAATATGCCTGAAAAAAAAGACATAGAATATGGATTTACTCATTACCATTATTGTGTTGGCACTACTTTTCGACTATATCAATGGCTTTCATGATGCAGCCAATGCAATAGCTACCATTGTATCTACCAAAGTATTGACTCCGCTTCAAGCTGTAATTTGGTCAACTTGCTTCAATTTTATGGCATTTTTTATAGCCAAATACCTCATCGGTGATTTCGGCATTGCAAATACCGTATCGAAAACAGTTCATGAACAATACATCACTTTACCTATAATTTTATCAGGAGTAATAGCTGCTGTTATTTGGAATTTGTGGACCTGGTGGAGAGGAATTCCCTCTTCTTCATCTCATACACTTATAGGTGGATTTGCAGGAGCCGCAATTACAGCTTATGGATTCCGTGCCATTCAAAGTATAGTCATACTAAAAATCGTACTTTTTATCTTCTTAGCTCCTATTATAGGTATGCTTGTAGCTTTCATATTCACTCTGATAGTGTTTAACTTATGTCGAAAGGCCCACCCTCACACCGCAGAAAAATGGTTTAAGAGATTACAACTATTTTCTTCAGCCTTATTTAGTATTGGACATGGGTTAAACGACTCCCAAAAAGTAATGGGCATTATTGCAGCCGCACTGATAGCAGCCCACTCACAAGGTATCGGTATGGGGGTGAATAACATAGCAGATTTGCCAAACTGGGTAGCTTTTTCGTGTTTTACTGCAATCTCATTAGGAACAATGTCGGGAGGCTGGAAGATAGTACGTACAATGGGAAATCGAATTACCAAAGTTACCCCTTTAGAAGGTGTCATTGCTGAGACTGCGGGTGCATTCACTCTTTATTTCACAGAGTACCTAAAGATTCCGGTAAGTACTACCCACACCATATCAGGAGCCATTATAGGAGTAGGTGCTACCCGTCGTTTATCAGCAGTTCGCTGGGGTATTACCCGAAGCTTAATGACAGCTTGGACCCTTACGATTCCGATAAGTGCAATACTCGCTGCAACTATTTATAGCCTTATATCATTATTAACCTGATCTTACTGAAATATCAATACTATCTAATAAAGTAAAAGTTAAAACCAGATTGAGTAACTAAAACATCTTATGCATAACACAATCATATCTTAATTAGTAGCATTATGAGCTTTAATATAACAAAAACAAAACAGAAAAGAGTAGTCATTGTAGGAGGAGGATTCGGAGGGTTGAAACTGGCAAACGAACTACATCAGTCAGGCTTTCAGGTAGTCCTAATTGACAAGAACAATCATCATCAGTTTCCACCACTTATTTATCAGGTAGCCTCTTCCGGACTGGAACCCAGTTCTATTTCGTTTCCATTCCGAAAATTATTCAATAGACATCAGAATATTCATTTCCGCATGGCAGAAGCAAAGCAAATATGTCCAGACAAAAAAATTCTTCAAACCTCTATCGGAAACATTGATTACGATTATCTGGTACTGGCAGCAGGCACAACATCCAACTTTTTCGGGAACAAACAAATCGAAGCGGCAGCCATGCCCATGAAAACTTTGTCAGAAGCAATGGGATTAAGAAATACCTTGCTCAGCAACCTGGAACGAAGTGTCACGTGTGGCACCACTCAGGAACGACGAGAACTGCTAAACGTAGTCATAGTAGGCGGAGGAGCTACGGGTGTAGAAATAGCTGGAGCCATAGCCGAGATGAAACGTTACATATTACCCAAAGATTATCCGGAGATCGATCACAGTGACCTGCACATTTTTTTGATTGAAGCTGGCAACCGCCTGCTTTCAGGTATGTCCGCCAAATCTTCCCGGAAAGCAGAAGAGTTTCTCCGCCGTATGGGAGTGAATATTTATCTAAATAAAAGAGTTACAGACTTTGTTGCACACAAAGTGATATTAGAAGATGGGATGGAAATCCCGACACAAACTTTTATATGGGTCAGTGGTGTACGAGCTAATGAAATAGGTAATCTATCTTCCGAAGCTATCGGACATGGAGGACGCATCCTGGTAGATGCCAATAATCAAATAAAAGGGATGAATCATGTTTTCTGCATTGGTGACCAATGCTTGATGACAAGTGATAAAAACTATCCCAAAGGACATCCACAATTGGCACAAGTAGCCATCCAACAAGGAAAACTTCTAGCCAAAAATTTAAAAAGGCTGGAGAAAGGGAAGGTAATGCAGCCGTTTCACTACAAAAATCTAGGCACCATGGCTACAATAGGCCGAAATAAGGCTGTTGCAGAATTCAAAACAATCAAGACACAAGGATGGTTTGCCTGGATACTGTGGCTAGTAGTTCATTTGCGGTCCATTTTGGGAGTTCGCAACAAAATCAATGTGTTATTAAACTGGATATGGAGTTATCTCACATATGACCAGTCACTACGTCTTATTATTTACGCACAAAAGCCCCCAAAAATGAGAGAAAAAGAAAATCAAGAAAATAATATACAACACTAATATAATCAGCAAATAACAAGTAAGGCTGTCATATGGCAGCCTTTTTCTTATTAAAGATCCTATCAACAACTTAATCGTATTATCAATTGACTTTACATGATAAACATAAGTCATCCCAAACATCCCCTCAGAATGCAATGAGCCAACAGGTTCCCGAAAGCCGCTGGCTCATCACCTTGTTTTTCTTAAAACCGTGTTTTCTTGAAAACCTCGATACGATTCTTGATATTCTTTTCAAGACATTCCTTATACAGCCACGGCTCAGCGCTATGAAAATCACCTACATTAAGGAAGCCCATAATCGGAGAATATTCACTGCCACTGTATCCTTTCACCACCAGCACCTTTTCCTTTTGTGCTACACTCACCGTAATCGTGTCGTGCAAGGTAGCCGGTACATCATCCGTACGCCAGTTCACTGGGTTGATACAGAAAGCACATGGAGCAGCTACCACAGGCTGAATATACTTCACATCGCTGACAGAATTATAACATATCGTTACACCGATGTCATCGGGCCCCTGGGCAGCCTTAATATTGGTAGAAGTCAACGTATCGTCAGGTGTAACCTTGTAACCCAGTACATAAGCTGCCACCATCTGTTGGTATACATCCTTAGGCATTATCTTCAACAGTTCGACAACCGCCTTGCCACCCTGACTGAATCCAGCCAGTACAAACGGACGGTTCTTCGGACGATTCTTCAGAAAGGTTTCGAATGCGTTACGGACATCTTCAAAAGCGATTTTAAAACGATTGTTGATAATGTTCTCATCGCGGGTAGCCCATCCTTCAATCGTGATATGCCGATAAAAAGGAGAGTAAAAGTTATTATCCTTACCCATATAAGCAGCTACCCCCGAAATTTCTTTCGTCATGTCATCCCGATGCTTCTTGTTGTAAACATCCGCATAGTGAACCGTTTCGCCACTATCCGTCTTCCAGTCAGTCTCCCAAGTCGATACGATGTAGAACACGTCGGCATTTTTCCCCGTTTTATCGTTCTTCTCGGTATACCAGAAAGTCGGATCGGAATAATCGGGTGCCTGAGGAATATACTCCTCCGACTCTGTTTTGTTACATCCCGAAAACAGCATGCAGAACAAAAAGGCCACGACATAACCTAAACGGATATTTTCCCTTTTATTGAAACAAATTCTATTCATAAGATTTCTAGTTAGATTATTCACTGATGCAAGTTCTGATTCCTTTTTCTAAATTTTAAAATTAAGAATTTTCAAAGTAGAAAATAAAGATGATTGCTATACCTTCAGCGCTCAAAGTTATGGAGATTTATTGTACGACAAATAATTTATGCAAGGAATTTGTATTGCGATGAGAAAAGACATGATTTAAAACAAGAATAAGTACCCTCCCAATATAACTCGATGAAGTAAAACGTTCGTTGAAAAAAGCCAAATCTGACACTATCCCGACAAAGAAAATGTTTGTTCAGCTACCAGTAAATTTTTAAATTTGTACTACGAGATAAAAACAGAAACAGATAAAATATAAATAGAACATTATGAAAAAGATTCTAATCATATCAGGACATCCCGACTTGAATGATTCATTCGCCAACAAAACAATTCTGGAAGAAATCCATAAGTTACTGCCGGAAGCAGAAATTGTCTACCTCGACAAACTCTATCCCGATTTTCATATTGATGTACCGAAAGAACAGGAACGTCTGCTCCATGCCGACATCATCGTACTCCAATATCCGCTGTTCTGGTATACTGCACCTTCACTGTTACACCGCTGGATAGAACAGACCTTCACCCACGGATTTTCACATGGCAAATCGGGCGACAAGCTGAAAGGGAAACAACTGGTTCTATCCTTCACTTCCGGCGCACCCGAAGAAATGTACAGCTACGACGGTCCGCAACAGCACCCTATCGATGACTTCCTGACTCCCTACAAACAAATGGCCAATCTTTGCGGACTGCAATGGTGCGGCTATGTATATAGCGGAGGACTTTCGTATGCTAACCGTCAAGATGAAACAAAACTTGCACAGATGAAAGAGAAGTCTATCCGACATGCTCATCTGCTGGTAGAGAAGCTGAAAGACCTATAATCGGATGTTCACGAAATAAAAGGGTCCATTCAACTATATTGGCTAAAAACAGTCCCGTAATGCCATTATACTAGAACGAACCCTTTTTTGCAACCTTATACTATTAACGGATGAAATGAGTTGGAGTCCACGGCTCACTTGGAGGTATAGGTTCCCCACCCTGTTTCAGATTCTTCAATAACCACGCCATGTTTCTTCCTAACGTACGCATGGTCTGCAAACCCTCTATATCCTGAGTTGCTTCACCAGGTAATCTACCGTGCACGCTGTTCCAGTATTGTGACGATACAACAGGCATATTGTTGATAGTAAAATACTTGTTCAGGCGGTCGAATGTAGCACTAGCACCCCCACGGCGGCATACAGCTACCGAAGCAGCAGGCTTATAGGCAAGCAAATTTCCGGCCGAATAAAACAAGCGGTCGAGCAAGGCACAAAGCGAACCATTAGGGCCTGCATAATATACCGGTGATCCGATAACGATGCCATCTGCCGTTTCCAGTTTCTCCCTAATCTTGTTATACAATTCATCCTTGAACACACACCGTCCCAGTTCTCTACAGCGACCACAGGCAATGCAACCCTGCACTGCTTTAGTCCCGATAGACACAATTTCTGCTTCCACTCCATTAGCCTCTAATGCCTTTGCCACTTCCGACAAAGCAATGAACGTATTCCCTTCCTTATGAGGACTTCCATTAATAAGTAAAACCTTCATATTTCTTTTTATGTTTGACTTTCTACAAAGATAATGGGTTTTGAAGGATTTTGAATAATCTAAATTACTCCTCATTCTACCCCAATTACCGATATACTGATTTTTTCCAGCCTCATCCTTAAACTCTTTCCTCACAGCTTCGACTGATTGAACCTTATTTTTTCCGTTTGCAGTTCACCGAGGTTTTCGTACTTTTGCAGGAAAAATCTGGATGATTCGTCATCACCCTTCGTCTGTTCCTGAAGAGGAAACGTTTCACCAAAGATTACAAAACCGAAAAACAAAGAATTAGCATAGAGAGCAATGAAAAATAAAATCATCACCTTATCTGCATGGATTGCAGCACACATCACTCTCATCGTGGTACTGGTGACTGTCGTGGCACTCTTTCTCCCTTCCTCATTCAACTGGATAAGCACTTCAGCCATCACGCCGATGCTGGGCGTGGTAATGTTCGGCATGGGACTGACACTGCGCCCGTCCGACTTCAAGCCCGTCCTGCAACACCCTAAAGACATTCTTATCGGCGAACTGGCACAGTTTCTCATCATGCCTTCCCTGGCGTGGCTGCTCTGCAAGCTGCTGGCCCTGCCCGAAGAGCTTGCCCTGGGCGTAATTCTCGTTGGATGCTGTCCGGGAGGTACAGCAAGCAATGTCATCTGCTATCTGGCCAAAGGCGATGTTCCTCTGAGTGTAGCAATGACCGGCGTTTCCACCCTGCTGGCACCCGTCGTCACGCCTGCCCTCGTATGGCTGTTGGCCGGCGAATCGGTCGACGTAGACATTGCCGGCATGTTTTTAAGTATCGTACAAGTGGTAATCGTTCCCATCGTACTAGGGTTTGCCGCCAACCATTACTTCGGACAAACCACCCGACGAATCGTACCGCTGTTACCCATGATTTCCACATTGTCCATCGCATTCATCATCGGCATCATCGTGGCACACAACTCTGCCAGTATCCTTACATGCAGTCTGATTGTAGCCGTGGCAGTAATCCTGCACAACGTACTCGGACTGGCCTTAGGCTACGGACTTACTGCCCTGACCGGAAGCGAGCCGTCCAAGCGGTCGGCTATTGCTATCGAGGTAGGCATGCAAAACTCCGGACTGGCCACTTCGCTGGCTACTACCCATTTTGCCATGTTCCCTATGGCAGCCGTTCCCGGAGCCATGTTTTCCGTATGGCACAACTTTTCGGGCAGCATCGCAGCACAGATTTTCAGGAAGCAAGCGGACCGCAAGCAAAATAAAGCCTGAAGAACTTACGTTCAAACATGCCGAACACCTATTTTTTCAGTCAATACATGTGGAAAGCTGAAAAGAAACCTATAACTTTGAGCGAGGTTAAAAAAGACGATAAACCATGAAGAAAGTAATTGTAATTTCAACCAGCCTACGCACGGGTTCCAACAGCGACATGCTTGCTGACCGATTTATAGACGGTGCTCTTCAGGCAGGCCACGAAGTTGAAAAGATTTCCCTGATTGGAAAAAACATACAGTTCTGCCGTGGATGTCTGGCATGCCAGAAGTTAGGCAGATGTGTTATCAAAGATGATGTAGATGCTATCATGCAGAAAGTACTGCATGCGGATGTCATCGTATGGGCTACCCCGATCTATTATTTCGAAATGAGCGGACAGATGAAAGTACTCATCGACCGTATGAATGCAATGTACACTCTGGATTATCAGTTCCGCGACGTATATATGCTAACCACAGCCGCCGAAGAAGAACCGGAAGTTCCCCAACGGGCAGAGGCAGGTCTCACAGGCTGGATCGACTGTTTCCCGAAGAGCCATCTGGCCGGTACATTGTTCTGTGGTGGAGTGACTACCCCTCGCAGTATCAGCGGAAACCAGAAACTGGAGGAAGCCTACGAAATGGGACTTCATTGCTAAAAACGACATAACGAAGACAAGCAAGACCGAGAAGAATCGGAAACGTGCTTACTTCTCAACCAATAACAAACAAAAAACACAATAACTATGGAAACATTTTACGACGTAATAGCTGGCGATCAGCTCGTGCTGGTCGATTTCTTTGCAACCTGGTGCCAACCCTGCAAAATGATGCACCCCGTCCTGCAACAAGTCAAAGAGGTATTGGGCGACCGTATCCGTATCATCAAAATCGACGTAGATACACATGCCGCACTGTCCCAGCAGTATCAGATCCAGTCCGTCCCCACCCTCATGCTGTTCCGCAAAGGAGAAGCACTTTGGAGAGCGAGCGGTGCAATGCCGAAAGCTGAACTGTTGTCAACCATCGATCCTTTTTTGCAATAACCCACAAGTAAAGACGGAACGATAATGAACGAAGAAATTACCCTGCGCGATGTAGCCGACTACCTGGATCGTATCGGCATTCAGTTTATGGCTACCATCGGACTCGACGGCAAGCCCAAGGTACGCCCTATGCAATACATGATTCTAGAAGACGATAAACTCTGGTTCTGTACCAACGCAAAGAAAGAAGTGTATGCCGAGCTTCAGGCAAATCCCGCTCTCGAACTTTGCGGATGCAAGCTGGAAAAGAACGAAATACAAACGCCCTGGATCCGTTTCTCGGCCGAAGCAGTCTTCGAGGAACGGCAGGATATCCGCGATGCCATCATCGAGAAGAGTACCATCGTACACGAACTTTACAAAGATATGCGCACCAATCCCATCTTCAAGGTGTTTTATCTGAAACACATCGACGGCTGGATGACCAATTTAGGCAACGTAAAAGGATTGGAAAAGAAAGCCGATTTTGCCAAACCCATCCATTTCCAGTTCTGAAAAAACTTCCTGTAAAGTATCTTCCCGTCATTTTATCCGAGATTCCGAAAGATTTTCGATTACCTGCTTGAAGAACGCGGCACAAGATTGTTTTTCGGAATCTCGGCATTCACCAAACATCGGTAACCAACCGACTGTATCCCGTCAATAACTCCGGTTCCGGATATCGATTGTTACATCCATATAGCTCCGCAGCCCCTCTATGTAATCGGCATAGAGCACTTCCACGTCCTGTCCCTTCAGCACGTGACACTTACCGCACAGCTCACAGTTATGCAGGCATTTCCACTCATCGAGCACATACGCCCGACGCTCTTCTTTCGTCGATTGTTCTATTGAAGGAGGTATCATCATTTTCTTTTATACAATACAAAGATAGGAGTTCTGCCCTATTTGCAACTACATTCCCCCCTAAAAATATAAAGATAACTTCCTCAAATATCAATCTGTTCTCACCTTTCTACATTTTCTCTAAGGGACATCATTATTCCCCCCCAATCAACTTGTTTTTCCCGTTTGAAAAACATTCCACACCGGTTCAGAAAAGATAAAAAGTCACGAACAATTCATGCACCAATATCCTGAGTTTTTCCGCATGACCGAAAAGCTCTTCCAACCAATTTTCAACCCTAAAAAGAAGAAAATCCCGCATCAGAAATCAGAAAAATGAATTATCTTGCATGCAAATTCGGAAGAACCATGCCAATCGAGTAAAACGATAGCTAGTCATTAAACAAAGCAACAACAAAAATGAAAAAAGAACCCATACACTCCTGTCCCGAACTGATTGATTACATTCGTGAAACCGGTTTCCTGCCCCTGCTCTCCATGGGCATCCCCGGCTGGTCGGCCGAAGAAGTTACCGACGAAGAGTGCCAGTACACCCAACTGCCCGACGGAGGCTGGGAATGGCCGCTTTGGGAATGGAAAGGCGCCATCCTGCAAGAAAGCGGCTGTGCCTACGGCAAGTTCTTCAAGAGTAAAGCCGCATTCATCAGCCGTGAGTGGTGGCCCGACTTCTGCAATTACCGGCGAAGCATCTTCCCCTATCCGGAAGAAGGAAGTATTGAAGAAACAATTCTCGACGTACTGAAAATGGAAGGTCATCTCATTACCCGAAAACTACGTGCAGCCTGCGGATTCACGGGCCCGAAGATGCGCAGCCGTTTCGATGCCTACATCACCCGACTACAAATGGGCGGCTACATCGTAACAGAAGATTTTATCTACCCCCGCGATCGTCACGGACGCGAATACGGCTGGGGATGGTCCCTGCTCACTACCCCCGAAGCCCTTTTCGGACGAGAAGCCTGTCATCCCGACCGTACTCCACAAGCGTCATACGAGCGGATGCTCGACCAGTTCCGAAAAATCCTGCCCGACGAGTCCGAAAAAGTATATCAATCTTTGCTGGGATAAAATCCTAAAAAACGACAATATTATTCCTTCTCGATATACCCCTCCTGATCATAGCCCCGATGATACTGATGAATACAGGCAACCAGCTCCTTCAGGCGCGAATCGGTTACCTGCATGCTTCCATATTTCTTAAGCTGATCGTTGTATCTTTCCCTGCTTCCCAATGCTATCCGATGTTCATAATCCGCCGGAATCAGGAAAGAAGCTCTCTCACCCAAATATTGATAGAACGATGTGAGATAAATATGGATGCCCGCCAAGTCGAGGTCGCCAAAATGAATATACCGGTTAGGAATACTTTGCAGCCAGTCGAGCAAGTCATTGCTCTGCTCCTGCGGATATCGGGACACAAAAAGCAGCTTCACCCCGTCGGGTACAACCGAACTGAAAAGCTTTTTCTGAGCCGATACATACCTGAAGTTTTCGGGATTCTCAATACCTACTATCACCACATCTTCCGGAATCACAAAGTTCCAATAATCATAGATAAAATCAAAAGTCCCCTCCAGCGGTAAAATCGTTTTAGAACACCCGTTTACAGTTGCTGGTATCGGCTGATAACTATTCACCAGAAAGCCGAAAAAAGTACGCTTTCCCCTCACCTTTGAGTTACCCGTCACAGCCACCTGAACCGACCGGTCCGGATCGTCCGACAATAACAACTCACGGTACTGTTCCAGATTCCGGATATCATATTTATTGGATAAATGCTCACGAAAAGCCTGCCCGTCGATTGCACGCACACGCTTCCTGCTACCGTTCGACACAATCAGGAGTACTCCATCCGCCACCATCTGCTCTACCCAGTCCCCTTTCAGACTACTTGCCGGCAACGCTTCCCCACCCGCCAGACAAATAAATTTATCCATAAGTGCTACAGTCTTTTTCATTTATCCATCCGATTAATTTTCTGAAACAAAGATATTCACGACAGCCAAATTTACAGAAAATATCAATCACACATACATTCCACCAATTTTTATATAACTTTGTCCTCGTAACAAATCACATAAAAACGCTACCACTATGATAAAGATATATGGAATGCAGACATGTCCCGACTGCACATACGTAGAAGAACAAGTCAAAGGAAACAGCCGTTACGAAATCATCGACATCGGCCAGCATGTAAGAAACCTCAAGGAATTCCTGAAACTCCGCGACCATAACCCTGTTTTCGACGCAGCAAAGAAAAGCGGAGCTGCCGGTATCCCCTGCTTCGTACTGGAAGACGGCACAGTAACCCTTACCCCCGAAGACGCCGGACTACAGTCACGTCCGGTCAGCGAAGGAGCTACATGTAACATCGACGGAAGCGGTTGTTGAAGAAACTCTTAACCCTCTAACCCCATGCACATCATTCTGGCCATCGATTCATTCAAAGGCTGCCTCACTTCCGAAGAGGTAGAAGCTATCTTCGCCCAGGCACTGACCGCCCGTGGAGCAACGGTCCGTTCACTTCCCATGTCCGACGGAGGCGAAGGCATGCTCGAAGCCTTTATCTCGGCCCTGCACGGACAAATCGTTCCAGCCGAAGTACACGACCCGCTGATGCGCCCCCTCCTCGCCAGTTACGGCATTGCCCCCGATGGAACAGCCGTCATCGAAACAGCCAAAGCCTGCGGACTGACGCTGATGACTCCCGAAGAGCGCAATCCGCTGATAGCGACTACATACGGTGTAGGCGAACTCATAGCCCACGCCCTGCGTCGGGGATGTAAAAGATTCATTATCGGACTGGGAGGCAGTGGAACCAGCGATGCCGGAAAAGGTATGCTTCAGGCACTAACCGACAGCTTCGCTCCCCACGGCACCATACACGACGTGCTGTCCCGTGAAACGGCTGGATGCCAGTTCACGCTGGCCAGCGACGTACGCAATCCCCTTTGTGGCAAAGAAGGAGCCGCCTTTATCTTCGCTCCCCAAAAAGGAGCCACCCCTCAGATGGTAGAAGAGCTGGACCGCCGCGCCCGACAATTTGCCGACAGCTCTGCCCGCCTCATGGGAAAAGACACCTCCACACAACCTGGTGCCGGAGCCGCCGGAGGTTTAGGCTACGCTTTCATGCAATATTTCAACGCCACGGCACAATCGGGAGCCGACTTACTGCTCGACCTGACCGCATTCGACGAACAATTGGAGCAAGCCGATCTCGTCATCACCGGCGAAGGACATGCCGACCGCCAGACACTGATGGGAAAACTTCCCGAACGCATTCTGCAACGGGCACGAAAACATCACGTTCCGGTATGGCTGGTAGCAGGGCAGACAGATGATGCCGAAGAACTGATCGCTGCCGGATTTAGCCGGGTAGACAAGCTTACCCCCGAAGGCATGAAGCTTCAGGAGGCCATCAAACCAGAAACTACCCGACAAAACATCTTCCGCTGGATCGACCGGCATTTCTAAAAAATCCCCAAACGGCAGCAGGATTCTTTTTCTTCCTTGCCGATTTTATGTACCTTTATCGCATTATGAAAACAACACATTTACTTTACCCATCCTTTCTTCTGGCAGCGACACCCTTTGCAGCTTTTCCCCAAGCCACACCCACACACCCCAACCTGGTGTTCATCATGGCCGACCAGTTCCGCGGCGACGCATTAGGATGCATGCAGAAAGAACCTGTACAGACTCCCAACCTCGACACACTTGCTCGAGAGGGCATCCTCTTTACCCAGGCTGTCAGCAGCTATCCAGTATCTTCTCCTGCACGCGCCATGCTCATGACAGGCATGTACCCCATAGCCAACGGAGTAACCGGCAACTGCAATTCACAAAACACACCTTATGGTGTAGAACTCTCTTCCGAGGCTGTCTGCTGGAGTGACGTCCTGAAACAAGCAGGCTATGCTACAGCCTACATCGGCAAATGGCACCTCGACGCTCCCCGGCTTCCTTACGTCGACACATACAACAATCGCGGAGCAGTAGCCTGGAACGAATGGTGCAGCCCTGAACGCCGTCATGGTTTCGAGCAGTGGACTGCCTACGGCACCTACGACAACCACTTGAAGCCGATGTACTGGAACACAGAAGCATCCAGAGAAGATTTTTATTACGTCGACCAGTGGGGACCATCCTACGAAGCCGACCGCGCCATCGACTTTATCCGGACAGAGAGCAAACAATCCGACCATCCGTTTGCCCTGGTCGTATCCATGAATCCGCCCCATACCGGCTACGAACTGGTACCCGATTCATTCAAACAGCGGTATACCCACCTCGATGTAGAAGTACTGGCAGCCCGGAAGCCCTATATTCCCCCCAAAGGAACACCCGAAGGCGACTACTTCCGGAAACATATCCGCGACTATTACGCCTGCATCACCGGAGTAGATGAAAACATCGGACGCATCATCCGTACCCTGAAAGACTGCGGAATATACCATAATACCCTTATTGTGTTTACTTCCGATCATGGCGTATGCATGGGAGGACACAACATAGAAGGCAAGAATACCTTTTACGAAGAAGCCATGCGCATCCCGATGATATGCTGCTGGCCGGACAAGATACATCCCCAGCAAAGCGACCTTCCCGTTGCTTTTGCCGACCTCTGCCCCACCATGCTCTCACTGATGGGAATGAAAGACCAAATACCCTCCACCGTACAAGCCCACGACTGGAGCAGCAACCTCCTGCAACAAAAAATTCAAACGCCCGAAGGTGGATTCCAGCCCTATTACTACTGCGTCCCCTCCGACCTGACATCCGGCAGACGAGGTATCCGAACCTCCCGATATACCTATGTCGTAGAAATTGAAAAAGGGAAAAAGACTCAGACCTGGCTGTACGACCGGACAGACGATCCCAGTCAGCTGCACAATCTTGCGGCCAGCCATCCCGAGCTTTGCGATTCACTCAACCAGCAACTCGCATCATGGCTCGAACAGACACACGATTCATTCAGTACTTACTTAAAACTATAGACATGAAAAAGAACCTGCTTACACTCCTCGTTCTTCTGCTTACCTGTGGCATGGTCTATGCCCATCACACAGAAGTCCAGACACCCAGACCTGCTCCCCGCCAGATAAAATGGCACGAAGCCGAACTGGGCGTAGTATTCCACTACGACTTGCACGTATTCGACGGACAAGTATATGGTCAGGGTAACAACCGTATCAACCCGATAGAAGACTACAACATCTTCCACCCCGACAAACTAGATACCGACCAGTGGATACAAGCAGCCAAAGCTGCCGGTGCCAAGTTCGCCGTCCTGACCGCGACCCACGAAACAGGCTTCGGACTCTGGCAAAGCGACGTCAACCCCTATTGCCTGAAGGCCGTCAAATGGCGTGACGGGAAAGGCGACATCGTACGCGATTTCGTAAATTCCTGCCGCAAGTACGGCATCCAACCCGGCATCTACGTCGGCATCCGTTGGAACTCCCTCTTAGGTATCCATAACTTCAAGGCCGAAGGCGGCGGAGAGTTTGCCCGCAACCGTCAGGCATGGTACAAACGCCTGTGCGAAAAGATGGTTACCGAACTCTGTACCCGCTACGGAGACCTATTCATGATCTGGTTCGACGGAGGTGCCGACGATCCGAAAGGCCTTGGCCCCGACGTGGAACCCATCATCAACCAGTACCAGCCCGACTGCCTGTTCTACCATAACGTCAACCGTGCCGACCTGCGCTGGGGCGGTTCAGAAAGCGGAACCGTAGGCTATCCCTGCTGGTCGAGCTTCCCCTATCCATACAGCCACAGCAACGCAACCGACGGTGTAACCGACCACAACCAACTGCTCGCCCACGGCGATCCCAACGGAAAATACTGGGTACCCGCCATGGCCGACAGCCCGCTACGTGGCTACAACGGACGACATGAATGGTTCTGGGAACCGGGCGATGACGACAAAGCCGTCTACCCGCTGGAGAACCTGATGGATATGTATGAAAAATCTGTCGGACGCAATGCTACCCTGATCATAGGACTGACTCCCAATCCCGACGGACTGATACCCGACGGCGATGTCGCCCGACTGAAAGAATGGGGAAACGAAATCAAACGGCGCTTCGGCAGCCCGCTGGCACAGACCGCCGGTGAAAACAAGAAAAAGCTGTCGCTCACTCTCAAGGAAGCTCAGCGCGTAAACTACTACCAAATTCAGGAAGACATTACTCAGGGCGAACGCATCCGCTCCTACCGAATAGAAGCTTCGGTCGACGGAAAATGGACAACCGTTGCAAAAGGTACTTCCGTAGGGCACAAACGCATCGAAGCCTTTCCAGCCGTCGAAGCCAAGTCATTCCGTCTGATTGTAGAAGAATGCACGGCAACCCCCATTATCCGTGACTTCAGTATTTATTCTGTCAGTCCGTTGACAGCAGACAGTAATCCTGCAAAATAGGTATTATCTTATGTTTCCTTTATTCTTAATGTTTTAGGACAGAGGAAACATTCATTTCATTATAAAAACATCATCTTATTTCAAAGGCTTTTACGTTTTTTTACTTACCAACCCAATCAAAGAATCGTAAGCATCAAAACTAAACCCAATTATAAAAGACTTTGCCGTAGCTACCTGCTTCAAAAAAACTTCTCTTGCTAAGGACTGTTACGACAAAGTCAAATATCAATTTCTATAGTTCTTGCGATATTTCTGATTTTCTTAAAAATAAACTACAAATTCAATTCAGATTTAAATTTCTCTCTGAAAAGTCTGTAATCTTTATCATTAAACTGTTCTTTCATATTTTCTAAAACACGCTTCTCCGTTTCTGGACTCCAATATATTTTCAATTTTTTCTTTGCTCTTGTTATAGCTGTATAAAAGATATTATGACTTATCATTTCTTCAATTTCATTGGTTATCACCACCTTAACTGAATCATATTCCAACCCCTGAGCTTTATGAATAGAAACAGCATATGCTATTTGAAATGGAACGATGGAATCCAAATCATCATCATCTTCATCCCCATCTGTTTGAAGTTCTACTTTGAAACGAATGACGGAAGTATTATCAGTCACAGAATCTAACAGCTCTAAATTTAAGCCTGATATATCCAATTCATTCACAACCATATATATTTCTATTGTAAAATAAATACATTCTTCCTCCTTTTCAATATTCAAAATTTTACCCTTCAGATTATTATAAATAAGAGGTGAGAACCGATTTGATTCATTAAATAAAATAGGATCACCTATCTTATAAGTTTGCACTCCAATTCTGACAGAAGGACTAGAATTATTTCCCTGCAAAAACCTATTTATATTATTTATTCCATATAGACCATCATAATTCAAACAAAGTACAATCTCATCCTCAGCACTTTTTAGAAATATAGAATCGTCCAATCCTGATGAAAATCCATTCCTAGTAATGAACTCCAATCTATCATCAGTAATGTGACGTACTCGGTCCCAAACATCTTTCAATCCATGATCAGTCGTACGATATGTAGTATTTAGTTCAACTACTGCAGTTTTCGGCATAATAAAATGAGCAATACTAAACCAATTACCAAACAATATTGATTCAATTTGATATACATCCCCCACCAAGAGTAAAAGCTGAAAACTTGATTTTTCCAAAATTCTCACCATGTCCCGATTGCTGACTGTACTACATTCATCTACACATAAAATATCACATTTTATAGTAGAATCATCAACCGAAAGATATTTTGCAATTGTCATAAAATCCGCATTTTCAGCTGTAACCTTACGACGAAGATTTTCTACAGCAGGATTTGTATTTGCTAGGAAAACCTTATGTTTTTCTTTAAAAAACAAAGATATATAATTTATCATCATAGATTTCCCCGTACCTGCCGGACCATAAATAAGAGCAACTTTAGAATCCTTGAATAAAGTTCTTAGAGCCACTTTCTTTTCCTCACTGTCAATATTAATTCCTGAGGTCCTCATCCAAGCCTCCACCGAATTGACATAATTACCAAGTCCATTTTTGGTGTATTTCAACAGACTTGAAATAATATCTCGGACATGATCTTCATATTCTTTTATATAAAAATGTCCTTTATAAGACTCTATTCGTAAATGTTGATGTTTTTCATATAAAACACTATTATACTTTTCTGCCAATGCCTCTGGGTTATCAAAGTACTGTACGTCATTTATCGGAGTATATAAAACTCCATTACATTCCGTATTATTTTTTATAAATCGTGCAAATAACTCATATTTACGCTCAGAAACATCTATACAATATAATAAATCGGAAATTGACGGATTATGATTTACCAATGAAAAATTAAATGGAATTTTATCAAAAGGAATGCACTGATACTTTAAATACAGATTAGATAAATATGGACATTGTTGCCTACCTAATTGTTTTTTTATGACCTTATTACTTAAGTGATAAAGTAAGTAACGAATAACATTTTCTCCGTCCATTCTTTTTGAAATAAAGCTCCGGCAAGATATTAAAAGAGATGATACAGCATGTTTCTTCGCTCCCTTTTGAATATATTCAATAAACCTTTCATAATACTCTTGTGAAGAATCCAAAATTTCTACAATATTCATTTTATACACCGTCAGAAACTTCATCAAATTAGAATATTCTCTAGTTTCTCTATATTCTTCTGAATATCCAAAAATTTTTGCAAAATTTTTCAATTCACAATTCCTAATAGAAACATTCCAATCTACAATTACTATAATTGGCATTTTACGGTTTAACACTTGAATATCACATTCAGCCAGATGCAATTCAACAGCATAATAAGTAGGAATTTCTAATGGAGTAAATGCTATTATCCTGTCGAATTTGCTAGATTTATCATGAGCTGAAATAAATGTAACTTCATAGAAAATAGTGCCATTAACAACAACGGGATGTGACTTTTCTATATAAAATCTTCCGTGCTGAATTGTCTTTTGCATGATTGCAGCCTTATTCTCAAGGACCTTTTCTATAGCTTCATAATACAAGGTAAATGCAGTATCTGTATTCAACGGAAATTTATCAAGATTTTCCAACAACTCCATTTTATAATTTTCCTTCATGAAAGTCTTGATACGTAATAAATATTCATAATATTTAAGCATCAATCTTTCAGAGCTATCGGGGTCTAGCGTATAATGAGAAACCGATATTTGCAACAACCTATGAAATTGATTCAAAAAACGATATTGCCCCTGTTTAGTTTTCATAAACTTAACAGCTTGACATATATTATCGTAATCCTTCTCAACTAATGAATTCCCCGAAGCCACATATATTTTCACAAAAATACATTCTAGAAAATTTCGTAATTGAGATAAAATATTCTGAGCCAATAAACCTCTTTCATTACCTCGTAGCAATTCTATATTATTACATATAGTACTATTGCTATCATATATTGCTTTATCTATATCTAACATAACTAATTTTTTATCTTATTTTTCCACATACACCGGCTGAAACTTCGATCCGACATTCTTCAACACTCCCTCTTCAACCAGCCGACGAATATACCTTGTAGCCTTCGACTGGTTGAACCCCGTGAGCTGTTCAAAGTCACGGCGCTGGAGAAAACTATGTCCTGCAAAGAATTCTGTGAGCTTCTGTTTCACCTCTTCGTCGTTCATCTTTGAAGAATGTCGGGAAGAATCTGCCGAACGTTCAAACTTCACCTCCTTGAAACGGTCTGCCAGTTCTTTGTCGGGAGTAAACTTGATGCTTCGCACACGAATATCGGAAGCCGTTATATATTTCGGATTGATGTCGGGCGTGCATTTCAGGCTTAAACTGAAATAGCCGATACCTTCCAAGTGTACGGCGTACCCATCGCTCAGCTTCTCGTAAAGCTCATCGTTCAAAGCCGTGATAACGGCTGCTACATCGGCAGGGGCCACCGTACATTTTTTGGAGATAGACTCACGAATTTCGTGGGTGGTAACGACATCTTTAGTAATTACTTTCGCATGTAGTTTTGGAGAGGACCCACCTTCTTTCACCGGGTTCTCAAACAAATCGAATTTAACAGCCATATAGTATCAGTTGGTTAGTAAATATTTTATCAAACGTCTTTACATAAAAGCCTCATCACGTAGCTGATTAGACCTCAGCACGAACGTGATAAGCTATCGACACAAGCGTAACAATATATAAGCACGTTCGTGTCTAGGTAAATTTGAAAATAAATTTTGGAATACACAAAGAAAAATCAGAATTTTTATCAATAATGAATACTACAACAGTTCAAGACAATCAACAAGCTTAATGATAAGCATCTAAATTAGAATAACTGTAATCTGTTTCCATTATTAGCCTCTTTATAATATCTTTGTATTAAGCTACCATTGACTATAAAATCATATATATAATGAATATAAAAACAAGTCATAACTTTTAATCAAACTACATAAAAAAGGATTTACTATGTCAGAATATACCATACTCAAAAAGAACGATGAATCTACAAATGACCAAATAAAAATTGTAGATGAAGATAGACTTTGTTATATCGTTGAGTCCACAAGTAAAGGTGCTCACGGTCTTCGTACCATATCCAAAGCCCTTTTAAAAGAATACATAGAATATTTCAAAAAGAAACCTGATGCTTCTGCCAATGATGCAAGAAACGATTTGTCTGGATTAACTTCAATCGATAAATTTGAATATGGATATACTTCTACACTTGCCCTAATGGCGAAAATGGCCTTAGGGTATGAAAAAATTATTCACAATAGTAGTGAGATAACCTATAATAATTCCTACTCTCATCAAATAATATTCTATGGAGCGCCAGGTACTGGAAAGTCATATACCATAAACGAAGCAACCAGAAATGAAAGTGTTATTCGCACAACATTCCACCCAGACAGTGATTATTCTACCTTTGTAGGCGCATATAAGCCGACCACCATCCAAGTAACAATGAGAGATGTATCCGGCCATAAAATCATTGAAAACGGAAAAGAAATCAAAGAAGATCGTATCATTTATGAATTTGTGAATCAAGCTTTCCTTCAAGCCTATATTCAGGCATGGAAATTCTATACCCAAACCGCCTCTGACGCTGAGCCACAAAAGCAATATCTTATCATTGAAGAAATCAACCGTGGTAACTGTGCTCAGATTTTCGGAGATTTATTCCAACTTCTCGACCGAAATGATGCAGGATTCTCCGACTATCCTATTTATACAGACAACGATATGAGAAAACGGCTTCTTAAAGCATTTGAAGGGTTTTCTATACCTCAAGCGGAGAAAATTAATAATCTGTATGGACGAAATGTGACAGAACAAGTGCTTAAAGGAGAAATATTACTCCTCCCAGACAACCTGTATATATGGGCAACAATGAATACCAGTGACCAGTCGCTTTTCCCTGTTGATTCTGCATTCAAGCGTCGATGGGAATGGAAATACATGCCTATCGGCAAAGGATATGATGAAAACGGAAACGAACTAAACTGGAAAATATGTATTGGTACAAGTGAATACAGCTGGTGGTCATTCCTTGAAAAAATCAATATTCAAATTAGCTCTACGACCAATTCAGAAGACAAGAAACTAGGCTTTTTCTTTTGTAAGGCAAACAATGGCTGCATCAGTGCAGAAACTTTTGTTGGAAAAGTCATATTCTATTTATGGAATGATGTATTTAAAGATTATGGGTTCGACGGAACTATTTTCAAAGATACAGACGGAGGTACACTTTCCTTCAATAAGTTCTATAAAGCAGGACAAAATGGTAAAGCAATAGTACAAAATGATAAAGTAGAGTTATTTCTAAACAATTTGAATGTTGATACAATTTATAACGACATCGAAGAAGATTTAGAAAAAAATGACAATGACGAAATAGACAATAATGGAAATAGCAGACTAAAAGTTTTATTTCCAGACGGAAGTTTAGTTGTAGGAAAGACTCGTTTCGATGCCTACATTAATGCTATAAAAAAGATTGGAGTAGAACAAATAGCTCCAATCATCAAAAATCTAAAATATTCGCGCTTGGGATGTCCAATGATAAGCCCCAATAAATATGAAGAAATAGAAAATAATACACAAGGATATTCATATGTTGAAGTCGATGGATTTTATTTTATAAAAGGTATGAACGGGAAAACAATGCGCAATATATTGACGACTGTATCTAATGAATTAAATCTAAACCTAAAGGTAGAGTACTAATGAGAATCATCATTGAAGGGCATAAATATCTCGCAGCAAGTGTAAAAAATGTTCTCCACGGCATTGATGCTTTGGAGAATGTAGAAGGTTACGTAATATTAAATTATGTAGGTTACTTTTACAACACACTGCTGTGCGATTGTGTCTTTATCTTACCAAAGGTTCTCTTGGAAGACATAAACGGGAAAGAGCTGGTATTCGGAAAATATGAGCCGGAAGATATTATCAATCTCGACACAAGCAATCCGCTTACACAAACGGAAAAGAATTTCATTTACGAATTTTCTGTATGGATTTACCGTACTATCGATGTCTTCAGAACCGACCGAAATGATCAAACTGATATTGTATATCATAAAAAGATTATCCAAATAGGGAAAGGGAGCCGCAGGCTTAGCAATACTTTTCTGGATATATTGCTTTCTCTAATTCAGTTTAACAAAAACAATAGAAGCTTTTTCTTCTTCATTCTGAAAAATCTGCATTCCGGATATAACAAGATAAACTGGACCCGCACGATAGGTACCACTACAGCCATTATCCAAAACAATCATCCAGTTTATCTAAATCCGGTCAATAAAAAACGACAAATAAATTTTGATGAAGAACTTCTGATTATCTTCTTTTCCATATTAAACTATATTGGCGACCAATATGGATTTACAAAAGAAATAGACTGTAACTTCAATTTGATTAAGGGAAAACAATTTGAAACGTATTTAAAAGGATTTGGAAAGGCTCGATTGCTGCAAATCAAATACAAATACTTTTCCGACAAGGCACTGGAGCTGTGGACGCTCTGCTACGCTTTCTTTGATGCAGCTAGACAAGTTCAGATAAATACAGATTTGCAAGAGTATTTGCTGGTAAAGAATTTCAATATTGTATTTGAAGCTATCATTGATGAACTGATAGGTGACAAGGATATACCTAACGGCTTAAAGGAGCAGGAAGATGGCAAGATGGTAGACCACATGTATACTTACAAGAGCCTGACAACCAATGCTGACCAGCCTATTTATTATATTGGTGACTCAAAATATTATAAACGTGGGAACTCCATCGGAAAATATTCAGTTTACAAGCAGTTTACTTATGCCCGTAATGTCATTCAATGGAATCTGAACTTGTTCATGAACAGTGACGATGAAAATAAAAATCTAACCCAATCAAAAGGTGTAGCCAAACTCAGGGACGATATAACAGAAGGATATAATGTCATACCGAACTTTTTTATAAGTGCACGTTTAAATGAAGAATTAAGCTATAAAGAAGAATTAAAGATAACAGACAAAGAAGATACCTATTTTTATAACAGACAGTTTGACAACCGTTTGTTCGACCGTGATACATTACTTGTATGTCATTATGATGTAAACTTCCTTTACATCATATCATTGTATGCACGTAACAACACTTTGCAAAAAGATTCATGGAAAGCAATAGTTAGAGAAAAATTCCGTCAGGAAATACAAAAGATTCTGGAAGAAAACTTCCAGTTTCATGCCATGAAAGCACGTCCGGGAGTAAATGCAAAATCGTATATCAGAGAACATTTTCAGGAATTACTCGGTAAGATTTACACGCCATACTCTGACCCAAATATCTATTCTCTTGCATTGGGGAAAGAGTTTCAAACAGAGAACGAAGCACTCCTGAATCAATTAAATAAATATTTCATTGTTCAGGAATGTAAAATGGGAGAAGACCCAGAAACATTGTTCAACAATGATGTGTCCGAAGCGAGTAATGGTATACCTACAGAAACAATTACTTCCGAAAAAAATGTATTCACAGGACTTATCCGCACCACTGACGAAGAACATGAAATGTTCTATAATCATCAGGCACGGGTATATACAATGGAAAAAATTCCACCGATAAACCTGATTGCTGTAAAATATTTCCTTCCCATGCTAAGTGGAAAGATTGACGGATTTTACAAAATAGAAAAATTACAGTTTGGAAATTATAAAGATAAAGACGGCAATACGCAACCTTGTTTGAAATTCAAGCTTGGAGAATATATTAATATCGGCAAAACTTGGAATTCCATTTATGACAGGATGCGCCCAGGAGAAGTTATTTCTATAGAGAATATTATTCAATTGTATAATAAGTAACCCCACCTATGGATGTCCTTTCCCAAGAACAACGGCACAAAAACATGGCTGCCATACACTCGGCCAATACCAAGCCGGAAATGATAGTCAGGAAGTATCTGTTCGCCCACGGATTCAGATACCGCCTGAACCATCCCCGCCTGCCTGGCCGTCCGGACATCGTACTGCGAAAATATCATACTTGCATCTTTGTCAACGGTTGTTTCTGGCACGGACACGAAGGGTGCAAATATTATGTCATCCCAAAATCGAATACAGAGTTCTGGACAAACAAAATCAATCGTAATATCGCACGCGACAAGAAGGTGCAGAAAGAACTGGCTAAAATGGGATGGCATTGTATCACGATATGGGAATGTGAACTGAAACCGCAGAAAAGGGAACAGACCCTTGTATCGCTGGAATACACGCTTAATCACATTTATTTAAAAGATCATACGGTAAGCTATTCCATAAACGAGGAAGAAGATGTGCTGATGGCTGCGGAAGATACGGCCAATGACTATACCCCTACTCCTAAAAAGCAGTAAGCCTTCTCCTGCTATTCATACTCTAAGCCGTCATGGAGTTTCAATGTTTCTCCCAAAGCCTCCCAAACCCTAAAAAAACAAAAAAGCCGAACAAAGTCAGAACATTCTTCATCGTTCATTTTTTATAATTAAAAAAGCACTCGTTATGAATATAAAGAAATTATTCCTTTGCATGGGAGCCATACTGACGCTGAGCTTGGTAACCATGTGCGTTACGACAGTAAACGACAATGCTGGAAAAGAAGAAACGGTAATCTGCCGTGGTCAGGAAGCGCATACTTCCGGTCCGATGGTGAAGGTGGGAGAACAGGCACCCGACTTTCGGGCTACGAATGCGGATTTGCAGGATGTCAGTCTGTCGTCTTTCAAGGGGAAACGGGTCATCCTGAACATCTTCCCCAGTCTCGATACGCCCACGTGTGCCTTGTCTGTCCGGCAGTTTAATGCCCGCGCTTCGGAATTGGAGAATACGGTTGTGCTGTGTCTGTCGATGGACTTGCCTTTTGCGCAGTCGCGTTTTTGCAGCACCGAAGGGCTGAACAATGTTGTTCCACTGTCTGTTTTCCGCAGCCACGATTTCCTGAAAGAGTATGGTCTTCAGCTTGCCGATGGCCCGTTAAAGGGACTGATGGCTCGGGCGGTCATCGTGATAGACGAAACCGGTAAGGTGCGTTATACGCAACTGGTAAGCAACATTTCGAACGAACCCGACTATGATGCAGCGCTTCAGGCGGTAAACGACTTGTAAAAACAGGAAATTTGTCAGCCGTTCATCAAAAAACCTGACAAAAAGTTCATATCGAATATTGGTAAAAAAAATTAATTTATTATCTTTGTTCGTATATGAAGAATCTACTTCACATATTCCCCGTCCTGCTGGCTCTTTGTCTGTGCGTTTCTTGTAAGAGCACCAAGGCAAAGAGCCAGCGGATTATGCCCGTCGAGATACTGGCTGATGGCGATCTTGCCTTCCGGCGCGGCACAGGCCTCTTGAGTCAGGTGGTAACTTCTGCCAGCAAAGACGGGGTTTACTCACATATCGGTATTTTAAAAAAGATTGACAACGAATGGTTCGTGATCCATGCGGTTCCCGACGAGCCTGATTTTGAGGGGGATCCCGACCGGGTAAAGATGGATTCGCTGTCGCGTTTCTTTGCTGCCGACAGGGCGGTGCGGGGTATGATAGCCAGAGTGACAGACGATTCTCTGGCGGCTTCGAAGGCGGCTGCCATCGCCTGGAAAATGGCACGCGAAAGGGTTCTCTTTGACCATGACTATGATCTGACGGATACATCGCGGATGTATTGTAGCGAACTGGTGGAGTTTGCTTACCAGAAAACGGGTATCTGTCTTTCCGAAGGCAGACGGACGCAGATTGATGTTCCGGCAATGGGAGGAACGTATCTCATGCCCGACGATATAGCCTGCAACAAGCGATTGAAAATTATATACAGTTTCTCGTAAACTTGAGCTTTTTCTATTCCAAATATTTTAGTTATTAATCTTAAAATTTCAACGCTATGATGAAACAACTGATTCGTTTCGCACTGATGCTGGTAGCTGTTCTTGCCTTGGCATCGTGTACTCCCAGCACACCGGGAGCTGCCCTGAAGGAGTATATGTCGGCTCTGAGCGACAAGGATTACGAAAAGTTTATTAATGGATGCAACATCTCCGAAACGGATGCCGACAAGGCGAAAGAGATACGTGAGGGACTTGTTGCCATGGTTCAGGAAAAGGGTTCCAAGACAATTGAAAAGAGTGGCGGACTCAAGGAAACTGAAATCGTGTCCGAAGAAATGGCCGAAGACGGTAATTCGGCCATTGTGACATTCAAACAGCATTATGGCGACGGTAGTGTCAAGGAAGACACGCAGAAGATGGTCAAGGTCGACGGGAAGTGGCTGATGGACATTGGCAAGTAGTACGGGATCTCAGTTCCCAGAAAGCTACAGCAGAGGCGGCTGCCACGTTCAGCGAATCGACGCCGTGCCACATCGGGATGCGGACTACATAATCGGATTCCGACAGGACTTCGGCGGGAAGGCCGTCGCCTTCTGTTCCCATGATAATGGCAAGACGGGGAATGTCCTTCAGTTCCGGATAATCGATGGGTACGGAACGGTCGGTCAGTGCCAGGGCTGCGGTACGGAAGCCCATTTCACGCAAGGAGGCTACGGGACGGGGAAGCCACGTCCAAGGTACCAGAAACACGGAACCCATCGACACGCGTACGGCACGGCGGTTCAAGGGATCGCAGGAGTCGGGTGAAAGCAGGATGGCATCGATGCCTAAGGCGGCTGCCGAACGGAAGATGGCTCCGATATTGGTGGTATCGACTACGCCGTGGATGACGGCTACTCGACGGGCATCGCGGCAGACTTCTTCGGCAGTGCGTGGAGCAGGACGGCGCATGGCGCACAGTACGCCGCGGGTCAGCGTATAGCCTGTCAGTCGTGCCAGAAGTTCCCGGCTGCCTGTATAGACGGGAATATCGCCTGCGCGGAGGATGATGTCGGCGGCATCGCCTGCTATGTGTTTCTGCTCGCAAAGCAGGGCAAGGGGCTGGTAACCGGCGTCGAGCGCGACGCGGATGACTTTCGGACTCTCGGCAATGAAGATGCCTCTTTCGAGGTCTATGCGGTTGCGCAACTGAGCTTCGGTCAGGGTTCCGAACACTTCTACTCCGGGGTGTTCGAGGGAGGTGATTTCTATTACAGGCATGTGGATCTCTTTTTTCCCGCCAAAGTTAAGAAAGAATATCGGCCGGAGCAACGTTTTTTTCTCTACCTTTGTCCGTGAAAAACAAATTAAAGACTAAAAACTATGCTACATTTTGACACGGACTATATGGAAGGGGCACATCCGGAGGTGATGCGCCGCCTGATGGAAACGAATCTGGAACAGACTGTCGGATATGGTAATGATGAATATACGCGTCATGCGCGCGAGCTGGTGCGCAAAGCATGCGGACAGCCTGAAGCGGCTGTATATTTTCTGGTAGGAGGTACGCAGACGAATGCGACTGTCATCGACGGACTGCTTGCGCATCACGAAGGGGTACTGGGAGCGGAAACGGCTCACATCAACGTGCACGAGGCGGGAGCCATCGAGGCTTCCGGACATAAGGTGCTGACGTTGCCTCAACACGAGGGAAAGCTGCGTGCCGATGAAGTAGGGGCGTACATCGACAATTTTTACCGCGATGAAACGTATGACCACATGGTAGCGCCGGGAATGGTTTATATCTCTCACCCAACAGAATATGGTACGCTGTATTCGCTCAGCGAACTGGAGGCTTTGAGCCGTGTATGCCGTAAGGCAAATATTCCACTTTACATGGACGGTGCGCGTCTGGGATACGGACTGGCTGCTCCGGGTACGGATGTTACCTTGCAGGATATTGCCCGTCTGTGCGACGTGTTTTATATAGGTGGAACAAAAGTGGGAGCATTGTTCGGCGAGGCTGTAGTGGCTCCGCATGCGGAACGTCTGCCGCATTTCTTTACGCTGATTAAACAGCACGGAGCACTGCTTGCCAAAGGACGCTTGCTGGGGGTTCAGTTTGAAACGTTGTTTACCGACGGACTTTATCAGAAAATGGGAGAGCATGCCGTACGTCTGGCGCTGAAACTGAAACAGGCTTTCGTCCAGAAGGGATACAAACTTCACCTGGATTCGCCGACCAACCAGCAGTTTGTCTGTCTGCCGAATGCAGACATCGACCGCCTCTCTGCTCATGCAACCTTCGAACTATGGGGACCACGCGGAGAAGAGGAAACAGTGGTACGCTTCGTTACAAGCTGGGCTACACGCGAGGCTGACGTTGATGCGCTGATTGCGCTACTCTAAATCGTCGTCGGCTTCTTCGATGGAAAAACGGTTTACGGTGACGGCGATAGCATATTTTATCAGTCCGTCATCGGAAGCCATCATGGTTCCACCACTTCGTATGCACATACGTACAGCCATGCCGTCGTTTGCCGTAAGCAGGTAATCGCCGGAATGTTGCTGCTCGTTGACGGTAAACCACATGCCGTTTTGCCCGTATTGCACTTCCACGTAATTGCCGTCGGTTTCGTAATTCCACGAGATACGGTATTTTGAAGTTGTACCGCGATGAAAAGTGAACGTACAGGTCGATTCATCGTAATTGATGTAAGGAAGTGCAGTCACTTCTTCGGGATAAAAGTTGAGGGCTATGCGATTCAACGTATCGCCTGTCAGCAGATTGTTTACGGCATATTCAGTATAAGTCTCACCTAAATGTTTCTTACCGATGGGGTAATAATCGAGTGTTTCGTTCTGGCAGGAGCCGAACCAGATGGTAGCGCATATCATCGCTACCATCCCGTAAATAGTTTTCATGCTCATTCTTGTTCTGCTTCGTTCTGCATCATATCAAACTGAGGACCTTCTTCACCGGGAGCAGGCATTCCAGCCTCTGGCATCGGATGAGGTGCCGGCTGTTTGGGTTTCATCGTCAGCCAGAGGTCGTACTGCTCATCGCTAAGTATCTTACGAAGTTTTTTCATCTTTTTTTCGGCACGTTTCTCGATGTCTTCTTTCATCTTTTCGTGATCGCCAGAAGGTCTCATCATCGGATGTCCGCCTCGTCCTCCCATCATCGGAGGCTGACCACCGCCCATCATCGGGGGTTGACCACCTCCATCCATCATCGGGGGACGACCACCGCCCATCATCGGAGGACGACCGGCTTCTTTATCGCCGCGACCTATCAGGGCTTCCAGTTTTTCTCTCTCTTCCTTCAGGTTGAGCTTGTAGATTTTCTTGTATTGTTTTTCGGTCAGATTAAGTACTTTGTCCATCTCGTCGGTCAGCCTGCGTGCTGTCTTCTCGGGGTTAGGTATTTCCTTTACCGGAGTTTGTTTCTCCTGTTGCGGTTCGTCGGGTAATGCTACAGCAAAGGCCGTCGAAGATACGGACATCAGGGCAGCAAGACAGAGAGCCCATACAATTTTCTTTATTCTCATTTTCAATAAGTTTTTTAAGATTCCTATTTTGGGAAACAAAAGTAAACAGGATGATCATTCTCGAAAAATAGAATCAGTTAACCCGTCTATTCTCTCGGCTAACTCCTGCTAAATCAGATTTACTAAAGAGAATAAAGACAGTAAAGCAACTAACAGATAAAATTAGTCCACTTGGTCTGCAAAATCATTCCATTCGCCGATTTTAATTGCACCGGGATAAGGACGGACGTATTTTTGCAGACGTAAAAAAGAGTGACGCACGACAATGAAACATCTACAAAAGCAATTACTTCTGGAACAGATTATTTATGCTACCATCTGGGTGCTGATACTGGGAACGCCGCTTATCAGTTTCCTGCTCGACGATGACCGTCCGCTGGAAGGAGCTGAACTTTGGAAGGAGGTAAGCGATACCTGGCTCATGGTATTTCCTTTTTTCCTTTTGTTTCTGATACATAATTATATTCTTATCCCGAGGCTCTTGCTCAAAAAGTATTATACACGTTATGTGGTGTCGCTCGTCTTTACCATCGGTATTCTGTTTCTGTACCTGCCGGAATGCATTCAAGTGCTGAATCCGCACCCGAGATTCCGGCCACAGAAAGAGTTTGTCATGCAGGACTCAGCTCCTCGCGTCTTCTTCCCGGACCCGCTTCCGGCCTCCCCTCCGGGCGAAAAAATGATACATCCCGTCCGTCCCATACACCCGCCGTTCTTGCTGATTCATATTACCGTGGCAATCTTGCTGGTAGGATTTAACCTGACTATCCGTTTCTTTCTCAAGTCACTTCACGACGACGAGATGTTGAAGGAACTGGAGCATCAGCACTTAGAGTCGGAACTGCAATACCTGAAGTATCAGCTGAACCCGCATTTCTTCATGAATACGCTGAACAATATTCATGCGCTGGTGGACATTGATGCGGAAAAGGCGAAAAAGACCATTATCGAGCTTTCGAAACTGATGCGGTATGTACTGTACGAGGCGAACAACAGCCAGATTTCACTGGAACGTGAGATTCAGTTTCTCGAGAATTATATCGCACTGATGCAACTACGTTATACCGAAAAGTTACGGATCCAGACGGATTTCCCCCTCATCGTACCTCGGGTACAGATTCCTCCCCTGCTCTTTATCTCGCTGCTGGAGAATGCGTTCAAGCACGGGGTAAGCTACCGGGAGGATTCATACATTGAAGTACGGATCGCACAGGTGGACGAGGGTATCTTGTTTGCCTGCAAGAACAGCAAGCATGCCTGTACACAAGATACGCACCACGGTATAGGCATTGAGAATATAAAGAAAAGGCTTCACCTGCTCTATGGCACGAACTATACGTTTACCATTACCGAAGATGAAGTTTCTTACCATGTATTACTTATAATTCCTCCGCTATCATGAAATGTCTGATTATCGACGATGAACCGCTCGCCCTGACACAACTGGCGGGCTATATTGCACGTATTCCGTTTCTTACGCTGGTGGCTTCGTGCCAGGATGCCTGTCAGGCTTCTGAAATACTGGCGCAGTCTCCTGTCGACTTGCTTTTTGTCGACATCAACATGCCCGACTTAAACGGCATCGATTTTGTCCGCTCGCTTCCAAATCTGCCGATGGTCATCTTTACTACTGCTTATTCGGAGTATGCCATCGAAGGGTTCCGCCTCAACGCCATCGATTACCTGATGAAACCTTTCAGCTTTGCGGAATGTCTGAAGGCAGCCGAGAAAGCCCGGAAGATGTATAGTCTGACACACGACGCTACGGAACCGGAAGAGGAAAAGAATGCCTTGTTTGTAAAGAGTGAATATAAGGTGGTGCGTATAGACAAGGAGAAGATTTTGTACATAGAGGGTATGAGTGAGTATGTGTGCATTTATCTGGAGGACCGCCCGAAACCTGTCATCACGCTGAACAGCCTGCAAAAGTTATCGACCATGCTTCCGTCGAACTTCATGCGGGTGCATCGTTCGTATATTGTCAACCTGAGCAAGATTACCGAGATTTCTCGTTTCCGGATTCTCTTCGGAAAGGATGTGTATATTCCCATCGGAGAGAACTATAAGGAGCAGTTCATGGCATATATTCACCGACTGGGACTGATCTGACGGAAGAAATGGCTATCTTTGCAGCATTCTCGGAAAACAAAATGAATTGCTTTATGGAAAAGGAAAAAGAAATACATTCTTGTGTGGACTGCGGCACACAGAACTGCAAGTATAAGGACCGTACTTATCCTGATTTCTGCCTCACGACAAACTTGAAGGAAGAGGATATGCAATGGGCGCTGGAACGGTACGACGAGGGGGATAACCGCCGGGTGATGATTGCCAGTGCAGAAGTGGAATACGAAGGGTACTGCCAGTGGACGCGCGTACAGGAGATCATGGAGTTTGCCCGCAAGATCAATGCGCACCGCATCGGTATAGCCAACTGTATCGGACTGATAAACGAGGCGCGTATCTTTGCCCGTATTCTCCGGGCGAACGGTTTCGAAGCGTACTCGGTAATCTGTAAGGTTGCCGGCAAAGCCAAGAGTTCGATGGGTATTCCTGCCCAATGTGAAAGCATAGGGGCTGCCATGTGCAACCCGATTTTACAGGCTCGTCTGCTGAACGAGGCGAAAACGGACTTGAATGTGGTAATCGGTTTGTGCGTGGGACACGACAGCTTGTTCTACAAGTATGCCGATGCGTATACCACGACCTTGGTTACCAAGGACCGTGTGACGGGAAACAATCCGGCTGCCGCGCTTTATACTGCCAATTCGTATTACCGGAAGAAGTTCTTTCCGGGGGAAGAGAAAAAGTAATTTTCGGATCCAAATATCATCGTGTATAAAAAAAGTCAATCGGCCTGAACTGTTTTCAGACAGGCTGATTGACTTTATTGTTTATTTCAGTTTCTTTCCGTCGGAAAAGGCATTGCCAACTTTCGGACCGATTTCCAAATAAGCATGATGAACCGGATCGAACGTGATTGGTCTCAGTTTGGCAACATCTATCTTGCCGTCTTCGCCCAATACGCTTTCATCGACGGACACGTTGACGATGTGACCGGTCATGTAACAGGTTTCGGCATCGTACGAAACAAGCTCGCACTCCAGTGTCATGGGAAGTTCTTCGATGACGGGGGCATTGACAAAAGCAGATTTGACGGCATGGAATCCGGCATGCGCAAACTTATCGGGTTCCTTGTTGCCCGACACGATACCTACATAGTCGCATTCCGTTACGCGGTCGGCTGTACCCATGCTGACGGTAAAGGCACGTGTCGCAAGAATATTCTTGGTTGTCTTATGTCCTTCCGACAGACAAATGCCTACCATATCATCTGTATACGTACCTCCCCATGCGGCATTCATGGCATTGGGAACTCCATTTTCATCGTAAGCTGCCACGATAAATACAGGCATCGGGTATAACCAGGTTTTTACTCCAAAATCTTTTCTCATAGGTGTTTTCTCCTTTCTCTTTATCTTTAATGGTTTTCAAACGATTTTCTTGCTTTACGCATGGTGTTACTTTGTCTTTTCAGTAATGGCTACCTTGATGACTCCATCCAGACGGTTCTCGAAGATGCGGTAAGCTTCTTCTATCTGATCGAGCGGAAAACGGTGGGTAATGAGCGGTGTGGTATCGATCTTACCCTCAGCTATCAGGCGGAGAATCTCGGCACAGTCGCAGCCGTCCACGCCACCGGTCTTGAAGGTCAGGTTCTTTCCGTACATGTCGGGCAACGGGAGTATCTGAGGATGATCGTAAAGTGCGACAATGGTCACAATGGCATTCGGACGGGCACACTCCCACGCCATACGGAATGTCTCGTCGGTTCCCGCCACTTCGATCACGACATCGGCTCCTCCATGCGCACTGAGTCTGCGTACTTCTCCGGCACATGCTTCCGGCCGTACGACCTGCACATCGGGATAGTGCTCACGAACGAAGCGGATGCGTTCTTCCGACTGCTCGCATACGATGATCTGTTTAGGGTGTTTCAGCATCGTACACAGCAAGGTGCAGATACCCGTAGGACCAGCTCCGATGATGAGAACGGTATCGTCGGGCGTAATCTCCGAGATACGTGCCGCCCAGAATCCGGTGGCAAGAATATCGCCAACGAAAAGTGCTTGTTCATCGGTTACACCTTCCGGAATACGGTTCAGCCCCTGATCGGCATAAGGTACCCGTACATATTCCGCCTGTCCTCCATCGATGCGGCAGCCCAAGGCCCAGCCTCCGTGTTCGTCTTCACAGTTGTTTACATATCCATGCTGGCAGAAGAAGCATTCGCCACAGAAAGTTTCCACGTTGACCGTCACACGGTCGCCGGGCTTCACGGTGGTAACCTCCTCACCTACCTGTTCTACAATGCCTACCATCTCATGCCCTACGGTAATGCCCGGCACGGCACGAGGGACACTTCCATGCTTGATATGCAAATCGCTGGTGCAGATACTTCCCAACGTGACGCGCACCATGGCATCACGCGGGCCTTTCAGTTCCGGCACGGGCTTTTCGATCAGCGAAAAATGTCCGTGCTCCATATAGGTATATGCTAACATAGCTTTGATCTTTTAATCTATTACTTCTATCAGAAAACTCACGGGACGGAACCCGTCGTTGCACGAAATCATGGCCGAACGCTCATTTTTCATCCAGCCGTCGTAGAAATTGCTGCCTCCATGAGCCAGTACCATGACGAAAGGCGACATGCTCTGCCACGCACTTTCACAGAGTCCTTCGGGCTTCTCCCAGCCATTGGCTATAAAAACCTGCCCTTCTTCCATATCGCATGCGTGTTCGATGGGGTTTTCGTATTGCTCCATCAAGTCCCAATAGCAGGCTTTGCGCATGACGGTAATGCGGATTTTTTTCATTTCTCCTCCTTTCTTCTTTTCGGGAAATAGGCTTCCAGCACCTCACCGAACACATCGCCCGGCGCAATCTGGTTGAACAGTTCCATCGATGTGCGAAGTTTCAACACATCAATCTCCGATCCCATCAGCTCGAGCACGCTACGGTGTCCGCGATGTGCCAGCAAGGCACGGGATATTTCCCGCAGACGCGTACCCAACACCGGATGCTGTAAATACGCACGAGCCTCTTCTTCTCCATCCAGACCGTAGTACTGTGAGTTGTAACTATATCCCAGCCCCTTCTGCTGAGGAAAGATATACCAAATCCAATGGCTGCGCTTGGCACCTTTTTTCATTTCTTTCAAGGCTACCGGATACATGTCTTCCTGAGCATCCAGAAAACGTTGCAGATTAAATTTCGTAGGACCCATATTCATCCGTTTTTTTATCTTCTCTCAAATGTAAGGATTATCTCGCAATATGACAAGGTTTCAGGGGCTTCTTTACAACCTTTCAAAGTAGGTCCTCTTACCTAACAAGTCAAACACAGCTTCGTTTCAGAAGCTTCTTTATGCCTGATCTAAGACCTGTGATCCGTTTTTTTGTTAAAATTTAATGACAGGATTGTTTTTATTCACAGAAATACATATCTTTGCTTCCGAACCTCTGCTTCGTGGAGGCTCGTCCTATTATACGTAGATTTTTTATACAACAAATGTTCGTTAAAGATGTCACACAAAGCGTTTATTGCGTTCCGCTAAGGTCCTGAACGGAATTTTACTTAGCGAATGAACTTGATGAATGATTGCTTCTGACCGGGAGGCCGGGATTGTTGTGCTCTTTGACGTACGAGCTGCCAACCTCTCTTTCAACGGGGAAACGAGAGGTACTTTCTTTTTCTGCGGACTGCAAAAATGCTGTGCGCGGGAAGATGTTATGCTATCTGTTTTTTTCACTTAAAAAATCATTTGTTGCTTATGAAAAATCTTATGTTACGCGCTATGCGCACTCTCGACGAAAGTATTTGTGCTCCTGAATATGCCAACAATCAGTTGGCTATCGAAATGCTGTTTCCTGAACCTCCTGCTTCCATGAATGAATTGTCCGTACAGGTCTATTCGAAGGACTATCGACTGATGGGAGCGGATGTCTATACTCCTTCTTCACAGAAGATTCCTCGCAAAATACGCTTTACGGTGCTTTCGGATACGTACTGGGACGATACGGAATATCGTGTATTTGTCTTTCTGAACGGACTTCCGAAATGGATTGCTTCACTCACTCCCTCGCCTTTCTATGAGGTCTGGGAGAAAGTCAGATTGGAAGAACTCTGGCAGCATCCCGACCAGAAGTTCTTTATCGAACGTATTGGTACGGCCGAGTGGTGGCAAAAGGTTTATTCCGAAAGATACGATTTTCCGGCTCCTGAAGAACTGATCAGTAAATTTCGTATTTATGCAGAAGCCAAAGATGCTTCGCCGCATCTGCTGATTACGGGAAACCGCCTGATGGCAAAAGCTTTCGCCTGCTTTATCTTATCGCCTTTTCTTACCGGTGAGGATACACCTGAACGGCGCATCTTCTCTCTCGGTAACCTGATCTCGGACAAGTCGCAATGGAACGAACTGGCAAAGGCTATGGAACAGAAGTATGTCATCGTCATGTATGTTCCGGAACTGGAATACAATGCCTGTACAGTGAACTTACTTTCGATGCTGGGCGACCAACTCGGCAAAGAGGGCTTCAACCGTCCGGCCTTTATTTTCCACGGCAAGGAGAATAATGTAAGACAGCTCCTCGAAGAATGTCCTTCCATTGCAGAACTGTTTACTGAATACAGTACGTTCTGCCTCGACAGCTCAAATACGAAAACGCTTTCGCACAGTGAGCTGGAGGAATTGCTTCCGTTGCCTTTCGATGACGCAGACGTGAAACCGGCTCCGACAGAAACGACGGCCATGGAATATTCCGCCGAAGAAGAACTTCGGCAGATGGTGGGACTGAAGCAGCTGAAGAAGGAGATACTGGAAGCACGGATGATGTCGCTCTTCTTAAAGGAACGGAGGGAACTGCATCTGGAACGGCAGACTGAAAGTCGTTATCACATGCTTTTCCTGGGAAATCCCGGAACCGGAAAAACGACCGTCGCCAAGCTAGTGGGAAAAATGTATCACCAAATAGGATTGCTGTCGAAGGGTCATACCGTGGAAACCTGCCGGACCAATCTTGTAGGCGAATACTTAGGCCAGACGGAAAAGCGCATGAGGGAAGTGATCGACGAAGCCCGCGGAGGGGTGTTGTTTATAGACGAGGCATATACGCTGATGGAAAACGACAACGACTCGAAGGATTACGGCAGGGAGGTAATCAATGCACTCCTTACGATATTGTCGGAACCGAATCCTGACATGATTGTCATCCTGGCCGGTTATGAGGATAAGATGAAGAAGCTGCTCAAAAGCAATCCGGGGCTAAGGGACCGCTTTCCGCTTCGCTTCCATTTCGAGGATTATACTTCGGATGAACTGAGCGAAATAGCACACCGTATCCTGAAAAGCCGGAATTTTGTTCTGACTCCCGAAGCCGACGAACGGCTGAACCGCCTCATCGAAACGGAAACCCGGCAGCGGGATGAATACTTCGGCAACGGACGCTGGGTGCATAACCTGATAGAACAAGGCCTGATCAAGAGCATGGCGCAAAGAGTGATGACAACGCCACGTCCTCAAGCCATGCTTTATCAGTTATTCAGCATCATAGAAGTGTGCGACGTGAAAGCCGTCGAGACATCCTTCCTCCATACGATGAACCTGAGTCTTACTCCTCCGTGCCGTATCGGATTCAGGGCATAACGAATGGATCATCCGGACTATTCCTGTACGACGAAATGAATCTTGAAAAAGCGGATAAAAAAGAAGTCGTATCCTCATTCTCCCAAGAGAATTGGATACGACTCTTCTTCATTTAATGTATGCTATGATTTTAATGCTATTGATATTAGCCAATAACTACTTCGCCATCTACTGTTGCCTGATCTCCCCAAGAACCGATAGCTCCGCCTTCCACGGTTATCTTGTCCTTACACAATTTCAGGGTTAAGGTAATCTTCTTTCCACCTAACAAAGTTTCCTGAGGCATTTTCAGTTCCTCCAACAGTGTTTTCAGACTATATTCCTTCGTCAGCTGATTTATCTTGACTGACAAAGTCACATCGGCAGTCGGCTGCGGAACAAGGTAGAAAGAAGCTGTGGTACCTTCCTTCTCAAAGCTTGCTACTTCCGGTTTTGTACTCTTAATCTTTCCTGAAGCAGCATCTACCACACAAGCAGCTTTCGCCTTACAAGTAGTAACCAAAGTTTTCAACTCCTCCGCACTGTAATATCCGTCTGAGCTGAAACTGATATTCAGCAAATGCATGGCATGATTGAAAGAAAGATTGACAGGGTTGGGACTCCCTACAGTCACCTTTTGCGCTTCAGACAGCAACAGGTCTTTATATTCTGCTGTAGAAGTATTAAATTCGAAAGTACCGTCACTGCCTAATTCCTGCTTCGGATAGCATGCCGAAAAAGTCACTTCCGAAACGCCTCCCGGTAATTTCAAACCGCTCCATGACATAGAAGTAGCACCCAATGTATATGTAGTAGAGATAGTATTCATAGTTCCTGCCACAAAAATTGACAAGACATCATCCTTTACAAAATTACCACTTCCGTCTTCCTTCAAGTCAGGCACTCGTGTCAGAGGAGCTACATTGGTCACTATCTTGATTACATCATTCCCTGCTTGCGGTGTTTCTACATCCTTCTTTGAACAAGAAGCTGCTAAAAGTCCCGCCGTCAATAATACATAAACTTTGTTCATTCTCATTTTTGGTTTTTCTATATTCAACGATTAAAACCAAGAATGGTTCATCGTTTTTACGAATATTACAATATTTATTCATTTTAAGATTTCCTAGTAAGATCATTTCAGCCTCCAACTTTTATATTCTCAGCTGAGAATAACCAATAAAAAATCCCCGTAAAATCTTAATTTTACGGGGACTAACCTAACCAGATAGCGGAGAGACAGGGATTCGAACCCCGGGTACCTCGCAGTACAACGGTTTTCAAGACCGCCGCAATCGACCACTCTGCCACCTCTCCAAAACTCCTTTATAAGAGTACTTCCTTCCGAAAGCGCTGCAAAGGTACGCATTATTTCCAAACCTGCAAATTATTTGCCCCTTTTTTGATTATTTTTTCCTATTATCGTAACTTTGTACCTTGATAACTTATATTAATATAGACTTATATCCAGACAATGATATATCCGCAGAACTTTGAACAGAAAATAGGATTCGACCAAATTCGTCAACTCTTGAAAATAAAATGTCTCAGCACGCTGGGAGAAGAAAGAGTGGATCAAATGGACTTTTCCGACGATTATAACGAAATCAATCGACGACTGGAACAAGTAACGGAATTTGTCCGCATCACGCAGGAAGAAGATGATTTTCCCAATCAGTATTTTTTCGATGTCCGCCCGTCACTCAAACGCATACGTGTGGAAGGCATGTATATGGACGAACAGGAATTGTTCGACCTGCGCCGTTCGCTTGAAACGATACGCGACATTGTACGCTTTCTACAACAAACAGACGATGAGGAAGATACTGACAACGATGAAACTCACTCCCCCTACCCAGCTTTGCACGAACTTGCCGGAGATATCATGGTATTTCCTCAACTCATCACACGCATCAATAATATTCTCGATAAATTCGGAAAAGTAAAAGACAATGCTTCTTCCGAACTTTTGCGCATCCGACGGGAACTGGCGTCAACGACGGGAAGCATATCCCGAAGCTTGAATAATATTCTGCGGGCAGCTCAATCGGAAGGTTATGTCGATAAAGATGTAGCTCCAACCATGCGCGACGGACGACTCGTGATACCTGTAGCCCCCGGCATGAAGAGAAAGATACGAGGTATCGTACACGATGAATCGGCTACCGGAAAGACTGTATTCATAGAACCGGCCGAAGTAGTAGAAGCAAACAACCGTATCCGTGAACTGGAAGGTGAAGAGCGTCGTGAAATCATTCGGATACTTACCGAATTTTCGGCTACGGTACGTCCACAAGTTCCGGCTATTCTGCAATCTTACGAGTTCCTTGCCGAAATAGACTTTATCCGAGCCAAAGCACTGTTGGGTATCGACTTCAAGGCAATCAAGCCTTCATTCGAGAACCGACAGGTTATTGACTGGTTCGAAGCGGTGCACCCGCTGCTCCAAATGTCTTTGGCTAAACATAATAAAAAGGTAGTACCACTCGATATAGAACTGAATACCGGACAACGGATCTTGTTGATTTCCGGACCTAATGCCGGTGGAAAGTCTGTTTGTCTGAAAACCGTCGGACTATTACAGTATATGCTTCAGTGTGGTATGCTGGTGTCTATGCACGAACGCAGTCACGCCGGAATCTTCAGCAGCATCTTCATCGATATAGGCGATGAACAAAGTATAGAAGACGACTTGAGTACATATTCTTCACACCTGACAAATATGAAGAATATGATGAAGTACTGCAATGAGAAAAGCCTGATACTGATCGATGAGTTCGGAGGAGGTACAGAACCGCAAATCGGTGGAGCCATTGCAGAAGCCGTACTGAAACGCTTCAATGCAAAAAAGACTTTTGGAGTAATTACCACTCATTATCAGAACCTGAAACACTTTGCCGAAGATCATGAAGGAGTAGTAAACGGTGCCATGTTGTACGACCGCCATGAAATGCGTGCACTTTTCCAGTTACAGATCGGTAATCCGGGAAGTTCATTCGCCGTAGAGATTGCACGCAAAATCGAACTTCCGGAAGAAGTCATTGCCGATGCTTCGGAAATCGTGGGAAGTGAATACATACAGAGCGACAAGTACCTGCAAGATATCGTACGCGACAAGCGCTATTGGGAAACCAAACGCCAGAATATCCGCAAGCGGGAAAAAATAATGGAAGAAACCATCGCCCGCTATGAAAAAGAGCTGGAAGAACTGGATAAGAGCCGGAAGGAAATCTTGAAAAAGGCACGAGAAGATGCAGAACAACTGCTGCAAGAATCGAATGCCAAGATCGAAAATACCATCCGTACCATCAAGGAAGCACAGGCAGAGAAAGAACGTACCCGCACAGCACGTCAGGAACTGACCGACTTCCGCCAGCAAATAGAAGATGAGAACAAAGCGGCGATGGAAGAAAAGATCGCACGCAAGATGGAGAAATTACGCGAAAAGCAAGAGCGCAAGAAAGATAAAAAGAGCAAACAAGCGAGCCAGCCGGCAGTCCAGCCTGTACCTAAAGTCATTCCTCTCCAAGCAGGCGACTATGTACGAATCAAAGGACAGACCAGCGTGGGACAGATCATAGAGATTAATGGGAAGAATGCCGTAGTTATGTTCGGACTGATGAAAACCAATGTGAAAGCAGATCGGCTGGAACGCACCGATGCTCCCAAGCAGACTCTCAATACGGCGAAGGCAACTTTTGTCAGCAGTGAAACGCAGGATCGCATGTACGAAAAGAAGCTGAACTTCAAGCAAGATATCGATGTGCGAGGCATGAGAGGTGACGAAGCCATTCAAGCCGTAACTTATTTCATTGATGATGCCATACTTGTCGGGGTAAGCCGTGTACGTATCCTGCATGGAACCGGAACAGGTATTCTTCGCACACTTATACGCCAATATCTCGCTACCGTGCCGGGAGTAGCACACTTCCAGGATGAACATGTACAATTTGGAGGAGCAGGCATAACGGTAGTCGATTTAAAATAAAAAAAGTATCTTTGTATAAAGTATCTTTGTATTATGAAATCAATTAAAGAATTATACCGCATTGGTACGGGTCCCTCCAGCAGTCATACGATGGGACCGAGAAAAGCAGCCGAACAGTTCCTTGCCCGCCATCCGGAGGCATCGTCTTTTCAAGTTACACTTTACGGAAGCCTTGCCGCTACCGGTAAAGGACACATGACTGATGTTGCTATCTTGGACGTACTTCAGCCTCATGCTCCCGTAGAGATATTGTGGAAACCTCATGTATTCTTTCCTTTCCACCCCAACGGAATGACATTCAAGTCGTTCGACAAGAATAACAAAAAGACCGAAGAGTGGACTGTCTTCAGCGTAGGCGGTGGTGCCCTTGCCGAAGAAGGACAAGACAAGAATGCAACTCCTGAAGTATATGATATGAATACCATGAACCAGATACTTTACTGGTGCGAGCATACCGGACGAAGCTACTGGGAATATGTAGAACAGTGTGAAGGTCCCGATATATGGAAATATCTTGCCGAAGTGTGGGAAACCATGAAAGAAGCCATTCATCGCGGACTGGATGCAGAAGGAGTACTGCCCGGTCCTTTGAACCTGCGACGAAAAGCATCTTCTTACTATATCCGTGCCAAAGGATTTAAGGATTCCCTGCGTTCACGCGGACTGGTTTTTGCTTATGCTCTTGCCGTAAGCGAAGAAAACGCATCAGGTGGAAAAATCGTAACTGCACCAACCTGTGGGGCTTGCGGAGTAGTGCCGGCTGTATTGTACCATTTGCAGAAGAGCCGGGAATTCAGTGATGCACGTATCCTCAGAGCACTGGCAACTGCCGGTCTTGTGGGCAACATCGTCAAGCACAATGCTTCCATCTCAGGAGCCGAGGCAGGTTGCCAGGCAGAAGTGGGAGTAGCTTGCTCCATGGCCTCTGCGGCAGCAAGCCAGCTATTCGGAGGCAGTCCGGCACAAATAGAATATGCCGCCGAAATGGGTCTGGAACATCACTTGGGAATGACATGCGACCCCGTATGCGGACTGGTACAAATACCTTGTATCGAACGTAATGCGTATGCCGCAGCCCGTGCTCTTGATGCCAATATTTACTCAGCCTTTACCGACGGACACCATCGTGTATCGTTCGATAAGGTCGTAGAAGTAATGAAACAAACCGGGCACGACCTGCCTTCACTTTACAAAGAAACCAGTGAAGGTGGCTTGGCCAAGAACTATCAGCCCATGGACTAAAAGCCTAATTTTCAATTTTGCCAGAGCCTCTTCTGGAATGCACAATCGTAACCATTCCAAAGACAGCCCTGGCAAAATTATGTCATTGAAACGCTTATTCGAAAGACTCTCAGTCTGATAACCCTATATTAAAATGAAATCATACAACGTTTATCTATTCGACTTCGACTATACTCTTGCCGACTCTTCCCGAGGAATTGTCATGTGCTACCGAAATGTGCTGGAACGCCATCACCATACAGGAATTACCGATGAAACCATCAAACGGACAATTGGCAAAACCTTACAGGAATCTTTCTCCATCATGACCGGCATAACCGATGCCGACACATTGGAAATGTACCGGAAAGAATACGTTAAAGAAGCAGATACCCACATGACAGCCAACACGTTCCTCTTTCCAGAAACGATAGAGGTACTCACACGTCTGAAAACAAATGGAGCCAAATTGGGCATTATCTCTACGAAATACCGCTACCGTATCATGGAACTATTGGGAAAGAAGCTGCCCGAAAACTTTCTGGACATCATCGTCGGCGGCGAAGACGTACAACATCCCAAACCCGCACCAGAAGGAGTCCTGTTTGCCATCGGACACTTAGACTGCCGGAAAGAAGATGTGTTGTATGTAGGCGACAGCACCGTAGATGCCGAAACCGCACAAGCTGCTCAGGTTGACTTTGCCGGAGTACTGCATGGAGCCACTACATACGATGAACTTGCGGCCTATCCACATGTAGCAATCATGAAAACCCTTGCCGAACTCTAAAAAAATATACATATTTTCTCTCTAAACAGTTGGTTATATGAACAAAAAGCAGTACCTTTGCGTCCGATTTTAGTCCGTGGAGGTAGAAAAGTAACCGGATGAGAACGGTTCACCTTGCGGAAGAAACCCGTTTAATATATATTTAAAATGTACGTAATTGTAGAAATTAACGGTCAGCAGTTCAAAGCTGAAGAAGGCAAAAAGCTGTTCGTTCATCACATGCAGAATGCTGAAAACGGTGCAACTGTTGAATTTGACAAAGTTTTGTTGGTAGACAACAACGGTACTGTTACTGTAGGTGCTCCTACTGTAGAAGGTGCAAAAGTGGTATGCGAAGTAGTTTCTCACTTGGTAAAAGGTGACAAAGTATTGGTATTCCACAAAAAGAGAAGAAAAGGTTACAGAAAACTGAACGGTCACCGTCAGCAGTTTACTGAATTGACTATCAAACAAGTTATTGCTTAATCATTAAAAACGTAGAAAGAAATGGCACATAAGAAAGGTGTAGGTAGTTCTAAGAACGGCCGTGAGTCAGCTAGTAAGAGATTAGGCGTAAAGATATTCGGTGGTTCAGCTTGCAAGGCTGGTAACATCATTGTTCGTCAAAGAGGAACAGTTCACAACCCGGGTGAAAACGTTGGTATGGGTAGTGATCACACTCTTTACGCATTGGTAGACGGTACAGTATGTTTCAAGAAAGGTCGCGAAGACAAGAGCTTCGTATCTGTTATTCCTGCTGAAGCATAACTTTATACCACAAAAAGAAATTGAAAGAAGGTATCCTCGCAAGAAGATACCTTCTTTTTTATTGCCTTCTTTTCAAGAAAGGCGAAAACAAAAGAATCGGGCGAAACCACTTTCTTCAAGTAGGCTTCGCCCGATTTATAAAAACAAATAATCTTACTATTATTCAGCAGCCTTTTCCTCAGCAACTTCTTCAGCGGCAGGAGCTTCTTCTACAAAATCACTTTCTCCGCTTGAGATAAGCAAATTGTACCACTGAATCAATTTTTTGATATCACTGGTATGTACACGGTCGCGGTCATATTCCGGCAACACTTCAGCCATGAAAGCGTGCAATTCTTCTACAGATGCTTTCTTATAATCCAAAGAAGCCACCTTACCACCTTCTTTTTTCTTTACAGAATCAAGAACCGTAGCCAAAGGTACTTCATCATCATTTGTGTACATGGCGATATCACCCAGTGAAATCACCTTATCGCTGGCATAGATAGGCATTCTTTTCTTATTATCGACAGCTTCTACAATCAGCATATTTTTAGCCTGAGAAATCAGTTTATACAATCCCGGTTTGCCTGAGATAGCTAAAATAGTTTTCAACATACGATTTTATTATTTTTAGTTATTATATTAAACAAAAATACAACTCATAGGTGACATACACAAACATCTTGCCCACCTTTTCTATTTTTTAAGGCTTTCAGCAATGCATCCAACTGAGGAGATAACGCTCTACCGTCGTTTACGATTACAAAATCGGCACGGTCACGCTTCAGTTCCTCATTCATCTGCGAAGAAATCCGACTTTTTACCTGCTCTTCCGTAGCACAATCGCGCTCCATTGCCCGCCGTATCCGAACCTCCAAAGGTGCATACACGGCAACTACATAATCGACTACATCATCGAATCCCGACTCATATAAAATAGCACTTTCCAAGGCTACAACTTCGTGCTCTGCACGAGATGCTGCCCAACGAAGGAAATCTCGCTTCACACACGGATGCACTATAGAGTTGATACGGGAAGCATGCTCGTCGCTCGCGAACAGATAATCTGCCAGCAGCGGTTTGTTAAGTTTCTCATCAACATAGACTCTTTCTCCCAACAAGCCAATCAAGCCTGCCCGGATATCCGCATCGGAAAGCATCAGACGCTTGGCCTCCGTATCTGTATCATATACAGGCAAGCCCCTTTGTGCCAGCAACCGTGCCACATACGACTTTCCGCTTCCGATTCCTCCAGTAATTCCCAGTCTGATCATAACCCTCAATCTTCTTCTATAGTCTGCTGTTCAATCAAGAAATCGACAGAGGAAGGATTCACCCTCACATGACTTACAAAATCGGGAGCACCTTTTACAACCAAAGGTAACTTATCACCTTTCGACTTCAAGACATCTTCATAAGTTACTCCGATAAAAAAATCATCCGATGAAACATCCTTAAAGTGTCTCAACCCCACCTGAAAAGTCACCTGAACCTTGGAAGGGAATGTACGAAGCACTTTTCCTGCCGGGAAATTAATACCTACAACCGGAACATCCACAGTCTTTTCCGAATACATATCAACATATACCGACAGATCATTGTATGCAGGAATGAACTTCACTCCTTTCAGCTTGCCCATACTCACCCGCTTTTTCAGCGTATCGGAAACGTTTTCCCAATACAGTTTTTCCGTATAAGCAGCCTTCAAGGTATCCAGTATTTCCTGCGGAGCATAAGCCATAACAGAATCCGGACTAAAACTTATCCGCGAAATATAATACTGGCGGGCAGCCTGAACAGTTCCAACAAGTCGTACAGGAACCTTCTTAGCCTTTGCCTGCGTATAAATAAAGTCGAGTGTATCGGGACGGATAGACAATACTTTTGTCGAAACATTCAATTGTGCCGCAACTTTCTTGGTTAATTCGGCAGACGATATGCACACATGCGTTCCCTCATCCTTATAATCATTGAAATCGAAAGAGATAGGAAAAAACGTCCTGCCCAGCATATAATTCAGCAAAACAGTTCCCCTGTCTTCCACCCGTATACGCACATCGTCCGGAAAATCGGAGGTAAGCACAACTTCCTTCGGGACATTCTTCAGGCGTACCGGCACCTTGAATTCCGTCTGATAAGACTCATCCAGCGTCTGCAACATCCAGAAGCAGAATGAAATCAGCACAAAAAACAAGAAGATCAGACATTCCCTGAACTTATCGCTAAGCAGGAATGTTCTGATCTTCCGTAATCCCAGTCTATAATATCTCTTTATGTTCTTTACATCGAACATAGTGACTTATACTTTTATTCTTTATTTAGTCTGAGTAGCCTGAGCATCTGCATAGATAGAATTCTTGTCTACCTTGATTTTTACTCCAGATGCAATTTCCACGATAACGGCATTATCTTCTATTTCCTTTATCTTTCCATAGATACCACCGGCAGTAATAACCGACTGACCTACTTCCAGATTCTTACGGAAGTTTGCTATTTCCTTCTGTTTCTTGTTCTGAGGACGAATCATAAAGAAATACATAATGGCAAAGATAGCCACCATCATAATCAGGAAAGAGTAATCACCTCCTCCGGCCTGCTGCAAAAATACAGTTAACAAATTCATAAATTCTTCTTAGTTTGATTAATATTAGACGAACAAATATATTAATTTTTCGTCAACTTATTTTCCTTTTTCAATTGATTAACTATTCCGTCCAAGGTTCCGTTGATAAATCCACCACTTTTCGGTGTACTATACAACTTGGCAATTTCCACGTATTCGTTCAGCGATACGTTTATCGGAATATTCGGGAAACTCAGGATTTCGGCGAGCGCGATCTGCATGATGATAACATCCATAACAGCCACACGGTCCAGATCCCAGTTTTTTGAGTTCTCACTGATCAGATGCCGATAGTAATCGGCATTCAAGATAGAACGACGGAACAAGCGGCGTGCGAAATCCTGATCTTCTTCATCCTTGAATTCCGGAAGCAACTCCTGTTTGTCACCATTCTTAGGATCGAAACGCTTGATGGTTTTCAAGACAAAAGTATCCACGATTTCCTTATCATCGTTCCAGTACAAGCTCTGGTCTTCCAGAACCTCATCAAGAGCCGTATTATTGAATATGATGCGCTTGTAAATCTTTCTCCACAGTTCACGATCGTCTTCGTAGGATGAAGTTTCGCTTGCCATATACTCCTTATATATATCACTCTGCATAATCTGCTCGCACAGATTCTTGATGAAGTCACCTTCGTTCTCCCATGTTTTCTTCTGGGTGCTGGCAAATTCATTCAACTGCTTGTTTACTTCCAGCTGAGCGATAAAACGATTGTCCACGAATTTTGTGTTTGGATTCAAATCCTCCTTGGTAGGAGCCAGTTTGTGTTTAGCCGCATCCAACCGCTTGTTGGCATAGCGTGTAACCTCTACCATGAGAAGCAGGAGATAGTTATACAAATCGTACGCTTTGGATAAACTGAAGAACAACTCCTTTTCCGCAGTATCCAAATTTTTTCCACCGTTCTGATAATAAGCGTAGATAATCTGAACTATCTTAAGACGAATAAGAACTCTGTTAATCATACTATATTTTTAATATAATTTCGAGTTGCAAAAATAGTTATTTTCCAACATACAAAACAAATCTAAGGCGTTTTTTTATACAAAAATATTATTCACACAGATTTTTGAGAGCAGTTCTTTGTATTTTTCAAAAAAATCATCAAATTTGAAGCGGTTTTTAATACATTACTTATGGAAGATTTGAAAAGGAATACAGCAACAGACGTAGACAAGGAAATTGTGTTTTCCAAGGCCATAAAGGCAGGAAAACGTATTTACTATCTGGACGTAAAGAAAAACAGAAAGGGAGAAATGTTTCTTGCCATTACAGAGAGCAAGAAGGTAGTTTCCGGTGAAGGAGGAAATGCGCCACAGGTCAGCTTCGAAAAGCATAAGATATTCCTATATAAGGAGGACTTCGAAAAGTTCATGACCGGACTTCAGGAAACCATACAGTACATCGAAAGCGAACAGGGACCGGCAAACATCGAACACTCAGCAGAAGAAGACGGTTCTCATTTTGCCGACAACACTGATTCTCCGCTGAAACCGGATGAAATAAAAATAGACATTGATTTTTAAATTCCGCACACACAAGTGTACGGTATAAAGCTATATCAAAATAGAACATTCCAGCAGTTCTATCCTGATATAGCTTTTTTTAATGCAATTATGCCTTTCGGTGGCACACTGTACCGTTTGCCTGGAAGGTAGGCATGACAAGCACTTCGGCTATCTGTACATGTGCCGGAGCCGAAGCTGCATAATAAACTACTTCGGCTATATCATCGCCCGTTAACGGACGGATTCCTTTATATACCGCATCGGCCTTTTCCTTATCTCCTCTGAAACGAACGACAGAAAAGTTCGTTTCCACCAGTCCCGGTTTGATATTTGTCACACGCAAAGGAGTATCTACCAAGTCAATACGCAGTCCGTCGGACAAAGCCTTGACAGCCGCTTTGGTAGCGCAATACACGCTTCCTCCCGCGTAGGCAGCATCGCCTGCTACCGAACCTATATTAATAATGTGTCCACACTGACGTTCTACCATGCCCGGAACCACCATGCGCGTCATGGCAAGCAGACCTTTTATATTGGTGTCAATCACCACATCCCATTCGTCGAGCGAACCTTCCTGTTCCTTGTCGAGCCCGATCACCAGTCCGGCATTGTTTATCAGTACGTCGATGTTTCTCCACTTTCCTTGAAGTGAATCGAGCGCCTGCTTCATCGCCTCACGGTCGCGCACATCGAAGGGCAAGGTCAGCACTTCACATCCCTGTGCCGTAAGTTCCTGTTTCAGCTTTTCCAGCTTTTCCACGTTACGGCCGTTCAATATCAGGTTACTGCCCATTGAGCCGAACTTGCGGGCACACCCCTCTCCAATGCCACTGGTGGCACCTGTAATCAGTATTGTCTTTCCTTTCATGATTGATAACATATAAAAATTCCATCGCCTGCAAAGTTATAAAAGTTATCGGTGCGATGGCATAAAACAACTCATTTCCCCAAACAGACCGACAGATAAATTTCCGGCTTTCCGCATGTCTTCCAGAAAACGTCGGGACGTTTTTTTATTTTTTGTACAAAACATTTTTTCTTTTGTACAAATTTTCCTGATATATCAGCAGACATTCCCCCAGTCCTGCCCATCTTCTCTCCCCAAGTTCCGCCCTTATTCCATTCAAAATAACAAAAAAAGCGCAACAACATTTTGTGAACTCAAAGATAATCACTACCTTTGCACCGCTTTTTTAAGCTCATCGTGTGATATACCACATCGTGTGATGGCGAATTAAGCAACAAAAACAACTTAATTTAGAGTAACACAAAAATTTTTCAAAAAAAATGAAATCAATTGAAATTAAAGGTTCTTTGAGAACTGAAACAGGTAAGAAAGCTACTCATAGCTTGCGTCAGAACAATGGTGTTCCTTGCGTATTGTACGGAATGCAGAAAGACGAAAACGGAAACCCGGTTGCAACTCACTTCACTGTAACTGTTGACGGTTTGCGTAAGTTGGTATACACACCGCATATCTACGTAGTAGACTTGAACATCGACGGTAAGATAGTAAACGCTATCATGAAAGATATCCAGTTCCACCCTGTAACAGACGCTATCCTGCACGTTGACTTCCTGCAGATCAACGAAGAAAACCCGATCGTAATGGAAGTTCCTGTACAGTTGGAAGGTTTGGCAGAAGGTGTGAAAGCCGGTGGTAAATTGGCTCTTCAGATCCGTAAGCTGAAAGTGAAAGCTCTTTACAACGTAATTCCTGAACGTCTGGTTGTAAATGTAACTAACTTGGGTCTGGGTAAAACTATCAAAGTTGGCGACCTGAACTTCGAAGGTCTGACTTTGCTGAACGCAAAAGAAGCTGTTGTTTGTGCTGTTAAATTGACTCGTGCCGCTCGTGGTGCTCAGGCTGCTGCTGGTAAATAATCTTATTTAACAACCTGATAACAACAAAAATCCCTTTCAATGAAATACTTGATTGTAGGGCTGGGAAACATTGGTGCCGAATACCATGAAACCCGCCACAACATAGGATTTATGGTATTGGACGCCCTTGCTAAGGCGTCCAATATTGTTTTCAAGGACGGACGATACGGAGCTACTGCTACACTTTCGCTCAAAGGTCAGCAACTGATCCTGCTGAAACCATCTACTTACATGAATCTGAGCGGCAACGCCGTACGGTACTGGATGCAGCAGGAAAAGATTCCGTTGGAAAACGTGCTGATAGTAGTCGACGATCTGGCTCTTCCATTCGGAAGCCTGCGTCTGAAAGGCAAAGGTAGTGATGCCGGACACAACGGTCTGAAACATATCGCTGCCACACTGGGTACCCAGAATTATGCCCGTCTGCGCTTCGGTATCGGGAATGATTTTCCCAAAGGAGGGCAGATTGACTATGTGCTGGGAAAATTCAGTGACGAAGACTGGCAACAGATGCCCGAACGACTGGAAACGGCTGGCGAAATCATCAAGAGCTTCTGTCTTGCCGGACTGAGCAATACCATGAATCAGTTTAACAACAAATAAAACAAACAACACATGGCTGAAGCAAGAATTGACAAATGGATGTGGGCTGCCCGCATATTCAAGACTCGCACCATTGCTGCCGAGGCTTGCAAGAAAGGCAGAATATGTATCAATGGCGCACAGGCAAAGCCTGCACGTATGATAAAGCCAGGCGACGTAATTCAGGTGAAGAAACCACCTATCACTTACTCGTTCAAGGTACTGCAAGCCATAGAAAAGCGTGTAGGAGCCAAGCTGGTTCCTGAAATAATGGAAAATGTCACGACTCCCGACCAGTATGAATTGCTGGAGATGAGCAAAATCAGCGGTTTCGTAAACCGTGCCAAAGGAACGGGACGTCCGACGAAGAAAGACCGGCGAGACTTGGATGAATTCTTCACTCCGGAATATCTCGACGACTTTGACTTCGATTTCGACGACAACGACGAAGAAGAATAAAAAACCGGGTATGAATTGCAGGAAACATTCCGTAATCCATACCCGGTTCTTGTTTATATCTACGATTACAAATTTGCTTTGATGGCATCAATCAGCTCCTGATATTCAGCATCACTCAGATAGACCTTGCCCGGATTCATCTGGAAAGTTCCTCCATAGTCGGGACCATCTACATACTTCGGAGCCAGATGAAAGTGCAAATGCGAAAGCTTATCGCTATATGCTCCGTAATTTATCTTCTCCGGATGGAACGCTTTGTCCATCGCACGGGTTACACGTACCACATCGGCCATAAACGCATTACGTTCCTCATCACTCAGTTCATTCAGGTCGTTCACATGATCTTTATAAGCTACCAGGCAACGTCCTCTATAAGTTTGTTCCTTAAACAGAAAGACACGCGAAACACTCAGCTGAGCTATTTCAATCATCAGGTTGTGCAAGGTTTCGTTGTTCTGACAATACAGACATTCTTTCGGATCACTCTTCATAATTGTGTTCATTAAAATATTAATACTATAGTTTTGTCTAATAACTGTATGTAAACAGTTTGTTCAAATCATTTTCTTCGCCTACGACCCATACCACATCGTTTTCTTTAAACGGAGCATGTACCTGAGGGGTACGCAAGACATCTTCGCCGGCTGATTCCACACCGACTACCAGACAATGGTATTTGTCGCGTATGCCACATTCTGCAATGCTGTATCCGATAAACGGTGAATTTTTCCCGACCACGAACTGTTTCAGTTTCATCTCGTGCTTTTCAAAATCTTCATCGTCGTAAGTATGCGTAGCTTTTTCCGCCACTTCCGCAAAGGCCGATAACTGCTCATCGGTACCGATAACCTGAAGCGTATCATTCGGGAATATGCAGGTATCGCCAGTCGGTATGTTCACCCGGTGCTTTCCCCGGATGATAGAGGCTACATGTACATCGTATTTCTTGCCGAGATCGAGTTCTTTCAAGCTCTTGCCCGCCCACGATGACTCTTCCGGAACCTGAAAATCACTCAGGTGAAGATCACGGTCGAGCAAACGTCCTGCGTACTCGGGTTGTTTTTCTCCCAAATATTCCTGCTGAATTTCCTTCGAACGTAAATTGTGGACGAAGGTACGTTCCAGCACAATAGACTGCTTTTTGAGGAAACGTGAAAAGATCATGCCGCATACCACAAGAATGGCAATTCCTACCATCAGCGCTGCCGAAGCCCGGAACAGGTTTTCGATGATGAAAACAACAAAACCAATCGCAATGACGATACGCAGCAGAATCAATGAAATCAGCGGTGCATGGTTAAAGCGGCTGTCCGACCACAAAGACTTGAACTCGACCGAACGATTTTTCTTCATGATCAGTGCACGCAGGAAAGGAGCAATAGCCGCTATGGTCAGGACTCCTCCCAGTATCTTTCCCCACAAATCGCCCAGCATGCCCGTAATCAGAGGCACAATGAAATGCAGGAACAAGGCAGTCACTGCAACCGAAAGTACAGAATAAATCAAGACGATACGAATAATGGCAGTCACCAGTTTCTTCCAGTTGTTGCTATGGTTCACTACCGACGCACCCGAAGAATAGCGGTCTAGCAAGCGGCGCCAGCGAACCGGTATATACTTGTCTATCACCTGATAGGCCGGTACGGCAAGACGAATCATATAAGGAGTCAGGAAAGTGGTGATAACCGAAACAGCTACTACGATGGGATACAGGAAATGACTGGTTACCTTCAGGCTGACACCCAGTGAAGCGATGATGAAGGCAAACTCACCTATCTGCGTCAAGCTGAAGCCACACTGCATGGCTGTCTTGAGTGGCTGTCCGGAAAGCAGGACACCTGCCGTACCGAAAATGGTCTGTCCCAGAATGACGGCTACCACAATAACCAGAATCTGCACTTTATATTCTACAATCATCGAAGGGTCTACCATCATACCTACGGAAACGAAGAAGATGGCTCCAAACAAATCCTTTACAGGAGCCACCAGTTTTTCGATGTGTTCCGACTCGACGGTTTCCGACAAGATAGAACCCATGATGAATGCTCCGAAGGCTGGAGAGAATCCTACCAGCGATGCGATATATACCATTCCGAAGCACAATGCCAGCGAAACGATGAGCAGCGTTTCGTCGCTCATCAGCTTACGGACTCGTTTCAAGAGAAGAGGGATACCATAAATACCTACCACAAACCAAAGTATCAGGAAGAATACCAGCTTCAATATGCTGTATACCATTTCTCCGCCCTCGAAATTCTTGCTAACCGCCATGGTAGAAAGCATCACCATCAGCACAATGGCCAGAATATCTTCCAGAATCAGGATGCTCAGTACCAGTCCCGCAAAGCGTTGCTGACGGAGTCCCATATCATCGAAAGCCTTATAGATAATGGTCGTAGACGACATGGCAAGCATACCACCCAGGTAAATGCAGTCCATCTGTCCCCAGCCGAACGTCCATCCCACAAAGATACCAACCAGTATCATACAGAAAATAATGGTACATGCCGAAATGACAGCAGGTCCCCCAATCTTCATCAGCTTCTTCAGGCTGAACTCCAGTCCAAGAGCAAACAAGAGGAAGATTACACCTATTTCCGACCAGATATGAATACTGGCAGAATCGACTACCGAAGGAGTAAACTTAAAATGCGGGGTGCAGATAAAGCCGGCAACAATATACCCCAATACCAACGGTTGCTTCAGCTTCTTAAAGATAAGTGTCATGATACCGGCACATATCAGAATCAGTGCCAGGTCACTTATTAATGGAGTTAATTGGGACATTTGTAATTACATATTATAATTGTTGCCGCAAAAATAAGTAATAATTTTAAAGTTGCGTCGCCCAAAGACAAGTTATTTCCTTTCAGACAACAAAACCTGCCAAAAAGATTTTTCCAAGAATGTGAAGGGTGTGAAGCGTATAAATAGCGAATTGAATCTATAGACAACTGCTATATGCATATTTTTGACTAACTTTGCCCGACAATAACCATAAAATTATCAGGAAGAAAACATGATAGTCTGCATAGCCGAAAAGCCCAGTGTGGCACGCGACATAGCCGAAGTATTAGGCGCACGAAACCGGAAAGAAGGATATATCGAAGGGAACGGATACCAAGTAACCTGGACCTTTGGGCATCTCTGTACCTTGAAGGAGCCGCATGAATATACTCCGGCATGGAAGTCGTGGAGCCTGAGCAGCCTGCCAATGCTTCCTCCCCGCTTCGGCATCAAGCTGATAAACGATCCGGGTATCGAAAAGCAGTTTCACATCATAGAGGGACTGATGCAGCAGGCCGATGAAATCATCAACTGTGGTGATGCGGGCCAGGAAGGAGAGCTGATTCAGCGGTGGGTCATGCAGAAAGCCGGAGCACGCTGCCCGGTCAAGCGTCTGTGGATTTCATCGCTGACTGAAGAGGCTATCCGCGAAGGGTTCGCCAACCTGAAAGAGCAGTCGGAGTTTCAGCCGCTGTACGAGGCGGGACTGAGTCGTGCTATTGGCGACTGGTTACTGGGGATGAACGCTACCCGTTTGTACACATTGAAGTACGGACAGAACCGTCAGGTACTTTCTATCGGAAGAGTACAGACTCCTACGCTTGCCCTGATCGTAAAGCGTCAGCAAGAAATAGAGAACTTCAAGCCCGAACCATACTGGGAACTGAAAACGGTATATCGGGAAACGACCTTCAACTCAACCAAGGGTAAATTCTCGTCGAAGGAAGAAGGTGAGAAATTCCTAGAAACCGTCCGCAATTCCGACTTCACCGTTACCGATGTTTCGGCCAAGAAAGGAACGGAAGCTCCTCCCCGACTGTTCGACCTGACATCGTTGCAGGTGGAATGCAACAAGAAGTTCAGCTACTCGGCCGACATGACCTTGCAGCTCATCCAGTCGCTTTACGAAAAGAAAGTGGCTACCTACCCGCGTGTAGATACTACCTTCCTGAGTGATGATATTTATCCCAAATGTCCGAACATCCTTGCCGGACTGAAAGATTATGCGGGTTTCACAGCTCCGCTGGCCGGAAAGAAGTTACTGAAATCGAAAAAGGTATTCGACAACTCGAAGGTAACCGACCACCATGCCATTATCCCGACCGGTGTGTACCCGCAGGGACTGACCGATATGGAGAAGCGGGTATTCGACTTGATAGCACGCCGTTTTATTGCAGTCTTTTATCCGGACTGCAAATTCTCCACAACTACAGTATTGGGAGAAGTCGACAAAGTGGAATTCAAGGCAACCGGTAAGCAGATTCTGGAGCCGGGCTGGAGAGTAATCTTTGCCAAAGAACAGCAGGAAGAACCTAAGGAAGGTGAAGAAGAACGTGTTCTGCCGCTCTTTACCATAGGCGAAAGCGGACCGCATATACCCGATCTGACCGAGAAATGGACACAGCCTCCCAAGCCTTACACCGAAGCGACTTTGCTTCGTGCCATGGAAACAGCCGGAAAACTGGTGGACAACGACGAACTGCGTGATGCATTGAAAGAAAACGGTATCGGTCGCCCGTCTACCCGTGCAGCCATCATCGAAACACTTTTCAAGCGTCACTATATCCGCAAGGAAAGAAAGAATCTGATTGCTACCCCGACGGGAGTGGAGCTGATACAGCTTATTCACGAAGAACTGCTGAAATCGGCAGAACTGACCGGTATCTGGGAAAAAAAACTGCGCGAGATAGAACGACGCAGTTACGATGCTGCTACGTTTCTTGCCGAACTGAAACAAATGGTAACCGAAATTGTATACAGTGTGCTCCGCGACAATACAAACCGGCGGGTAACCATCATGCCCGATGAATCGTCGGACAAAGGTACAGCAAAAGCAAAGGCTAAAAAGGGAAGCACTTCAAAGGCTAAGGCTTCGGACACCGAGAATGAAACAGCCTCAGCCAAGCCCAAGCGTACCCGGAAAGCAAGTACCACAACCAAAGAGCAAACAGCTGCTGCCCAAACGCAGCCGGTACCGACAACCACGCAGGCGGCAACAGGAGATGAACTGATTGGTACCCCTTGCCCGCTTTGTGGCAAAGGGCATATTATTAAAGGAAAGACAGCCTACGGATGCTCGGAATGGAAAAACGGTTGCACGTTCAGAAAACCATTTTAAGGTTTTCGGGCAGGTAACCGCTGCGTATACGCCACTCCTGTGGGTAAAGGTTATTGGCACGGTTGCCGATGTTCTTTACAAAACCTAACGGAACATCTTGGTAAGCCACCAGCACATATCCACGGGGGACGTCGGCATCCAGCACAACTGCCTCCTTTCTCAAATAAGCAATGGCCTGCTCATACGTCAGGTTGGTTACCGGAAAACAATCAGTACTGCGCTTTACCGACATGGCCAGGGAGTGGTCGGGAATACAATCCTTGCCTTTCAGTCCGGCTACCGTAATACCGGCATGAAGTACTTTCAAGGTCGACTTCACAGCTTCATACACTTCCTGATGGGCTACGGGGAAAGCTATTACCGCATTGTTCTCTACCGTCCAGACATACTGCTCCGGACAGTTTACCCACGTCTTGACTTCCTTCGGACAGACGACTGTCTGCCCTCCGGCTTTCTGACCTTTTTTCTTCTTATCCTTTTTCGGACGCTTACCCGCCGCGCTGTCTGCGGAAACTCCCATCGTACCATCTTCATGCTTACGAAGCACTGCCAGGAACAACCCCTCCCCTACAGTACGATGTGGCAGGAAACGATATACCGGAAACTCCTCTCCGGTCAGATTTCCCGTAATGTTCCATGCTTCTTGTACGGCTACCGGAAGCACCTCAGCTCCCAGTTCGCGGGCAATCCATGCCACATTATCCTCGTTTTCTTCCCGATTGTACGTACAAGTGCTATAGATTAAGATTCCTCCCGGTTTCAGACAAGGCCAGATATCCTTCAGAATCCGGCGCTGCCGCTGCCAGCAGACACTCACATTGTCTATACTCCATTCGTCGATGGCTACCGGATCCTTGCGGAACATGCCTTCTCCGGAACAAGGTACATCGGTGAGAATCACATCGAACATGGCTTCCAGCGGAGTAAAATCGGCAGGATCGTTATTCGTGACGATCACTCCCTCGTCGCCCCATTTGATCAGGTTCTCTGCCAGCACCTGCGAACGGTTTCTCATCACCTCGTTGGCAACCAGCAGACTGCCTTCGGGCAACACCGAACGAACCAGCGTAGACTTCCCTCCCGGAGCCGCACAAAGGTCGAGCATCACCACCGGCTCATGCACATACTGACGCACAGCCTGCTCTACAAACATGGAAGACGCTTCCTGCACATAATAACTCCCGGCATGAAACAAGGGATCGAAAGTAAACGTCGGACGAATGTTCAGGTAATATCCTGTTTCGCACCAGGGAACTGGAGTACTTTCGGGGGGCACGGACTGACATTTAGTCCGGTTCAGACGGATACTTACGGGCGTATCGTGCTGCAAAGCCTCGTATAATTTTTCAAACTGTGCTTCCCCCAGCAAAGTGCGGGTACGTGTGATAAAGTCGGAAGGAAGGTTCATACAATAAAATGTTCGATAGGTTTTCGGGGTACAAAAATAGTACAAATAGCATTTTCCCCCAAGATATTTTCTATACCTTTGCAAACAAAAAAGAGATTCATCCTAATGAAACAATATTTAGACTTACTGCAACGCATCCGCACAGAGGGAGTCAGAAAAGACGACCGCACCGGAACCGGTACGATCAGCGTATTCGGACATCAGATGCGTTTTAATCTGGAAGAAGGTTTTCCGCTGGTTACCACCAAAAAGCTCCACCTGAAATCAATCATTTACGAACTGCTCTGGTTTCTGAAAGGCGATACCAATGTCAAGTATCTGCAAGAAAACGGAGTGCGTATCTGGAATGAATGGGCGGACGAGAACGGTGACTTAGGACATATATACGGCTATCAGTGGCGCTCATGGCCCGATTATGAAGGAGGGTTCATCGATCAGATTTCGGAAGCTGTGGAAACCATCAAGCATAACCCCGATTCAAGAAGAATCATCGTCAACGCATGGAACGTTGCCGACCTGAAGAACATGAACCTCCCGCCTTGCCACATGTTCTTCCAGTTCTACGTAGCCAACGGACGTCTGAGCCTGCAAATGTACCAGCGTAGTGCTGATACCTTCCTCGGAGTACCATTTAATATTGCTTCGTACGCCTTATTGTTGCAGATGATGGCACAGGTTACGGAACTGAAGGCTGGAGATTTTGTCCACACCATAGGCGACGCGCACATCTATCTGAACCATTTGGAACAGGTGGACTTGCAGCTTACGCGTACTCCCCGTCCGCTTCCGCAAATGAAGCTGAACCCGGATGTGAAAAACATCTTCGACTTCAAATACGAAGATTTCGAACTGGAAAATTATGATCCGTGGCCTCACATTGCCGGAAAAGTATCTGTTTAACCCCTATAATGAAACATAAGAATATGCTGTCGATTATCGTAGCCATCAACAAGAACAGAGGAATCGGATTCGAGAATAAACTTTTATACTGGTTGCCGAACGATCTGAAACGTTTCAAGGCACTGACCACAGGACATACCATCATCATGGGAAGAAAAACCTTCGAATCGCTTCCCAAAGGTGCCCTGCCCAACCGCCGCAACATCGTGTTGAGCCGTACCTGCCACGAGTTTCCCGGAGCGGAATGTTTCCATTCGCTGCAAGATGCCTTGAACCAATGTAAGGAGGAAGAAGAAATCTATATTATAGGAGGAGCAAGTCTTTATGCTGAAGCATTGCCTCTTGCCGACCGACTGAACATAACCGAAATAGAGGATGCGGATAAGGAAGCCGATGTTTTCTTTCCGCCCATCAACCTCAACGAATGGAAGGAAGTACAACGCGAAAGCCATTCCACCGACGAAAAGCACCAATATGCTTATCATTTTGTAGACTACGAACGTATCTAAAACAATAAATCCCCGCTTCCGGCGGGGATTATCATTTTTATCTCTTCTTCTTGAAAAAATCTTTCATCAACTTTGCACAGTCCTCGGCAAGTACGCCTTTTACTACAACTGTCTTGGGGTGCAAGGCATCGGGCGCATACCGCTGATAGCCTCTTTTCTCATCTTCAGCGCCAAACACCAGTTTTCCCATCTGTGCCCAAGCTATCGCACCTGCACACATCACGCACGGCTCCACCGTCACATACAGAGCACATTCATTCAGATACTTGGCTCCTAACGCATTGGCAGCAGCCGTAATCGCCTGCATTTCGGCATGTGCCGTCACATCGTTCAGCGTTTCCGTCAGGTTATGCGAACGGGCAATGATTCGGTCGCGACAAACAACGACAGCACCCACAGGAACCTCTCCCCTGTCGGCAGCTTTCTGCGCCTCCATCAAGGCTTGCTTCATATAAAAAACATCATCGGCCATAACTTATCTGCGCATATCGTGTTCCTTGAACAAGGTAGGATAATCATCTTCCATATTCTGATGAATAAAAGCCAATATGGTTTCACGAAGCCAGCGCGCCTTGTTCTTTATCTGGTAAGTTTCCAGATAACGGTCTACAATCTGCACTTCTTCTTCACTCATCAGGCATACCATCCGCCGTTTACGTGGCGGTACCGATGGTGGCACTTTTTTCCGTTTTTTCCCGTTATTCATCATTGCAAATACAAAATTAGTACACTTCGACCAAATACAAAACAGAAAATGCGTATTTTTGCAAAAAACAAAATGGCGAAGCATAACGAGCTGGGAAAAGAAGGAGAAACAGAGGCTGCCGAATACCTGATAAGCAAAGGCTACACGATACGTCACCGCAACTGGCGCTCAGGCAAGCGGGAACTGGACATCGTAGCGCAAAAGGACGGTGAACTAGTAATAGTAGAAGTGAAAACCCGCCGGAACGACGAGTTTGGCCGGCCAGAAGAAGCCATCACCGACCGGAAAATCAGAAACATCATCATCTCGACTGATGCATACATTCAGAGATTCGAAATAGACCTGCCGGTTCGCTTCGATGTCATTACAGTTACGGGGACAGAGCCTCCCTTTCAGATAGAACACATCGAAGATGCTTTTTTGCCACCCATTTGGTAAGACATACATATAGTACAACGTCAAGTCAGAAAAAAATTATGGATATAGAAACACTCCGTCAATATTGTTTAAGTAAGCCTGCCGTAACCGAATGTTTTCCTTTCGACGAAAGCACTCTTGTTTTTAAAGTAGTAGACCGCATGTTCCTGCTGGTCGATCTGGAACATCCTGACCATGCGTGCTTGAAATGTGCCCCGGATTATGCCATCGAACTGCGTGAACGCTATCAGGGTATTGAAGGAGCCTATCATTTCAATAAGAAATACTGGAATCAGGTGGCACTGCAAAGTGACGTACCCGATCAGCTTATCTGTCGACTGATCGACCATTCGTATGATGAAGTTGTCAGGAAGTTTACGAAAAAACAACGGGACGTTTTGGAAAAAACATCACCACGTTCTACTGAAAACGTGGGCACGTTTCCGGCCGATTATCCGGAACCGATATTTCTGAGTGAAACAAATTCTACAAACAGTTACTTGGATGAATTGTGTAACAAAACTTCGGTGGCCGAACTGACGAGCGTATATACCGACTTTCAGACTGCCGGCCGCGGGCAGAGAGGCAACAGCTGGGAATCGGAAGCGGGAGCCAACTTACTCTTCAGTTTCGTACTTTATCCCGACTTTCTGGAAGCACGGAAACAATTCCTGCTTTCCCAGATTACAGCTCTTGCCTTACAAGAGCTCTTATCGCAATACACCGACGAGATCCGTATCAAATGGCCCAACGATATTTACTGGAAAGACAAGAAAATCTGCGGCACTCTGATAGAAAATGACCTGACCGGCGTACATATCAGCCGTTCCATCTCGGGCACAGGTGTCAATCTGAATCAGGAAAGTTTCCTGAGTGACGCTCCCAATCCGGTTTCACTCTTTCAAATTACCGGACGACGCTACGACCGCAAAGAAATATTATGTGACTTCATGGAACGTGTAGCTCAGTATTATACCCTCTTGAAAGACGGAGAAACCGAACTGATAGCCTCACGCTATCAGGCTGTACTCTATCGCAAGGAGGGCTTTCATGCCTACAAGGATAAAGACGGAAGTTTCCGTGCCCGTATCTGTGGAATTGAACCGTCGGGAGCCTTGATTCTGGAAGATGAGAGCGGAAAGAGAAGAGAATATATGTTTAAAGAAGTGTCTTTCGAATTATAATCCTAAGCATGTCACCTACCAGCCAACGAATACTGCATATAGCTATACCTTCTATTATCTCTAACATAACGGTTCCCTTGCTGGGACTGATAGACGTTACCATTGTAGGACATCTCGGTTCGGCTTCGTACATTGGAGCCATCGCCGTAGGAGGTATGCTTTTCAATATGATTTACTGGATATTCGGCTTCCTGCGTATGGGTACAAGTGGGCTAACGGCGCAAGCCTACGGTGCTCACGACCTTCAGGAAGTAACCCGTATCTTGCTGCGATCGGTCGGTATCAGCCTGATGCTGGCACTGGCGTTACTTGTACTACAATATCCCATACGACTCATCGCTTTCGAACTGATAGATACCAGTGACGAAGTACAACAGCTTGCCACCTTGTATTTCCATATTTGTATTTGGGGAGCTCCTGCCACACTTGGCCTATATGGCTTCTCGGGATGGTTCATCGGTATGCAAAACTCACGCTTCCCGATGTTTATCGCCATTACGCAGAATATCGTAAACATAGCAGCCAGTCTGCTTTTCGTCTTTGTTTTTGGTATGAAGGTGGAAGGAGTTGCCTTAGGTACGCTGATAGCTCAGTATGCAGGACTTTTCATGGCGTACTTGCTCTGGCTGCGTTACTATCGGCCTTTGCGGAAATACCTCAGCCGGAAGAAACTTTTTACTCGCAACGCCATGAAACGCCTGTTTCAGGTAAACCGGGACATCTTCCTCCGAACCTTGTGTCTGGTTGCCGTTACCGTGTTCTTTACTTCTACCGGAGCCGCCTACGGAGATGTAGTTCTGGCTGTCAACACCCTGCTCATGCAATTGTTTACACTCTTCTCTTATATCATGGATGGATTTGCCTATGCAGGAGAAGCGCTGACCGGCAAATATATCGGAGCGGGAAACAAACAGGAACTCCACCGTACCATCCGGCATTTGTTCGGTTGGGGAATCGCCTTGTCGATTGCTTTTACGTTGCTCTATGGAATAGGAGGACAAGGATTTTTAGGACTGTTGACGAATGACCAGTCGGTTATTGCTGCTTCGGGCGATTATTTTTACTGGGTACTTGCCATTCCGCTTGCCGGATTTTCAGCTTTCCTGCTGGACGGTATCTGCATCGGAACCACTTCCACCAACATCATGCTGAAAGCAATGGTGGTAGCTGCCGGAAGTTTCTTCCTGATTTATTACGGACTACACCATACGCTTCACAACCATGCGCTGTGGTTAGGCTTTATCGTTTATCTGGCATTGCGAGGCCTCGTTCAGGCCTGGCTGCTCAACTCTTCGAGTCTTCGGACTGCCAAGTGATGTTTCATCTCGGCAGCTTTCCGATACCAGTACAACGCTTTCTCCCTGTCCGGTGCGCCAATCCACCCTTCTTCATAGGCTTGTCCGATGCGATAAAGGGCATAGATATCTTCCGACTTTTTATATGCTTCGAAAGCCTGAGGAAGGGATACGGGTAAGGTTCCACAGCCTTTCCGATACAAATCACCCAAATTTGTAGGAGCGTATAAATGATCTCCCTGAAGGTAAGCCTGCTTGAACCAGTACTCGGCTTTCTGTCCGTCACGTTCCACGCCGATACCTTCCTGATAGATAGTTCCTAAATCGTTCAGCACGACTCCCGCTACATCCGCTCCAGCCCGATAACTTTCACCAAGAGCCACCAGCATTTCTGTATCTTCACGCGAATAACTTTCCCAGGTTTCGGCCCCGTCTATCTGCCAGGACTTAACTCGTCCAATGGAAACATGCTGAGGTACATCGACTTCTGTCTCCATTTCTTCCCGCCGACGATCTTCTTCCAGCTCGGCATCGGTAGCCTGAGGAAGCAGACCTTTCCGCATGATATACTGCACATAGCCATAAATGCGTGGCGTGGAAGAATGAAGATTTACCCCATATTGCGCCAGTAATGCCAACGATAAATAAGGGGTTCCTTCCAATGGAAGGCCTACATAATAACGCGGAAACACAGACAATGCCGATTTCAGCATTGCTATTTCTTCTCCAATGGCATCTTCAATCCATGCTTCATCGTATATTCGATACACTGTTTGCCCCGCCGCATCGGGAAATGTCAATGTGGTATGATTGAGGTGTTGGCTTAAACAATCCAGCAGGTAGGGGAAAAACTTATAATCGCTATAAGAGGCCAGCCCGTCTATCATAACTTCATATTCATCCGGCCCCTCTGCTATGACAAACATGGTTGTTGAGATTTCCGGACGAGTGAAATAATAATAGCTGCGTTCTCCGTCGTAACCTTCAAATTCAAATTGGAAAGGAACATCCAGTTCACGCAAGAACGTATCCAAATCTAACTTGGCCGACGAATGTATGCATACCGATTTCATGCTTCCTCTTCCTCCTCCGTACCGTCCAACAGATATTCTTTGCGGAACATGTCAAGGAACAACAGGAATAATGACACCAGCAAAGGTCCAAAAATAATTCCCATGAATCCAAAAATCGGCAGTCCGGCCACAACACCAAAAATTGTAATCAATGGATGAATATTGGCCATCTTCTTCTGAAGAATGAAACGAATCAGGTTATCACACTGAGAGATAATAATACCTCCATATCCTAGCAGGATAAGTGCATTCACCCATTCACCCATGATCAGGAAGTAAACAGATACCGGAACCCAAATCAAAGCCGTGCCTACCAGCGGAATGATTGAAGCAAATGCCGTAAGCAATGCAGTCAGATACGGATTGGGAGCATCGCACAACCAGTATCCTCCCAAGGAAATAACACCTTGTATAACAGCCAGCAACGGAATACCGATGGCATTCGACCGTACCATCAACTGGATTTTATTAAGAACTTCACGCTTGTTACTTTCGGTAAAGGGCATAATGGTCGATACATAATGTTCCATTTTCTTGCCTTCCCACAACATAAAGAACAAGAGCATAATGGCTACTGCCAAATTGACAACTAGATCGCTTACCCCGCTCATGATCTTTTGGCCGATGGAAGATGCCTGAGATACCATAAACGATAAACTTTGTTCTGACAGCAAGTCGAATCCAGTCCGTTCCTCAATGATATCGATAGCCTGACGTGCGGGCTGAATGATTGACTGGGTATCAAAATGCATTCCCGAAATCTGACTTACAATAGCCCAACTGAACAACGACAGAGGAATCAAAATAAAGAGTGTTACTCCTATTGTAATAATCCAGACTGCCAGAAGCGGTTTTATCTTGCTCTGAAGCCAGTTCGAAAAATTACGCAACAACAGATATAAGGTAAACCCTCCTAATATTCCGTTCATGAACGGCTGTGCCTGACGAAACAACAAAATTCCCAATCCGATGATAAAAATAATGAGAGAATATTTCCAATATTGTTCTTTCATACTACAAATTTTCCTTTTTAGTCACAATAAATAACTGTACCACTTGGGGCAAAGTTACGGAAATATACTTATCAACAAGCTATTTATCGTTTTAATATCATAAAAAAGTCGTTTATAGTCATCTGTTCATGTTTTCAACATAAAACAAACGTTCCATAAACGACTCCGACATTTACTAAATTCATCATTCAGTGCAATGTCTCTCATATTACCTAAAAAACTCCCAATACCTACGTATGCTTTACCGGACTATTCGATACCGATTTCATCTATAAAGATGAATGCAGGTCGGCCACTTCCCCAATGCCATGCGGGAATCTTATATTCCGGTTTAGCGATCACCTTAACATAACGAGCATTTATAGAATTGAACTCTACTTCATGAGTATAAATACCATTTTTGTCCTTAGAAGTGACAGGAGGAAAGTCAACCGTTTTCAACTCCTTATAAATTTTACCATCATCGGATGCCAATACCGAAATGCTTCTTACGTCTAAGATTTCTTCTCCAATCTCCACATAAGTCCGTACCCATGCTTTATGAATGGAGGTTTCCTGCTTTAAATCGACTACCGCCTCCATATCATTCTTATAAAACGCAATCCACCGTCCTGTTCTGTAATTGGGTGTTCCACTTAAACCATCTACCAATGTATATTCACCATTGAATTTATATTTCTCATTGATCGGCTGCAATAACGTCAAAGGCTTGGCAGTTGCTTTATTGAAATCGATTTTTTCTGTAAGAACATCACTCTTCTTATTATTACGGACAGTCATAGCTTTCAAGACACAACTTTCTTTCAACGAAAGTGTATCGCCATACAACTGGGACTTTTCCGTAGGTTCACTACCGTCGAGCGTATAATAAATCGGTGAATTTCCAATAGCAGACAACACCACCTTAATTGAATTATTTACATAATCTGTAATATATTCCGCCTTAACATTAAAGACATGCTTTGCATAATTATATCCTTCCCGATCATAAATTGAAATCAATTGCGGCAAACGTTGCAGGAAGTTATCGTAATTCTTTTTATCGGGCATCGTCCATTGGACTTCCGACAAGGCAGCCAGACGAGGTAATTCCATATACTCCAACTGGCTAAAAGTGGGAACATATTCTGTCCATAAATTAGCTTGCACTCCAATGATATGAGTAGCCTCATCAGCAGTCAGACTCGGATCAATCGGTTCATAGCTATATACTCGTTCTACAGACACATATCCACCGATAGCCAACGGTTCTTTTTCAGTATCCATCGTCTGATAATAATCGAAATATAAATGAGAAGCTGGAGTCATGATAGCATCATTTCCCATCTTTGCAGCTTCAATGCCTCCTTCCTTGCCTCGCCATGACATAACTGTAGCTGTTGGACTCAATCCTCCTTCCAGGATTTCTTCCCATCCTATCATCTTTCGTCCCTTTCCTTTCAAGAACTTCTCTGCATAATCAATAATATAAGCTTGCAGTTTCTGCTCAGCAGTATGCTTATCGTCTGCCTTGATGCCCAAAGCTTTAATGCGAGCCTGACATTTCGGACACTTTTGCCAACGGACTTTCGGACATTCATCACCACCTACATGAATATATTCGGAAGGAAAGATTTCAACGATTTCACCCAATACATCTTCGATAAATTTTAGAGTTTCATCGTTACCGGCACACAACACATCATCGGAAACACCCCATTGCTTCCATACTTCATACGGCCCGCCTGTACAACCTAAATAAGGATAAGCGGCCAATGCAGCCTGCATATGTCCGGGCAAATCAATTTCGGGAATAATTGTAATAAAGCGGTCCTGAGCATATTTTACAATTTCACGAGCCTCATCCTGAGTATAGAACCCTCCATAGGGCACATGATCATATTCTCCAGAATTACGACCGATAACCGTTTCCGCACGTTTAGAACCAATCGTTGTAAGCTCCGGACGTTTCTTTATTTCAATTCTCCAACCCTGATCGTCTGTAAGATGCCAGTGAAAACGGTTGATATTATGCAAGGCAAGCATATCGATAAAACACTTGATAGAATCTGCCGGGAAGAAATGACGTGAAACATCCAGATGTACCCCACGATAAGAGAAACGAGGGTAATCATTGATTTCAACCACAGGAAAAGCTACATCTGCATGTCCGGCTTCAGCCATCGACTTACGCAATGTCTGAATACCATAAAAGACTCCGGCAGCAGAAGCACCTTGTATACGAATCAAATGCTTTTCAACTTCAAGATGATAGGCCTCTTTATTCTTATCATCCAGCCCCGTCGACAAAATAATGGCATTCCTATCGACGGACTTATCTGTCACTTCTAACTCCTTTCCCGTCTGTTCTTTGATATATCCAGCCAAAAATTCAGCATTACGTTTCATCGTATCATCACCAGCTGGATATACAATAACGGTATTGTTGCTCAAAACAAAATCACCAACAGCAGTAGTTTGTATTTCTTGCGGCAACGGAATGACATCAAAATTAGCTTGTACAGCATTATCTTTTGTACATGCATAAAAAACACTTCCTAATGCCAGCAGCATGATTACTGTTACAACATTCTTCCTCATACAGATATTTGCTAAAAAATTAAGAGCAAACTCTATATGAAACATAAAAAGTCTGCTCTTAATAACTTAATATATAACCTAAAATAAATTAGTTACGCAATTAGTTCGCAGTATAAATATAGAAATGAGTAATATCTACTCGCGACGGAACAGAAATCATCTCATATTTCAAATAACGAGTAGCCACAGTATACTTAAATGCAATATTTTGATAAGCACCTGATGTACCGACCTGTCCCATAGACTTCCAGGAAGTTCCATTTTCAGAAGTAAAGATTTCAACTTTAGTAGGACAAAAACTACCTCCCCAGTGAACGGTCTGTATACCCGTAATATTCTTCACTTCCTTAAAGTCAACAGTCAGCCAGAAAGGCTTGCCGTTGGTTGCAACATCACCTCCACCGTTACCTATTACACTATTAGAAGTTTGGTTTTCTACTCCATCCATAAAAGTAAATGTCCAGTTCGTAGGATCCGTATTTAAAGTACTATTTTCTGGAGTTTTTCCAAAGAACAACAAATCTTCCTCTCTTTCTGCTTTCTTTTGAAATTTGATAGAAAGTGATTTATGTAAATCTGAAAGAACAACATCTGAGTTAGCCGATTCAATGCCTGTGACGTTAATATTCAAACTATAGTCCACTGCATCTGAAACGGAAACAATATCAGACCAATCGGTTATAGCTACAGAAATAGCTTCTGACCGAGTTGTTCCTGCTTTTATTACAGCTTTATTTGAAGACATAGTTATTTTATCAGCGCTAATGCCTTCACATGTAGCACTTAGGTCTACTGTCACATCATGATCAAGCGGTTTCTGTAAAGTTGCCATTACATCTATTGCTACAGTACCTTCGATACCTTTTCCTGTAAAATGATCCAATATAAAGGTAGGCATAGGTTTCAAATAATCTACAGGCAACAAAGAAACATACGCCATATTCCATTCATTCATAGTCTCATCGTCGTCACTACACGATGTAAAAGGAATGGTTCCCCCCCATCAGGGCGGCCATTAATATATAATAAAAAAACTTTTTCATACTATTATTCTTTTTTCTTCACCTCTCTACTTAATTAAATAGAGAGGTGAATTTTTATTATAATATTTATTTCCAAGGAGTTGCAGAATCTGTAGATAAAATACCATCTACCCAAGTAACACCTTGTTTGGTCTCTAATGTATAACCATGTTCTGTTACATCTTTAAACACGGTATAAGTACCATCACTTCTTTGCTCGGTTGTACCTTCGTCCATACGCCAATATGCTTCCAAGCCTGTAGCCTTCGGGCTTACCTGAGTCATACTGTTCTGAATCTGAGCTGCATTGCGGGCAACAGACCAGATACGTATTTGGCTTACCATAATCTTACAGCCATTCCACCAGCCTGACTGATTTCCATCACCATCAGTAAACCAGCCAATACCTTTGAATTTCAGACAAGGTTTTCCGCCTTCCAACATACCACTATCAACACCATTTACATAGATACGATAAGTAATTCCGTCGAAAGTTACAGCTATATGCTGCCATTTATTCACTTCAAAATGATGGGTTGGATTCACATATGAACCATTCAACTGAATCTGAACCAATGAGTGAGCAGGATGATCGCTATTGGCAGATTGAGGGTCTTCAAAACGTAACAAGAGACTTCCTCCACCATCTTCCCCATCACTGGTCGTAAATACGGCACGGTTACGGTTATTAGTATCACTAATCTGGAAACGTGCTTCTACAGTATATTGAGAATAGCTCTTCGGATCTGAAGCGTATTCTGGTGAAGACAACCTAGCACCTCCATAGAACTGAGGAGCCGAGAACTGAATGATATTTTCAGCTAATATGACATAAGCTCCCGTATTTGCCATAACAGGATAATTTCCATCTTTCGAAACCAATCTTACAGGTAATGCGTAAGCTTCTCCCGAGTCTACCATCTCCTTACTGAAAGCTTTCAATGTAATTGTTGTTTCTTCAGCATTATATTCTCCAGATTTAATAACAATATCTTCAGGTAAAACATATTGACCTTCAGGAATTGTCACGTAACTTGTACCATTTTGCTTATTATATGTTTCCAATATAGAAGGATCTACTACAAGTTTATAATGACTGTCTACAGAAGCAGCATCACTCATATGAATATTGATCGTAGTAGTGGTTTCTCCAGTAGCCTGTACTGTTACTTTCGCACCTGCTCCATTAAGAGCTTCTTGTATATAAGCATGATTATCAAGAGCAGAATATTCTGCATCATTACATGCTGTCAATATTCCCATACCTGTTAGAGTAACTGAGAATAGCAATGTTTTTATATAATTTAATTTCATAATCGAATCAATTATTTAATTAATGAATGTGAAGAAGGATTCATAATCTGAATAGCTTTACGCAAATTCTTATATTCAGGGCTAGTTCCATATTCAGCTTCCATGTGATAAGTACCTACGCCACCTTTACGGAAACCATTTGAAGGCTGCCAGCGGGCCATACCTTCCAATGACAACATAGAATTTCCATAACGGTCTGTATAAGGATACCCTCCATTCATGGCTGCATCAACCGCTTCAAAGTTTTCAGTCATTATAGTCATATTCGTTACTCTTTCTTCTCCAAGCTCTTCGCCATAAGTTTGAACTAATCCATTTCCAGCTATTCCTCCAGAAATTAGACGTCTATCCAAATTGGAATCACTATTTGAACCTGAAGAGTAGGCTTGAATAACAAAATAATCAAAATAATGTCCTATGTCTGGTCTATTCTTAATAGTTTGAGGTTCTCCGTCGATTAACAACAACTTACCAGTACCCGATTTAGGTCCTAAATGCTTACCTAATTCATCTACAAATATGAACATATTATTATCATCGTTTACGATATTACCTCTATATCCATAGGAAGGTTCATAATCGATATCAAATCCATCATATCCATACTTGTTAATCGTATCCACGATTGCAGATGCATATTTACGGATAGAAGCTTCTACAGCTTCTTTATTGCTTTCATCTTTAGGCCATCCCCAAAAATCATTTACAGCTTCCTGTTCAGACGAATAACCTTTTTCTTCCCACGTATCGTATACACTTTGAGGAGTAATCTGAGTACCTACAGAAGTGATAATAAAGCACAGTGTAAAACGAGTACCTTTTACTTCCTGACAAAAACGTAAATCTTTAATTTTTGCTTCAGAAAGATTTGACCAGTTTCCCCAAATAGATACAATATCTACACTATCAGGTATACCGGCTAAAGAACTCTTCATAAAAGCTCCTTCTCCAGTCCAGTTACCAAACCATCCAAAAGCTACGGAGTGTTCACTTTGCTTATAGGCACGTAATGCAGCATAATATTCATCAGAGGTTATTTCTTCAGGAAACGACTTTGCCTCCATATCTGTCCAATCACTACAACCTACAAAAATGGAAGTCAGTAATGACAAACATAACGTATATAATAAAGATATCTTTTTCATAAATATTCATTTAATGTTATTAGTTCTTTTTAGCCCACTTCAAATCGGTAGCCTCATTATCAGCGCCTCCCAATTCAGCAACTCCTTGATTATAATTTGTAGTGTTATTCTGTGCTTCTGTATATGGGAAACTTAAACGACGCATACCTCTTGTACTGCTGACACCACAATCTGAAAGGTTATCGATACATGGATACAGTTCCGGATATCCCGTACGGCGATATTCAGCCCATGCTTCCAAGCCCAACGGATAATTGGCAATCCATTTCTGAGTGATAATACGCTGGAAGTTCTTGCCCGTAAGAGAATTGTCACTGTCATCCCATTTTACAGATACAGTATTGGTAATAGTAGCTGCTGCATTCTGTACATTATCACTGGCATGCGATACAGTAGGAGCTTTATCTATTGCTAAATACTCATCACCCGATACAGAATATTGTTCCATCGAAAGACGTATACCTGTCTCATAATATTCTTTAGCTGTTTTTTCTCCAACTTTCCAACCTCTCAAAATACCTTCTGCACGCAGGAATGCTGTTTCGGCAGCACAGAATACCATCAACTTATCTGTTCCGGTAATAGCTGGTGTTGAAAATGCAGCTGCATCTCCTTTTGCAAAATTGCTATCGCCCGTACGCATTCCAACATATTGATCTGTTTTGCCTGTCATAGTAGACTTATTGAAATACTTAGACATACGTGGATCATTATAAGCATTCATATAGTCAACAATGTTTGCATTTACACGTAAATCGCCCCAGCTGACAGCAGCCAACTGATATGGATTTGTCTGTGTTCCGCAATCCATCATCGCATTATCCGCATTTGTTTCAATCAAACCAGCCTGATCAGAAACAGCTGCTTCTGCTGCTTCTTTCGCCATCTCAGGCCATGTATCGCTGATACGTATAGCCACACGCAAGCGCATGGAGTTAGCCAATTTAGCCCATTTTGAATAATCACCATTGAACACAGGATCATTCGAACCCAAAGGAGCATAACCACTTGTACTTACATAATAGTTATACAATACACTTGCTGCATTTCCCAAATCTTCCAGAATATGTTTGTACACTTCTTCTTGAGAATCGTAAGCTACATAGAAATTACCCTTCTTTACCAGACTGTAAGGCATAGGACCATAACAATCGGCTACGCGTAACATTGTTATTGCACGAATCATGCAAGCAAATGCATAATAGTGACCGGTAGAATTGGTTGCCTCCTGAATCTGGAAGAAGTTTCCATAGATTTTCTGGAAAGAAGTATTCCATGGACTAGCTGTCCAGGCATCACTGGGATTGAATGTTCCAAAGTTAGTACCACTCCATGTATTAGAACAACACAGATAGCCACCCAGCTGTCCTACCATCTGATCCATCATCTGAGAATCATTCTGTTGAATATTGACAATCGTTTCAATCATTGACTTCATCAATGTGGAAGGATCAGCCTCGTGAATCTGATACTGATTAGTATTATATTCTTCAAACTTATCTGTACAGCCTCCAGCCAAAACCAATAAAGCTGCACCCAAGGTTATATTTTTCAAATAGTTTTTCATAATAGGAATCTCCTCAAAATTAGAATTGAACTTTTACATTAAAACCAATATTACGCAAACTTGGCTGCATAAAATAGTCCACATTCATATAATAGTTACTTGCGGTAGCTGCCGACAATTCAGGATCGAAAGGAGCTTTACAATAAATCATCCACAGGTTACGTCCTACGACACCTAAAGTAACATTGGCTACATTCTTAAACCATTTTTTAGGAAGAGTATAATTCAAGCTCAATTCCTGCAAGCGAACGTTTGTCGCACTATACAAATAATAACGACCATATCCACCTTCACCGGTACCAATTGTCTGATAGTATTTCTGTGCAGTAACCAGACCATTATTAATAGGAATACCTCCATTGTCACGAGCTGTAGCAGAAGCTTCGGATACACCATAGTAATCCAAAATACCTTGCGTAGCAGAATAAGCCAAACCACCAACTCGAGCAGACAATACAACTCCTAAATCAATACCTTTATAAGTAAAGTGGTTAGTCCAACCCAAATTGAAGTCAGCATCCAAATCGCCTACCTTAGTCGGGGTTGAAGAAGAAGTCATCGACAGATTTCCGTTTTGGTCAACCTTGATATTACCGTTATTATCGCGAGTCAACTGGTTATATACATAAATATCTGTCATAGAGCCACCTTCAGTCAAGATAACACGAGGCGCTACGTTTTCCTTACCTAACCAACCAACAGGCATGTTCTCCATTTGGATTTCTTCTCCTGTAACAGGATTCACACTACCACTTGCCAGACGAATAACCTTATTACGGTTCAATGTAAATGTTGCGTTCGTAGACCAGCCAAATCCAGCCCATTCATCGTGGAAACCTAAACCTAATTCCACACCCTGGTTCTGTACATTACCAGCCTGAACAATAGCCTTATTATAACCAGAAGATGGAGGAATATCAACACTAAATGTTTGATTCAATGTATTTGAACGATAATAAGTTGCATCCAAGTTGAAACGATTTTCCCAGAACTTCAAGTTAAGACCAATTTCCCATGATTTAGTTTTTTCCGGTTTCATATCATCCATCGGATAAACTGTCGGATTTTCCCAGTTATGAGTCTGTGCATTGTATACATAACCCGGATTGGTCAAGAAACGATCAAACGAAGAAGCCACAATAGTATATGATCCTCGAATCTTTGCGTAAGAAATAACTTCCGGCAACTCAAGCATATCAGACAATACAGCTGACAAACCGACAGACGGATAGAAGAACGAAGGATGTTTAGAGTAAGCCAACTTAGAATCCCAGTCGTTACGTCCCGTTACAGTCAAATACAACTGATTTCTCCAGCTTAATTCTGCACTTGCGAAAACACTCTGAATTTCATCATCATATCCTTGAGGATCCGGCTTGTAGTTAGCAGAATAGTTGATATTATTCATCTGGAAGAAATTCGGAATCTTCAAGTCGCCGGCTATAGACAACTGATTCATGGAAGTATGATAGATAGATGCACCAAAGTTCGCATTCAAACGGAACTCTCCAAATGTCTTGTCAATATTACCCAGAACATCGGCATAAATTGAACGTTCCTGACGCATTGCATCTTCCAGACCACCATTCACACCACAGAAAGTAGTCAACGTAGAAGCCGACTTTTCGCTGCGATTGCGATAATCCGAGTTATCCAGATTGACACGTCCCGTGATATTGAACCAGTCGGTCACCTTCCATTTCAAAGAAGCGTTCAACATATAACGTTTCTTTTCTGAAGTACGTAATATCTTGTTCTGAATCCAATAAGGGTTCTGCAAAGACATACCACCATCACCATAAGGCCAATATTGCTTCATGTAACCGTAGTCTGTATCGTAACGTTCATACAAACGAATTTCATCGAAGTTATCGCCACGCGGGAACAAATACAAAGCTGGCAGCGGGTTGTAATACTGTCCTTGTGATACCATGTTCTTGTTGTTCTGAATAATGTACTGAGCACCGATATCCAATGTCAGGCGATCATTCAAAAAGTTAGTAGTATTACGAGCAGTAAAGTTATAACGATTATAGCTGTTATTCGGTAAAATACCATCAGAATTGGTTGTAGAAGCAGACAGATAAGTCTGATTCTTAGCATTACCGGTAGACAGAGCTATAGAGTTAATGATGTTTGTTCCAGTGTTAAAGAAGTCAGACGGATCGTATCTTCTATCAGTTGCAGCACCCCAGCTGAACAAACCCGCACTTGTACCATAACGGTTCTGCATTTCAGGCATGATATAAGCTTTGGAGAAAGTAGTACTATTCGATACTGTAAGATTTGTTTTTTCAGTCTGACCTTTCTTCGTTGTAATCAAAACAACACCATTTGCAGCAGCAGAACCATACAAGGCAGCAGCAGACGGACCGGTCATCATGCTGACACTGGCAATATCATCCGGGTTCAGGTCGGCTACAGCATCAGAACCACCCATAGCTCCATATTGTCCTTCACCACCACTCGAACCGGTATTAAAGACAGGCACACCATCAATTACATACAGAGCATTGTTATCTTTTGTCAAAGATTTCATACCACGCATGACAACACGAGCTGCACCACCGGCTCCAGTTGCACCACTACTGATCTGCACACCGGCAACTTTACCAGCCAATGAGTTCATGAAGTTTGCATCCTTTACAGCTGTCAGAGCATCACCTTTCACTTCCTGTACATTATAGCTCAAAGCTTTCTGTGAACGCTTAATACCCAAAGCAGTTACAACGACTTCATCCAAAACTTCGGTGTCCTCTTTCATTACAATTTGTCCCAACTTAGCGCGAACAGGCAAAGTCTGAGTCTTATATCCGATATAAGAGATTTCCAGTGTTGCACCTTCATTTACAGATAATGTAAAGTTACCATCTATGTCGGTAATTGTACCGTTAGTCGTACCAACTTCAAGGATACTTACTCCAATCAGAGGTTCGCCTTTAGCGTCAACAACCTGACCAGTTGTGGTGACCTTTGCCACAGAACTTGATGACAACGATCCATTAGATACTGAAACGCCATTTTCCGTAGCATATAATGCGACGTTATGTCCAGAGGCAATCAGCAAAAACAAGAGTAATTTTGAAAATTTACTTCGTTTCATAGATTAAGATTTTGTTTATTATTAAAAAGGTATCTATCTCTCTATTAAAAGCAAGTACAAAGATAATTATTTTATATATAGCGTGTACTTAAAATATAAAATAATTATCTTCATCTTTATAAATAATTAAATAATTTAAAATCTCAAAAATATAAAGATAAATTACTTAATATATCATTTTATTTTACAATGATTTCATCCACAAACTGAATGCCGTCCTTATATAAAGAATCAGCCATAGCCTGATATCTGACATAACGTGCATCCGTTTCTCCTTCCCAGCCAAACTTCTTAAATGACACTGAATCATCTTTTTGTACCTGATGATGAATGGCAGTCAACTGAGTATATTGCTTTCCATCGACAGAAGATGATATAATAACTTCCGACGGCATGAATACATAAGGGCCGCAAATCTGCATAAATTCGGCAGAAACTGAATGAATTTTCATTACTTTTTCCAAATCGATGACCACATCCATCCGGTGATTGTCTGCAAAGCCCAGCCAACGCTTATCGTTATAATTCCAGCCTCCACGCAAGCCATCGTTCAAGGTTTTGTCACCATTTGCCGGATAATTCGGCCAATAAGGGATATTAAAAGTAACCTTTTTGCCTACTGCCAGATGTTTTACTGGTTCATCATACTCTTTTCTATTGCCTATTTCCTTAGCATAATCGAAAGAATTATATCCTTTAGCCTTCAATTCCGGAATAATCTTCAGGATTCGTTCGCGGAAAGACTCCCATGATTTTCTTTCCGGTACGGTCCATGCCACTTCGGCCAAGGCAATAGCACGCGGATAAAGCATATATTCCATGTGTTCGTCGGTCGGAATATATTCTGCCCACAAGTTAGCCTGTACACCCAAAATCATCTTCCGGATATCGGTGCTCAAAGAATCGGGTACCGGATTATAAGAATAAACTTTATTCAAAGGAAGATATCCTCCGATTGCCTCCGGCTGAGAATAAGGTGCATCCTGATAAGCGTCGAAATAACAATACTCTCCCGGAGTCATTATAGCATGATGTCCAGACAAGGCTGCATCGATGCCTCCCTGTTCGCCACGCCATGACATGACGGTAGCGTTTGGAGCCAATCCTCCCTGAAGAATTTCATCCCATCCCAACAGGCTGCGTCCATGATCATTCAAGAAACGTTCAATGCGATGTATCAAATAACTCTGCAATTCGTCTACATCTTTCAGGCCCTCTTCTTTCATGCGCTTCTGACACAACGGACAGGTTTTCCATGAGGCCTTTGAAGCTTCATCGCCTCCGATGTGAATATATTCGGAAGGGAAGAGTTCCATGACCTCGGTCAGTACATCTTCGAGGAACTCGAACGTCTTTTCGTTTCCGACACAGAAATCAGACTGCTTGCCCGGTTCGTGCGTACACGACAGTTCCGGATAGGCGGCCAGCACTTCATCCGAATGGGAAGGCATCTCTATTTCCGGAATGACGGTGATGCAATGCTGACGAGCATATTCAACCATTTCGCGAATATCATCTTTTGTATAATAACCTCCTTGTGCCTCGGGGTCGGTTTCTTCGCAATAGTTAGCACCACTATTAGACCATTCTTTCCATGTCTTTCCTTTTCTCCAGGCAGCATACTGAGTCAGACGTGGGTATTTGTCAATAGCGATTCGCCATCCTGCCGCATCGGTAAGATGCAGATGCAGTCTGTTGAATTTATAATGTGACAATAGATCAATCTGTTTTTTCACAAAATCCTTCGAGCGGAAATGGCGGGACACATCGAGCATGATACCACGATAGGGGAAACGGGGTTCATCTAAGATTTCTATAGCCTGAACACTTCCCTTTCCTTGTTCAGCCAACTGTATCAGGCTCTGTACGCCATAAAACAATCCGGCATCCGACAAAGCTTTTATCACTACTCCGTCTTTTCCGACATGCAGTGAGTAAGCTTCCGGAGAAGTCACCCCACTGATAGAGTCGACCACTTCTAGCCGAATGCAATTTCCACCCTCACCGGCAGCGCCAAAAGTTACCGGAAAACGGGTTTCAGAAAAAGCTGTTTTCACAATTTGCTGAGCATCCTCATTACCGTCGAAAGCAATACGTGTATCTTTATTCCACTCAAAAGAACCTTTGCCCCAAGAATACGAGAGAGGCTCGGGCGTAATGCCCACATCTTTTTTCGTTGTACAGCTGCCAGCCAGCAACAGTACAAAAGCAACAAGAGAAAACAATGAAACTTTCATATACTCATTAGTTTAAAATTATTTCGTCGACCAACAGATACGGGGTAAGTCCTGCATTCAGATGCCATTCGGGCATACGTTTTTCGCTTACAACCTTTATCTTGACATATGCGGCTTTACAGGGTTCAAACGAAAGTTTATGCTCGGCAATGGTATCACCGTCCGAGGGCTGCATGGCAGGATAATCCTGTGAGGCAACTTCTTTATAGTTTTTCCCGTCGCTGGAAACGGCAACCGAGAATTTCTTCGCATCGAACAGCCATGCATCTTTTCTGACATATACATGAATGGTAGCCGAACTTAATGTAGTTTCGCCTTGCATATCAATGACAGCTTCCAAGTCGTTGCCAGCAACGGCTACCCATGCTCCGGTATCGAAACTGTGATTTCCACGGCGACCGTCGACCAGCACTACCGAACCGTCGGGGCTGAAGCTTTCCTGATTGGGCTGAAGCAGCTTGACAGGTTTCAGCGTCGCCTTATTGAAACGGATGGTATCGATGGAAATCTTGCTCGTACGTGAAGGGTGTACGGCCATCGTTTTCAGAATGGCATCTTTATCTATCGTAAACGGACCTGTATACTTGGCCGATTCTTCTGTAGGATCCTGACCGTCGAGTGTATAATAAATAGGATCGTCGGCCATGGTACTCAACTGTACGTTTAGTACATGTTTCACCGTATCAGCCTTAATATCTACATTTACATCGAATACGTGAGTGGCATATGTCCAGTCGTAGCAATCGTATATGGCTGTAAGCCGAGGAATGCGGGTCAGGAAATCTTTATAATCCTTACGGGAAGGATCGCTCCACTGTACTTCTGCCAAAGCTCCCATGCGCGGAAGAATCATATACTGTACCTGACTGAAGGAAGGAATATATTCGGTCCACAGATTGGCCTGTACTCCTTTTATATATTGTTGCTCTTCCTTTGTCAACTCTTTAGGCATAGGTTCATAGTTATATGTTTTTTCTATCGGCAAATATCCACCGATAGCCAGCGGCTCGTCTTCTACCTGTTTCGACTGATAGTAATCGAAATACATATAAGTATTCGGAGTCATAATGACATCGTGATGCTGATGTGCAGCTTCAATACCTCCACTTTCCCCAATCCACGACATCAGGGTAGCACCCGGAACCAGTCCTCCTTCCAGAATCTCGGTCCAGCCGATAATCTGCTTGCCTTTTTCGTTCAGGCACTTCGTGGCTTCCTCAATCATATAACTCTGCAAACGTTCTTCTTTGGTATGCTTCGCATCCGATTTCAGTCCTAATGCCTTGATGCGTGCCTGACACTTCGGACATTCTTTCCAACGTACCTTCGGACATTCGTCACCTCCGATATGAATGTATTCCGACGGGAACAAGTCGGCTACTTCAGATAATACATCTCTTACAAACTGCAACGTAGAATCATTTCCTACACACAGCACATCATCCGATACGCCCCATGTTTCTCTCACCTCATACGGTCCTCCCGTACATCCTAACTCCGGATAAGCCGTAAGAGCAGCCTGCATGTGCCCCGGCAAGTCAATTTCCGGAATAATCGTAATGTAACGCTTGGCTGCATAGTCAATGATATCGCGGATTTCGTCCTGCGTATAATAACCGCCATAAGGAGTTCCGTCGTATATGCCACTACACCAGCGGCCTACCACCGTTTCCTTACGCTGCGATGCCACCGACATCAGCTTGGGGTATTTCTTGATTTCGATACGCCATCCCTGATCGTCGGTAAGATGCCAGTGAAAACGGTTGATATTATGCAGGGCACACATATCGATAAAGGTCTTCACTTCGTCTACCGTAAAGAAATGACGGGCTACATCCAGCATGGCCCCGCGATAGGAAAAGCGTGGTTTGTCGTAAATTTCTACTGCCGGAAGACTTACATTTATATCCTGGGCAACGGGCAAAGACTTTCTCAAGGTCTGGATTCCGTAAAAGACTCCAGCTTCGGAAGCTCCGGAAATACAAATCCGCTTGTCGTTTACCACAAGTTTATAGGCTTCTTTATTATCGTCACTCAAATCGAGCGTCAGACAAATAGCACCGTCGACAGGCATTCCGGTCCGGGGATTCAGTTTCAACCCCGTCTGTTTGGCTACATAAGTCGCCAATAATTCAGCATTTTCACGCATTTTTTCATTATTTTCCGGATAGACGACGGTAATTCCATCTTCGAGCAGAAAAGGAGTACTTCCTTCACTCTTCACAGTCAAAGGTTTAGGAATAACTTCATAATCAGAACTTAATGTTTCTTTTGAAGAACAAGAGAAAAGAGTACTGGACAGAAAAACACAGAGCAAGCTCATGAAGCTAACTGAAATTTCTTTCATACGGTAAGATAAGATTTAAGTGTAAACTAAATATGGTAAAACACTCCTTTCGAGTAATTACTTTATACAAAGATAAAAATAAAAATCAGACAAACCGATTGATTAATTAAAAATTTTAAGAAATAATGGTTATTTATTTTCATAACAGAAAAAATCAATCAGAAGAAAAGTAGATTTTAAATTATAAAACATTCATAATACAACAAAAATAAAAACATATTGGATATCTTATAAGACATTTCACTACATATCGACAGTTTGTTAAAGGTTGTAAAGCAGCATATTTTTGAATGATATCGGGAAATCTCCGTCAAAACGTCTCGACGTTTTTTTAAGATTTGTACAAATTCTTATTTTTTTTGTACAAATCTTTAATGACTTTCCAGCATACAAATAAAAAAGAAGCTAAATGGTATCCGAAAACAACCGCATAAAAAGACACTGCCCTAGCCACACGCTTGCTTTTCAAGCAGAAACAGTTACACCTTATCGTATTTCACATAATAAAAAAGCCCGGAAACATTCCGAGCATTATTCCAATTCCCGAAGGACCCTTAATCAATATTAACCGTCCACCTTCAGGGGACATATCTGTATCAACACTCAATAACTTCTGTCCATACCAGCCATACGGTATTAACCTTTCTTTCTTTTCTTCCAAAGTTGCCAGCTATTGATTATATTCTGCCATACGACATAGCTTCCCGGTGCTATCGCCGAAACCGGATTCAGGTATGTACATGCCATCCATATTGCCAGGACTGTATTCTTCTGCCCCAGTGCCTGCCCGCCGCTGATACGGTCGGAGTACAAACCTCCGATGTTTTTCCCGGCCCAGAACTGAAGGCAACAAACGACAAGGGCAAAAAATGCAATCAGAAATTCTTCGCCGATGGAAGTATCTCCCTCGACTACCGACTTGGTGGTCTGTCCCATCACGATAATCAAAGCCACTGCCCACAGATAAAACGCCATGTCTTTCAGACCTACCAGAAAGCGATGAACCGGCGGACAGAAGCGGCGCAGCAACACAGCCGTAAAGAAAGGGAATAGCAGCAACGGGAAGACCTTGCCCAAAATACGAAGGAAAGATTCACCGAAAGCCATGTCCGAAGGCTCGACCAGCGGAAAAACCAGTGGTACGATAACGGCAGCCAGCAAATTAGACAGCAAAGTATAGGTAGTCAGTGAAGCCGCGCTTCCACCCAACTTTCCGGTAATAACGGCAGCAGCTGTGGCTGTAGGACAAATCAAGCAAACCATCGTTCCTTGCAGAGCCACGCTCCAATATTCATCCAAAGGTAGAAAAATCAGCAAAGATGCTATTATCACGCAAGATACGAATTGGATAAGCAACAGCCAGATTGTCCAACGCTGAGGTACAAGTTCCTTAACCTCTACCTTGCAGAACGTCAACAATAGCTGAGCAAAAATAAGAAAAGGAGTAAGCCATGCTATCATTACTTTTACAACAGGCTTTGTCGGAGTCAGAAAATCGAAAGCGGCAAAACAGAAATAGCCGATTACCCCGACAAGCATGGCAAGGGGAAGCGTCCAATTTTTTATAAACTGTAACATAAATGTTCTGATTTAACGAACGGCAAAATTACATAAAACCCTTGAAACATATTGTAATTTTAATTGTTTTTATAGGCGTTATCTACTGATTAATTAATTCTTATCAACCTAAATGAAGATAGAGTACAAAAAAACTATTACCTTTGCAAACGGATAAGTTATATGAAAAAGAATATATTCAACATACTATATATCATTTGTATCCTACTGATATCCGGTCAGCCCGAGCATGTACAGGCCGCCCCTCAGAAGCGATTCACCGTAGTTATCGACGCGGGACACGGAGGGAATGACCCCGGTGCAATAGGCAGACGTGGACGCGAAAAGAACATCAATCTGAACGTTGCGCTGAAACTGGGCCGTCTTATCGAAAACAACTGCAACGACACACGAGTCGTTTACACCCGCAAGAAAGATACATTTGTACCGCTTCATACACGAGCTGAAATAGCAAACAATGCAAAAGCCGACTTGTTTATCTCGATACATACCAATTCTGTAGCCTCACGAAGCAGCAAAGTCAGTGGTACGGAAACGTATACATTAGGATTGCACCGTACACAAGACAATCTGGAAGTGGCAAAGAAAGAAAACTCGGTTATCTTGATAGAAGACGATTACAAGCAACGTTATGCCGGATTCAACCCCAATTCGGCGGAAAGTTATATCATCTTCGAGTTCCTGCAAGATAAATATATGTCGCAAAGCGTAAGTTTTGCCACAATGATACAACAGCAGTTCCGTCAAAGTGCCCGCCGGGTAGACAAGGGAGTACATCAGGCGGGATTCCTAGTTCTCCGGGAAACATCCATGCCCAGCGTATTGATTGAACTCGGATATATTACCAACCCTACGGAAGAAGCCTATCTGCTTTCGGACAATGGCTCTTCTGCGCTGGCAAAAAGTATCTATCAGGCATTCCTCAATTACAAGCAACGCAGCCGTAAGAGTGCAACAAGCGTAATGCCTGCCAGCGAACCGGAAGAAGACATGATGGCAGAACAGCCTGTACCGCAACCTGAAAACATGGAAAGTCCGCAAAGTCAGGAAACAATTCCTGCACAAGAACCGGTACGCAGTGCTTCAAAGGAAAGTTCAAAACAAGAAACTTCCAAACCGGTATTCAAGATTCAGATACTGACTTCCGACAGAGTTCTTCCGTCGAAGAGCAGGCTACTGAAAGGACTTTCGCCAGTAAGCTATTACAAGGAAAATGGAATTTACAAATACACTTATGGGGAAAGCACGGACTACAACCGCATACTTCGCCTGAAACGAAACAAAATAGACGGCAAGTTCAAGGATGCCTTCATCATAGCATTCAAGAACGGAGAAAAGATGAACATCAACCAGGCCATCAGAGAATTTAAGAAAAACAGATAATAAAAAGAATCCAGATAGATATGAGAAAAGAAGTAAAAATAGGTTTGGCAGGAATTGCCGCATTGATTATTCTCTTTTGTGGAGTCAATTACCTGAAAGGTATTAATATGTTTAAACCGGAAAGTTACTACCATGTAGAGTTTACCGACATCAATGGACTTGCACAATCCAGCCCTGTGTTCGCTAATGGCTTCAAAGTGGGTATCGTACGCGACATACAATATAATTATCAGAAACCGGGACACGTAGTAGTTGGCATAGAAATGGACGAGGAAATGAAAATTCCTACAGGAAGTAGTGCCGAACTGATAACCGAAATGCTGGGAACTGTAAAGATGAACCTGTTGCTGAACCACGACAGTAATACATATTATAATGAAGGCGACACACTGCCAGGTGTAGCAAATACAGGAATATTGGGCGCAGCCGAAAAAGATTTGCTTCCTAAAATGGAACAGATGCTGCCAAAGCTGGATTCCATTTTGGGATCACTCAACAAACTGCTTGCCGACCCTGCCCTGAGCAAAACCCTGCATAACGCCGAACAACTGACTGCATCACTGAGCGCAACAAGCACACAACTGAACAGACTGATGGCAACGGATGTTCCACAACTGACCAGCAACGTAACCGCTATTACAGAAAATCTCAAGACTATCAGCGATAATTTAAAGGGTATTGATTATGCATCTACTCTGGCAAAAGCAGACTCAACCCTTCATAATGTATATCTGCTGACCGATAAATTGAATAGAAAAGACAACACGTTAGGACTGCTGATGAACGATTCCAGCTTATACAATAACCTGAATGCAACAACAGCCAATGCAGCCAGCCTGTTGGAGGATCTGAAAGCACACCCCAAACGTTATGTACACTTCTCTCTTTTCGGGAAAAAGGATAACTAATTTTTATTATATAGAAATATTCTAAATAGTAAAATAAGGTAATATCCTTCTAGATACAACAATAACTCGCTGATATTCAACCAAACAATATCAGCGAGTTATTATTCAAAAAGGGAGAAACAAATATATAATTATTTGAGAAACAACTTCTTGCAAACCGACAAATCTGAATATTTTTCGATATCGGGAATACCCGCAATAATACACTGATTTGCAATATATTACAAGAATAATCAAAAAAGCAAGTAAAAAGACATTTGTTTTTCTGAAAATAGATTACGAACTTTGCAAGCGTAGAAGTTTCGCTTTATTAATAACAGATTAAATATGATTGAGAACAATCAGGCTATTGTATTATGGAAACGTTGCTTGAATTTCATAAAAGACAACGTGAATGCGACAGCCTATAAGACATGGTTCGAACCTGTCGTACCATTAAAATTTGAGGATAAGGCCTTGACAATCGGAGTCCCCAGTCCTTTCTTCTATGAGTACTTAGAAGAAAAATATGTGGGACTTTTGCGTGCCGCTATATATAAGGAGATTGGTGAGGGAACAGAATTGATGTATTCCATTCTCACCGATAAGACAAACCATATAGCTATTGACATGAAAGGGACAGAGCGCTCGTCTGCTTTGCCCCCACAGACTCCTATACATAATGCAAACAAAGCACCTAGCCTGTTGCAAGCTCCGGCTGTACAGGATCTGGACCCGCATTTAAATCCAAACTATAATTTCGAAAACTTCATAAAGGGAACCAGTAATGAGTTCTCCAGAACCGTAGCTGAAACTGTAGCTCAAAATCCGGCACGTACATTCAACCCGTTGTTTTTGTACGGTCCGTCGGGTGTGGGGAAAACTCACCTCATCAATGCTATCGGTACACGTATCAAGGAATTGTATCCGGAAAAGCGTGTGCTCTACGTTTCTGCTCACTTGTTTCAGGTCCAATATACCGACTCTGTACGTACAAATCACTTTAATGATTTCATCAGTTTCTATCAGACTATTGATGTTCTGATAATCGATGATATTCAGGAATTTGCCGGAGTTACAAAGACACAGAATACTTTCTTTCATATCTTCAACCACTTGCACCAGAACGGCAAGCAATTGATTCTCACATCCGACCGTGCTCCCGTAATGTTGCAGGGTATGGAGGATCGTTTGTTGACTCGTTTCAAATGGGGACTTGTGGCTGAACTGGAAAAGCCGGATATCGAATTGCGTAAAAACATCTTACGTGACAAGATTCGTCGCGACGGACTGGTTATTCCGGAATCAGTTATCTGCTACATTGCAGAGAACGTAAACGAAAGCGTACGTGAATTGGAAGGTATCGTAAACTCACTGCTGGTTTATTCTATCCAGCTGAAGCGTGAAATCAATCTGGATTTAGCTCAACGTATTGTCCGTAAAGCTGTACGCTGCGCCGAAGTCAAGCCGCTTACTGTTGACAATATCATTGAAAAAGTATGCAGCCATTACAAAGTAGACGCTTCAACGATCCATACCAAAACCCGTAAACGTGAAGTAGTTCAGGTCCGTCAGGTTGCTATGTATTTAGCTAAAAAACATACAGACACTTCTTCATCCAAGATTGGTCAACTCATCGGCAATAAGGATCATGCTACCGTACTCCATGCCTGCAAGATAGTAAAAGACCAGGTGGAAGTAGACAAAGCGTTCAAGGCTGAGATTGAAGAGATAGAAGCCAGCTTGCATCAAAAATAAAGATGAAATCATTGGTACCCGAAGAAAAAGGAAATGTGTTACAGCTAAAGATTCACATTCCCAACATTCAGGATTATCATCAAATAAAAATAGAAATCGCCCTCTAAAATTCAAATAAAATTTTTGAGAGGGCGATTTTTATTATTTTAAATTTCCCCAGCCTTGTGCTAAAACCTCTGCTCCACTTTCCAATCAACGCAGAACAGAAAAAAGAAATACAAGGCTGGAAACTGAGTAATGTTTTTTATTTATCAAATTTCTGTGCTTTCAGCGTTTTCTTCAAGATATCCGACATAGCTTCATTGTCTGCCTTTTTATAACGGATATCTGTAAAAATCTGCGCCAAAGTCTCGGTATGATTGATTTCTACAAACTGACGGTTTTCAGGAAGAGATTCTTTATAAGCAAAAATTTCATCTATATCTTCCGGTGTATAATCATGATAAACTTCTTCGTGTATAATACCCTTTACCGGCAAACGATCGGGCTGAGCAGGAGATTCGTCAGGGTAACCAACGGTTATTGTCGCAACAGGAACAACCAGTTCCGGCAAATGTAATATATCAATTATCTGATGAGGATTATAAATGGTGGTTCCCAGAAAACAAGTTCCCAGGCCATTTTCTTCTGCAATCGTACAGAAATTCTGGGTTACCAGCAACGCATCGGTCATTGCATTCATAAAAGAAAGCAGATTATCGTAGCCCGGTTCTGCCTTCCGCTGACGGCACCATTTGCTGAAACGGTTGAAATCGGCACAGAAAGTCAGAACAACCGGAGCAGAAGTAACCATCGGCTGGTTAAAATGAGCAGGTGCCAATTTAGCCTTCATTTCCGCATCGCGAGTTACCACCACACTATACAACTGCATATTCCCCATAGTCGCAGCACGAAAAGCAGTTTCAAGCATCTCATTCAGAAGAGCAGCAGGGATATCCTGAGTCTTGTATTTACGTATTGTACGTCTGTTTTTTATAGAGTCCATAATTAATTTTTTTAATTTATCTACAAAGATACAAATAAAAAATAAGTATATACCAATGAAAATATAATAAACACGTACAAAATAAACAGTTATACAAAACTGTAAACTTTAAGGGAATACATCAAGCGCTACAATGCTAATTATCAAATAATTACAATTTAAAAACGGAAAACTTTATAATTTGTTGATAACTTCTTTCTGTTTTATTTTGCAAATCACAAAAACATCTTTAGCTTTGTAGCAGTTTATTATTAGATAAAGCGAAACTCCTACATAAAAGAATAATAAACTAATATCATTAATATAAAAGTGGAAAAACAAACGTACAGCTATGACGAAGCTTACAAGGCCTCGTTACAGTATTTTAATGGGGATGAACTTGCCGCTCGCGTGTGGGTAAACAAGTATGCAGTAAAAGATTCCTTTGGAAACATTTACGAAAAATCTCCTGAGGATATGCATTGGCGTATAGCTAATGAGGTAGCCCGTATCGAGGCAAAATATCCTAATGCTCTCAGTTCGGAAGAACTTTTTGGATTGCTTGATCACTTTAAGTACATCATTCCTCAAGGAAGTCCGATGACAGGTATCGGGAATGATTATCAAGTAGCTTCTTTATCTAACTGTTTTGTTATCGGTCTGGACGGATCGGCTGACTCTTATGGTGCAATCATCCGCATCGATGAAGAACAGGTACAACTGATGAAACGTCGTGGAGGCGTAGGTCATGACCTTTCACACATCCGCCCGAAAGGTTCTCCGGTCAAGAATTCCGCACTGACTTCTACAGGTCTGGTTCCTTTCATGGAACGTTATTCAAACTCGACTCGTGAAGTTGCTCAGGACGGACGTCGCGGTGCATTGATGCTTAGCGTTTCAATCAAGCATCCGGATTCCGAAGCATTTATCGATGCCAAAATGACTGAAGGAAAGGTTACAGGAGCGAATGTTTCTGTAAAGCTGGACGATGAATTCATGCAAGCAGCTGTAGAAAATCGTACTTATACCCAGCAATTCCCTATTGATTCGGATAATCCACAAGTCAAAAAGGAAATCGATGCCTCAGCTTTGTGGAAAAAGATTGTACACAATGCATGGAAATCAGCAGAACCAGGCGTTTTGTTCTGGGATACCATCATACGCGAATCGGTACCCGACTGTTATGCAGACCTGGGATTCCGTACGGTTTCAACTAACCCATGTGGTGAAATTCCTTTGTGTCCGTACGATTCTTGCCGATTGCTGGCCATCAATCTTTATTCGTATGTAGTAAATCCGTTTACTCCGGAAGCTTATTTCGACTTTGAGCTGTTCAAGAAACATGTAGCATTGGCACAGCGTATCATGGACGACATTATCGATCTGGAACTTGAAAAGATTGAAAAAATCATGGAAAAGATCGATTCAGACCCGGAAAGCGAAGAAGTAAAGGGAACTGAGCGTCACTTGTGGGAAAAGATTTACCGCAAATCTGGCTTAGGACGTCGTACAGGAGTAGGTATTACAGCCGAAGGCGATATGCTGGCTGCCATGGGACTGCGCTACGGTACAGAAGAAGCTACCGAATTCTCTGAAAAAGTTCATAAGACCATTGCAATCGAGGCATATCGTTCTTCTGTCAACATGGCAAAAGAACGTGGAGCTTTCGAGATATACGATGCTGCACGTGAAGCAAACAATCCATTTATCAACCGTATAAAAGATGCTGATCCGGAACTGTACGAGGAAATGAAGAAATACGGTCGCCGCAACATCGCGTGTCTGACCATCGCTCCTACTGGAACAACCAGTCTGATGACTCAAACGACTTCAGGAATCGAACCGGTATTCATGCCGGTATACAAGCGTCGCCGTAAAGTAAATCCGAATGATGCCAATGTACACATTGACTTCGTAGACGAAACAGGAGATGCTTTTGAAGAGTACGTTGTATTCCATCACAAGTTCCTCACCTGGATGAAAGTCAACGGATACGATCCGGACAAGCACTATACCCAAGAAGAAATAGACGAGCTGGTTGCCAAATCTCCTTATTATAAAGCAACATCAAACGATGTAGACTGGCTGATGAAAGTTAAGATGCAGGGACGTATTCAGAAATGGGTAGACCATTCTATCAGCGTTACCATCAACTTGCCGAATTCAGTTGATGAAGAGCTGGTAAACCGTCTGTATGTAGAAGCATGGCGTTCGGGATGTAAAGGCTGTACTGTATATCGCGACGGTTCACGCGCAGGAGTGCTTATCTCGACTCAGAAGAAAAAAGATGCTCCGAAAGAAGACGACTGCCACTGCAAACCGCCTCAGATAACGGAAGTACGTCCGCGTGTACTGGAAGCAGATGTTGTCCGTTTCCAGAACAACAAAGAAAAATGGGTAGCTTTCGTCGGACTGCTGGACGGTCATCCTTATGAGATATTCACCGGTCTGCAAGACGACGAAGAAGGTATCGTACTGCCAAAATCCGTTACTTCGGGACGTATCATCAAGAGTTACGACGAAGACGGAACCAAGCACTACGACTTCCAGTTCGAGAACAAGCGAGGCTACAAGATGACGATCGAAGGTCTGTCTGAAAAGTTCAACAAGGAATACTGGAACTATGCAAAACTGATTTCAGGCGTGTTACGTTACCGTATGCCTATCGAACAGGTTATCAAGCTGGTTAGCTCTTTGCAGCTCGACAGTGAAAACATCAATACATGGAAGAACGGTGTACAGCGTGCACTGAAGAAATATGTACAAGACGGAACCGAAGCCAAAGGTATGAAATGTCCTAACTGCGGACACGAAACCTTGGTTTATCAGGAGGGCTGTCTGATCTGTAAGACTTGCGGAACATCTCGTTGCGGATAATCTTATGAAACCGACAGCAAACATGTATATCCACCTGAAAGGCCTGAAGCTGTATGCTTATCACGGTGTGCTTCCTCAGGAAAATCAGGTGGGTGCAGAATACACCATCGACTTGCGCTTGAAGACAGACTTCACACAAGCGGCGGAAACCGACCGGCTGGAAGGTACCGTCAACTATGCGGAAGTTTTCAACGCTGTGAAAAAGGAGATGGAGATTCCTTCCCAACTGCTGGAACATGTGGCCTGGAGAATAGCCAGGAGGCTGCTGGACGATTTTCCAACAATCAGCAAAGTTGATATCGCTCTTTACAAGCAGAATCCTCCGATGGGAGCTGATTGCTCTCAGGTGGGCGTAGAAGCCACTTACCTCAGATAAGAAAAACAAGCTCCGGATGGTGAAAGTAATCGTATCGGTTACCAGTCACCCATCCGGAGCTTGTTTCATTTATCGATATATCACGAAGTATCAATGTATGTCGTCAGTTCTCACCATACAACTTAAACAATCGATTTTTCCTAAAGCCTGCTTACCATCTATCGGAAAGCAAGGTCATTTCATCTATTTGTACAGACGATTCAGAAAAAACCTCTGCATGTTTTCGCAAAATTTGTACAAACAAAATTTTTTTTTGTACAAAATATAATCGGAACTTATTCATCTTTAAGTATCAGGACAATAAGAATTATTCAAAAGACGACATCATTCGGTAACTTCCAACAGGCCATACTTTCCAAAGTACTATAAAAAAACTGTCCGGATTTCCGCTTTTCCAATCGAAAATCCAGACAGTTCTATTCTGAAAACCAAACAATTATCAAAAATCAATCTTATCGGTCTGTTATAGGAACATATCCTACCTCTTCAAGCACATTCTTGTATGCCGGACGAATGATACGACGTCCCTCAAAATTCAACTCCTCTATACGGTGTGCCGTCCATCCTACGATACGGGCCATGGCAAAGAGCGGTGTATAAATCTCCATCGGAAGTCCCATCATCTCGTAGATAAAACCCGAATAGAAATCGACGTTCGAGCAAACCTGCTTCTTTGTACCCTTCACTTTCTTGAAGCATTCGATGGCACGCTGCTCCAGCAGTTCGAGGAAAGCGAATTCTTTTTCGCATCCCTTCTCGGCAACCAGTTCACTTGCCAGCTCCTTCAGAAGTACAGCACGAGGGTCGGAAATGGTATAAACAGCATGTCCGATACCATAAATCAGCCCGCTTCCGTCGTATGCCTCCTTACGTAACATACGCATCAGGTACGTATCTATTTCATCTACGTTCGTCCAGTCGGAGATAACCTCCTTCAGGTGATGGAACATCTTGACAACTTGTATATTCGCACCTCCATGCAAAGGACCTTTCAACGAGCCGATGCCTGCCGCAATACTGGAGTAAGTATCCGTACGGGTAGAGCTGGTAACACGCACCGTAAAGGTTGAGTTGTTACCACCACCGTGTTCTGCCTGAAGTACCAGCAGCAAATCGAGCATACGAGCTTCCAGCGGCGTATAGTCCTTCTTTATCATGTAAAGGAAGTTCTCGGCTATCGACAGGTTTTCGTGTGGATGACGGATATGAAGCGAACGTCCATGAATACTATGACGATAGATACTATACGCATAAGCAATGATGGTAGGGAACTTTGATATCAGTTCGATGGACTGACGCATCAGGTTATCGCGCGAAATATCATCCGGATTCGGATCGAAGGTATACATTTCGAGCACACTTCGTGCCAGAATATTCATGATGTTCTGTCCCTCCAAGTCGATGATATTCATGGTCGTCTTCTTGTCGAGCGGCATATTGTCGTTTATCAGCTCTTTGAAAGCATCTAGTTGCTCGCTGTCGGGCAGTTCTCCCGAAAGCAGCAGATAGGCAACCTCCTCGAAGCCGAAACGTTTTTCTCTCAGCAGGGCATGGGCAATGTCGTCCAGATCATATCCTCTGTAAAACAGCTTTCCGGGTATAGGCTTCAGTCCGTTTTCCGTACGTTCATATCCTACCACGTTACCAATCTTGGTCAGTCCAACGAGAACACCCGTTCCGTCTTCATTACGCAATCCGCGCTTCACGTTGTATTTCGTGAAAAGCTCATTGTCTATCCGGCATGCCTGCTTGGCACACTCCGAAAGTTTATATACGATATATTCTTTTTTCATGTCGATACGTTCTTTTGATTACAATGATTCAACCACACGCTGTCCGAATTCCTTCGTACCCAAAGCTTTTCCGTTGGGCATGAAGCGTGCCAGATCGGCCGTTGCCTCTCCTGCCTCAAACAACTGTTCCAGAGCATTGGTAATGAGCGCAGCTGCTTCTTTCCATCCCAAATACTCCAGCATCATGACAGACGACAGCAACAACGAGCAGGGATTCACCACATTCTTTCCGGCAATATCGGGTGCCGTGCCGTGAGTAGCTTCGAAAATGGCATGTCCCGTCAGGTAATTGATATTGGCTCCCGGAGCGATTCCGATGCCACCTACCATGGCAGCCAGCTGATCGGATATATAATCTCCGTTCAGGTTCAGGGTGGCGATAACCGAATATTCTTCCGGAATGAGCAACGTATTCTGCAAGAAAGCATCGGCAATGCAATCCTTGATGATAACTTTTCCTGTATTCATCGCATCGGCCAGTGCAGCTTTCGCAGATTCTTCACCTAAATCCTTCTTTAACTGATTGTACTGGTTCATCGTAAACGTACGGTCAGCAAACTCCGTTTCTGCCACTTCGTACCCCCAGCGCTTGAAACCTCCTTCGGTAAATTTCATGATGTTTCCCTTGTGCACCAGTGTAACCGAAGGCAATTTATGCTGCAATGCATACAAAATAGCTGCACGTACCAGACGTTTGCTTCCTTCTACCGATACAGGCTTTACCCCGAACGATGACGTTTCAGGAAAACGTACTTTCTTTACACCCATTTCATCGCGCAGAAAAGCATAAAATTTCTTCGCTTCGGGAGTACCCTGTTCCCATTCGATGCCGGCATAAATATCTTCTGTATTCTCACGGAAAATATGCATATCTACTTTTTCCGGTTCCTTGACGGGAGAAACGACTCCACGGAACCAGCGTACCGGACGCAGGCAGACATACAAGTCGAGCGTCTGACGCAAAGCCACATTCAGCGAACGGATTCCTCCCCCTACTGGAGTTGTCAGAGGCCCTTTGATGCCTATCAAATATTCACGGAAAGCATCCATCGTAGCTTCCGGCAACCATTCACCGGTCTGTTCGAATGCTTTTCCACCTGCCAGCACTTCTTTCCATTCGATGGAGCGTTTACCACTGTAAGCCAGCTTAACAGCTTCGTTTACAATCTGCTGACACACCGGAGTTATCTCCGCTCCTACTCCATCACCTTCTATAAAAGGAACTGTCACACAGTCGGGCACAATCAGCCGACCGTCTTGCATATAGACCTTACTCATAATCTTTTTATTGTTTTTTGAATGTATTCAGGGCACACCCTGCTTTAAACCAACCTATCTGCATTTCATTATACGTATGCGATGCGAGGAATGAATCTTCCGATCCGTCCTCATGTTTCACGATTACCTGCAACGGTTTTCCCGGAGCAAAACCATCCAGTCCCACAACCGAAAGGAGATCGTGTTCCTGTATCTTGTTGTAATCGTCTTTATTTGTAAAGGTAAGCGCCAGCATACCTTGTTTTTTCAGATTTGTTTCGTGAATGCGGGCAAAACTTTTGGCAAGAATCACGCGCACATTCAGGAACCGAGGTTCCATGGCCGCATGTTCACGGCTCGAACCTTCCCCATAGTTTTCCTCTGCCACCACGATAGAAGGAATGCCTTTTGCCTTATATTGCTTTGCCACACTCGAAACAGCTTCATACTCGCCCGTCAGTCTGTTCCACACACTATTGGTCTTGCCATTGAATGCGTTTACAGCTCCCATCAGCATGTTGTCGGAAATGTTTTCCAGATGCCCACGGAAACGGAGCCACGGTCCTGCCATTGAGATATGATCGGTCGTACATTTACCCTGTGTTTTTATCAACAACGGCATATCTGTCAGATCCTTTCCATCCCACGCCGCAAAAGGAGCCAGCTTCTGTAAGCGCTTCGAATCGGGAGCAATCGATACTTCTATATCTTTCCCGTCGGCAGCCGGAGCCACATATCCGTTGTCGTCTACCGTAAATCCCTTACCCGGCAGCGTTTCTCCTACAGGTGCATCCAGTCTAACCTGCTCACCTCTTTCATTGGTCAGTGAGTCGGTCAGCGGATTGAAGCACAAATCACCTGCTATAGCCAGTGCCATAGCCAGTTCCGGCGAAGCGACAAACGCATGCGTATTCGGGTTCCCGTCGGCACGCTTGGCAAAGTTTCGGTTAAACGAAGTCACGATAGAGTTGGCACGCAGCGGATCATCCGTCACACGCTTCCACTGTCCGATACACGGACCACAGGCGTTGGTCATAATCACACCACCTACCGCCTCGAAGTCGGCTATCATACCGTCACGTTTCGCCGTACAATAAATCTGTTCCGAACCCGGGTTGATGATTAACTGAGCAGCCATTTTCAGTCCTTTAGCCTTCACCTGACGTGCCAATGAAGCAGCACGGCTCAAATCCTGATACGAAGAGTTCGTACACGAGCCAATCAGTCCCACTTCCATGCGCTGCGGATAACCGTTTGCACGCACCTTTTCCGCAAATTCCGAGATCGGACATGCCGCATCGGGCGTAAACGGACCATTGATATACGGTTCCAACGTAGACAAATCGATGTCGATAATTCTATCGTAATAGGCCTCCGGATGAGCTTCTACTTCCGCATCTGCCTTCAGATACAGCGCATTTCCCGAAGCCATCAGTGCCACTTCCTTACGTCCTGTAGCACAAAGATATTTTTCCATTTCCTCGTCATAGGGGAAAATAGAGGTCGTAGCTCCTACTTCGGCACCCATATTACAGATAGTAGCCTTTCCCGTAGCAGACAGAGAAGCTGTTCCTTCTCCAAAATATTCTATAATAGCATTGGTAGCACCCTTTACCGTAAGTATACCTGCCAACTTCAAGATGACATCTTTCGGCGAAGCCCAGCCGTTGAGTTTACCCGCCAGACGTACCCCGATGAGCTTCGGCATTTTCAATTCCCACTCCATACCGGTCATTACGTCTACCGCATCGGCTCCTCCTACTCCGATGGCAATCATTCCCAGACCGCCAGCATTGGGAGTATGCGAATCGGTTCCAACAATCATTCCTCCCGGAAAAGCATAGTTTTCCAACACAACCTGATGAATGATACCTGCTCCCGGTTTCCAAAAGCCGATATGATATTTCGAAGCAACACTTTTCAAGAAATCGTATACTTCCTTATTTGTTTCTTTGGCTACCGGCAAGTCTTCCTTTACCCCCCGATATGCCTGAATCAAGTGATCGCAATGTACCGTAGCCGGAACCGCAGAACAATCCTTGCCTGAGTTCATAAACTGCAACAATGCCATTTGTGCCGTAGCATCTTGCATGGCTACTCTGTCCGGACGAAAGTTTACATAATCCTCTCCACGACGAAAAGCAGCGGCAGTACCCGCATCATACAAGTGGGCATACAATATTTTCTCTGCCAAAGTCATGGCCTTACCTAATTTCACACGTGCAGCATCTACATGTACTGCATACGACGCATAAAAGCGTTTCAGCATCTCAATGTCGTAAACCATTCTGTCTTCCTTTCTATTTTACCTTATTTTTTGTGTCACAAACATATAGAAAATATTTTCAACTATCAACAAAATCACAACAAATTCATTCATTTTGACAGAAAATCATCTAACATTGCATAATTATAACATAAAGAAAACGACTCCAGCCAAAAACTTTCCGATCTTCTTACAATCACCTTTCCGATGCAAGAACTCCACATCCTGAAAAAATAAATACACGAACACACAGACTTCATAGATAATCACTATCTTTGCCTGTGAATCATTAGGATATATAATATGAGCAAATTAAAAAAGACATGGGAGTACATCCGTCAGCATAAATATCTCATTACGATACTTGTCTTCTTGCTGATAATTGGTGTATTGGACGAAGAGAACAGCCTGATACAGCGTTTTTCGCACTGGCGCGAGATTCGTACGCTCAATACGGAAATAGAACATTACCGCAAGCAGTACGAAAGAGATAGCCGTGAACTGAAAGAGCTGACTTCCAATCCGGAGGAACTGGAAAAGGTAGCCCGTGAGAAGTATCTGATGAAGAAAGAAAACGAGGATATTTATATTTTTGAAGAAGATTTGAAAAAGAACAAGGATGAATAAATATTATTCTGTCATAGCTACCGTCGGGGCGGTAGTTTTATTGCTGGGAGCAGCGTTACAGATAACCAAACTGGTGTGGGCTCCGTATTTCTATTTAATAGGTGCCATTATGTTTGCTTATGTACAGGTCATGAGCGGTTACGAAGGCAAAAATATCGTTATCCGTCGCCTGCGTCGCCAGCAAATTATCGGAGCCATCCTGCTGGTGGTAGCCGGAGTGATGATGATACTCTGGAAACGAAACGAATGGGTTGCATGTCTGACAATTGCTGCCGTTCTGGAGCTGTATACAGCTTTCCGTATTCCTCAGGAAGAAGAAAAAGAAAAGAAACATTGATATATCCAAAAAACGCCGGGACAAATCATTCAATTCGTCCCGACGTTTTCTTTTATCTCTCGCCACGTTTTTTTATTTCATCACCATGTTTTTTCAGAAACATGTATCGTGTCAGCGTACGATGGTCATCTCGTCTATCAGATGCTTGGCCCCGGCATATTTATCGATGACAAACAATACATAGCGAATATCGACACAAGCAGCACGCTGTAACTGAGGATTATAGGCAATATCGCCGGTCAGACCTTCATAGTTGCGGTCGAAGCCGACACCTATCAGCTCACCTTTTGCATTGAAGACCGGAGAACCAGAATTACCACCCGTGTTGTCGGTTGCCGTTACAAAGCATACAGGCATCCGTCCGTCGGGCATGGCATACGGTCCGAAATCCTTCTTCTCATACAATTCCTTCAACTTGGGAGAAACCACGAACTCCGGATTGTCTGGATCTTCCTTTTCCATGACTCCCTTCAAGGTAGTATAATACAAATACTCCTTACCGTCGGCAGGTTCGTACGAACCAATCTTTCCGTAGGTCAGTCGCAAGGTAGAGTTTGCGTCCGGATAAATGGCCTTACCTTCCTTCTGTTTCAGAGCCAACATGCCGGCAACCCATGTCTTGTGCGCACGGTTATAGGCATTCGTTTCTGCTTTCATAGCCTCATCCATAGCCTTGTAACCTTCTTTCACCGACTTGGCATATTGCACCATCGGGTCATTCTTCAATTTTCCGGCATTAGGATTTTTCAGGAAAGCAGCCAGAGCCTCAGGACTCCGGAAGATTGACTTGTCAAAGCAAGCGTCGACAAAAGCATCGGTATTACCACCAAATTTGTCATCTATCAGCTTGAAGATGCTGATACGCTGTCCGGCAGGAATCAGTTGTGCGTACAGAGCAATCAGTTGCTTGGAAACCTTGCGGTCGACTGCCGTACTATAATCTTTATTAAAGAATTTCTTTCCCTGTTCGTCTAACGCAGCAACAGCTGCTTTTATGCCTTTTTTGTCATTCTTCTCCAACGAAGCAAGCAACTTATCCGTGTCAGGAATCTTCGAAAATTCGGTACCCAGCATCAACGCTTCATAGATAGCCTGCTGATGATATACCGCATCGTGACGCTTGGCAACAATCTGCTTGATCGTTTCGTATGCCTGACGATAGCTGTCATTACCCGTTTCTTCGCCGAAAGCCAGTAAACGTTTCTGTTCGTTCTTCTTGCGGTCGAGTACCTTCAGCGATACCAATCCTTCATTCATGCCGATAGCATTCTTCCAGTAATTGGCAGACGAAGCATATTTGGCTGCATACTGGATACGCGTCTTGGCATCCTTTGCCATTTCCTCACCCAGCACACGCAAACGAACTCCACGCACAGTATCGCGCATAAAGTTGGTAGTCTGCATACGTTCCTCCACTTCATCGCTGATCATGTAACGCCAGTTACGACCGGGGAATCCCATTACGAAAGTAAAATCGCCTTCCTTTATGCCACCCATGTTGATGGTAAGATGCTTCTTTACCTTCAGCGGAACATTATCGGCTGCATAGTTGGCAGGCTTTCCGTCCTTCGACGCATAAATGCGGAAGATAGAAAAATCACCACAATGACGCGGCCACATCCAGTTATCCGTATCGGCTCCGAACTTTCCGATAGAAGAAGGAGGAGCACCCACCATACGAATATCTTTATACACCGTTTTGACAAACAGGTAATACTTGTTGGCTCCGTAGAACGGCTTCAGTTCGAGGACGGTAAAATCGTCTGTCTTGATATTTTCTTTCTTGGCAAAACGCTCGGCAACCGTCGACAAGTACGAAGGAGAAAGGTAATTCAATCCTTCCGGATCATCATCCTTTTTCAATTGTTCCTGCACATAGTCCGTCACATCGAGAATACGATCGATAAACGTAATGGTCAGTCCCTCACAAGGAAGTTCTTCCGCACGGCTCATCGCCCAGAAACCATCGGTCAGATAATCGTGTTCCACCGAGCTGTGCTGCTGGATATACTGATATCCGCAGTGATGATTGGTCAGCACCAGTCCTTCGGAAGAAACAACCTCTCCGGTACATCCGCCCCCAAAATGCACAACTGCATCTTTCAGGCTGATACTGTCGGGACAATACACCTTGTCGATGCTGATATCCAGACCCAGATCCTGCATGACGGCAGCATTCTGTTTCTTCAGATCGGTCAGCATCCACATGCCCTCGTCGGCATATCCGGCGAGAGAGCATGCGGCAAGCATGGAAAATAATAAGGTTTTCTTCATTATTCAACGATAGTCATTTCGTCGATCAGGTTCTTGCAGCCACCCAGTTTCTCGACGATGAATAATACATAACGAATATCTACGGCAATACAACGCTGGAGGTTGTTGTCGAAGTTGATGTCACCTGAAAGTGATTCCCAGTTTCCGTCGAAAGCAGCACCAATCAGTTCGCCGTTGCCGTTCAGCACTGGAGAGCCCGAGTTACCGCCGGTAATATCGTTGGTAGTCAGGAAACAAGTCGGCATCTCACCGTTAGGCAATGCATAGCGGCCGAAGTTTTTCGTAGCATACAACTCTTTCAGTTTAGCAGGAACAACAAATTCCGGATTGTTCGGATCTTCCTTTTCCATTACTCCCTTCAGAGTTGTATAGTATTTGTAGTGAATACCATCCTTCGGATCGTACGATTTCACGTTACCATAAGTCAGACGAATCGTAAAGTTAGCATCCGGAGCTTTCGGAGTCGGAGCATACATTTCGCACAAACCGCGCACATAAGTCTTGTGCAACAAGTCGATGTCACCGCTTACAGCACTGTATTTTTCTCTCAACTTCTGCGCCATGTCGTTCTTGCTTGACGAATACTGGATAGCCAGGTCATTATCGATAGCCTCTACCGTAGGATTGCTGATGAACGCATTGAAGTTCTTTTCGTTAGAGAAGATACTATTATCGTACAAAGCATCGATATAAGCATTGTAATCACCTTTGAACTTTGTCTGGATAGTCTGATAGAATGCAGGCAGTGCATCGGCCGGAACACTCTTGGCGTACAGCGGAATCAGCACCTTGGCAACCTTGCGGTCTACTTCGTGATCGTAATCCTTATTGTGAACTTCCGCATACGCTTCCTTCAGGTTACTGATAGCTTTTTCAACATCTTTCTTTTTGTTTTTCTCCAGCGCTGTCTTCAAGTCGTTGAACAACATGTAAGTTGCACCAAACTCGATACCGCTTCTGAATGTTTCGCTGAAGTAAACCATCTCTTTCGTAATCGGAGTAGCCTTCTGAACATACTCGTCAATCTGGCTCACCACCTTGGCATACTCGGCATTGTTCTGTGCTTTGGCAAACTGAGCAAACTTAGCTTCCTGTTCAGCCTTTGCCTCGAGCACCTTATTATCGATAATAGCCTTGTTCATACCGATAGAGTTTTTCCAGTAGTTGCTGGAAGAAGCAAACTTGCTAGCGTACTGGATACGTACCTTATCGCTGGCAGCCATTTCCTTACGCAACACGTTCTGACGAGCCTCACGTACTTCAATGCGAGGAATATTCGTACCTTCCATACGCATAACCACTTCGCTTCTGGTCAGGTAACGGCTGGTACTTCCCGGGAATCCCATGATCATGGCATAGTCGCCTTCCTGCAAGCCCTTCAGCGAGATAGCCAGATGCTTCTTCACTTTCAGAGGCACGTTATCGGCACTATATTCAGCCGGATTACCATTCTTGTCGGCATAAATACGGAACATTGAGAAGTCGCCCGTATGACGCGGCCACATCCAGTTGTCAGTTTCTCCACCAAACTTACCGATCGACGAAGGAGGAGCGGCAACCATACGCACGTCGCTGTATGTCTTGATGAAGAACAGATAGAACTTGTTTCCTTCGTAGAACGGAAGTGCTTCGGTAGAAATGCCCGGTTTGTCTTTCAAGTCACTATTCTTCAGCTCATCAGCAGCAAGTTTATTCAGATACTCTGCACCGAAAGAATTGATTTCGGTTACTTTTCCGTCTTTAATATCCTGGTTTACCTTATCGGTAACATCTACGATTCGTTCTACAAACTTAAAAGTCAACCCCGGAGTTGGAAGTTCTTCGGCACGGCTTTTAGCCCAGAAACCGTCGGTCAGATAATCGTGCTCTACCGAGCTATGCTGCTGGATAGCATCGTAACCACAATGGTGATTGGTCAGAATCAGTCCGTCGGGAGAAATGATTTCACCCGTACATCCACGTCCGAAAATACCCACAGCGTCTTTCAGCGTCACGCTGTTCGGATTGTAAATATCGGCAATATCCATTTTCAAACCTTGTGCTTTCATACGGTCGGCAAGGTTCTGCTCCTTCATCAGCTGAAGAAGCCACATTCCTTCGTCGGCTTTCACCGGTGAAAAGGCTGCACAAATCAGTGCAAATGCTAATACTTTGAGTTTTTTCATTGTTATGATATTTATAAATAATAATTGAATATTCCCACTGTTCGCAAATAGTCAGCAAAGATAAGGAAAAATACGTTTAGCGTATCTTAATTCAGTAATAATCCTCTATTTAGTTTAATTTTTGATAATTTATTTTCACGACATTTCTAAACATTATACCTTTGCCACAGAATTTCTAAAGGCTTATTGCATGTATAGATTTTATTTTTTTCTCTTTTGTGCTATCATCTGCGCTTCATGCGGAAAGAAATATAAGATAGAGGGTATTTCTTCTGTATCGAAACTAGACGGAAAAATGCTTTTTATAAAAGTACCTTCGGGCGACAAGCTGGTTAACATCGACTCGGCCGAGGTGGTACACGGAATCTTCAAGATGAAAGGGAAAGTAGACTCTACGGTCATTGCCTCACTTTACATGGACGATGACTGTATCATGCCGGTTGTGATAGAAGAGGGTAATATCAATATCAATATCGACAAGGCTGGCTTTTCCATCAAAGGAACTCCACTGAACGACAGCTTCAACGAGTTTATCATAAAGAAGACTTCGCTGGAAGACCGCGCTTACGAGGTAGAAAGAATGGAAAGCCGAATGATTATGGACGGGAAAGACCCGAAGTTCATTCAGGAAGAAATGGAGAAACAGCGTACTGCGCTGGGTAAGGACATGGACGAACTTGCCAAATCATTCATCGAAGAAAACTACGACAATGTACTCGGAGCAGGTGTCTTTCTGATGTTATGCAACGGCTTCCCTTATCCGGTACTCACACCTGTCATGGAAGAAATCGTAAACAACGCTCCCGAATCGTTCAAGAACAATCCGATGATCAAGGAATATGTTTCGGTAGCACGCAGCAACATGGATAAGTTGCAGGCTGTGCAGTAATTTCTTCTGGAAACGATTACCGCAGATCCTTTAGAAAAGATAATGACAACATACTCAGATTTTGATGAGGTTTAACGGAAAATTTGTACAGATTTTCCGTTTTTTTGTACAAATTCCAAAAATATTTGTACAAATGTTCCGATAAAGGCCGGCAGATTTCAAGAAATAATGCAGTTCATTTTCTTCAGTAAACGGCATATTTTACCCCCTTTACCTGCTTGTTTCGCTTCATCGGAGGCTTTCCGAACACGAAACAAAGAGATAAAGGGGGTAAAACGTTTACTGGTCAGGATTCTCGACCTTGCCCTTATATTTTTCGGGAAGGTCTTTTTCGATGGCCTTGTACGATTCTGTCATCAGCATGTGGAGGTTCTCCTCACCTTTCTTACCCAGCGGATAAATCGGTTCGTGAATGGTCAGCTTCATCGGATGCCAGTGAAGCAGCTTACCCGTACGGGGAAGAATATCGAAAGACCCGTCTATCGTCAACGGAACGACAGGCAACTGAAGCTGGTCGGCAAGCAGGAAGGCACCTTTCTTAAAGTTTGCCATGTGACCGGTAAAGGTACGCGCTCCTTCAGGAAATACGACCAATGAAGTTCCTCCTTGAAGTACCTTTTCTGCCCCCTTTATGGTTTCGTAAACCTTGCGCGGGCTGGACTTGTCAACAAAGATGAAGCCTGCCGATTCGCATGCCTTGCCAACAAACGGAATTTTGCGAAGGCTTTTCTTCATCATCCACTTAAAGTTACGTCCCAGAAAGCCGTATACCAGAAAAATATCGAATGATCCCTGATGATTGGCCACGAATACATACGATGTTTTCTTGTCCAAATGTTCGTGCCCTTTCACTTTAACCGGAAGCAAAAACAGGAAACAAGTAAGCTGTGACCACAGCTTTCCGGGATAATATCCCCAGAAATGACCGTCCCCCAGCCAGCAGCCCAGCATGGTAGTCAGGGCAGTCAGTATGGTTGCTACCAGAAAGATGGGCAACCCAATGCAGATTTGATAGATAATGTATAAAAATCTCATTGCTTATTATAGTTTATAAATTATTATTTCTTGCGTAAAGTAATGACCGTTATCTCCGGCCATGCTCCCAGCCTCATAGGAAACAACACATACCCCAGTCCGATGTTGACATAGAGTCCGCGACCGTCTTGCAGATACAGACCTTTATATTCCGGATAAATAAAGCGGGAAAAAGAAAACCCGAATAAGTTGACCTGCATATCGTGCGTATGTCCTGCCAGCATCAACTGGATATCGGTATCCGGCAGTACGCTTCTACGCCAGTGAGTAGGATCGTGACTCAGCAGTACTTTAAACATACCTTCCGTGCCTTGCTGTGCCCGAGGCAAATCTCCCCGGTCGGGAAAAGGTGGCCGGCCGCTGTTTTCTACTCCAATCAATGCAATCGAATCTTTTCCGCGACGGATAATGCGATGGTCGTTCATCAGCATCTTCCAGCCCATCTGTTCTTCCCTCATTACCAGCATATCAATATTTGCCAGCCGTTCCGCCTCGCTGTTCCAGCGTACGTAAGTACCGTAATCGTGATTACCCAATACAGAAAACACGCCGTCTTTGGCATGCAACTTCGAAAAGACTGGCATGAACTCCTTCATCTCGTCGGCACGACTGTTTACCAGATCGCCCGTAAACACGGCCAGATTGGGATGCTGAGCGTTGCAAAGAGCAACAGCCCGCTGCAAGGCCTCCGCATTTCCTTTCCAGCTTCCGGAATGAATATCGGACAACTGAAGTATCCGGTAACCGTCGAACGCAGCGGGAAGATCGGGAGAAGAGAAAGTAACCTGTTTTACCTGAAAGTACTCCTTACCCCAGATGGCACCAAAAAGAACATAGCCTAATGTAGCAACTGCCACAACGGTAGATACGCTCTTATGGTACAACGGTACACGGACAAGTCGGTGCAAAGCCCTCAGCACCACATCACATAATACAAATATGAGTTTCGGTACGGCAAAACAGAGTGTGATAATCAGGTAAACGCCAAAAGAGTCGTGCAGGGAATCATGTGCAGCAACAAAGACGACCAATGCCAGCAACAGCAGAACTGTCGGCAACCAATATAGCTTCTTCATCCATACCTGCGCCGCCTGCTTGATATATACCTTATATATATACCAGTCGGGCAATAACAGCAATAGGATAAAAAACAGCGAAACTCTTACCAGTATCATAACATCTTTATTGTTGCAGGTTAGCGGCTAAATATTTTCTGATTTTATCTACTTCACATCCACGTCGGGCAGCATAATCGGCAAGCTGTTCCTCGTCTATCTTCCCCACCGAGAAATAACGTGAAGCCGGATGCGCAAACATCAGTCCACATACCGATGCATGGGGCTGCATCATGCCGTTTTCCGTCAATCGGATGCCGATGCGTTTCATGTCGAGCAGCTCGTCCAGCAGGAAACTGACAGAAATATCGGGAAGCGACGGATAACCTACCGCCGGACGTATGCCCTGATAATCTTCATTCAGCAGTTGCTTCATGGTCAGGTGCTCGTCTTTGGCATACCCCCATACGCCCTTCCGAATGGTTTCATGCACTTTTTCGGCCGCAGCTTCCGCCAGGCGCTCGCCCAATGTCTTTATCAGCATGTATTGATAATCGTCGCCTTCGAATTCTTTTTCCATATCCTCATCGATGGTTGTAGCAAAGGCTCCCACCGTATCAGTTATTCCCGAAGACAGAGGACGCACGAAATCGCTCAGACACAAGAACGGATCGTCCGGCCGAACCCTCGTCTGCTGCCTCAGCAACGGGAAACGGGTTCCTTCCAGTATCAGGTTGTCGCCATCGGCATTGGCGTTCATCAGCCGGTAAATGGCATATACCTTATAACGTCCGTCTATGCTGTTCAGCATGCGGTTTGCCTCCTTATGGAGCTGCATGGCCTGTGCTGCCTTGGCACAATCTTCGGTAGGAAACGAAGCCAGCCAGCTTGCCCGACAAGCATCGCAGCCGTGAATATCGGCTATGGCTGCAAAACGGGGCTGAAATCCCCACGCATGAAAAAAATAAATCCAGTTGATATATTCTGCCAGATCGTGTATCTCGTATGTAACTGTTGTAATGTCTGTCTGCATTTTCTATCGGTTAAAGACAAGTGCTTCCCCACGGTGCTGAGTGTCTACCTTGCCATCGCTATATACTAATGTTCCGTTTACAAATGTTTTCTCTACTTTCGCATGGAAATGTTTTCCTTCCATCGGGCTCCATCCGCATTTACTCAAGACACAATCCTTCGTCACTTCCCATTCACTGTCCGGATTGACCAGTACCAAGTCGGCCTTATAGCCCGGACGGATATAGCCTCGTCTATCTATCTGGAAAAGCTCTGCAGGCGCATGACACATCTTCTGTACAAGCTGTTCTACCGTCAAAACTCCTTCCCGAACCAGTTCCATGATACTTACCAACGAGAATTGCAGGCTCGGCATACCGGAAACGGCTTTCAGGGCTCCTCCCTGCTTTTCCGTGAGCAGATGAGGTGCATGGTCTGTACCAATGACATCTATCAGATTCGTGGAAAGAGCCTTGCGAAGCATATCACGGTCGTTTCGGGTCTTGATGCTCGGATTACACTTGATACGTGCTCCCAATGTCTTGTAATCTTCATCGCAGAACATCAGATGGGATACACAAGCTTCGGAAGTAATACGCTTTTCGGCTATCGGCTTGTCCTCGAACAAGGCCAGCTCGCGTGCCGTACTCACATGAAGGATATGCAAACGTGCCCCTGTTTCTTTGGCAAGCTGTACTGCCAGAGAGGACGAATGCCAGCAGGCTTCCTCGCTACGGATGCGAGGGTGGAAGGAAATATCTACATCTTCTTCACCATATTTCGACTTAACCAGTTCGGTATTCCAGCGAATAATCGTCTGGTCTTCGCAGTGTGCAGCTATCAGCATACCTGCTTCGGCAAAGATTTTACGTAATGACTCGATGCGGTCTACCAGCATATTTCCGGTACTGGCTCCCATAAAAAGCTTCACTCCGCACACATGAGTCTTGTCGAGCTCATGCAGCAAATCTACATTGTTGTTCGTTGCCCCGAAGTAAAACGAATAATTCACGATGCACTTGTTGGCTGCGTCGGCAAATTTATTGTTGAGTGCCTCCAGCGTAGTCGTCTGCGGATTGCAGTTCGGCATATCCATAAACGAGGTTACTCCTCCCGCTGCAGCAGCCGTCGTTTCGCTCAGCATATCGGCCTTGTGCGTCAGTCCCGGATCACGAAAATGTACATGATCATCTATAACTCCCGGAATAAGGTAACATCCATGAGCATCGATTTCGATGTCGCACAAAACAGAGGGTCGCGTTTCTCCTTGCAAAACTTCACTGATCGTATCGCCTTCGATCACAACAGAACCGGCAAACTTTAATCCTTCGTTTACTATTGTTGCGTTATAAATCCACGTACGTTTCATTTTTATTTATTTTTTGGATAACTTTTAAACCAACTATCCCACTTCAACTGAATCACTCCAAACACGGCTTCTCCAAATATACTGCTGTTCATCTTCGAGGTTCCCAGCTCACGATTGACAAAAATAACCGGTACTTCCACAATCTTGAAACCACACTTATAAGCCGTAAACTTCATTTCTATCTGAAAAGCGTATCCCTTGAAACGAATATTGTCCAGCGGAATGGTTTCCAGCACCTTGCGCTTATAGCACTTGAACCCTGCCGTGGTATCGTGAACAGGAATGCCTGTTATAAGGCGTACGTACTTCGATGCAAAATACGACATCAACACACGTCCCATAGGCCAGTTTACGACATTCACTCCGCTGATGTAACGTGAACCGATTGCCACGTCGGCTCCATCGTCATGGCAAGCCTTATACAAACGGGGAAGGTCGTTGGGATTATGGCTGAAGTCGGCATCCATCTCGAATATGTAATCGTATTTATGTTCAATAGCCCACTTGAAGCCTGTAATATAGGCTGTTCCCAGTCCTAATTTTCCTTTTCTTTCTATCATAAACAGCCGTTCGGGAAACTCGGTCTGCAACCGGCGTACAATGTCGGCTGTACCGTCGGGCGAATTATCTTCAATAACCAGAATATGAAAACATTTCTCCAGGCCAAACACTGCACGAATTATATTTTCGATATTTTCCTTTTCGTTGTAAGTAGGAATAATAACGATACTGTCACTTGTCTGCATAATAATCTATATTTTAGGCAAAGATAAATATATTTCAGGTCAAGCCCATGAGAAAACAGAGATTTTATGTACTTTTGTAATTCCGAATTTGAAAACAATTAATCACTTATATCGGCGTATGGAGAATTATATCGTATCGGCACGTAAATATCGTCCCGCTACATTCGATACCGTTGTAGGGCAGCGTGCCCTGACTACTACCCTGAAAAATGCGATAGCCAATCAGAAACTGGCACATGCCTATCTGTTTTGCGGACCGCGAGGGGTGGGGAAAACAACGTGTGCACGAATTTTTGCCAAGACCATCAACTGCCTGCATCCTACAGCCGACGGAGAGGCGTGCAACGAATGTGAATCGTGCCGCGCTTTCAACGAACAGCGTTCATATAATATTCATGAACTGGATGCCGCATCGAACAACTCGGTGGAGGATATACGTTCTCTGATTGAGCAAGTTCGTATCCCGCCACAAATCGGAAAATATAAAGTATACATCATCGATGAGGTGCACATGCTTTCTCAGGCTGCATTCAATGCCTTCCTGAAAACGCTGGAAGAACCGCCTCATCACGCCATCTTCATTCTTGCTACAACCGAAAAGCATAAGATTCTTCCTACCATTTTGAGCCGTTGCCAGATATACGACTTCAATCGTATCAGTGTAAGCGACACGGTAGAACATCTGGAGAACGTGGCAAGAAAGGAACATATCGAAGCCGAACCGGAAGCACTGAACGTGATTGCACAAAAGGCTGATGGAGGTATGCGTGACGCCTTGTCTATTTTCGACCAGGTGGTAAGCTTTACCAACGGACATATCACTTACCAAAGTGTAATAGAGAACCTGAATGTACTGGACTATGAATATTATTTCAGACTGACAGATGCTTTTCTGGAAAACCGAATCTCTGACTGCCTGCTTACATTCAACGAGGTCTTGAAAAAAGGTTTCGACGGGAATCACTTCATTACGGGACTGACTTCGCATTTCCGCGACTTGCTGGTGAGTCGTGATCCGGCGACCTTGCAACTGCTGGAAGTGGGGGCCTCCATACGCGACCGTTATCAGGCACAGGCACAGAAATGCACTCCTCAGTTTCTGTACAAGGCAATGAAGCTGTGCAATGATTGTGATCTGAATTATCGTGCCAGCAAGAACAAGCGTCTGCTGGTGGAACTGACTTTAATTCAGTTGGCACAGCTGACCACCGACAACGATGTCCCCGGTGGTGGGCAAAGCCCTGCCAAGCAATCATTAAAACCAGCATTCAATCAGGCGCAGGCAAGCCAGACAGCACAAGCAAGCGCTAATCAGGCATATCCGCAGGCAACACATGAAACGACCGGTAATTATCAAGCAACGCAACAACAACCAGCCGGACAACCAGCAGCTAGTAAACCTTCTGTTCAGCAAACGGTAACTGCCGCTCAGCCGACACCGCCTGCCGGACATTCCAATCCGCTCCCTAAAGCAAGTACGGAAAAGAAAATTCCGGTTATGAAAGCGGGAAACTTTGGCATATCTATCCGGAAACAACCCGTGCAGCAACCATCTGCCGCCAACAATAATCATCCGACGAATGCCAACCCAGCATCGCAACAGGTAGAGCAAACATATGAAGATTATATCTTCAACGAAAAAGATCTGAATTATTACTGGCGTGAATTTGCAACACAGCTCCCTAAGGAGGAAGCGGCCAACTCTGCCCGTATGATGAACATGCAGCCTCATCTGCTGAAAGACCAGACAACATTTGAAATTGCTGTCGACAATGATATGGTACAGAAGTATATGACGCAACTGGCTCCACAGATAGAACAGCACTTGCGTCGGCAACTGCATAACCGGAAGATAAAAATGACGGTCCGCATCAGTGCAGCCAACGAAAACGTCCGTGCCTACAGTCATGTAGAACGCTTCCAGATGATGAGCAAAAAGAACCCTAGCCTGCTGAAGCTGAAGGAAACATTCGGACTGGAATTATCTTAAAAATAAAGCCATCAAGATTTCTGGCTTTTTGTTTGATGTGATATTTCTGAGCTAAATGAAAACGGAAGAGTCATTTCATCAGGACAAAATTTAATAAAAAGACAAGGTAATCGAACTAAAAAGTTTTATATACAACAAAAAGGCCACTTCATCTTTCCGATTTGAAGTAGCCTTTTTTCATAGAGAAACAGAGATGTTATTTAGAATTTAAATACTCTTTAGCAAAGACATCCCTCTTTCAATCATCATTCTTTATTTAAAGATCGTGGTTTTGCATACGATATTCTGCCAGTTTTTCGTATTTCGTACCCGGACGTCCATAATTACAATACGGATAAATGGAAATTCCCCCGCGAGGAGTAAAGATTCCGGTTACTTCAATGTACTTGGGATCCATCAGTTTAATCAGGTCTTTCATGATAATGTTTACACAATCTTCATGAAAATCACCATGATTTCGGAAACTGAACAGGTATAGTTTCAGACTCTTGCTTTCTACCATCTTGACATCGGGAAGATAACTGATGCGAATCTCTGCGAAATCCGGCTGTCCGGTAATAGGGCAAAGACTGGTAAATTCCGGACAATTGAATCGTACCCAATAGTCATTTTCAGGATGTTTGTTTACAAATGCTTCCAATACTTCAGGAGCATAGTCCTGTTTATAAGTGGTAGTCCTTCCTAATATTGTCAATTCATCTTTTCTTTCCATATATTACAATCTAATATGTTCACAAAACATTGCTCCTCACAAAAGCCCACCAGCGGGCTTGCAAGAAACAATTTTATTTTATTTTTCAAGAAACTCATCTCAGGCATCATAAGGAAGTATCCCCATTATCAATCATAAACCCCGACAGCATCTTATTTATTCTTGCTTGCTAAGTACTTTTCAAGCCCTTCTCTACGCAAAGTACATGCCGGACAATGTCCGCAACCGTCACCCGGAATACCATTGTAACAAGTCAGTGTTTCATGACGCACCAAGTCGAGTACTCCCAGTTCATCTGCCAGAGCCCAGGTCTGTACCTTATCAATCCACATCAAAGGCGTATGAATCACGAACTGTTCTTCCATAGCAAGATTCAGCGTTACGTTCAGTGATTTGATAAAAGTATCACGGCAATCGGGATATCCGCTGAAATCAGTCTGAGAAACTCCTGTCACCAGATGATAAATGCCACGCTCACGGGCATAAACCGCTGCAATGCTCAAGAAGAAAAGGTTCCGACCGGGAACAAATGTATTCGGGAAGGTTCCTTCCGGCTTCTTCTCATCCATATGGATAGAAGTATCAGTCAGTGAATTTTTGCCCAGATGTCCGATGAAAGAAACATCCATCGCGTCAAATTCTACTTCTGCCTTACGAGCTATTTCACGAGCCAGCTCCACCTCTTTTACATGCTTCTGCCCGTATATAAAACTCAGTGCGTATACTTTTTTAAAATGTTTTTTTGCCCAGAAAAGGCAAGTGGTAGAGTCTTGTCCGCCACTAAATACCACAAGTGCAGCTTCGCTATTCATCTTAAATCTCTTTTATTTTCAATACATTATAAGAAATGTGTTCATCGTATACATCACTATCGTCTACACGCTTGATGTACTTCACGACACGGATAGTAACAGGCAGGATAATTACTTCGTACAAGGTTTTAAAAACTACCTGCACCAACATCATCTTACCAAGTTCTGATACAGGCATCAGACCACCGAATGCCAGCGGGAAAAAGATCAGTGAATCGGCGCTCTCTCCAAAAACTGTCGAGAGAATGGCGCGTGCAGAAAAGTTTTTTCCATGTGAAGCAACCTTCATGCGGCTCATGACGTATGCATTGATAAACGAACCTACCAGGAATGCAAGAAGGCTGGCCACAGCAATACGAGGTGCCATGCCAAAGACGAAGTTAAATCCTTCCTCACCTTCCCAGAAAGGGGCAGCCGGCAAAGCTACGGCAATCTGTCCCATTGCCACAACCATAAAATTCATAAGGAACCCCATCCAGATGATAAGACGTGCCTTACGAAATCCCCATACTTCGGCTATGCAGTCGTTAATAATGTAAGAAATTGGAAATACAATCAGTCCGGCAGTTACAGAAATCGGACCCACTTGAACTACTTTGGTTTCTAAAAGGTTGGCTGCTACCAGGCAGACACAAAACACAATACCCAAAACCATAAAAGGTACTGATACGAGATTTTCTTTTTTCATCGCTCCTGTTTTTTACGTGGTGTTCTAGAATACACGGCCGTTATTCACGGCATCACATGTTAATGTCCTCTTTTTTAATTCGGCGCAAAGGTACTAACTTTTTGCCAAATTACAAATAAACGCTTATATTTGTGCATACTAAATTCATCCTGACATGACAAAGAATAACTTGCTCAGTGAAAAGCTGAATTATATAGGAGAAAGTGAAACCCCCACTCATTTACACTTATGCAGTTACAATGCTGAAGGAACTCAGGTCTGCCGGGGAAACTTGCAAGAAGTCATTCCTCAGTTGAAAACCGACTGTATCAACTGGATACAGGTACACGGCTTGCAAAATACAGAAACAATCCATCAGTTATGTAGCCATTTCAACATCGATTTCCTGACGACACAAGATATATTAAACTCAGAGCATCTGACAAAAATAGAAGAACATGAAACTTATAATGTGGTTATCCTGAAACAACTATCCATAGTAGAACAGAATGAACTCATTCCTCAACAATTATGTATCGTACAAGGAAAAGATTATGTGCTGACTTTTGCAGAAAAAGAAACCGATTTATTCAATGAAATCAATACGGCACTGGAAAAAAATGTACTGAAGATCAGAAACAGGCAGTCGGATTTTCTACTGAGCGTTATCCTAAACAGTGTAATGGCAAGTTTCATGTCGCTTATCTCGAAAATGGAAGATGATTTGGAAGACTTGGAAGAACAGTTCTTATCTCCGCTTTCACCCATTCCAACCAAACAACCCGGAATAGAAGAAATACAAGTTTATCGCAGAAACTACCGGTTAATCAAAAAGAGTATTTTCCCTTTAAAAGAACAGATAAACAAACTATTCCACGCAGAAAACCAGCTGTTACATAAAGCAAATCGCCCGTTCTTCAGCGATGTAAACGATCATCTGCAATTTATCTTGCAAACACTGGAGGGATGCAGGGACCTATTGTCGGCCTTGGTCGATTTATATCTGGCAAACAACGACCAGCGAATGAACAGTATCATGAAGCAACTTACCATTGTATCTACCATCTTTATACCTCTGACTTTCCTTGCCGGCATATGGGGAATGAACTTTCAGTGGATGCCAGAGCTGGGATGGAAATATGGATATTTCTTTGCCTGGGGATTGATGATTGTTGTAGGAGTCATTGTATATTTCTACTTCAAGCACAAGAGATGGTATTAAAACAACAAATTGGACTTATATTATTGTAAACGTATGCGAAAACAAGAATTATATGATCGAGTCATTGCTTACTTTAAGCAAGCTATTCCGGTAGCCGAAACAGAATTACACTATGAAAATCCCTTCCAACTGCTGATAGCTGTAATACTAAGTGCACAATGTACAGACAAAAGAGTAAACATGATTACTCCAGCCTTATTCGAAGCATTCCCTACTCCAGAAGCCTTAGCCAATACCACACCTGAGGTTGTATTCGAATATATACGCAGTGTAAGTTATCCGAACAATAAGGCAAAGCATCTGGTCGGCATGGCACAAATGCTGGTTAAAGACTTTCACGGAGAAGTACCTGATACACTGGAAAACCTGATAAAGCTACCGGGAGTAGGTAGAAAAACAGCAAATGTCATTCAAAGCGTCGTGTTCAATAAGGCGGCAATGGCTGTCGATACACATGTATTTCGCGTAAGTCATCGCATCGGACTGGTTCCCCAAACATGTACTACCCCGCTGGCTACCGAAAAACATTTAGTAAAATATATCCCCAAAGAACTGATTCCGACCGCGCACCACTGGCTGATATTACACGGCAGATATGTATGTACGGCACGCAATCCCAAATGCGAAGAGTGTGGACTGAACGGGATCTGTAAGGAGTCACTAAAGAGCAAGATCAAATAAGCTCCATATAACATTAACACCAAACGGTTAAAAAGAAAAGCCAACTAAATTACAAATGTTTTGATTGTAATTTAGTTGGCTTTCATGTTATTTTTAGACATCAATTATATACATAAAAAATGCCATATCACTACTTCCCAGCACCGATATGGCCGTGAAATTCATCCGAGCTCTATCGCTCGTGTAAAGTATCTTTAATAATTTTATTCATTTATCACCACAAGTCCATCGTATGCCAGATGTACATGCTCAGGCAGTTGCTTGTCTACTTCGGCATGCAATCCTATCTGATGGCTCATATGTATAAAATACGTTTCTTTTGCCCCTATACGTGCCACTTGCTCCAGCGCTTCCGAAAGCGACTGATGGGTCCAATGTGGTTCGATACGCAAGGCATTCATAAACAAGTAATCCAATCCCTTCAACACGTCATACGATTCATCAGGCATCGTAAGCATATCGGTAATCCATGCTATATTACCTATACGATATCCCATGATAGGCAGTTTCCCGTGCATTACCCGAAACGGTATCACTTCGACCGACTTCCCCGACAGATTCGTAACCTGAAAAGTTTTGTATGGCTCTATCACAGAAAGCGGAATACTGGGTACTCCCGGATAGGTATGCTCCACAAAACAATAAGGCATACGTTTTTGCAGGCGTTCTGCCGTATATCCTTCAGCATATACGGGAATATCGCGAAAGCGACAAAAAGGACGAAGGTCATCCAGTCCCCCTACATGATCGTAATGCTCATGAGTAATCAGTACTCCATCAATAGGAAGAAAAGTGTTCATACGAATACTTTGCTGCCTGAAATCCGGACCGCAATCTATCAGAATGCGCACTCCTTCGGTTTCTACTAACCCGGAACAACGCAAACGATTATCATGCGGATCGGTACTGGTACATACCTGACATGTACATCCCACTTGGGGTACACCAGTAGAAGTTCCGCTACCTAATACTGTTACTTTCATCGTTATAAAAAACGCCTTAAATATAATTTACTTCCGGATAAATATCGATACCGAATTTATCCTTTACAGAAGTTACCACTGCACTAGCCAGCTGCATGACCTCTTGTCCGGTCGCACCACCTAAATTGACCAGGACCAACGCCTGCCGGTCATGAACTCCCGCACGCCCCAACGCTTTACCTTTCCAGCCACACCGGTCTATCATCCAACCGGCTGGGACTTTCACCCAATCTTCACCTGCCGGATAAGAAGGTATATCTGGATAAGTGGCTCGTAAAGCATCAAACTGTTTTTGCGGAATGACCGGATTCATGAAAAAACTCCCGGCATTTCCTATCTTCGCCGGATCGGGCAGTTTTTCCTTCCGGATGCGGATAATAATGCGACGTAAGTTTTCCAACGTCAGCGGACAAGCCTCTTTTTCCAGCTCTGCACGAACATTGCCATAATCCAAATGCCATACAGGCTGTTTATGTAAGCGATACGTCACATGCGTCACAACGTACTTACCTTTCAGTTCCTGCTTAAAGATGCTTTTACGGTAGGCGTAATCACATTCTTCATTGGAAAACCGACGAGGTTCGCCTGTAGCTACACATACTGTGTCGACAGCAATGATCAAATCTTTAGCCTCAACACCGTATGCACCAATATTCTGAACAGCCGAAGCTCCTACTTCACCTGGTATCAAAGACAGATTCACTGCACCATACCAGTTATGCTGTACGGTATATGCCACAAAGTCATCCCAAATTTCTCCTGCCCCTACTCGTACATCAACTGTTTCATCAGTTTCAGAAACAATCTCAGCACCTTTAATGGCAGAATGGAGTATAGTACCTTTAAAATCGCCCGAAAAGAGCAAGTTACTTCCTCCACCGATATGCAACAACGGAAGCACATAACTCTTTTGCTTGAGGAAAGCACAAAGCTCATCCACCGAATCATATTCTACAAAATATGCGGCATATACGTTCATACCAAACGTATTATGATGCAAAAGAGAATAGTCTTTCAGTTCTTTCATATCTTTATTTATATATAACAAATTCCTATTAACAAATGTTCAGTCAATGAACATCTTGTTTTAGTCACTCAAATCCTCAAACTTCATCAACATCCACTTTCCATTACGATATTCAAAGTACAGTGTGTTGCTGAATCCGTTACCGAATCCTTTGAACTCAATGATTTTTCGATCTGTATCCGCAACCTCCTTTTGTCCGTAGTGAACATTCGTCAACCGTTCTTTCAACAAAGGCGGACGGAACGAAAACCATTGCCCTTCATCAAGTGTTGTTTCCAGAATCTGAAACTCATCCTCCGGATCTACAGTCACAAACCCCAGCGGATCATGCAACCGTTCACGCTGGAAAACAGAATCGTTGGCAAAACGATTATAAAAATCAAAAAAGTCTTCGCGTCCTTCGGATGCCGAAGCAAGCTTTTCCTTATTGATAGCTTCCAGATACCAGCAATCGGAAACTCGCTCAAAATAGTAGCGTTTTACTCTTCGATCCTTCAGATAAATCCAGTCCACCTGAACACTATGCACAGCCGTATCCTTTTCCATTTCCATATCTTCTTCCTTATCGAACAATACGGTATATACCGGATCACGACTGAATAACGGATCGTACACCCATTCGTCTTTCGACATACGTTCTACACGGTCACCTTTATACAAGGAAATGGGAAATTTTACTCTTGAACGCTGAAAACGTTCATCGGAAGCAAAATTATAAAAGAAATCAGCAAAACTCTCGTCAGCCGTAGCTGGAACTACATCTTCCACTTCTTGAGATTCTTCTTGCAACGTATCGTTACCGACAGTCAGCGAATCAATCTGTTTAGTTAGTGTTTCAAAAGGATCTACTTTTTTCTTTCCTCCCCCGCAAGATGCTGCCAACATAAGTATACAACATCCAAATAAAACTTTTTTCATCTTAGTGCTTCTGAAAAATCACGTGCAAAAATACGTTTTTTTTTCATTTCATACATAAAACATCCACAGTTTTCTTTTTTATGAGCTTAAAAAGAAAAAATTTCAGTTTTAATCCTTACCTTTGCGCACAAGAAAATAATAAAAAAAGAATATGTTAGCAAAAATAGAACAGTTACTTCAGGAAGTGGAAGGCTTGACAGCTTCGAATGCAGAAGAGCTGGAAGCCCTGCGTATCAAATATTTGAGTAAGAAAGGGGTAATCAACGCCTTGATGGCAGATTTCCGTAACGTTCCTGCTGAACAGAAAAAAGAAGTAGGCATAAAGCTGAACGAGTTGAAAAACCGTACTCAGGAACGTATAAACAGCCTGAAAGAAGCTTTCGAATGCCAGGACAACAGTACAGCCGAACTCGACCTTACACGTACTGCTTATCCTATCGAACTGGGAACACGACATCCCTTGAGCATTGTCCGCAATGAAATCATCAACATTTTCAACCGACTGGGCTTCACTATCGCCGATGGTCCGGAAGTAGAAGACGACTGGCATGTATTCTCGTCGATGAACTTCCCCGAAGATCATCCGGCACGCGATATGCAAGATACATTCTTCATTGAAAGTCATCCGGATATTATCTTGCGTACACATACTTCATCGGTTCAGAGCCGCGTCATGGAAGTTTCACAGCCGCCTATTCGCGTCATTTGCCCGGGACGTGTATACCGTAATGAAGCTATCAGCTACCGCGCTCACTGTTTCTTCCATCAGGTAGAAGGATTGTATGTCGACAAGAACGTTTCATTCACCGACTTAAAGCAAGTATTGCTTCAGTTCGCACAGGAAATGTTCGGCCCTGAAACAAAAATCCGTCTGCGTCCTTCTTACTTCCCGTTTACTGAACCGAGTGCAGAAATGGATATCAGCTGCGACATCTGCGGTGGAGAAGGTTGTCCGTTCTGTAAATATACCGGCTGGGTAGAAATTCTGGGATGTGGTATGGTTGACCCTGCTGTACTCGAAGCCAACGGAATTGACAGCAAAGTATATACAGGCTATGCCTTCGGTATGGGAGTTGAACGTATTGCCAACTTGAAATACAAAGTAAAAGACTTACGTATGTTCTCGGAAAACGATACTCGTTTCCTTAAAGAATTCGAAGCAGCAAACTAATAATACATACTCAAAACAGGAAACGCGGATTAACGCAGATTTCCGGACCAGCCGACTGAGAAGAAGGCGGTCCGATAAATCTATGTTAATCCGCGTTTTTCAAAATAAAATCAGAAGATATGGAAAAGGAACGTCTTGTCACACCTAGCTACTGCTGCATACTGGCAGCCAATTTTCTGTTGTACTTCGGCTTCTGGCTGCTGACGCCTGTTCTTCCCTTTTATTTATCGGAAATATTTAACGCGTCAAAAACCACGATAGGCATAGTGCTTTCTTGTTATACCATTTCTTCTCTTTGCATACGGCCGTTCTCTGGTTACTTTCTGGACACTTTCGCACGTAAGCCTCTCTATCTGCTTGCCTACTTTATTTTCACATTGATTTTTGCCGGGTACATGATCGCCGGACTGCTTACCCTATTTATTATCTTCCGTATTGTCCATGGTATATCTTTCGGTATGGTCACTGTAGGTGGAAACACAGTCGTTATTGACATCATGCCATCCAGCCGACGAGGGGAAGGTCTGGGGTATTATGGATTAGCCAATAATCTTGCCATGTCCATCGGACCGATGTTCGGATTGTTTTTACACAGCGGAGGAGCTTCCTATACTACTATTTTTTCCTATGCGCTCGGATCGTGCATACTCGGATTCTTTGCTGCTACTCTGGTTAAAACACCTTATAAACCCCCAGTCAAGAGGGCACCCATATCACTCGACCGTTTTATCTTACTGAAAGGACTTCCCGCAGGACTTAGTTTGCTCCTGCTGTCAATACCTTACGGTATGACAACAAATTACGTAGCCATGTATGCCAAACAAATTGGACTTACAACCGAAACCGGTTTCTTCTTCACACTAATGGCGGTCGGAATGGCTATCAGTCGTTTATTCAGCGGCCGACTGGTAGACAAAGGCATGATCACACAAGTCATCTCGGCAGGACTTTATCTGGTATGTTTCTGTTACTTCGGGCTAACAGCCTGCGGCTGGCTTATCAACTGGAATAATACATTCACCACGGTTCTCTTCTTTCTTATCTCTCTGCTGCTAGGTATAGGATTCGGAACCATGTTTCCTGCATACAATACATTATTTGTCAATCTGGCCCCCAACAGCCAGCGAGGAACAGCAACTAGCACTTATCTGACTTCCTGGGATGTAGGACTGGGAATAGGAATGTTAAGTGGAGGATATATCGCAGAGATTGCCTCTTTCCGTATAGCTTACTTATTTGGAGCTACACTTACAGTTGTTTCTCTGCTCTATTTCCATTTTAAAGCAGGACCCCATTTTCTGAAAAACAAGTTGAGATAAATTTTATATCTTAAAATCAGATTTACTCTTTATAAGTAAACACAAAGATATGCGACAGCCTGCCATTGACGTTGGTTATCTGTACCGATAGTATAAATGAGCGGAACAATTCTATGTGGTCGTAAATAAAGGTCGGAAGATACCCCTTATATTTACTTCGATTCTGTGCTACCTTGTCCATATCTGCCACCATAATAAGCGAAGCATCACGTGACAAATTCGACACACACTCATCGAACAACGTATGATGAGGAATGGACGATACTCTGGATATACAGGAATCAACCTTTTCCTGTCCGGAAATAATCAGTATGCTATCTTCTGCGTGCGTCTGAAAATTCATCATCCGTTCTTCTATCTGACGCATACATGAATCGGGAGCATACATAGACCCACTCAAGTAAAAGACCTCACTGTTCAGGTGAATGTCAAATTCACTCCAACACTCTTTATTGCCTCCTGCCAGCAGAGGAATGGCAGCCGTATGCCCATAGAGGGTAAGAAAATTAGCAGTTTTGGTATGCGCCACCGAAGTAAAGCCTTTATCCTGACGCAAGGAAGTTTCGTCTTTTTCAGCATCAATCACCTTCTCAATCAAAGCTTTCTGATAGCTGACGGCCAAAAAACCTTTTCCATTGTAAGTAGCAATGAAATCGCCGTTGACTATTGGGTAAATATTAATAGACTTACCGCGGTAAGTTTCCTTTCTAGCCTTAAAATCAAGCCCTCTTTTACGCATCATCTCGCGTACGAACTTCTTTCCCGGTTCATTGGTTTTAAAATAAATGACCAGATTTCTCGCAGAAGCCGGAGCATGAAAGCTGACCATCATATAATCCATCCGATTATGCAAATCGTGCGCATTGTTGACTACATAAGGGGCTATGTCACTTCCGATAACCGACAGAAGACCGCTACGCTGCAATGTATCCAATTGCCCGGCATACGTGGTCTGAGGGAAAATATTTACAATAAACTCTATGTTATCCGTTTCCAGAAGACCTATACAGTCAGAGGGAACCGAAGCCAGCAAGTCAGTATCCTTTCCGCTTTCTGCCAAACTCAAGCGGGCAAAACTGTAAAGCCCAACTCCAACGCAGAATAAAATGATGGAAAGTATTACTCCTAATTTTGCGACTGTACGAAGCTTCATAGTAATTTATATTTTTTATGCAAATATAAACAAATAATTAAAAAGTGCAAAATTAAGAATAACAAAAAAGCGACTTCCGCATAGGAAGCCGCTCTACTTCAGATGGGTGACTAGTGGGACTCGAACCCACGACATTCAGAACCACAATCTGACGCTCTAACCAACTGAACTATAGTCACCATATAGAATGTATGGCTGCTTTTATGAAAGGGTGACTAGTGGGACTCGAACCCACGACATTCAGAACCACAATCTGACGCTCTAACCAACTGAACTATAGTCACCATGTTGATTATCCTTTCAAAAGCGAGTGCAAAGGTATACATTTATTTTGAATATGCAAATACTTTAAGCAAAAATCTTTCATAAAAGTATACTTTGCACCTTAAACAGCCTTTTTTGAAGGCCGATTACTTATAAATAGCCTTCTTTCCGGCAAGCAACGTATTCTTCATCAACGATACGATGGTCATCGGTCCTACTCCTCCCGGAACCGGAGTGATGTAAGAACATTTAGGAGCAACTTCATCGAATTTCACATCACCTGTCAGTTTAAAGCCCGACTTCTTTGTTGCATCGGGTACACGCGTAGTACCTACGTCAATCACGACTGCACCTTCTTTTACCATGTCGGCTTTCACAAAGTTGGGCTGTCCCATGGCTGCAATAATAATATCGGCTTCACGGCATTCTCTTACAAGATCCTTGCTCCGGCTGTGACAAACCGTAACCGTAGCATCACCCGGATAGGCTTTCTGCATCATCAGCATAGCCATCGGCTTACCTACGATGTTGCTTCTTCCTAAAATCACACATTTCTTGCCCTGAGTTTCGATGTTATAGCGTCTCAGCAATTCCAAAATTCCATTTGGAGTAGCCGATACATAACAAGGAAGACCAATCGACAATCGCCCTACGTTGATAGGATGGAAACCATCTACGTCCTTACGATAGTCTATGGTTTCAATCACTTTCTGCTCGGAGATATGTTTGGGCAGAGGCAACTGTACGATAAATCCGTCAATATCGGGATCGTTGTTCAACTCGCGTACTTTTGCCAGCAGCTCTTCTTCGGTTACATCGCTTTCGTAACGGATGAGCGTAGACTTGAAACCACATACTTCACATGCCTTGACCTTTGCGGCTACGTACGTTTCACTTCCTCCGTCGTGTCCTACCAGCACTGCAGCCAGATGCGGGCGCTTGCCTCCATGGGCAACAATATCGGCTACTTCGGCAGCAATTTCTTGCTTGACCTGTTCCGAAACCTCTTTTCCATTAATCAGTGTCATAATACAAACTGCTATATTAGGTTATTCATAGTACTAACAAATTTACGACTTTTCGACGGGGCCTGACAGAGATGGAATCTGTGTTTATATTTTATTAACTTTCATTTGACCGGCAGGTCCGAGTATTTCTTATGTCCCCGTACCTTCGACTGCCACAAGATGCTGAACGAAAAACGCCCCGACACATTAAAGCCAACTGCCTTGTCCAGGTTCTCCTGCCGGTCGGCTTTAAACTGCGGACGCAGACGGACGTATTCTTTTCTAGCCTGTATCACGGCACGGAAATTTCCCCAGTCGCCTTTCAGCAAAAAGACACATGCTGCCACATAGTCCAGACAGGCTCGTATCTTCATGACCGGACGCAATTCTTCGGGAGGAAGGTTTTTATACAGCATCAGCAGGTTATTGCGGAAATTCAGAAAGGTCTTTCGCGGATTCTCTTTCTTCAGCGTAGCTCCTCCTACATGCCAGACTTTGCTTTCGGGCAGGCAGAAGAGTTTGTAACCACGACTTCGCAAACGCCAGCATAAGTCTATTTCTTCCATGTGGGCAAAGAAACGTCCGTCCAGACCGCCTACTTCACGGTATTTATCCAACCGGATAAACAACGCAGCTCCTGTTGCCCAGAAAACAGATATCGGCGCGTCATATTGTCCTTCATCTTTTTCTACAACCTCGAAAATGCGTCCGCGACAGAACGGATAGCCGTAACGGTCGATAAATCCGCCAGCCGCTCCGGCATATTCAAAACGATCCTTCTGTTTCCAGTCGAGCAGCTTGGGCTGACACGCTGCTACATCCGGATGAAGGTCCATATATTCCACCATCGGAGTCAGCCAGCCGGGAGACACCTCCACGTCGCTGTTGAGCAATACGGCATATTCGGCATCAACTTGTTCAAAAGCCTTGTTGTAACCGTCGGCAAAGCCGTAATTCCGATCCAGACGAATCAGACGGACTGCTGGAAACTCCTGCTCCAGTATGCGGCAGGAGTCATCGGAAGACCCGTTGTCTGCTACGCACACTTCTATCCCCTCGCCAGCAGAACCAGCCAGCACGGAAGGCAGAAAGCGACGAAGCATTTCGGCTCCGTTCCAGTTCAAGATGACAACAGAAACCTTGTTCATATCATTGTTCCTTTCAGCGCAGTACCTTCTTCATTGAAGTCACCCAGACGAACCCGTACCAGATGATTGTCCAGATTGTCGTCGTGATTCAACTCCACACGGATATAATTTGCCGTAAACCCATGCATTGGCGTTCCGGTTTTGGAATGTTCCATCAGTACAGTAGCATCCTGTCCGATGTGACGGGCATAGAAAGCCCTTGTCTTTTCGTCCGACAAAGCCAAAAGACGCTGGCTTCTCTGATGTTTATCTTCAGGAGAAACCACATAATCAATCTTCAGCGCCTGTGTTCCGGGACGTTCCGAATAACTGAACACATGCAACTGAGTTACATCCAGGCTGCGTATAAACTCGTAAGCCTGTTCAAAATATTCCGGAGTCTCTCCTCGGGTACCCACAATCACGTCCACACCGATAAAGGCATCGGGCATCAGCGATTTAATCTTCTGTATCTTGTGTGCAAAGAGTGCCGTATCGTAACGGCGGCGCATCAGCTTCAGCACCTCGTCGCATCCCGATTGCAACGGGATATGGAAATGAGGCATAAAACGGCGCGAACGAGATACATATTCTATTATCTCGTCGGTGAGCAGATTGGGCTCGATGGAAGAGATACGGTAACGTTCAATACCTTCCACCTCGTCGAGTGCTTTCACCAGATCGAAGAAACTTTCTCCTGTAGTCTTGCCAAAGTCACCGATGTTGACACCCGTCAGCACGATTTCCTTGCCGCCTTCTGCCGCTACCTGCCGAGCCTGTTCTACCAGATCGGCAATCTTTCCATTACGGCTTCGACCGCGCGCAAACGGAATGGTACAGTAGGAACAGAAATAATCGCACCCGTCCTGCACCTTCAGGAAATAGCGCGTACGGTCGCCCTTGGAACACGAAGGCACAAAGGTACGGATATCCTTTGTAGCCGTGGTGATAGCCTCACCATGCTCGTGTTTCTCCAGATTGCCCAAATATTTCATCAGGTCGCCTTTCTGTTCGGCCCCCAATACAAGATCTACTCCTTCAATGTCTGCTACCTGTCCCGGCTTCAACTGAGCATAGCATCCTGTTACCACAATAAAGGCACCCGGATGTTCTTTCGCCAAACGATGGATAGCCTGTCGGCATTTCTTATCCGCCATTTCAGTCACCGAACAAGTATTAATCACACAGATGTCCGCCTGTTCGCCCTTACGAGCCGTACGCACACCTGCCTCCTTCAGTATTTTTCCAATAGTGGAAGTTTCTGCAAAATTCAGTTTGCAGCCTAATGTATAATAAACAGCTTTTTTATTCTGAAAAATAGTTGTATCTGTCATACCTTAATATAATGATTCGAATTGCAAAGTTACGCATTATTATCTGAACACAAAGATAACTGCCTCATCTTACCCCCAAGAAAAGATAAAATCAGGATCAAAAAGAGTCTCTCCTCTGGAAATCTGCCCGTCCCTTCAGAGAAAAAGGGAAAAATCGTTTAAATATACGAAAGATTTACGTATCTACCTTATCAGGAAACATCTTTTAGGAAGAAAACTATTTAAAAACATATTTTTTTTGAAAAAAAACGCTCAAAAGAGAACAACGTATTAAAAAAGTCTATATCTTTGCAGCGTTTTAAGAAAACAACATAAGTATTACAGATTTAAAAAAGCAAAGAAAATGAAAAAATTAGTATTTTTGTTCGTAGCATTCGCTGCTGTATCTTTCGCATCTTGTGGTAACAAAGCAGCTAACAATGAAGAAGCAGCTGACTCAGCAGCAGTTGAAACAGTAGAAGAAGCAGCTCCGGTTGTTGACTCTACAGCAGTTGTAGCAGATTCTGCAGCAGTTGATTCTGCAGCAGTAGTTGCTGAATAATTTCGAACAACATTCGAGAGAATTGAAAGTCTGGCGCATGCGTAAGCATACTCAGACTTTTTTTATGCCCTTACGTTTCCTCATTCCACCAGGTTTCCTTCTTCTATCCCCCTGAAAAAAATTCTTTCAGTCAAGACATAGAATTATTTTTCTTAACTCACCTTTCTACAAAGATTCCAATCCTTTCGCAGCAATCATACAGTTCCCCTCTACAAGTTTACCAGATTCCCCACTCATCCGTACAAAATCACATATATAAAAAGACAACAACGCAAGTATATATACAGATTCCTCAACTCAATATATAAAGCATCGTTATCTTCTTTACCAAAATTCACTATTGTAGAAATATTTTTTGTACAAAAAATATTTCTTTTTGTACAAATTTTCCGAAAACATCAGCACGTTTTTCCTGAGGTCTAATGAAAAAAAGAATGAATCCGGCATTCATATCGCAATACATCAACCGCTAACTCTAACTTCGAAACAAGAACAATCCCCTATCTGCCTTAAAACCTAAAAGGATTTCATAGAAAGTCAAAAACTAAAACTCCTTATACAACCAGCAAATTTGCAAAAATATCTTCCAGATACACGCCAGTCACCATTACACAGAGTTAACCAAAGATATAAAAAAAAGAAATCCCGAGTAGAATAAGAGTTCTACTCAGGATTTTATCAAGTATTTACAGACTGCAAAATTAAGCTTCTTCTGCAACAACTTCGAAAGGAATTTCAACAGAAACTTCCTTGTGAAGTTTAACGATTGCTTTGTAGTGACCAACTTCTTTCACTGCATCCTTAACAACGATAATCTTACGATCGATGTTGTGACCCAATTTAGCAAGTTCTTCAGCAATCTGGATATTACCAACTGAACCATAGATAACGCCAGTAGCGCTAACTTTTGTAGCGATCTTCAAAGATACACCCTTCAAAGATTCTGCAACTGCTTCAGCATCTTTCTTAATCTTTTCCAATTTGTGAGCACGCTGTTTCAATTCTTCAGCCAGCATTTTCTTAGCAGCTGGAGAAGCGATAACTGCTTTGCCTGTCGGAATAAGATAGTTACGACCATAACCTGACTTAACGGTTACAATATCATTCTTGTAGCCCAAGTTAACTACGTCTTCTTTCAAAATAATTTCCATACTCTTATTCCTCCTTTAATTATTTCATCATATCAGTTACGAAAGGCAGCAAAGCCAAGTGACGAGCTCTCTTAACAGCCTGCGCAATACGACGCTGGAACTTCAATGAAGTACCTGTAATACGGCGCGGAAGGATCTTACCCTGTTCGTTCAAGAATTTCTTCAAGAATTCAGGATCTTTGTAGTCGATATACTTAATACCACTCTTTTTGAAACGGCAGTATTTTTTCTTTTTAACGTCTACTGAAGGCGGAGTTAAATATCTGATTTCTGATTGTTGCTGTGCCATGATTAGTTTTCCTCCTTTTTAGTTGATTTAACATTTCTTCTCTTAGCAGCGTATTCTGCAGCGTATTTGTCCATCTTGAAAGTCAAGAAACGGATAACACGTTCGTCACGACGGAAGTTTACTTCGAGTTTCTCGATTACCGACGGTTCTGCTTTAAATTCAATCAGCTGATAGAAACCTGTAGATTTCTTCTGAATTGGGTAAGCCAATTTCTTCAATCCCCAGTTTTCTTCATTAATGATCTCCGCACCTTCCCCTGTCAGGATAGCTTTGAACTTTTCTACCGCTTCCTTCATCTGAACATCAGATAAAACGGGAGTTAAAATGAAAACGGTTTCGTATTGATTCATACTATTCGTTGATTAAAATATTAGTAATAAATTTTCAAATGCGGCGCAAAGTTACGACTTTTTCTCTAATATACAAATCATTGCGACCTTTTTATATGATAAAGAATGTTATTTTGAGGTATTTCCCTATAGCATATATGGTAAAAGTGTCGTATATTTGCGTAGTTGTTTAAACAATAATTAGATGATAGAACAGTTTAATTTTGACATACAGCTTATTTTTGCCATCCTAAACGGAAAGGTTTCGGCAGCAATCAATCGTAAGTTAAGCCGCAATTTCCGGCAGAATGGTATGGACATCACCCCCGAACAATGGACAGTACTATTATTCTTGTGGGAAAAAGACGGGGTAACGCAACAGGAGCTGTGCAATGCCACTTTCAAGGACAAACCCAGCATGACACGCTTGATCGACAATATGGAACGGCAACACCTGGTCGTACGAATTTCCGACAAACGCGACCGCCGTACTAACCTGATACATCTGACCAAGACCGGCAAAGAACTGGAAGAAAAGGCTCGTTTCATTGCCAACAAAACCCTAAAGGAGGCTCTCCATGGACTCACGCTGGAAGAATTGCGAGTAAGCCAAGAAGTTCTTCGTAAAATCTTTACCAACACAAAAGACTAATAGTAAGCTTTTTTATTTTTTTTCATCAAATAATTTCTTCAATACAAGAATTATCCTTTAATTTGTAACCAAGAAAAAATAAACCATAAAATAGAAGACACACATGAAAAGCTTATTAAAGAATTTAGGATTGATTCTGGTTATAATCGGAGCAGTAATCCTGATTGCTTGCTATTACGGAGGCAATGTAAACGACAATGCAATTTTAGCAACTTCTCTGGTTCTCATTATCGTGGGATTAATCTCTTATATCATCCTGAACAAACGTATCGTTGATTAATATTGAGTCAATCCGTAAAGAAATAAAAAAGCCTGAATTTTATAAGAATTCAGGCTTTTTTATTTCTTATACTTGTTGCTGTCATCATTCTTGCTCGGGGGTGATCAGCTTATATCCCTTACCGTGAATGTTAATGATTTCGATAGAATCATCATCTTTCAAGTGCTTACGCAATTTGGTGATATATACATCCATGCTTCGCGCATTGAAATAGTTATCGTCTATCCAGATAGTCTTCAGAGCAAAATCACGCTGAAGGATTTCATTGGCATGCGCACACAGCAATCCCAGCAATTCAGATTCCTTGGTAGTCAGTTTAGTCTGCTTGTCACCGATTGACAGAATCTGCTTCTGTGTATCAAACGTAAAGCGACCAATCTTGTACATGTTGCTTTCCTTATTCCGTTTACCACGCACACGACGTAAAATGGCTTCAATACGGAATGTCAGTTCTTCCATGCTGAAAGGTTTGGTAATATAATCGTCTGCACCAATCTTGAAACCTTCCAGAATATCCTCTTTCAGAGTCTTGGCTGTAAGGAAAATAATAGGAATTTCAGCATTAGCCTGACGGATCTCCTGTGCCAAAGTAAAACCATCCTTTTTCGGCATCATCACGTCGAGTACGCACAAATCATACTTATTCTTCAAAAAAGCCTTGAAACCAGCTTCTCCATCGGGAAACAGTTCTGCTGAATATCCTTTCGCCTGCAAATATTCTCTTAAAAGCATGCCAAGATTCTCATCATCTTCGCACAACAAAATACGCAATTTTTCGTCCATATCAATCTTCTTTAAATAAAGGTAATACAATTATAAATTTAGTTCCCACATTCAGTTCACTTTCGGCACGTATCGTTCCTTTGTGATCTGTTATGATCTTTTTCACATAGGCCAAGCCCAAACCAAAGCCTTTCACATCATGCAAATTGCCTGTATGAACCCGGTAGAACTTTTCAAATATCTTTTTCAGGTTTTCCTTCTTGATGCCGATACCATTGTCTTCTATCGATATATGAAGTTTTCCCGATTCATTCCAAGTACGGACTTTCAAATGAATATTGACATCCGGTTTCTTATACTTCAATGCATTATCCAAAAGATTAAAGATAACATTCGTAAAATGCATCTCGTCCACATAAATAAACGGATCGTCAGCATCAAGTGCAACATCCAAGGTTCCGTTGCAGTTTTCCACCTTCAATCGGAAAGTATTAGTAACTCCGTAAATCAACTCATTGGCATCAACTTCCTTTTTCTTCAAGGTAGCCTTCTGACGCTCAAACATAGACATCTGAAGTACTTTTTCTACCTGGAAACGCAAGCGCTTAGTCTCATCATTTATCACTCCTGAAATGTGCTTGAACATAGCAGGTGATTTACCTACAGCCGGATCATTCAGCATCTGTGCAGCCAGGGAGATTGTCGAGATAGGTGTCTTGAACTCATGCGTCATATTATTGATGAAATCGTTCTTGATCTCGGTCAGCTTCTTCTGGCGGAAAATGATGTAAATGGTAAAGATAAACGTTACAAGCAATACCAGCGTGAAGATAATGGACGGTATCATGAACCGTACAGAACTGAAAATGTAATTATCCATCGTCGGGAAAAATACATTCACAAATCCCATTTTGGCCGGAGGATCTTTTTCAAAAAGCAACCGTGAGTAAACTTTTTCATTATCGTATTCATAATCCGAGCAACGATAGATTTCCTTTCCATCACGGTCGGTCACCGTAAAATGATAAGGAATGTCCACTCCGTTGTTCTTCAGCTCCGAATTTAGAAAATAATCCAGTTGCTTAAAATTAACACGTTCTTTCAGTGGCTTGTCGCTTGCCGTATAAAGAATATTGTAAACGACCTCATTCAGCAAGGCACGCTGATAGATATAACGCTCCTTCACGATTTCCTGCAATGTACGGGACGTCTGAGGAATGTTTTTCCCCGTCGAAATAATTTCTTTGGGAATGCTCGAGGGACGGTTTATCACCGTCTTCCATTCAAAAGTAGAAATTGTACTGCCATCGGAAGAGCCGATCAGCACACTTCCACTTGACTGCGATTGATGCTGTTCTTGAAACTGCTGGGAAAGCTGTGCCGCACGTTCAGTAGCTGCAACATCCTTTTCCAGATATTTTTTTGTTTCTACTAACTCCAGGTTATGTACAGCCTGGGCAAGGCTTCGTCCGACATTTTCTTCGAACTGTTCCTTACGCATCTTGACCATCTCTTCTATATAGCTTACCTGTAAATAAAGCAAACTAAGAAAAGAGAGCCCCATTACAATACCTAATATCCAAATAGTTGACTTTTTCATGGAGGCAAATTTAAACGGCTATTATTTACGAGATACTTTACTTAACATGTTTTAATCTGCGATTCTTTTATATTAACAAAATCCGGACTTTTACATGTTATTTTAAAAACTTCACATCCCGTTTTCCGCGGTCTTAATGCAAAAATAATAAAAATTTAAATTAATAACAAACAAAGTAAGCTAATTGTTTAAGCTTCGTTAAATAAAAAAGGCCGCATTTTTAAGAAATGCGACCTTTGCAACCTATAAAAACAACAACTAGAAAGTTTATGCTTCTTCTTTTTCCTGTTCTTCGAATTCTTTCATCAACTTATTCTGAACATCGGTCGGTACAAGTTCGTAACTTGCAAACTTCATAATGAAGGAAGCACGACCACCTGTCAGTGAGCTCAAAGCAGTAGAGTAATTCGACATTTCTTTCAATGGAACTTTAGCAGCCAGCTTTTCATAACCTTTTTCGCTGCTCATACCCATAATCATACCTCTACGTCCCTGCATATCACTCATTACATCACCCAGCTTATCACTCGGAACAAACACTTCCACGTCGTAAATCGGTTCCAGAATCTTCGGACCTGCATTCTTAAAGGCTTCACTGAAAGCATGACGTCCTGCCAGCATGAAAGAGATTTCATTAGAGTCTACCGGATGCATCTTACCATCATATACGATGACACGTACATCACGAGCATACGAACCGGTCAAAGGTCCTTGTTCCATACGGCTCATAATACCTTTCAAAATGGCAGGCATGAAGCGAGTATCGATAGCACCACCTACCACACTGTTAACAAATACCAATTTACCGCCCCATTCCAAATCGATGGTTTCCGAACTTTTCACGTTTATTTTGTATTCCTGTCCATTGAACTTATAGACTTCAGGAGCTGGCATGCCTTCATAATAAGGCTCTACGATCAGATGAACCTCACCAAATTGTCCGGCACCACCCGACTGTTTCTTATGACGATAATCGGCACGGGCAGCCTTGGTAATCGTTTCACGATAAGGAATCTTCGGTTCGTAGAACTGTACCTGAAGCTTTTCGTTGTTCTCCAGACGCCATTTCAATGTACGCAAATGGAATTCTCCCTGGCCATGTACCAAAATCTGTTTCAACTCCTTAGACTGTTCAACAACCCACGTCGGATCTTCCTCACGCATACGGTTCAATACAGCCATCATCTTTTCTGTATCAGCCTCATTAACCGGCTTGATGGCACGTGTATATTTCGGATTCGGATACTTGATGAAATTGAATCTGTTTTCGCAATCCTTGCCATTCAACGTATTACCGGTCTTCACGTCTTTCAGTTTCACCGTACAACCGATATCACCAGCACGAAGTTCGTCTACCTTTTCACGGTTGGCTCCGGCACATACATACAGTTGGGCCATACGTTCTTTAGAGCCACGGTCTGCATTATTCAAATCATCGCCTTCGTGTACCACACCGCTCATTACCTTAAAGTACTGAACATCTCCGATATGTGGTTCTACGGCTGTCTTAAAGAAATACAAAGAAGTAGGTCCGTTGGCATCAGGAGGAACAGGAACACCGCGGGTATTATGAACGACTGGCATTTCATCGACAAACGGAACGACATTGCCCAAGAACTCCATCAAGCGGCGAACGCCCATATCCTTACCGGCACATACACAGAATACCGGGAACATGCCACGTGCAGCCAATCCCTTACGGATACCTTCACGCATTTCGTCTTCCGTCAGTGATTCAGACTCAAAGAAGCGTTCCATCAAGGTTTCATCGTGTTCAGCCGCAGCCTCAACCAATGCCTTATGCCATTCCTGAGCCTTTTCCATTTCTTCGGCAGGGATATCCTCTATAGTAGGTGCACCACCATCGGGACCCCATGAATATTTTTTCATTAAAAGTACATCGATCAATGAATTGAAGTCGGGTCCGGTAGCCAACGGATACTGAACCGGAACAACTTTAGAACCGTAATTTTCCTTCAACTGTTCCAATACATGGTCGAAATCACACTTTTCACTATCAAGCTGGTTAACCAGGAAGATAACCGGTTTACCTAACTTTTCTGTATAACGAAAATGATTCTGCGTACCTACTTCGGGACCATACTGACCATTCAACAACAAAATAGCCGTATCTGTAACGTTCAATGCCGTAATAGCAGCTCCCACAAAGTCATCACTTCCCGGACAGTCGATGATATTCAGTTTTTTACCATTCCACTCTACATGATAAACGGTAGAGAAGACCGAGTAACCATACTCCTGCTCTACCGGAAAATAGTCGCTGACTGTATTTTTGGCAGTAATTCTGCCGCGACGTTTTATAATACCACTCTCATAGAGCAGCGCTTCTGTGAGGGTGGTTTTACCTGATCCGTCATTGCCAAGCAGGGCAATGTTTTTGATTTCATTGGTCTGATATACTTTCATGGTATTTCAAGATTTAATTAGTAAACAAAAGGATATGCTTTTCATATCTCTTACATAGTGATGCGCAAATTAGAAATTAATGAGCAAAAATGCAACAAATTCATTCGTGTTACTAAACTATGTTTTTAGACAGAAATTAACGATCAAGACTGGATATTCCTCCTTTCTCAAACTGGGAAAAAGCAATAAAAAAGGCCATGTCACAGCCTCTTACTTTACCGTGACATGACCTTTTTTGTCAAGTATTATAGTGATAATATACTATTACCAGATATTGACACGCTTTTCTGGTGCAATGTACATCGGGCTTTCCGGAGTAATATGGAAAGCATCGTACCAAGCCTGAATATGAGGCAGCGCACCGTTTACACGCCATTCACCCAATGAATGAGGATCTGATTTTGTACGAGAGCGAATTTCTTCATCACGAATATTGGCAGCCCATACTGTAGCATAAGCCAGGAAGAAACGCTGTTCCGGAGTAAATCCGTCTACGTTACCCAGAGGATGTTCTTTCGTAGCATTCTGGAATGCGAGGAATGCAACATTCAAACCTCCATGGTCGGCCAGATTTTCACCTAATGTCAATTCACCATTTGCTTTCAGTCCCGGCAATACTTCGATGTTGTTGAAGAAATCAACCATCACTTTTGCACGAGCATCGAAACGTTCAGCATCGCCTGCTGCCCACCAGTCGGTCAAGTTACCGTTCTTATCGTACTGACGACCCTGGTCATCGAACCCGTGAGTCATTTCATGACCGATAACTACACCAATAGCACCATAGTTGAATGCGTCATCAGCGTTCATATCGAAGAACGGATATTGCAGAATACCGGCAGGGAAACAGATTTCGTTAGTAGAAGGATTATAATAAGCATTTACAGTCTGCGGAGTCATCAACCATTCATCTTTGTCAACCGGTTTACCCAGACGGCTGTACATATCATCCAATCCCCATTTGTTGGCACGGCAAGCATTGGCCCAATAAGAATCCTTCTTGATTTCCAGATTAGAATAATCCTTCCATTTGTCAGGATATCCCACTTTTACATGGAAAGCAGCCAGTTTTTCCTGAGCCACCATTTTGGTGCTGTCGCTCATCCATTCCTGTGCCTGGATACGTTCGCCAAGAGCTTCCTGCAAGTTCTTTACCAGCTTCACCATACGTTCCTTAGCTGCTGCCGGGAAATATTTCTCTACATACATCTGTCCGACAGCCTCACCCAACATACTTTCTACGGCACTAACGGCACGCTTCCAGCGAGGAGAATTCTGCTGACGTCCGGACAATACCTTTCCGTAGAAATCGAAACGGGCAGCTACAAAATCATCGCTCAGGTATGAAGCTGCTGCATCCAGCAAGTTATACTGCAAATAAGAAACATGTTTAGATACAGGAAGTGTATTGATCAGTTTTTCTACTTCTTTCAAAGGTTCGATTTGCATTACGTTCAGGTCTGTAACTTCCTTAACGCCCAAACCTTTCAAATAAGTATCCCAGTCGATGCCAGCAAATGTCTTCTTCAAATCAGCATAAGACATCTTATGGTAGTTGGCTTCCGGATCACGCTGCTGAACAGCACTGAAAGCTTCCTTGGCAATAGAAGTTTCAATTTCCATTACATCTGCCATCTTCTGCTGAGCCTCAGCTTCAGAGAAACCAGCCAATGTAAAGAGTTTGGCGATATACTTCTTATAGTTCTCACGTACATTGACCGTGGCACTATCATTGTCAAGATAATATTCCTTTTCGCCCAGGTTAAATCCACCCTGACTGATCTGGAACATATTTACATCACTGTTTTTCGGATCGGCATATACAAAGCTTGAGAAGTAAGTACCGATACCGTTATTCAGTAATTCCACCATCATAGGAATGATTTCGCTTTTATCTTTCAAAGCAGCAATCTTATCCAATTCCGGTTTGATAGGATTCATACCCTCTTTATTGAGAGTTACACTATCCATTGCCATATTATACAAGTCGCCAATCTTCTGAGCCAGCGTACCCTGCTGATTCTGTTTTGAAGCCAGCCCTTCGATAAGTTCCTGCAATTGCTTGCGGTTGTTTTCAATCAGCACTTCAAACGTTCCATAACGAGAATACTCAGCAGTCAGCGGATGATTCTTCATCCAGCCTCCACATGCATAATGATAGAAATCCTGACTTGCAGAAACTGTTGTGTCAAGATTTGCCAAGTCGATGCCAGAAGTACTCTTTGTTTCCTTCTGACCGGCACATCCAGTCATAGCAGCGGCAACAAGTACTGCCATAGCAGCAAAATGTTTTGTTTTCATAAGCGTTTATAATTATAGAGTTTTTAATTTTTAAGTTCTTCCAATTCCAAAGAAACATTCTCCCACTCTTCCTCAGCATCCGAAATCTGTTTTTTCAGCTGCTGATGCTGTTCGTACAATTTCATGTCGGAAGCTCCCTCGGGCGTAGCCATCTGAGCTTCCAGTGCAGCAACTTCCTTTTCCAGACGTTCAATCAGCGCTTCACAGTCGGTAACCTGCTTCTCCAGTTTACGGATTTTCTTGTTTTGCTCTTTCTGTGCCTCATACGAAAGTTTATTCTCGCTGGCAGGTACCGGATCGTCTTTCTTGACAGACTGAGCAGTTGTTGGCGACTGAGAGAGTTGCAGTTCATTGAGGCTTTCCATTTTCTTTTTCTGCAAGAAATCGTAAATGCCGCCGATGTGTTCTTTCACAACTCCCCCACCGAACTCATAAACCTTTGTAACCAGTCCGTCCAGAAACTCACGATCGTGAGAAACAACAATAACCGTTCCGTCAAACTCGCGGATGGCATCTTTCAATACGTCCTTGGAACGCATATCCAGGTGGTTGGTAGGCTCATCCAGTATCAGCAGATTCACCGGTTCCAGCAACAGCTTAATCATTGCCAGTCGGCTCCGTTCTCCTCCCGAAAGCACTTTCACCTTCTTATCGGAAGCCTCTCCGCCAAACATGAAAGCACCTAATATATCACGTATTTTTAAACGTATATCTCCTTTGGCAACCGAGTCGATCGTATCAAATACCGTCAGATTTTCATCGAGCAACTGTGCCTGATTCTGTGCAAAATAACCAATCTGCACATTATGTCCTATCACCAGTTTTCCTTCGTACGGAATCTCACCCATGATACACTTTACCAAGGTAGATTTACCCTCACCGTTCTTTCCTACAAAGGCAACCTTCTCGCCCCGATTGATGGTCAAGGTCACATCATGAAAGACGACATGATCGCCGTACGCTTTCTTTACCCCTTCGCAGATAACAGGATAATTGCCCGAACGTATGGCTGGTGGAAATTTCAACCGCAGAGCAGAGTTGTCTTCTTCATCAATTTCAATCGGAACGATCTTCTCCAACTGCTTGATACGGCTCTGTACCTGTACAGCCTTTGTCGCCTTGTAACGGAAACGTTCGATAAAATCTTCTGTATCCTTTATTTCTTTCTGCTGATTCTCATAAGCGCGCAACTGCTGTTCGCGACGTTCCTTGCGGAGTACGACGAACTCGTCGTAAGGCACTTTATAATCATAAATTCGTCCGCAAGAAATCTCAATGGTCCGATTGGTTACATTATTAATAAACGCACGGTCGTGACTTACCAGTACCACAGCCCCCGGACTCATTTTCAAAAAATTCTCCAGCCACTGAATACTTTCTATATCCAGATGGTTGGTCGGCTCGTCCAGCAGCAAGACGTCCGGACGGCGCAACAGCAACTTTGCCAGTTCGATACGCATACGCCAGCCCCCACTGAACTCGCTGGTCGGACGGTCAAAATCGGAACGGCTGAATCCTAGTCCGACAAGCGTACGTTCTATTTCCGCCCGATAATTGGTTCCTCCCATCATCAGGAAACGCTCGTTATCATGCGTAAAACGTTCAATCAGTTCATGATAGCTTTCCGAATCGTAATCCGTACGATCGGCCAGCTCCTGATTCATCTTTGCCAGTCTGTCCTGCAACTCAAATATATGTTCGAATGCCATTTCCGCCTCCGCCATGACAGTACGCGTATCACTGAGAATCATGACCTGCGGCAGATAACCGATGGTCACCCCTCTCTGTACAGCTACGCTTCCTTCTGTAGGTTTCTGCAAGCCAGCCAGAATCTTCAACATGGTCGACTTACCTGCACCGTTCTTACCAACCAGTGCAATACGGTCTTTCTTATTAATGACAAACGAAACATCCTCGAACAAAGGAGTAACTCCAAACTCAACTTTCAGTCCTTCAATAGAAATCATATATTCGCTCCAACTTTACAAAGTGCAGGCAAAGGTAGTATTTATTTCTCGTTAATTTATACATTTTGTGTATAAATCAGCATCATAATACTTTTGCCCAGAGAGTAAACAAAAAATCCGCCGATGAACATAAACTGTCATCAGCGGATTTTTATCTATCAGGACAAATCAATGTCCCTGAAATTATTCTTCTGTATAGCGTTCAATAGTCTGCTCACGGTCCGGACCAACAGAAACAATCTTGATAGGAGTACCAAGCTGTTCTTCGAGGAATGAAATGTAGGCGTTGAATTCTTCAGGGAATTCATCTTCGCTTGTCATCTTAGTCATATCTGTCTTCCAACCCGGCATTTCTACATAAACAGGTTCTACACCTTCAGTTATGTCGAACGGGAAGTAATCGATTTCCTCGCCGTTTACCTTGTAAGCCACACAAGCCTTGACAGTATCGAAGCCATCGAGCACGTCACTCTTCATCAAGATAAGCTGAGTTACACCGTTAATCATGATAGCATAACGCAAAGCAACCAAGTCAACCCAACCGCAACGACGTTCACGACCGGTTACCGCACCGTATTCATGTCCCAGATCGCGGATTGTCTTGCCTGTTTCATCGAACAATTCAGTAGGGAACGGTCCTGAGCCGACACGTGTACAGTAAGCTTTCATGATACCATATACTTCACCGATTTTGTTCGGGCCCAGACCCAGACCGGTACAAGCACCAGCACAAATCGTGTTCGAAGAAGTAACAAACGGATAAGAACCGAAGTCCACATCCAGCATGGTACCCTGAGCACCTTCGCACAATACACTCTTTCCTTCTTTCAACAGGTTATTGATTTCATGTTCGCTGTCTACCAGATGGAACTGACGCAAGTATTCGATACCTTCCATCCACTGTTTTTCCAGTTCGGTGATATCGTATTCATAGTTCAGGCTCTTCAGGATCTTTTCGTGACGTGCTTTGGCAGCTGCATATTTTTCGTCGAAGTTATGCAGGATATCACCTACACGCAGACCATTACGGCTTACCTTATCCGTATAAGTCGGGCCGATACCCTTACCGGTAGTACCCACCTTCGAAGCACCTTTAGCAGCTTCGTAAGCAGCATCCAAAATACGGTGAGTAGGCAGAATCAGATGAGCTTTCTTTGAAATGTGCAGACGTTCCTTCAACGGATGACCGCTTGCCTCCAAAGCCTCAGCTTCAGCCTTGAACAAAGCTGGATCGAGTACCACACCGTTTCCGATAATATTGATTTTATCTCCCTGAAATATTCCTGAAGGAATAGAGCGGAGCACATATTTCTGACCTTCAAATTCAAGAGTATGACCTGCGTTCGGTCCTCCCTGAAAACGAGCAACAACATCATAGCGCGGAGTCAACACATCGACTACTTTCCCTTTTCCTTCGTCGCCCCATTGTAAACCTAGCAAAACATCTACTTTCATGATTTCCAACTTTTATATAAGTTTATTTACTTTTCTTACGTTTGGCCACCATACATTTATTGCACAATCCATATATATATAAGGAGTAGTGCGAAGCATGAAAACCTTTCAGTTTCGTTTCGGCTATTGCCTGTTTCAAGGTGTCATCTTCGAACTCGGAAACTTTTCCGCACGAAGTGCATATCATGTGATGATGGGTTTCATTATTATACGAACGTTCGTACTGTGAAGTGTTACCAAACTGATGTTTGATGACCAGTCCGGCATCAATCAGGAGTATGATTGTATTATAAAGAGTAGCACGACTTACACGGAATTTCTCTTTCTCGGCCATATAAGAATACAGCATGTCAATGTCGAAATGCCCCTTTATGGTATAGATCGTATCGAGTATAGCATAACGCTCGGGTGTCTTGCGATGCCCGTTCTTCTGAAGATAATCCGTCAGAATCTGCTTTGCCTTATCTTTTATATTCTCTTCCATCCGGTAATTCGTTCAGGGTTCAAAGTTAATCTTTTTTGCGTAATTTAGAAAAACAATAAAAGAAAAAGTTCTTTATTTGAGTCTTGCCTGGGCATCAGTATTCCAGATCCGCTTTTATCTCTTCGGCCAGTGCATGTACGGTAGGATTCTCCGATTTCATCCACAGTCCGAGCTGCTTGCTTACGACTCTTTTGCTTTCGCGCGACTGATGTGCAAACTTACGCAAGGCTACCGATGCGGCTTTCTGTACCTGCATGCTGCCACCTTCTATGGCGGTATAAGCCTGATCGAGGAATTCTGCCTCTGCACGCTCGTTCAACTTTTCTCCCTTCATGAGCAGACGAGCCATCAGCAGGAAACCGCACAGCTGAAACATTTCGCGTTCGTCCGCCATCCAGCGGAATACTATTTCCGAAGCGTAAGGCAGGCGCTGGAAAAGATTCATGACCGTATACTCTGCCAGCTCCGGATAATCCATTCCTTCTATCCAGATATCGGCAATATCGGGGTAGAACGTGTCGACCGGCTGAAGCAATCCTGCCATGATCTTGCACTCCCTGATATTTTCCTTCCACAAGGCCTGCGCCAGCTCATGATTGGGCTCATATTCGGCAGCAATCTCCTTTATACGCGGATATTCGATACCAAAGTTGAGCTTATACCCCATTCCTTTCTCACGCATGCTTTGCGAAATCATTCCGTTCATGAAAAGACGGAACTTCGACTTGATATCTCTGATTGTTTCGTGTATATTGCTATTCTCCATGATAAAAATAATAAATCCTGTAGCAACAGCAGTCTTATCTCACAACAAGCTCTTGCTACAGGAAGATAGTTATAAATTAGAATAATCCCGGCTATACCGAAGCATCTGCTCGGCATATCCTTCGGTATAAGAAATCTGTACATCGACGATATTTCCTCCGGTATCGGTCTGAGGCGTGTAGACCGGATTCAAGAAGCCCTTGTAAGGTGCCAGATGCAAGCTGCGGTAACGTTGCAGTACCTCGGCATGCAATACCGGATCTACCTGTACGCCGTATGTTTCTACCAGCTGACGTGCGGCTTCGTAATCGCCTTCGCTCTTGATGCGCTGTATTTCTGCCAGCAACTTGCCGAACAACGTACGCAACTTGGCGTAATCGTTGATACGTACATAGGTCTTTCCATCGCGTACAACCATTTCGACTACCTTCTCGTCCTTTCCGTGTTCCAAAGCCCAGCGAGCAATCAACTGGCGGTTGCGCATGTGCGCCTCTTCTACCGTACATCCCGGTTCAATGCGTACAAGCTGTGTCATCAGTCCGTTCATCATGTACGAATAATATTCTGCCTTGTATGCCTCAGCATCGGGAACAAGTCCCAGCTCCACCATCTTGGCATCAGGCAAGTAATACAGTCCGAACAAATCGGCACGTGCTTCTTCAATCGTCGAACCATGAGCTTTCAGCGCATCAGGGTCTACGCCCGGAAGCAGTTTACCGGAACCGTGTCCCAGACATTCATGCAAATCGGTATGCAGGTCGTCGGTTATGTCGGCATATTTCTCCAGCAACTCGCGTTCAACATCACTGTACACAAACTCTTCACGGAAACCGTTTCCACGGGCAGCCTTGTTATACGCATCGGTCAGATTGCCGATAGTAACCGACTTCGATCCGTGTACGCTACGAATCCAGTTCGAATTCGGCAGATTGATACCGATAGCAGTCGACGGATACAAGTCGCCTGCCAGAATAGCTGCCGTAATCACCTTTGCCGAAACACCTTTCACCTCTTCCTTCTTGAAACGAGCATCTACCGGCGAATGGTCTTCGAACCACTGTGCATTGCTGCTGATGGTTTCCGTACGGTGAGTAGCTTCCATATCCTTGAAATTGACGATTGACTCCCAGCTGGCTTTCATACCCAGCGGGTCGCCATAGCTTTCAATAAATCCGTTGACAAAATCTACCTGCGAACCGGTATCTTTAAGCCATGCAATGGAATAGGCATCGAACACCTTCAAGTCGCCGCTACGGTAAAACTCGATAAGCAACCGGATAACCTCACGCTGTGCATCATTTTCGGCTACAGTTTCTGCCTTCTCCAGCCAGACAATGATTTTCTCTATTGCAGCCGAATACATACCGCCTACCTTCCAGACCTGTTCGTATATACGACCGTCCTTCTTTACCAGCCGGCTGTTCATGCCATACATCACCGGTTCCGGATCATCGGCTTTCTTCTGAGCCGCATAAAACGCCTCAGCCTCTTGCTGAGTTACCCCCTCGTAATAATTGGCTGCCGACGTCTGTACCAGATCTTCTCCGTCTGCCTGATTCACACGTTTGGGCATGACGGCCGGATCGAATATCACCGGAAACAATTTGTCGCACATCGCCCGACAGGTTTCACCTTCTTCAAGCGGAAGTACTTCGGCTGGCAGCGACTGAATTACCTCTTCCAGATAAGCCGCTGTAAATCCCGGTACAAACTTGTCACACGCATAGTGATGATGAATTCCGTTCGAGAACCATACACGTTTCAGGTACACTTCCAGTGCACGAAACGGTTCGCTCGTACGGTCGCCCTCAAAATGCGTATAAACAGCTTCCAGCAAACGGCGTATCTGTAAATTATACTTACCATTCTGATCAAACAAAATATCCCGTCCTTCCAAAGCTGCCTGCGAAAGATAATATATCAGTTGCTTCTGTCGCAACGACAACTGCTCGAAACCGGGAACCCGATAACGCAAGATCTGCAAATCGGCAAACTGCTCTACAGTGTATGAAAATGAATTTTCTGACATTTCTCTTTTTAATCTTTTAAACAAACCTCCATTATCTAAATAAAAAAAGCCTTAAACTAAATGTCATTCCAAACGCAAAGAAAAAAGTAGTCAGAAAAAACTCCCCCATACCTTTCTTCCGTCTGGAATGACATCCCGTTTTTATTGTTGCTAAGTCTTCTCTAGTTCTAGTTGTTATCTGTTATTTTCCAGCTTTCGCCTTCTATAGTTATTCGGTGTTTCACCTACATTCTTGTAAAACGCTGCATAGAACGATTGTCGATTAGCAAAACCTACCATCGTACTGATTTCTTCCACATTTTTCTCTGCATAACGCTTGTCAATCAGCATGTGTAAAGCGTCTTTAATCCGATACTCGTTCACCAGGCATGAATAGTTCATTCCGAAACGGGAATTGATGACAGCCGACAAGTAACGGGTATTAGTCTTTAGCTCTTTCGCAAGATCTTTTGCTGAGTAATTCGGGTCTTTGTACTTCTTCTGAAGAACAATGATGTTCATAATTTTATCATACAATTCGTCCGCCAACTCGGCGCGGATCATGTTACGGTAAGGCGCATCTTTAATCTTCCTCTCCCGAAGATTATAGGGCCTTTTCTCTGAAACCCGACCGTTTCCGGTCATTAATTTGTCCTCTTCTCTCATCTGTCTTTTTATTTAGATAATGGTTGTTTCTACGCTATAAAACACTATAATTATACAAAATTGCTAAGAGTTTTTGTATTTTACAACAGAAATACAAGCTTATTTTCACGTTATATCATTTTTTCACATTTGAAACACCCTACAAATAAAAGATAAACGATTATTTAAAAGATTGAACTATCTTTGCCCGCAATTACATAAATATAAGAAATGGTACTGAAAACGCTGAAATCATATTTCGGATATACTCAATTCCGACCGCAACAGGAAGAAATCATCACTCAAATATTAAATAAAAAAGACACGCTGGTACTCATGCCCACCGGAGGTGGAAAATCAATATGCTACCAGCTTCCGGCATTACTTATGGAGGGGACTGCCATTGTAGTTTCTCCTCTTATCTCACTGATGAAAGATCAGGTGGAGAGTTTGCAGGCAAATGGTATCATCGCCCGTGCCCTGAACAGCACAAACGACGAAACAGCCGATGCCAACATCCGTTTCGAATGCCGGCAGGGAAGAGTCAAGCTACTCTATATTTCTCCCGAAAGGCTCCTGTCGGAAATCAACTTCCTGCTGAAAGATATCCGTATCTCGTTGTTCGCCATCGACGAGGCACACTGCATTTCGCAATGGGGACACGACTTCCGTCCGGAATATACCCAACTGAAAGTGCTTCGCCAGCAGTTTCCGGATGTTCCGGTGGTGGCGCTGACGGCTACAGCCGACAAGATAACGCGGCAGGATATCATCAAGCAACTGGCCATGAGAGATCCGAAAGTCTTCATTTCTTCATTCGACCGTCCCAACCTGAGTCTGGATGTAAAACGTGGTTACCAACAGAAAGAAAAAATGCGTACCATTTTCGACTTCATCGCCCGGCATCGCGGAGAAAGTGGAATTATCTACTGCATGAGCCGAAACAAGACCGAAAAAGTGGCGGAAATGCTGGAGGAGCATGGCATCTCGACAGCGGTTTATCATGCCGGACTCAGTACGGCTGCACGTGAGGCAGCACAAGATGATTTCATCAACGACCGTGTACAGGTAGTCTGTGCGACGATTGCTTTCGGAATGGGGATAGACAAGTCGAATGTCCGCTGGGTCATTCACTACAACCTGCCCAAAAGCATCGAAAGTTTTTATCAGGAAATAGGTCGTGCAGGACGCGACGGACTGCCTAGCGATACCTTGCTGTTTTACTCTTTCGGCGACATTGTCCTGCTCTCGAAATTTGCGGCTGAAAGCAGTCAGCAGGAAATCAACATGGAGAAGCTGCACCGTATGCAGCAGTATGCCGAAGCCGATATCTGCCGGCGACGGATTCTGCTGAACTATTTCGGCGAAACGATGGATCACGACTGTGGCAACTGCGATGTCTGCCGCAATCCTCCCGAACGTTTCGACGGTACCATCATTGTGCAGAAAGCCTTGAGTGCCATCGCACGTGCCGACCAGCAGGTATCTACCAATACGCTGATTGATATTCTGAAAGGGGCTGCTACCCAGGAAATCATCGAACGGGGCTACGACAAATTGAAAACGTATGGTGCCGGACGGGATATTCCGGCTCGCGACTGGCAGGACTATCTGCTGCAAATGCTGAACTTAGGATATTTCGAAGTGGCATACAACGAAAAGAATCATCTGAAAATAACGGAGGCTGGACGAAAGGTGCTGTTCGGACACGAACGTGCTTTACTGGTGGTCATCAAACGTGAGGATTATACAGAAAAGAAAGCAGGCAAAAAACGCAAGCAGTCTGCCCCGAACGATGTCCTGTTCCCCACTCCGATGGTGTTCGAAAACGAAGACGAACAGTTGTTCGAGGAACTCCGTGTACTGCGGAAACGACTCGCCGACCAGCAGGCGATACCGGCTTATATCGTACTTTCCGACAAGACGCTCCACCTGCTTGCTTCGTCACGCCCTACGACGATAGAGGCCTTCGGCGAAATAAGTGGTATCGGCGAATATAAAAGAGATAAATACGGTAAGGACTTTATTGAAGTCATCCGGAAGTTTGTCAGATAGGAAGCCAACAAGTCAATTATTTTTATCAAGGTTTAATCGATGAACGGTAGCCCGATTCAATGTTTTCTGTTTCTGGCTTGTACTCTTTTTGACACGCCTAAAATAAACAAGCATACATTTTCAAAAAACGTCGGCACATTTTACAAAAAATATGCCGACGTTTTACCCAAAATCTCTGCACGTTTTTTGAAAATTTGTACAAATTTTCAACAGAGATCTAAGCACTTATTATTCAATTACTTGCATTTCTTTATTTTTTCCATCAGCTCCGGTCGGGGAATCCCCAAGGAGATGGCCTTTTCGTACGCTTCACTCGCATCGTGCTTCTTCTCCATTTGTAAATAAATATCTCCCATCACCACATAGGTATCAGCATCCCGGTTATCCAGTTTCAGCGCCTCTTCCAAATCGAGCAAAGCAGCATCGGGCAAGTTCTGCTCCAGTTCCAGATTAGCACGCATCTTATACAGGGAAGCATCCTTCGGATAATCCTCAATCAGCAAATTCATCCCATCTCGTGCAGCGATGTATCTTCCTTCTTTTTGATCCAGCATCGCCAGTCCCAGACGGGCAGCCTTATGTTTGGCGTCTACTCCCAATATCACATTATAGTCGATCCGTGCTTCCTTGTACTGCCGACGCTTCATGTAGATATAGGCACGAAACAGACGGGCCTCCTTATCGTTCGGCAGCAGATCGATCACGTTGCAATAGTCCAGATACGCCTTTTCGGTCAGATTCTTCTCCATGTAGAGAGTGGCACGGTTCAGCAGGATAGCCGTCGCATAAGGAGTGATATTCAAAGCCATGGTGTACGCTTCGATGGCTTCGTCTATCTTGCCCTGACGTTTCAGTACGGTTCCCAGATTGGAAAAGAGCAAAGCATTCCGGGCATTGTACGGGTCAAGCCGCAGGGCTTCGCGAAACAATTGCTCGGCCTGTTGCAGACTGTCCTTGAAAGTATAGTCCATCGCCTTTTCCACCAGCTCGTTGTACGACTGCGCACGACCGGTTGTCAGTAGGAGGACACCTATCAAACATAGAAGTATTCTTTTCATTCAAACACAATTTTAATTAAATCTGTAAGCAAAGGTAATGGAATAATCTGTGGGGATAAGTGTATATTAAAAAGTTTTTGTAAGTTTGAACAATCATTTAAACAGAAACTATCATGAAACTAGAAAAAGCTATATTCGCCTGCGGGTGTTTTTGGGGAGCACAATACCAGTTCGAACATGCTAAAGGAGTAGTACGCTCCACAGTAGGTTACATCGGCGGACACAAGGAACATCCTGCCTACGAAGAGGTCAAGGCACATACTACCGGACATGCCGAAGCAACGCTGGTAGAATTCGATGCCGAACAGACATCGTTTACAGACTTATGCAAACTTTTTTTTGAGATTCACGATCCGGCACAGACCGACGGACAGGGTCCTGACATCGGACCACAGTACCGTAGTGAGATTTTTTATCTGAACGAAAAACAGAAACAGGAAGCCGAAGCGGTCATTGCTCTGCTGCGTGAAAAAGGATATGTGGTGAATACCAAACTTACTCCTGCCTCTACTTTCTGGGAAGCAGAAGAATATCATCAGCATTATTATGACAAGACGGGAGGAGAACCTTATTGCCATATCCGCACAAAGAAATTCTGATATTTCCGATAGCCAGTGTAATCAGCGTATATTTATACATAATATTGGATAATCCGCACAACAAAAAAGAGGCCGTCTTAAAATAGAATTGCAAAAGTAAAAATCTTACAGATTGCAACTTAAAAGTAAAAAAATCTCCTACTTTTAGTCCTGTAATTAGGGATATTCAGTAAATGTCCCCAAAATAAGATGGCATATGAAATGATTATGGTCTATCATCTTCATATGCCATTTTTTATTGCCCTTTTTCCATGTATTCTCACATAATTCTATCCGTCAGGACATGACACTTCAGAAGAAGCCAGATGACCTCTTCCGATTTCGTCAGTAAAATCATATCATGCCGCTTTAACCGTCCTGTTCCTGATCTTGTCAATCATCAGTACGGCATTTGCCGTATGTATTCCGAAGAAAATCCACAGGATTTCCGTCTTCCTGTTCCGTGCCTTTATCCTGGAGAGCGAGTAATGCTGCTTCTGTGTGCCGAAGCTTCCTTCAAGCCGGGTGGCCCTCTCTTTGGAGAGTTCACTTCTGAGAACCTTCCTCAAGGATTCATCCCTGGCCGCCCTTCCCTTGCGTACGAAGGAAGTGGAGATTCCGTATTTCGTGCAGAACTTTCTGTTGACGTTATTGGCATATATGGAATCGGCTGCTACGCATCTTACCCTCACGTTCATGAGCTTCTGCTGCATGCGGATGCAGTCCTTCAGGCGTATCCCCTCGTTGAAAGCCTTGAACGAGAGGTGTTCGATGAACGATATGCCGTCTATCTGTAT
>OJKY01000022.1_pt1 | contig 171101 bp, 160 predicted proteins | sample 1596571 | NCBI WGS metagenome assembly OJKY01 (sample SAMEA4350170, study PRJEB24818) | metagenome | biome: human; feature: gut; material: faeces | place: Denmark | collected 2013-09 | reverse complement strand
TCGGGCAGCTCCCGATTTCGCCATAACCCACAAAGAGGATAATGATACTCCCGTCCAGTCACAGTCCGAGCGTGATAAAACCGTCGCAGGCAATGAGGGCGGCTCTGTCAGAACGACAGTTGGGGTGAAACTCCCGTGGCGTCAGTTCGCTGCTGACCGTTTGGCGACTTCCCAATAGCATTTCGGGGTGTCGAGGACAAATTGAAATGCTTTCTCATAGCAGCCAGACGCAAGGCGGTCAAAAGAACAGAGATATTGTTTATGCTCTCCCGACCTTAAATACTTCCTTGTGTTTGGCTGCCTACATAGGCAGAAAACCTCTGTCTAAATCATATTGGGAGGTCAAACACAATGGAATTGACTATCAAGCGTGGCGACATTTATTATGCGGAGCTAAATCCCGTTATCGGCTCTGAACAGGGCGGCACAAGACCTGTACTTATCATTTCCAACGATATAGGCAACAAGCATAGCCCTACGGTCATTATCGCCCCTATCACAAGTCGGGTACACACAAAAGCAAAATTACCTACGCACACCTTAATTAAAGACTTCGACGGTCTGGATAAGAACTCAATTATATTGTTTGAACAAATCCGCACCATAGACAAGCAACGCCTGCGAGAGTACTTAGGAACTCTTGACAGGCGTTTTATTCATTGCGCAGACAAAGCTCTCGCTATCAGCATCGGGCTTGCAAAAAAGGATTAGCTCTCTCGTTATACGGTACAAGCGGTAGCTCATATATTTTAGAAACGAGGGAGGTGTTGCGGCTGTTGCATAGAGAATTTGTTTATGTTGGCGACCCTGTTCCAGAATTAAACGAGCAGGAACACGCTGCGTTCCTTATGAATATCCAAAAGTCGATACTCCTTTCTTTGGAGAAAAGAAAGCTGCTGACACATTCTCAGCGGGAACGCTGTTTGGTCGAGCTTGAAAAGCAATATAGCAGGGAGCCAAAAAGCAGACGCCGAGCATAACGCTTGGCGTTTTTACATAGCCGAGTGAAAAAACAAATTTGCACATTCGACACCGCACTCTCTTTTTTCTATAATTAAATACAGTAACAAAGTTTACTGAGAAAGGAGCTTCGCTATGATAAATAGATATGAACGCCTAAACCAAGAGCTGAAGATGGTTGAAACGAAAAGAAAGGTAGCTGCCTACTGCCGTGTTTCAACGGACAATGAAGACCAAGCCAATTCCTTTGAAAGCCAGCAGCGGTATTTCAGACAGTATATTGAGCGCAATCCCGATTGGGAGCTTTATGAGATTTTTGCCGATGAGGGCATTTCTGGCACGAATACAAAGAAGCGTAAAGAGTTTAACCGTATGATAGCGTGTGCCAAGAATGGCGACTTTGATTTGATTATCACCAAGGAGATTTCCCGTTTTGCGAGAAACACCCTTGATAGTATATATTACACCCGTGAATTGAAAAAGCACGGCGTCGGTGTTATATTTATGAATGACAATATCAACACCTTAGACGGCGATGCAGAGCTTCGTCTGGCGATTATGTCCTCTATTGCACAGGAAGAAAGCCGCAAGACTTCCGAGCGTGTGAAGTGGGGACAAAAACGCCAGATGGAACAAGGCGTTGTGTTCGGCAGAAGTATGTTGGGCTACGATGTCGATGGCGGCAAAATGACTATCAACGAGGAAGGCGCAAAGGTTGTACGCCTTATCTTCCATAAGTTTGTCAATGAGGGCAAAGGAACGCACGTCATCGCCCGTGAGCTTCGTGAGGAAGGTATCAGCCCTATGCGGGTCAAGGAATGGAGCAACACGGTTATTCTGCGAGTGATACGCAATGAGAAATACTGCGGCGACTTGGTGCAGAAAAAGACCTATACGCCCGACTTCCTATCTCACGAAAAGAAGTACAACCGTGGGCAAGAGGAATTTGTTATCATTAAAGACCATCACGAGCCGATTATCTCCCGTGAGTTATTCGATGAAGCAAACCGCATTTTAGATGCAAAGTCACTTTCGCAGGAGGGCAAGGCAAAGCACTCTAACCGCTATCCGTTCTCTGGCAAAATCAAATGCGGCTGCTGCGGCTCAAGCTATGTGGCAAGGTATAAAACCAGAAAAGACGGCAGCCGATATAAGGCGTGGCGCTGCAACGAAGCCGCAAAGCACGGAAGCCCCCATATCGACAAGGCAGGAAATCAAGTCGGCTGTACGGGCTTGTCTATCCGCAATGAGGATGCGACCCACATTATGTATCTCGTAACCAAGAGCCTTAAATACAACAGAAACAAAATCATAAATAACCTAACTGCCGTTATTCAATCTATCATTGCTATGGATACGACGGGTACGGATGTCCTAAAGCTGCAAGAGCAGATTAAGAAGATTGAGGGCAAACGGGCTAATCTGATTGACCTGTATATGCCCAATCTAATCAACAAGGATGAATTTACCGCCACCCGTGCAAGCTGCGATGCGGAAATCGAGGAGCTTCAATCTATCATTGAAAGCGTGGATAAACAACGGGAAATGATAGAGCAGCAACAGCAACTCCTAAAGGAGATTGAGGACGCAATCAAAGAGATTGTCAGCGGCGTGGAGTACGAAGATGAGTTCTATAAGCACATTTTAGACAAGATGGTAGTTCAAGATAAGGACAACATAGATGTATATCTGAATTTGCTTCCTATGAAGTGGAGCTATACGGTTGCAAAAGCATCAAAAAAAGCCGTAGCCTCTGAATGGAACATTTCAGAGGCTTCTCTACCGATGTCCGTCAGCAGGGCCTTCAGTTCCGGATAGGGCATGGAGTACCGCTGGCTCAGATAGCGCAGAGACGCTCCCAGCTCGCCGTCCGGACCACCGTACTGGCTGATGATAAACGCCGCCAGCTTGGGGTTGGGATTGGCGATGCGCACGGGGTACTGCAGCTTCTTTTCATATACAAACATCAGTCCGAACCTCCTTCATCCCAGGGCCACGGATCGTTGAGCCACCGATAGCCGCCCTCCGTGACGGTGGTCTGGGTCAGGGGGCCGTACTGCTCCTGATACCGGGCGCGGCCCTCCTTGGCCAGGGCGATATACTTCCAGTACAGGTTCAGGACCTCCTGGTCGTCGGCATGGGTCACCAGATACAGCCCCAGCTCGTCAATGGCAAAATCCAGGGCCATCAGCTCCGACAGGGCGTTGTTGGCCGCCGGGAACCGGCTGCGCAGCTCCTTATGAAACGGCAGGTCCAGCCCGGGAAAAAGTGTTCCCTGCTGCAGGGCCTCCCGCTGGTCATACCGGGGCGGGTCCTGCTGCTGCATGGCCACAAAGGGAAAGGCCAGCGCCCCGCAGCCGCCGGGGAGACTGCCCTGGTTCTGCGGACACCCATTGGCAGGGGTGCAGCTGCTTGTTTCTGTGTACAAGGGGATTCCTCCTTCACAAATCGTGGGTATGGCCCCCGCGCGGGGGCTCACTCCAGTATATGTGCCCCTCCCCCGGCGGGAAACGGGGGATTCCCTTTTATCGGAAAATGTGGTATGGTATAGAAAACGCATCCCCTGCATACGGTGAGCCGAAGGGGGTGCGGAGATGATCGTTATACTTCGCCGCCGGTATCTTGCGGCGGCTGCGGCGGTGCTGCTGCTGGCGGGAGCCGCCGCCGTCCTGCGGCCGGGACGGCCTGCCGCTGTAAACGCTGCCGGAGCGGGCTGCCGGACCATCGTTCTGGACGCTGGACATGGCGGCGAGGACGGCGGCGCGGTGTCCCCGGACGGGGTGGTGGAAAGCGACCTGAACCTGGCCATCACCCGGCGGCTGCGGGATGTGCTGCTGTTTCTGGGCCGGGATACCGTGCTGACCCGGACGGGGGGGGACGCGATTTATTCGCCGGAGGCCGTCACCCTGCGGGAGAAGAAGGTGTCGGACCTGAAAAACCGGGTGGACCTGATCAACAGCCAGCCGGAGGCGGTGCTCATCAGCATCCACCAGAACAGTATGCCCGACCACCCGTCGGTCCATGGGGCTCAGGTGTTTTATAACGGCGCGGCCTCCGGCCCACGGCTGGGCGAGACGGTCCAGGCGGCCCTGAACGGCGCCGTCAACGCCGGAAACGGGAAAAACGCCAAGGCCATCGACAGCACCATCTATCTGATGAAAAATGTACAATGTCCCGCCATTTTAGTGGAGTGTGGCTTTCTGTCCAACCGGACGGAAACCGGGCAGCTACTGACCGGCGGGTATCAGCTGAAGCTGGCGGTGTGCATCGCCGCCGGATTTCTCCAGCACGACACGGAGGGAGCAAGCGCATGAAAACCAAAACCATATTTTACTGCACCGAGTGCGGCAACGAGACCCCCAAGTGGGCGGGACGCTGCCCGGCCTGCGGCGCATGGAACAGCATCGTGGAGCAGGCGGATAAGCCGGTGAAATCCGGCAGAAAGCCAGCGTCGGCGAGGGCTGTAAAGCCTGTTCCCATTACAGAGATCGGCACGGCGGACGAGATCCGCTTTTCCACCGGTATGGGGGAGCTGGACCGGGTTTTGGGCGGCGGCGCGGTGAAAGGCTCCCTGGTGCTGGTGGGCGGCGCGCCGGGTATCGGCAAATCCACCCTGATGCTCCAGATCTGCAAGAAGCTGGGGGAGTTCGCCCGGGTGCTGTATGTGTCCGGTGAGGAGTCGGCCCACCAGCTGAAGCTGCGGGCCCAGCGCCTGGACGCGGAGAGCGATAATCTGTACGTTCTGTCGGAGACCTGCCTGGGCAATATCTTAGAGTGCGTCCGCAGCGAGCAGCCGGACGTGCTGATCGTGGACTCCATCCAGACCCTGTATAACGAGGACCTGGATTCCCCCGCCGGAGGGGTGGGACAGGTGAAGGACTGCACCATGGCCCTGATGCAGCTGGCCAAGGGCCAGGGGGTCACCGTGTTTGTCATCGGCCATGTGAACAAGGAGGGCTCCATCGCCGGGCCCAAGGTCCTGGAGCACATGGTGGACTGCGTGCTGTATTTCGAGGGGGACCAGCATATGACCTATCGGATCCTCCGGGCGGCCAAGAACCGTTTCGGCGCCACCAACGAGATCGGCGTGTTCGAGATGATGGACCGCGGCCTGCGGGAGGTGGAAAACCCCTCAGAGATGCTGCTGTCCGGCCGTCCCAAGGACGCCCCCGGCACCTGCGTCACCTGCGCCATGGAGGGGGCCAGGCCCGTTCTGGCGGAGGTGCAGGCCCTGATCGCCCCGGCCAGTGCCTCCAACCCCCGGCGCATGAGCAACGGCTTTGACTACAACCGGGCGGCCATGCTGCTGGCGGTGCTGGAGAAGCGGGGCGGGCTGAAGGTGTCCCAGTGCGACGCCTATCTGAACATCATCGGCGGGCTGACCCTGGAGGAACCGGCGGCGGACCTGGCGGCGGTGGTGGCCATCGCCTCCAGCTATCTGGACAAGCCCGTGCCGGACCATATGGCGGCCATCGGCGAGGTGGGCCTCTCCGGGGAAATCCGTTCCATCAGCCACCTGGAGCAGCGGCTGACCGAGGTGCACCGCCTGGGCTTTACCCAGTGCATGATCCCGGCCCGCCGGGCCCGGGAGCTCAAGCCCCTGCCGGGGCTGGAGCTGCTGCCGGTGCAGAACATCGCCCAGGCCCTGCGCCTGCTGGTCCGGGAGAAATAATCCGGGCAGGGGAGGCACTCTTTGGCACATAAAGGGCACTTTTTGGGAGAAAATGGAATAATTATCTTGACAGTGGGGCTGTAAGGGTTTATCCTGTTACCGTGAGAAACGCCCGGCGGACTGGGCCGGGTATGCGGAAAGGAGCATCCCCGTCGTGATTGAGTTGACGGATCTGCCGGATGGCGCACTGGAAGACATGAAACGTTATGTGTCCTATGCCTGGCCGCCGGGGCGCATCGCCCAGCTGCTGAACCGCGCGTATGATCTGAACCTGACTCGCGAGACCGTCATCGGCATGCTCCGCCGGTTGAAGCACGAATGTGAATAAAAATTTGAGCATCCCCTCCGGGCGCGGAAGGGATGCTCTGTTTTTGATTTTTGAGGAATCAGGCGTTGTTCTTTTCCTGCTCTTTGCGGTCCTGCTCCTCCAGCTGGCGCTTGGTGCGGCGCAGGTCCACGATCATCAGAACCGCCGACAGCACGCAGGCCACGAACAGGATATAATACACCGCCTGGCCCAGGTAGATCCCGGCCAGCAGGAACAGCACAGCCAGAGCCGCCAGAATAAAGGTGATGTCCACCTGCTTGCGGCGCTTTTTCGTGCGGCGGAGAATTTCCAGTCTCTTTTCGTTGTCGTCCATGTTGCGTCTCCCTTTCTGTAATCTATCAGATGTCCTCCCGGGGACCCGGGCGCAGCTCCGTTCCGGACAGCTCCAGCCGCAGCCGTCCGGCGGACAGCTCTGTCAGCCGGTCCTGCAGCCGCCGGGGGGCGTCCTCCGGCAGGGACAGGGTCAAAGCCACCTCCGCCCCGTAGTCCACGGCGTCCACGGTGCCGCCGACGGCCTGCACCTCCAGCTTCACCCGCTCCAGCAGGGGATAGGGACAGGTGCAGCGGGCCGCGGTCCACAGGCCCATGGCCGCCACGCCCGCGGCGGCCAGCGCGTCCCGGGCGCTTTTGCTGTAGGCCCGGGTGAGGCCCCCGGCCCCCAGCAGGATGCCGCCGAAATACCGGGTCACCACGCACAGAACGTTGGTGACGTGCTCCCGCTGGAACACCGCCAGCATAGGCTGACCGGCGGTGCCCTGAGGCTCGCCGTCGTCGCTGTAGCGGACCACGCTGCCGCCCAGCAGATAGCACCAGCAGTTGTGCCGGGCGTCGTAGTGCTGCTTCTTCACCCGGCGGATCAGCTCCTGGGCCTGGTCCTCGCTGTCCACCGGCCAGATGTGGCCAATGAACCGGGAGCGCTTTTCCACAAATTCGCTTTCCGCCTCCTGATAGGGAACGTAGATTTTATCCCCCATGGCGGACCTCCCACTCCTGTCTTGTGATGGCCTGGCACACGCCGGGGCGCTCCGTTCCGTCGGGCCACGGCGACGGCGACGTATCGCAGACATGGCGGAAGCCGCACTTCTCCTGCACCCGCCGGGACTTCTCATTTTCCGGGGAATGGGCGCACCATACGCGCTGGACTCCCATCTCCTGAAACTGCCAGCGCAGCAGCTCCTCCACGGCCTCGGGAACAAACCCCTGCCCCCAATAGGGGTGGGCAATCCAGTAGCCGATCTCCGGCTCTCCCTTCCCCACCGGTATCGCCGTGGGAAACACACCCACGGAGCCGATGGGACCGCCGTCGCCGCCCTTGAGCAGCACCGCGAAGGTGCCCTCCTCGGACAGCACGGTGCGGATGATCTCCCGGCTGTTTTCCACGGAGGTGTGAGGCGCCCAACCGGCGGAGGGGCCCACCTCCGGGTCCCTGGCCCAGCGGTACAGGGCCTGGGCGTCGCTGTCGCACCACGGGCGCAGGATCAGCCGCGAGGTTTCCAGCTGCGTCATAGCTCCCAATCCTCCTTTTCCTCGCGCCAGCCCTCCACATAGTCCTTCACCTGGCCCAGCACCTTGGGGGTGCACACGGCCGCCACGTCGATGGTGGCGGCGTACTCCACAGACTCCACCTTAGCCTCCCGGTACAGGCCGTCCAGAAGTCCGGCCTTGTCATAGGGCAGGTGCAGGGTCACCCGGCGGGTACCCTTGTCCAGCTTCTTGTCGATGCACGCCAGCAGCTCCGGCACCCCCTCGCCAGTCTTGGCGGAGATGGACACGGTGCCCTCCCCGGCGGGACGCTGGCCGGAAAAGGCCAGGTCGCACTTGTTATACACCCGCAGGCAGGGGATCTGATCCGCCTTCAGCTCATGGATCAGGCGGTCCACAATGTCGGCCTGCTGCTGCCACTGGGGGTTGGACACGTCGATGACGTGGAGCAGCAGGTCGGCATACTCCAGCTCCTCCAGGGTGGCCTTGAAGGCCTCCACCAGCTGATGGGGCAGCTTGCGGATAAAGCCCACGGTGTCGGAGATCACCACGTCCAGGGTGTCGCTGACGGTCAGGAGGCGGGTGGTGGTGTCCAGGGTATCAAACAGGCGGTTGTTGGCGGGGATTCCGGCCCCGGTGATGGCATTGAGCAGCGTGGACTTGCCGGCGTTGGTGTAGCCCACGATGGCCACCACGGGGATCTCGTTTTTCATACGGCGCTGGCGCTGAGTACCCCGGACCCGGCGCACCTCCTCCAGCTCCGCCTTGAGCTTGTCGATCTTGCGGTGGATATGGCGGCGGTCGGTTTCCAGCTGGGTCTCGCCGGGGCCCTTGGAGCCGATGGGACCCTTGCCGCTGGTGCCGCCCTGGCGCTCCAGATGGGTCCACATACCGATGAGCCGGGGCAGCAGATACTGATACTGGGCCAGCTCCACCTGCAAGCGCCCCTCCCGGGTCCTGGCCCGCTGGGCGAAAATGTCCAGGATCAGGCCGCTGCGGTCCAGCACCTGGACCCCGGTCATCTCCGTCAGCACCCGCAGCTGGGAGGGGGAGAGGTCATTGTCGAAGATGACCATGGTGGCCTTCTCCTCCTGCACCATGCGGCGGACCTCCTCCACCTTGCCCTCGCCGATGAAGCTGTGGGGGTCCGGCTTGTCCCGGCTCTGCAGGATCATGCCCACGGCCTGGCCCCCGGCGGTGTCCACCAGGGCGGACAGCTCCGCCAGGCTCTCCTCGTCGGCGCTGTCGTCTCCCAGCACCGGGGACCGCAGGCCCACCAGCACCGCATAGTCGCGCTTTTCTTCCTGTAAGGTCGTTTGTTCCATATTTGCCCTCGTTTCCGGTGTTTTTTACCAAAGATTTTCGCATACCCGGCGGCAAATGCAAACAGGACCCGCAGCCAAAACGGGTGCGGGTCCTGTAAAAGTGTCTTTACTTGTCCAGACCGAAACGCTTGTTGAACTTGGCCACGCGTCCGCCGGTATCCACCAGCTTCTGCTTGCCGGTGAAGAAGGGGTGACACTTAGAGCAGACTTCTACGCGAATATCCTTCTTCGTAGAACCTGTCTCAATTACATTACCGCAGGCGCATTTAATAGTAGTCTGCTGATAATTGGGATGGATTCCTTCCTTCATTGCTCTGGTTCACCTCTTTCTGGTACAAAAGTCCTTTTCACAAAGGCAACTGTGATTTTACCACTTTTCCCGGACAATTGCAAGCATTTTTTGAAGAAAATTCCGGAACCGGGATTTTTGGCGTCTGACGGACAAAAAGTCAAGGATTGGGCCGTATTTCCCCTGCGATTTGTGAGAAAATGCAGGAATTTCTGATTGACTTTTTTCCGGAACAAAATATAATTAATGAGTGTATTTTGGATTTAGCTGTTTAGTTATCTAAATTTGGGAGGAAGAAAGCATGTCGTTGGATAAGACCTATTTCGAGCAGATGGAGGCCAAAATCCCCCACGGGCGGGTCCGGACCCGGTTTGCCCCGTCCCCCACGGGCTATATGCACGTGGGCAACCTGCGGACGGCGCTGTATACCTGGCTGATCGCCCGATCCCATGGCGGGGATTTCATCCTGCGCATTGAGGACACGGACCAGGGCCGCTATGTGGACGGCGCGGTGGATGTGATCTATCGCACCATGGCCGAGTGCGGCCTGACCCATGACGAGGGCCCCGATGTGGGCGGCCCCGTGGCCCCATATATCCAGTCCCAGCGGCGGGACACCTATGGAAAGTATGCCCGTCTGCTGGTGGAAAAGGGCGGCGCGTACTACTGCTTCTGCGAAAAGACCGAGTCCGAGGAGGACTCCGGCGACTTTGACCGGGCGGCGGACCCCTGCCGGGACCTGCCCCTGGAGGAGGCGGAGCGCCGTGTGGCCGCAGGCGAGCCCTATGTCATCCGTCAGCGCATTCCGGCGGAGGGCGTCACCACCTTCCATGATGCCATTTTCGGCGACATCACCGTGGAAAACAGCACCCTGGACGACCAGGTGCTGATGAAGCGGGACGGTCTGCCTACCTATAACTTCGCCAACGTCATCGATGACCACCTGATGGGCATCACCCATGTGGTCCGGGGCAGCGAGTATCTGTCCTCCGCCCCTAAGTATGACCTGCTGTATCACGCCTTCGGCTGGGAGGTGCCCACCTATGTGCACTGCTCCCCGGTGATGCGGGACGCCCAGAACAAGATGTCCAAGCGCCACGGCGACCCCTCCTACGAGGACCTGAAGGCCCAGGGCTATCTGACGGAGGCCATCCTCAACTATGTGGCCCTGCTGGGCTGGAGCCCTAAGGGGGAGCTGGCGGAGCAGGAGATTTTCGACCTGGAGGGCCTGACCCGGGCCTTCGACATCACCGGTATCTCCAAGTCTCCGGCTATTTTCGACCGGGCCAAGCTGGACCACTTCAATGCCGTGTATCTGCGGAGCATGGAGCCTGCGGCCTTCGCCAGGGCGGCGGAACCCTACATCCGCCAGAGCGTCCAGAACCCCGCCTATGACCCGGCGGCCATCGCCGCCCTGCTGCAGGCCCGGTGCGAGCGGCTGACGGAGATTCCCGAGAAGGTGGACTTCTTCGACACCCTGCCGGAGTACCCGGTGGATTTCTATACCAACAAAAAGTCCAAGACCAACCCCGAGGTGTGCGCCCGGATGCTGGAGGCCGCCATTCCCATGCTGGAGGCCCTGCCGGACTGGACCGACGAGAGCATCCATGACGGCCTGGTGAATCTGGCCGCGTCCCTGGAGGTAAAGAACGCCACCCTCATGTGGCCCGTGCGCATTGCGGCGGCGGGCAAGCTGGTGACCCCCGGCGGCGCGGTGGAGATCTGCCGCATTCTGGGCCGGGAGGAGACCCTGCGCAGGCTTCGCCAGGGGCTCTCCATGCTGACGGCATGCTGAAATGGCTGGTGCGGCAGCGGCAGCAGCTGCACGGGTTTTACCGGGACGGCTTCGGCCGTGCCTTCGGCATGACGGCCCTGGCCTTTGCCGTGGTCATGGTGGTCAGCTATCTGGTGACCCTGCGCTATCCCGCCCCCATTGAGCGGCTGATTGAGCTGTTCCGGGAGCAGATCGCGGACCGGGGCATCGTGGACGCGGAAGGGAATTTCAGCGCTCTGGGGCTGTTTCTCAACAATCTCCAGGCCTGCGCCCTGGCCATGGGCTATGGATTCATCCCGTTTCTGTATCTGCCTGCGGTGTCCCTGGGCATCAACGCCATGATGTTCGGCGGCTTCGCCTCGTACTATGTGCAGTTGGGGCTGCCCCTGTGGTACTACGGTGCAGGCACGCTGCCCCACGGGATTTTCGAGCTGCCGGCCCTGTTTCTGGCCATGGCCGGTGGCCTGTACCTGTGCCGGACCCTGGTGCGCTATGTGCGGCGCAACGAGAAGGGCCTGTTGGGGCCGGTGGTGCTGAACCTGCTGCGGCTGCTGGTGATGCACATTGTCCCCCTGCTGCTGGCGGCCGCCGCTATCGAAGCGTATGTCACCCCCGTTGTTATGGAGGCGCTGGCGCGGCTGATCTGATGCTGTTCCTGCGGGCATTGCCCGCTGAAAGATAAAACTACAGACCGCAAGTGCGGCGAAAGGAGCCTTACAATGAACGAAAAAGTCACAAGTATCCCTGAACTGTTCGGAAGCATGGTGTTCACACAGGAGCAGATGCGACAGCGTCTGCCGGCCCACATCTACGATGCTTGGCAGCAGTGCCTGGTGCAGGGAACGTCATTGGACCGCTCCATCGCCGACGAGATCGCCGCCGCCATGAAGGAATGGGCCATTGAAAAGGGGGCCACCCACTATACCCACTGGTTCCAGCCCATGACCGGCTTCACCGCCGAAAAGCACGACAGCTTCATCGCTCCCCAGGGGCCCACCGGCGTGCTGATGGAGCTGTCCGGCAAGGAGCTATCCCGGGGCGAGGCGGACGCCTCCAGCTTCCCCTCCGGCGGCCTGCGGGCCACCTTCGAGGCCCGTGGCTACACCGCCTGGGACCCCACGTCCTATGCTTTTGTGAAGGACAAGACCCTGTATATCCCCACCATTTTCTGTTCCTACGGCGGCGAGACTCTGGACAAAAAGACCCCCCTGCTGCGTTCCATGAAGCTGCTGGACACCCAGAGCATCCGCATCCTGCGGCTGTTCGGCAACACTCAGGCCCAGCACGTCACCGCCCAGGTAGGCCCGGAGCAGGAGTATTTCCTCATCGACAAGGAGATGTACCGCCGCCGGGAGGACCTGGTCCTCTGCGGCCGGACCCTGTTCGGCGCCAAACCCCCCAAGGGCCAGGAGCTGGACGACCACTACTACGGGGCCATCAAGCCCCGGGTGGCGGAATTCATGCACGAGCTGGATCAGGAGCTGTGGAAGGTGGGCGTTCCCGCCAAGACGGAGCACAACGAGGTGGCTCCCGCCCAGCACGAGGTGGCCCAGGTGTATTCCGATGCCAACAGCACCTGCGACCACAACCAGCTGACCATGGAGTTTCTGAAGAAGGTGGCCGACCGCCACGGCCTGGTGTGCCTGCTGCACGAGAAGCCCTTTGCCGGCATCAACGGCAGCGGCAAGCATGACAACTGGTCCCTGGCCACGGACACCGGCGAGAATCTGCTCAAGCCCGGCAAGACCCCCAGCCAGAACGCCCAGTTCCTGCTGTTCCTGGCGGCGTTTATCAAGGGCGTGGACGAGTATCAGGATATGCTGCGCTGCTGCGTGTCCTACCCCGGCAACGACCACCGGCTGGGCGGCAACGAGGCCCCTCCGGCCATCATCTCCGTGTTCCTGGGCGATGAGCTGACGGCCATCCTGGATTCCATCATCAACGGCCAGGCCTATGTGGACAAGGCCAAGCGGAAGCTGGAGATCGGCGTAGACACCCTGCCGGAGATTCCCCAGGACACCACAGACCGCAACCGTACCTCGCCCCTGGCCTTCACCGGCAACAAGTTCGAGTTTCGTATGCTGGGCTCCTCCCAGTCCATCGCCAGCCCCAACGTGGTGCTCAACACCATCATGGCCCAGGAGCTGGAGGAGTTCGCGGACATTCTGGAGCAGTCCAACGACTTCCGGGCGGACCTGCAGAACCTGCTGCACGACACCTTCAAGGCCCACCAGCGTATCATCTTCGACGGCAACGGCTACGGCGAGGACTGGGTCCGGGAGGCTCGGCGCCGGGGCCTCAGCAACCTGCGGGACACCGTGGACTGTATGCCCGCCTATATCGACCCCAAGAACATCCGCCTGTTCTCCGGCCACAACATTCTCAGCGAGACGGAGATGCGGGCCCGGTATGAAATTCACCTGGAGAATTACTGCAAGGTCACGTCCATCGAGGCGGCTACCCTGCGGGATATGGTCATGCGGGGCATTCTCCCGGCGGTGAACCGCTACACGGCGGACCTGACCCAGGCCATCCTGCGCAAGCGGGAGCTGGTGGTCCCCTGCCGGGTGGAGGAGGACCTGCTGTCCAAGCTCTCCGGCCTGACCGCCAGCCTGTACGACACCATGGCGGCTATGGAGCAGGCCATGGACCAGGCCCCCGACGCCGAGGGCGGCATCGAGGCCGCCCGGTACTACCGGGAGGAGATCGGCCGCCGCATGGAGGAGGCCCGCCAGTCCATCGACCGGCTGGAATCCCTGACCGCCGCGGAATACTGGCCCTATCCCACCTACGCCGACATCCTGTTCTCTGTGTAAAATCAATCAACCAGCCCCGGGGGCCTCCCATTCAGGAGGCCCCCGTTTTTCTGCCCGGCAGTTTATAATTAATTTAAAAAGCATTAATGTTCCTCTAATATTTCCGCCGTAAGATAGCACCAGAACGAAGGGGACGACACCCCGAAACAAGAATATCAAGGAGGAACAACTTATAAAAAAGACCATCCGTAATCATATCGACACCATCACCACCTGCCGCCTGGCTGAGGGCCTGATCCTGGAGCGCCGGGTCACCGAGAACGGCATCGACCTGCGGGTGATGCTCCAGCGCCCCCTGGAGGAGTATGACGGTCTGCAGACCGCCGCCGAGGCTGCCTACATCGAGCAGTACCTGGTGGAGAAGTACCGGGGCGTGGCGGATGTTGCCACCATTCTCCAGCTGGCCTCTTGAAAAACCGGCCAAAATCTGTTGCGCTGATACCGAGACCCGGCGACGCCGCCTATCCCATCCTGCGGGCGGCGCCGCCATGCTTTATAAAAGAGGAGGGATCCCCCTATGCACCTTCTGTTTGCCGAGGATCAGCCCCAGCTGCGCCGCTCCGCCCGGGAATACGCCCTGCTGGAGTATCTGATCCGCAACAAGGGCATCATCCTCTCCCGGGAGCAGATCGAAAACAACCTCTGGAACTATGACTACGCCGGAGACACCAATGTGGTGGACGTATACATCAGCTATCTGCGCAAAAAGCTGGACGGCGGCCACGAGAAAAAGCTGCTGCACACGGTCCGGGGCATGGGCTGGGTGCTGAAGGAGGGCGTATGAGACATATCTCCATCAAGGTCCGCATGACTATCTGGTTTACCGTGGTGATGGTGGTCATTTCCTCCCTGATGCTGGTGTTCGTGATGCTCATGAACCACAACCAGGTCACCAAGCCTCCGGCGGCCCAGGTGGTGTCCGTGGTGACCCGCAACGCCGACCGGCTGGAGCGGTCCTTCGAGGCGGAGCGGCAATTCACCTCCGACGCCTCTCATGAGCTGCGGACGCCGGTGGCGGTGATCCTGGCCGGTCTGGACCACGGACAGCCCACGGAGGAGGACTATCGCCAATCCGTGGACGTGATCCGCCGCCAGGGGCAGCAGATGTCCCGGCTCATCGGTCAGCTGCTGCACATCACCCGGCTGGAGCAGGGTACGCAGAAGCTCCAGCTGGAAACGGCGGACCTGAGCCAGCTGGTGGAGGTCCTCTGTGAGGAGCAGGCCCATCTGGCCCCGGGGGGCACCACGCTGGCGGTGCATACCCAGCCGGACCTGCTGGTAAACGGGGACGTGACCCGGCTGTCCCGGCTGCTGACGAACCTGATCTCCAACGCCTATCGCTATGGGAAGCCCAACGGCCATGTGTGGGTGGATCTGCGCCGGGAGGGCCAATGGGCCGTGCTGTCCGTCCGGGACGCCGCCCGGGGCAAGGACGGCAGCGGCCTGGGCCTGTCCATGGTGCAGCAGGCGGCCCGGCTCCACGGCGGCTCCGTCACCGTGGACAGCCGGATAGGGGGGGGAGCACCTTCATCGTCCGTCTGCCGCTGGCAGAATAAAACAAAACGCCGGACCCCATCGGGGCCCGGCGTTTGTGCGTATTCAGATGCTTTCGTTTACCTTCCGGGCAAATTCCGCCGCCAAGCGGGCCTTTTCCGGGTCCATGAACACCGTGTCATAGCCCCGGTGCCGCTGGGCCAGCATACCCAGCAGCCGCAGACGGGAGTGCTTGCAGTAACGCTGCATCCCGGCCTCCCAAAGGTCCGCGCCCTTTTCCACGGGATAGCCGCAGGTGGCGATCAGGGCCACGGGCTTGCCCTCCCACAGGGACGGCCCCTTCTCCCGGCCGTAATACTTGTTCATTCCGTATACCAGCCGGTCCAGGACCGCCTTCATGGGCGGGGTGCAGTACCAGGAGTAGATGGGCGTGGCCAGCACCAGCAGGTCGCAGGCCAGCACGCTGTCGAAAATCTCCTGCATGTCGTCGTTCTGGGGGCAGCCGAACACCGTCCAATCCTGCTGGCACACCCGGCAGGCCCGGCAGGGCCGGACCTCCAGGTCATACAGCCAGACCGTCCGGCAGGACCAGCCCAGCTTTTCCAGCTCCGCCGCAAAGGGCGCCGTCAGCGCGGCGGTGTTGCCCTGCTTCCGGGGACTGGCCAGCAGGATACAGGCCTTTTTCATGTCCCTTAGCCCGGAGGCCAGGTCATATCCCGGCCGGACAGCACATGGAAGTGCAGGTGATGCACGCTCTGACCAGCCTGCTCGCCGATGTTGGACACCACGCGGTAGCTCTCCAGCCCCTGCTCCCGGCACAGCCGGGCGATGACCTCGAAGATGTGGGCCACCACGGCGCTGTTGCCGCCGTTTACCTCCGCCACGGAGCCGATGTGCTCCTTGGGGATCACCAGGAAGTGCGTGGGGGCCTGAGGCGCGATGTCGTAAAAGGCGTAGCACAGCTCGTCTTCATACAGCTTGTTGGAGGGGATATCCCCGCCGACAATTTTGCAGAACAGGCAGTTGTCGTCTCGCATAGTCATGCTCCTTTCGTTATTTCCACTCTCCCGGCTTCAGGAGAGCTTTTCCGACACAAAATCGTCCACGGAAGCCAGGGCGTCGTCCACCTTCAGCAATTCGGTGCCGCCGCCCATAGCGGAATCTGGCTTGCCTCCGCCCTTGCCGCCGCACACGGCGGACACGGCCCGGACCAGGTCGCCGGCCTTGATGCCCCGGGCCACGGCCTCCTTGCCGCACACGGCCAGGAAGGATACCTTTTCGCCGTTGATGCTGGCGATGACCGCCACAACGCTGGGGTCCTTATCCCGCAGGAAGTCGCCCATGGTGCGCATGGCGGCGGTGTCCATGCCGGTGCGGGTGGTGGTGATCACGTGCAGGCCCTTCACGGTTTTGGCGGAGGCCAGGAACTGCTTGGCCTCGCCCAGGGACGCCTCGGACTTCAGCTTGTCCAGAGTCTGGCGCAGCTGCTTCATTTCGCTGGCCTGCTGCTCCATGCGCTCCAACAGGGAGGCGGGGGCGGTTTTCAGAAACTGGGCCGCCTTGTGCAGCACGCCCTGGCTGCGCTCCATGCCCTGCAGGCTCAGCTTGCCGCAGGTGGCCTCGATCCGGCGCACGCCGGAGGCCACGCTGGTCTCGGATTTCACCCGGAAGGGGCCGGCCTTGGCGGTGTTATCCACATGGGTGCCGCCGCAGAACTCGATGGACACATCACCCATCTCCACCACCCGGACGGTGTCGCCGTACTTTTCGCCGAACATGGCCACGGCGCCCTTTTTCTTGGCCTCCTCGATGGGCAGGACCTCCGTCACCACGGGATAGCCCTCCAGAATGGCGTCATTGACCAGCTCCTCCACCTGATGCAGCTCTTCCGGGGTGATGGCCTCGAAGTGGGTGAAGTCGAAGCGCAGACGGTCCGGCTCCACCAGGGAGCCCGCCTGGTGCACATGCTCGCCCAGCACCTTCTTCAGGGCCGCGTCCAGCAGGTGGGTGGTGCTGTGGGCCCGGCGGATGGCCTTGCGGCGCTCGGTATCAATGGCGGCGTGGACGGTGTCGCCCACATGGAGGGTGCCCTCCGTCAGGCGGCCATAGTGCATGAACTTGCCGCCCTTGTTCTTCTGCACGTCGGACACGGTGAACAGAATGCCGTCTGCGCTGATGGTGCCGTGGTCGGCCGCCTGGCCGCCCATCTCCGCATAGAACGGGGACCGGTCCAGCACCACCACGGCGTCGGACCCGGCGGGGATCTCGCCCCGCAGCTCGTCGTCGGCCACCAGGGCCACCACCGTGGCGTCGAACTCGTCGTGGTCATAGCCCACAAACTCCGTGGCGGGGATGTCCTTTCCGAACTCCACACCGGCCCAGCCCAGGTCGCCCAGAGCCTTCCGGGCCTCACGGGCCCGCTGCTTCTGCTCCTGCATCAGCTGGCGGAAGCTCTCCTCGTCCACGGTCATGCCCTGCTCGGCCACCATTTCCGCCGTCAGGTCGATGGGGAAGCCGAAGGTGTCATACAGCCGGAAGGCGTCGGCGCCGGAGAAAACCTTCTCCCCCTTGGCCTGGTGCTCCGCCAGCAGGTCGGAGAAGATCTTCATGCCGCCGTCGATGGTGCGGCCGAAGTTCTCCTCCTCGGTGCGGATGACCTTGGTGATATAGGTCTGCTTTTCCCGCAGGTCGGGATACTGTCCCTGGTTTTCATGGATCACGGTATCCACCACCTGATACAGGAAGGGATCGTTGACGCCCAGGAGCTTCCCATGGCGGGCGGCCCGGCGCAGCAGACGCCGCAGCACATAGCCCCGCCCCTCGTTGGAGGGCAGGATGCCGTCGCAGATCATGAAGGTGGCGGAGCGGATGTGGTCGGTGATGACCCGCAGGGACACGTCCCGCTTCTCCGTCTCGCCGTAGTGGGCCCCGGTGAGCTCAGACACCTTGTGGGTGATGTTCATCACGGTGTCCACATCGAACAGGCTCTCCACATTCTGGCACACACAGGCCAGACGCTCCAGGCCCATACCGGTGTCGATGTTCTTCTGCTTCAGCTCGGTATAGTGGCCCTGGCCATCGTTGTCGAACTGGGAGAACACGTTGTTCCAGATCTCGATATACCGGTCGCAGTCGCAGCCCACGGTGCACCCGGGCTTGCCGCAGCCGAACTCCGGCCCGCGGTCATAGTAGATCTCGGAGCAGGGGCCGCAGGGGCCGGAGCCGTGCTCCCAGAAGTTGTCCTCCTTGCCGAAGCGGAAGATCCGCTCCTTGGGGATGCCGATCTCCTTGTTCCAGATGTCGAAGGCCTCGTCGTCGTCCAGATAGATGGAGGGATACAGCCGGTCGGCCTCCAGGCCCACCCACTGGGGGCTGGTCAGAAATTCCCAGCTCCAGGCAATGGCCTCATGCTTGAAATAGTCGCCGAAGGAGAAGTTGCCCAGCATCTCAAAGTAGGTGCCGTGGCGGGCGGTTTTGCCCACGTTGTCGATATCGCCGGTGCGGATGCACTTCTGACAGGTGCAAACCCGGTGGCAGGGGGGCTCCTCCTCGCCCTTGAACCAGGGCTTCATGGGAGTCATACCGGCGTTGATCAGCAGGATGGACTTGTCGTTCTGGGGCACCAGGGAAAAGCTGGGCAGACGCAGGTGGCCTTTGGTTTCAAAGAACTTCAGGAACATTTCCCGCAGCTCGTTCAGGCCGTGATAGGGATGGGACATGGTTCATTACTCCTTTATCTCAAATGTATTTTACTGATTTTCTTCTGTGGGGCACAGGGCGGCGATCTCCTCCTCCAGGGCCCGGTAAAACTGCGCGATGTGCCATCCGTCCGCCAGGGCGTGGTGGACTTGGATGGATACAGACAGCTGGGTCATGCCGCATCGCATGAACAGCTGCCCCCAGCTGACCCGGACGTTGCTGTCCGCCGGAGTGCAGGCCGGGTGGGTCAGGGACGTGTAGTTCAGCCACGGCAGGCAGGAGGCAAAGATGCTGGGGCTTTCTGCCTGCCGGTCCGTTTCGATGGTGCCGCCCTGCCGGGCCGCCGCCTGCTGCACGCGTCCCATGGCGATGTAGTCCTCATAGGGCACCCGGGTCGACTCCATCCGGCAATAGGCATAGCTGCCGTCTGGCTTCATCTCGGTGAAGGATACCGGGCACTCGTCATACTCTACCACCTGGCCGTCCTCAATGCGCCGCCGCAGCTCCGGCACCCGGTTCACCGCCCGGTGAATGACATACAGCATGGTCAGGAAGATAGGCTTGTGCTCCGCCCGCAGCCGCAGCTCCAGGGCCGTCACATCCAGCTGCACCGTTACCCCGGCGTAGGGGAAAGCGTAGCCGCTGAACAGCTGAAACTGCTCCCGCCGCGGGTCCTTTTCCATATCAATTACACGCCGCTCCATAATCGCCTCCTGATAAACAAAAACGCCCCGCCCCACATAGGGGCGAAGCGATGCTTCACGGTACCACCCTAATTAACGGCCGCAGCCGTCGTCTCAGTCATCCGGTAACGGGGATGGGGCGTGCGGCTCGTCGCCGCCGGCTCGGAGATGGCCCTCTGCCCTGTGACCCGGCGGGCTCGCACCCTTTCCCGCCTCGCTTGCGGCGCACTCCGCGGCAGATTCTTCTCGTCATTGCCTTTGACGTTCTGTATTTTACCACAGATCCGGCCGTTGTCAAGGGTTCCGCCCGCTTCCGGTCACAATTTTTTCACAATTTGCGCCCCAAAGCCGCACTTGACGCTGGGACGGGTCTATTGTATAATGGGTTGATTTAATGTGCGGAGGTATACCCATTATGTGGATCGCGGATGGCTGGAAGGATTATGAGCTGCTGGACTGCGGCGGCGGAGAAAAGCTGGAGCGCTGGGGCGACCAGATTCTGGTGCGGCCGGACCCCCAGGCCATCTGGGAGTCGGACCGGAAGAACCGGGGCTGGCGCACGGCCAACGCCCGCTACAGCCGCTCCAGCACCGGCGGCGGCCACTGGGACAAGAACAAGCTGCCGGAGAGCTGGCCCATCGCCTATAAAAACCTCCGCTTCCAGGTGAAGCCCATGAACTTCAAGCACACCGGGCTTTTCCCGGAGCAGGCCGCCAACTGGGACTTTGCCATGAATCAGATTCGCCGGGCGGGCCGCCCCATCCGGGTGCTGAATCTGTTCGCCTATACCGGCGGGGCCACGGTGGCCTGCGCCGCCGCCGGGGCCAGCGTCTGCCATGTGGACGCCGCCAAGGGCATGGTGGCCTGGGCCAAGGAAAACGCCCGGATCTCCGGGTTGGAGGAGGCGCCTATCCGCTGGATCGTGGACGACTGCGCCAAGTTCGTGGAGCGTGAGATTCGCCGGGGCAAGACCTACGACGCCATCATCATGGACCCCCCCAGCTATGGCCGGGGACCCGGCGGCGAGGTGTGGAAGCTGGAGGAGAATCTCTATCCCTTCGTGAAGCTCTGCGCCCGGGTGCTGTCCGACAAGCCCCTGTTTGTGATCCTGAACTCCTACACCACGGGCCTGGCCCCGTCGGTACTGGGCTACATCCTGCAGATGCTGGTGGGCCGCCGCTTCGGCGGACACGTCACCTGGGACGAGCTGGGCCTGCCGTGCACGGATTCCGGCATGGCGCTGCCCTGCGGGGCCACCGGCCGCTGGATGAGCAAATAAAATTTCGCAGAAAAGAGACAAAGCAATGCAGCCAATGATTCAGACCGACGCCCTCTCCTTTTCCTACCCGGTGGAGGAGGGCCAGCGCCGGACCACCGCCCTGGACAATGTGACCCTGTCCATCGAAAAGGGCAGCTTTGTGGTGGTGCTGGGCCACAACGGCTCCGGCAAATCCACCCTGGCCAAGCATATGAACGCCGTGCTGCTGCCCTCCGGCGGCGCGGTGTATGTGGAGGGCATGGACACGAAAAAGGAGGAGCTCCTGCTGGAGATCCGCCGCCGGGTGGGCATGGTGTTCCAGAACCCGGATAACCAGATCGTGGCCAACGTGGTGGAGGAGGATGTTGCCTTCGCCCCGGAAAACCTGGGGGTCCCCACGGCGGAGATCCGCCGCCGGGTGGACGACGCCCTGGCGGCGGTGGGCATGACGGAGTTCACCCGCCACGCCCCGCACCTGCTGTCCGGCGGACAGAAGCAGCGGGTGGCCATCGCCGGCGTCATCGCCATGGAGCCGGAGTGCATCGTCCTGGACGAGGCCACGGCCATGCTGGACCCCTCCGGCCGCCGGGAGGTGCTGGACACCGTTCACCGGCTGAACCGGGAGCGGGGCATCACGGTGGTGCACATTACCCACCATATGTCCGAGGCGGAGGACGCCGACCGGGTCATCGTCATGAACGACGGCGTGGTGGCCATGGACGGCGCGCCCCGGGAAATTTTCTCCCGGGTGGAGGAGCTGCAGGCCCTGGGCCTGGCGGCCCCGGATACGGTGGAGCTGCTGCGCCGGCTGAACCGGCACGGCATGGATCTGCCCTTGACGGCGATCACGGTTGATGAGTGTGCCCGCGCCATATTCCAGGCGCTCCATGGCGCGGAAGGGAAGTAAGCAGAGTTGGAACCGATCATTCGTATAGAACACCTGACCCACACCTACAGCGCCGGGACTCCGTTCCAGCGCAGCGCGGTGGAGGATGTCAGCCTCGATATCATGCCCGGCGAGTTCCTGGGCATCATTGGCCACACCGGCTCCGGCAAGTCCACCCTGATCCAGCACCTCAACGGACTGCTGCGCCCCACCCAGGGCCGCATCCTGCTGGACGGAAAGGACATCTGGGCCGAGCCCAAGAAAATCCGACAGGTCCGCTTCCAGGTGGGCCTGGTGTTCCAGTACCCGGAGTACCAGCTGTTTGAGGAAACGGTGTACAAGGACATTGCCTACGGTCCCGGCAACATGGGCCTGGACCGGGACGAGATCGACCGCCGGGTCCGGGAATCCGCCGCCCTGGTGGGCCTGACGGAGGACCAGCTGGAAAAGTCCCCCTTTGAGCTCTCCGGCGGACAGAAGCGCCGGGTGGCCATCGCCGGTGTCATCGCCATGGAGCCCAAGGTCCTGATCCTGGACGAGCCCACGGCAGGGCTGGACCCCCGGGGCCGGGAGGCCATTCTGGCCCAGATCCGGGCCTATCACCAAAAGCGCGGCACCACCGTTATCCTGGTGAGCCACAGCATGGAGGAGATCGCCTGCAACGTGGACCGCATCCTGGTGCTGCGGGGCAGTCATGTGTATATGGACGGCACGCCCCGCCAGGTATTCCGGCGGGCCTCCGACCTGGAGGAAGTGGGCCTGGACGTGCCCCAGGCCACCAAGATCGCCCTGGCCCTGCGCCGCATGGGCCTGAACATCGACACCGCGGTCTACACCGTGGACGAGCTGGAGCAGGCCCTGCTCTCCATAAGAGGGGAGGCGGGCGTATGCTGAGAGATATCACCCTGGGCCAGTTTTTCCCGGGCAATACCTTCATCCACCGGCTGGACCCCCGCACCAAGCTCCTGGCGGTGATCCTGTACATTGTGGCCCTGTTCAACGCCCAGGGGGTGGTGACCTACGCCATCGTGACGGCGCTGCTGGCCCTGTGCATCATCGTCTCCCGGGTGCCCTTCCGGTCCCTGACCCGGGGCCTGAAGCCCATCTGGGTCATCGTGGCCTTCACGGCCATTATGAACCTGTTCTTCACCAGCGGTACCCCCCTGGGCGCCGGCTGGCTGCTGAGCCATATCTCCCAGGAGGGTCTGCGCTCCGCCATCTTCATGGTGCTGCGGATCGTGATGCTCATCATGGGCACCTTCCTGCTGACCTACACCACCAGCCCCATCTCCCTGACGGACGGACTGGAGAGCCTGCTGTCCCCCCTGAAGAAGCTGCGTCTGCCCGTCCACGAGCTGGCCATGATGATGTCCATCGCCCTGCGCTTTATCCCTACCCTCATCGAGGAGACGGACAAGATCATGTCCGCCCAGAAGGCCCGGGGCGCGGACTTTGAATCCGGCAATATCTTCCAGCGGGCCAAGGCCCTGGTGCCTATCCTGGTGCCCCTGTTCATCAGCGCCTTCCGCCGGGCCGACGAGCTGGCCACGGCCATGGAGTGCCGCTGCTACCACGGCGGCGAAGGCCGCACAGCCCTTCATGTGCTGCACTTCCGCCCGGCGGACCTGTGGGTCCTGGCGGGGTTTGCGGCCCTGACGGCGGGGGTCATCGCCCTGGGGCGGCTGGGAATCTGAAAGAGGTACGCTATGCGCAACATCGCACTGATCCTGATGTACAACGGCACCGCCTATCATGGGTGGCAGGTGCAGAAAACCGAGGTCACCGTGGCCCAGACCCTGGAGCGGGGTCTGTCCATGGTGTGCGGCGAGCCCATCAAGTGCACCGGCTGCGGCCGCACCGACGCCGGGGTCCACGCCGAGCACTATGTGGCCAATTTCCGCACCAATTCCCGTATTCCCGTGGACCGGCTGCCCTTCGCCGTCAACACCCACATTCCCGAGGATATCGTGGTAAAGGCGGCCTATGAGGTGGCGGAGGATTTCAACGCCATCGGCTCCTGCATCCGCAAGGAGTATACCTATCGCATCTACAATTCCCGGGTGAAGAACCCGTTTTATGTGAACAGGGCGTATTTTTACCCCAAGCGCCTGGACGAGGAGGTAATGGACCGGGCGGCCCGGATGTTCGAGGGGACCCACGATTTTGCCGCCGTGCGCAGCGTGGGCACCAACGTCCGCAGCACCGTCCGCACCATCCACTACTGCCGGGTCCGGCGGCAGGGGGAACTTTTGGAATTGAAGGTCTGCGCCAACGGCTTTTTGTATAATATGGTACGGGCCATCACCGGCACAGTGCTCTACGCGGCGGAGGGGAAGCTGACGCCGGAGGAGATCCCTGTGATCCTGGACAGCGGCAACCGTACCCTGGCCGGGCCCACCGCCCCGCCGGGAGGTCTGTACCTGACAAGGGTGTGGTATGAAGATGAAAGACTCAATGGACCGGATGGAATTTGACCAGGGTAACCCCCAGGAGGAGGCGCCCCGCCGGGTGCAGCGCCGGAAGCGGCCGGAGCTGAAGCCCATATGGTTTGCGGCGGTGGCCGTGGTGCTGCTGGCGGTGGTGCTCATCGCCGCCCTGACGGATACCACCGCCTTCGACGGGCTGCGCCGCAGCGTGACCTATGCCCGGGCCAAAAAGGACGAGACCGGCTGCGCCCAGCTGTACCACTACGCCGCCGACCGCACCAGCTGCTTTGCCTCTCTGGACGGCAGCCTGGCTATCGTCACCAACAGCCAGCTGCTGGTGATGCAGGAGGACGGCCAGGTGGTCTGCAACGAGACTGTAAAGTGGACCTCCTGTACAGTGACCGGAACCGGCAGCCTGGCCGCCGCCTACGACATCGGCGGCAGCGACGTGTATGTCCTCAATGCCCAGGGCCTGGTCCGCAAAATCACCTGCGGCGGCGAGATTCTGTCCGTTACCCTGACCCGGGAGGGCCGCCTGGCGGTGACCCTCAACGAGCGGGGCTACAAGGCCGCCGTGGAGGTCTACAACGAGGATGGTGTAAAGGAATTTGCCTTTCATTCTGCCGACAGCTTTCTGATGACCTCCTCCGTGTCCCGGGACGGCAAGGAGATGGCTGCCGTCACCATGGGCCAGTCCCAGGGTTCCTTCACCAGCAGCATCGTCCTGTATAAGCTGGACCGGCAGGAGGCCTACGCCACCTGCGACCTGGCCGGCGTGGCGGTGTATGACCTGGGGCTGGTAGGGAAGCGCTACTGCGCCGTGGCGGAGGACAGCCTGCATTTCATCGACCAGAAGGGCCGGGCCGCCGCGTCCTACAGCTATGACGGCGGCGTTCTGCGCCGGTGCAGCCTGGGCGGCGACGGCTATGCCGCCGTGCTGCTGGGCCGTTACAAGGTGGGCAGCCAGCTGCGCCTGGTGACGGTGAACAGCGACGGCAAGGAGCTGGGGTCCCTGGACCTGGACGGCGATGTGCTGAGCATGTCCGCCTGCGGCCGGTATGTGGCGGTTCTGTTTGCCGACCGGCTGGTGATCTATAACAAAAACCTCAAGGAATACGCCACCCTGCAGGGCGTCAGCAGCGCCGGTGATGTGCTGATGCGCAGCGACGGCTCTGCGGTGCTGGCGGGCTCTGCCGCTGCCAGCGTGTTCCTGCCCTGACCCCGAAAGGAGAGTGTCCATGTCCGTATTTGCCGATATTCTGGTGCTGGCGGCCCTGATCGCCGCCGCCTGGCTGGGAGCCAAGCGGGGCCTGCTGAAAAGTCTGGCGGGCCTGCTGATCGTCGTGGTGGCCCTGCTGGGGGCCTCCTGGGCCGCCGACCACCTGACGGAGCCTGTGGCCCAGTGGATCGAGCCCCGGGTGACCCAGCGGGTGGAACAGAAAATTGAGGAGAGCCACGCCGCCGACGCGGGCCAGATGCTCCAGGCTCTCAGCTTCCGGGGCGACAGCCTCCAGAAGCTGCTGGACACCGTTTCGCAGCGGGTGCAGGAAACAGGGGAGAGCCTGATCCGGGCGGTGAGCCTCAGCGTGGCCCGCTCCGTGGCCAGCACGGCGGTGTATGTGGTGGTGTTCCTGATTCTGCTGGTGCTGCTGTGGCTGCTGATGAAGCCGCTGAATGCCATTGTCACCAGGCTTCCCCTGATCAGCACCGTCAACGGTCTGGGGGGCGCGGCCCTGGGCCTTGTGTGCGGCGGCCTTACGCTGTTTGTGGCCGTGTGGGCCATGCAGCGCTTCGGCTGGCTTCTGACCCCTGAACTGATTGACAGCACCACACTGCTGAAATTCTTTGCAACCCAGACGCCGCTGGGCCTTCTGGCGGCGCTGTGAACAATTTACCCAGATAACGGAGGGAAACCATGCAACCGACTCTTTGTTCCAAATGTAAGAAAAATGTGGCCGTGGTCTTTATTTCCCGGCAGAATGAAAAGGGCGAGATGGTCAACGAGGGCCTGTGCCTGAAATGCGCCGCCCAGCTGGGCCTGCCCCAGGTGGAGGAGATGATGAAGCGAATGGGCATCTCTCCGGAGGACCTGGAGAACATCAACAACGAGATGATGCAGGCCTTCGGCGGGGCCGAGGAGCTCAGCGACATGTCTGCCCCCCAGGATGAGGACGACGAGGACGACGGCGAAAGCGGCAAGACCGCCACCTTCCCCTTCCTGAACCGCCTGTTCGGCGGCAGCAATCCCCCGGCGGAGAAGTCCGACGCCCCCTCTGGCCGGGAGGAGGCCCCCAAGGGCCGCAAGGCCGATAAAAAGCACAAGTACCTGGACAGCTACTGCATCAATCTCAGCCAGCGGGCCCGGGACGGCAAGCTGGACGCGGTCATCGGCCGGGAGGAGGAGATTCAGCGGGTGGTGCAGATTCTGAATCGCCGCCAGAAGAACAACCCCTGCCTCATCGGCGAGCCCGGCGTGGGCAAAACCGCCATTGCCGAGGGGCTGGCCCAGCGCATCGCCGCCGGGGACGTGCCCTTCAAGCTGCGGGATAAGCAGGTGTATCTGCTGGACCTGACGGCGCTGGTGGCGGGCACCCAGTTCCGGGGCCAGTTTGAAAGCCGCATGAAGGGCCTCATCGAGGAGATCCGCAAGCTGGGCAACATCATCCTGGTCATCGACGAGGTCCACAACATCGTGGGCGCCGGCGACGCCGAGGGCAGCATGAACGCCGCCAATATCCTCAAGCCCGCCCTGTCCCGGGGCGAGATTCAGGTCATCGGCGCCACCACCTTCAACGAATACCGCAAGCACATCGAAAAGGACACCGCCCTGGAGCGCCGCTTCCAGCCGGTGACCGTCAACGAGCCCAGCCTGGAGGATACGCTGAAAATTCTCCAGGGCATCGCCCATTACTATGAGAATTACCACGGCGTCTCCATCCCCCAGGGGGTGCTGCGCCAGGCGGTGGTGCTGTCCGAGCGGTACATCACCGACCGCTTCCTGCCGGACAAGGCCATCGACCTGATCGACGAGGCCTGCTCCGATATGAACCTCCACGACCCGGACATCAACCGCCGGATGGAGGTCAAGCGGGACCTGGAAAACGTCACCTTCGAGCGGGAGAACCTCATGTCCGCCCAGCCGGCGGAGGGCCAGGAGTTCACCCAGGAGGAGCTGGACGCCCGCTATGCCCGCATTGCCGAGCTCCGCAGCCAGGAGCTGCGGCTGCAGCAGGAGCTTTCCGCCCTGGAGGCCAAGGGCATGCCCCAGCTGACCATGGACAACATCGCCCGGGTCATCGAAATGTGGACCAAGATTCCCGCCAGCAAGATCAAGGAGGAGGAATTCAAGCGCTTGTCCCAGCTGGAGGACCGGCTGAAGCAGCACATTGTGGGCCAGGACGAGGCGGTTTCCGCCGTGTCCGCCGCCATCCGCCGCAGCCGCGTGGGCATTTCCCCCAAGCACAAGCCCGTCAGCTTCATTTTCGTGGGCAGCACCGGCGTTGGCAAGACGGAGCTGGTGAAGCAACTGGCCGCCGACCTGTTCAACACCCCGGATGCGCTGATTCGCCTGGATATGTCCGAGTTCATGGAAAAGCACTCTGTTTCCCGTCTGGTGGGCTCGCCTCCGGGCTATGTGGGCTATGACGAGGCAGGCCAGCTGACGGAGAAGATCCGCCGCAAGCCCTATTCCGTCATCCTGTTTGACGAGATCGAGAAGGCCCACCCGGATGTGCTGAACATTCTGCTGCAAATTCTGGATGACGGCGAGATCACCGATGCCCATGGCCGCAAGGTGAACTTTGAGAACACCGTCATCGTCATGACCTCCAACGCCGGGTCCGACAAGGCCGCCGGGTCCGTGGGCTTCGGCCGCAGCGCCGATGACCAGGGCCGGGAGCGCACCATGAAGGCTCTGCGGGAATTTCTGCGTCCGGAATTTATCAACCGCGTGGACGAGATCGTCTATTTCCACCAGCTGACGGAGGAGAACTTCGCCGCCATCGCCCGGATCATGCTGGATGAGCTGCGGGATTCCCTGCGGGAGAAGGGGTATACCTTCACCTATGACGACGCGCTGGTTTCCTACCTGGTGCACTCCTCCTATTCCGCCGCCTACGGGGCCAGGAATCTGCGCCGCTGCATCCAGAAGGAGCTGGAGGACCCCATGGCGGTTCAGATCATCGACAGCTTCGAGCATCCCATCACCCAGCTGCGGGCCACGGCAGAGGACGGTAAGGTGCGGCTGGATACGCTGTAAGGAGGGCGGTTTCATGCTGTTTCGCAAGGATATCGAGCCCCGGTGCGCCTACTGCGCCCAGGGGGTCCGCATCAACGAGACCCAGGTGGCCTGCGTGAAAAAGGGCATTGTGGCGGCGGAGAATCACTGCTTCCGCTTCCGGTATGACCCCCTGAAGCGGGTTCCGCCCCGTCCGGCCCAGTTGTCTACTGACGGACTGAAAGAGGAAGATTTCAGCCTATAAAACCCACAAAAATACACAAAAGAGGGGAAATATCATGACAACCGTTTGGGCCGTATATTTCAGCGGCACCGGAACCACGGAGCGCACGGTAACGCATATTGCCGGGGAGCTTGCCCGGCTGCTGGCGGCGCCCTGCCGCAGTCTGGACTTCACCCGGCCCCAGGTCCGGCAGCAGGAGCTGGATTTCTGCCAATCGGACCTGGTGGTGCTGGGAACGCCGGTATACGCCGGGCGGGTGCCCAATGTGCTGCTGCCGTTCCTGCGGGAAAAGGTTCGGGGCGGGGGAGCGCTGGCGGTGCCGGTGGTGCTGTTCGGCAACCGGAACTATGACGACGCCCTCATAGAGCTGCGGGACATCCTCCAGCAGGACGGCTTCCGCTGCGTGGCGGCCGGAGCCTTCGTGGGGGAGCACAGCTTTTCCCGCACTTTGGGGGCGGGCCGTCCGGACGATGGGGACATGGCGGGACAAGCCGCTTTTGCCCGGGAAATCTGCGAGAAATTGGCGGGACAAGCCGGGACGGAGAATACGCCTGTTGCCGTCCGGGGGGAAACACCCATCCGCCCCTATTACACCCCCCGGGACCGCCATGGAAACCCCATCAACATCCTGAAGGTGAAGCCTAAAACGGACCCGGACAGGTGCGGCGGCTGCGGCCTGTGCGCGGAGCTGTGTCCCATGGGCTCCATCGACCCGGCGGACGTGTCCCAGGTCAGGGGCATCTGCATCAAGTGCTGCGCCTGCGTCAAAAAATGCCCCTCCGGGGCCAAGTACTTTGATGACCCGGGGTATCTGTTCCACCAGCATGAGCTGGAGGACGTCTATACCCGCCGGGCGGAAAACGAGTGGTTTGTGTAATCGGATCAGGCAGCCCCCTGCGTTCACTTTCGGAAAGCAGGGGGCTGCACATGATGTTGCCCCTCTTTGGGCAATCGGACTCTTTACGTCCGGGGAAATCCATGTTACCATGGGAAAAAACGAAGGGGGGCAGTACGGATGGAGCAGCCAAGGATTTTCCGCTATGACACGGTGGACTCCACCAACACCGTATGCAAGAGCCTGGCGGCCCAGGGCGCGCCCAGCGGCACGGCGGTGATCGCCCGGCGGCAGACGGCGGGCCGGGGCCGCATGGGCCGGAGCTTCGAATCGCCGGAGGGGCTGGGCCTGTACCTCTCGGTGCTGTGGCGGCCGGAGGGGACGCCGGAGGACCTGCTGCCCCTGACCCCCATGGCGGCGGTCTCCGCCGCCATGGCCATCCAACGCGTCACCGGCGCACCGGTGCGGATCAAATGGCCCAACGACCTGGTGCTGGAGGGGCGGAAGCTGGCGGGCATTCTGACGGAGACGTCGCTGTCCGGCAGGGGAGTGGACTATGTGGTCATCGGCATCGGCGTCAACCTGCGGCAGCGGCCCGATGACTTTTCGCCGGAGGTGGCCCGGATCGCCACGTCCCTGGAGGCCCAGGGCTATCCCGCAGACCGGGCTGCCCTGGAAACGGCCCTGGCAGAGGCTCTGTGCCAGGCCTTCGGACACTTGCACACCCCGGCGGTCTACGCCGCCGATTATCGCCGCCTGTGCCTGAATCTGGGGCAGACGCTGCGCATCCCGGACACCGGGGAGACGGTGACGGCCCTGGATATCGACCGGCAGTACGGCCTTGTGGTGCGCCGCCGGGACGGCACGGTGGACACGCTGCGCTGCGGTGAGGTCTCCGTGCGGGGCCTGTACGGCTATGTATAACAGATGACGGATCGGCGCATCTCCCCTGTGGGAGGTGCGCTTTTTCTGTGGTTTTGTACAAGCATCCCGTTGGGCACATTTGTCATTCTGCACAAATTGTTAAAATTGTGACGGATTACTGTTGACAGATTCACCATCTGTGTGTATAATGGAGCAACATATCAAAGAAATTTGTCCACGTCTTGTCCGCGCAGACAACAGACAAAGGACAAATCTTCCGGGATATGCACCGTCTACGCAGTAAGAGTATGAGGGAGGAAGAAATGGACTATTCCAACTTATTTGTCGTGCTGATGGGCCTGGGAACGGTGTTTGCGGGACTTCTGTGCATCATTCTGCTGGTTTCGCTGATGAGCTGGGTGTGCACGCGCACTGCCGGCGCTCAGACGCCGCCCAAGGCTGCGGTTCCCGCCGCCCCGGCGGCTGCGGAGGCCGTAAGCCCCGCCATGATCGCGGCTGTGGCTGCTGCCATCGCCGAGGACCTGGGGACCGACGTCTCCGCCATCCGTATCGTATCCATGAAGAAAGTGTAAGGAGGAACGCACCATGAAAAAGTACAGAGTCAACGTCAACGGCACCGTGTTCGAGGTGGAGATCGAGGAAATGACCGGTGCGCCCGCCGCTCCTGCGGTTGCTGCGGCTGCCCCCGCTGCACCTGCCGCCCCCGCCGGAGGCGAAAAGATCACCGCCCCCATGCCCGGCACCATTCTGGCCGTCAACGTGGCAAACGGCAGCGCCGTGAAGAAGGGCGACGTGCTGATGATCCTGGAGGCCATGAAGATGGAAAACGAGATCATGGCGCCCTGCGACGGCACCGTCACCTCCGTGTCCGTCACCAAGGGGGCCGCCGTGGAGTCCGGCACCCTGCTGTGCACCATCGGTTGACCCCGGAGGGCCGCATATGGAAGCAATTGCCAATTTCCTGACCAGTACCGGCTTCTATCAGTTCTTCCAGGGGGAGAACTGGAAAAGCGCCATTATGCTGGTGATTGCCTGTGTCCTGCTGTTTCTGGGCATTGTGAAGAAGTTTGAGCCTCTGCTGCTGGTGCCCATCGCCATCGGCATGCTGGTGACCAATCTGCCCGGGGCGGGGATGTTCCACGAGATCCTCTTTGCCGGGGGCCACGTCCACTGGGAGCTGTTCGGCGGCCAGCCCATCACGGCCAGCTTTCTGTCTGAAATGCTGAACAGCGGCGTATCCGCCGATGTGCTGCAGCCTTATGCGGACTCCCTGTGGACCGCCGCCCAGAGCATGTTTGGCGCGGATGCACTGAGTCAGGTGGCCGCTCAGGTGGCCGCCGCCACCGGCGACGCTGTGAATTCCATCGCCGTACAGATCCAGACCCTGGCCAGCGCAGAGCAGTTCGCTGCCGCCAGCGGTCTGACCATGAGCAATGTCACCGTTTCCGTGGGCCTGGTGGATGTGCTGTACCTGGGCATCAAGCTGGGCATCTATCCCTGCCTGATCTTCATGGGCGTGGGCGCTATGACCGACTTCGGCCCCCTGATCGCCAACCCCAAGAGCCTGCTGCTGGGCGCTGCCGCTCAGCTGGGCATTTTCCTGACCTATCTGGGCTGCCGCCTGCTGGGCTTTACCGGCGCGGAATCCTCCTCCGTGGGCATCATCGGCGGCGCGGACGGCCCCACGGCCATCTTCGTCACCGCCATGCTGGCCCCGGCGCTGCTGGGCCCCATCGCCGTGTCGGCCTACTCCTACATGGCCCTGGTGCCCGTCATCCAGCCGCCCATCATGAAGGCCCTGACCACCGAGAAGGAGCGGCAGATCGTCATGAAGCCCCTGCGGGAGGTCAGCAAGCGGGAGAAGATCCTGTTCCCCGTTGTGGTCACGGTGTTTGTGGCCCTGCTGGTGCCCTCCGCCGCGCCGCTGATCGCCTGCCTGATGTTCGGCAACCTGGCCAAGGAGTGCGGCGTGCTGGATCGGCTCAGCAAGACCATGCAGAACGAGCTGATGAACATCGTCACCATCTTCCTGGGCATCAGCGTGGGCGCTACCGCCACCGGCACCACCTTCCTCAGCCCCAAGACCCTGGCCATTATGGGCATGGGCGTGGTGGCCTTCGGCTTCGGCACCGCAGGCGGCGTGCTGCTGGCCAAGTTCATGAACCTGTTCCTGAAGGAGAAGATCAATCCCCTCATCGGCTCCGCCGGCGTGTCCGCCGTTCCCATGGCGGCCCGGGTCAGCCAGAAGGTGGGCCAGGAGGCCAACCCCGGCAACTTCCTGCTGATGCACGCCATGGGCCCCAATGTGGCGGGCGTCATCGGCTCCGCCATCGCCGCAGGCGTGCTGATCTCCCTGTTCGGCTGATAGGAGGTAAATTATGGAATTTTTATCGAATAAGCCCCTGCTGATTACCGATACCATCCTCCGGGACGCCCACCAGTCCCAGGCGGCCACCCGCATGACCATCGAGGATATGCTGCCCGCCCTGGAAACCCTGGACTCCATCGGGTACTACTCCCTGGAGTGCTGGGGCGGCGCAACCTTTGACGCGTGTATGCGCTTTCTGGGGGAGGACCCCTGGGAGCGCCTGCGCACCATCCGCAAGCACGTGAAGAACACAAAATTGCAGATGCTGTTCCGGGGCCAGAACATCCTGGGCTACAAGCACTACGCCGACGACGTGGTGGACGCCTTCTGCGGCAAGTCCATCGAAAACGGCATCGACATCATCCGCATTTTCGACGCTCTCAACGACGTGCGCAATCTGGAGCAGGCCATCAAGTCCACCAAGAAATACGGCGGACAGGTGGAGGCCACCCTCAGCTATACCATGTCCCCCATCCACAACGAGGCCTACTTCGTGAAGCTGGCCAAGGAGCTGGAGGAGATGGGCGCGGACATGATCTGCATCAAGGACATGGCCAACCTCCTGCTGCCTATGGACGCCTATTCCCTGGTGAAGGCTCTGAAGGAGACCGTCAGCGTCCCCATCCACCTGCACACCCACAACACCTCCGGCACCGGCGATATGACGCTGCTGATGGCGGCCTATGCCGGGGTAGACATCGTGGACACCGCCCTGTCGCCTATGGCCAACGGCACCAGCCAGCCCGCCACCGAGTCCCTGGTGGCCACGTTGAAGGGAACCGTCCGCGATACCGGCCTGGACCTGGGCAAGATGTCCGATGCCGCCGTCCATTTCCGCCAGGTGGCCCAGCGTCTTCAGGACGCGGGCATTCTGGACCCCAAGGTCCTGCGGGTGGACACCAACACCCTGCTGTATCAGGTCCCCGGCGGTATGCTCTCTAACCTCATTTCCCAGCTGAAGCAGGCCGGGAAGGAGGACAAATACTACGACGTGCTGGCGGAGATTCCCCGGGTCCGCAAGGACTTCGGCTATCCGCCCCTGGTGACGCCCTCCAGCCAGATCGTGGGCACCCAGGCCGTCATGAACATCATCATGGGGGAGCGGTACAAGGTGTTCCCCAAGGAGTCCAAGGCCATGCTCAAGGGCGAGTACGGCCAGCTCCCCGGCCAGGTGAACCCGGAGGTACGGGCCAAGGCGGGCATCGCTCCCGAGGACGTGGTCACCTGCCGTCCCGCCGACCTGCTGGAGCCGGAGCTGGAGAAGTACCGCCAGGAGTTCCGGGGCCTTGCAAAGTCCGACGAGGATGTGCTGAGCCTGGCCCTGTTCCCCCAGGTGGCCCCCAAGTTCATCGAGAAGCGGGACCACCAGCCGGAGCCCGTCACCGCCGATGCACCGGCGGTCCGGGAGCTTTATGTGGACGCCAAGTCCATCCTGTAACAACGACATAATAAAGGGCTTCCTCCGGTCGGGTGGAAGCCCTTTATTTATCCAAAGAATTGACTCAGTTCAGACCCAGCAGCTGCATGGCCCGGCCATTCAGATAGGGCTGCATCAGACTGTAGGGAATCAGGTACGACAGCTCTCCCGTGGCATAGGGAGCAATGGTATAGGGGTTGAACACCACGGTCAGGCCATTGTCATCGAATACCAGGCACTGATCCGCCCAGTTGCCCACGGTGTCCTCATAGTCCTCGAAGAAGGCCTCGGCTCCGTATTCCGCCCAGATGTCGCTCTCTCGGATCTGGTACAGCAGATTCTCCTTGACGGCGGCCCGCAGGCCCTCGCTGTCCTCGGCCAGGTCCATGATCTTGACGGCCTCGCCGGTGTTCAAGTCGAAGCTCACCGCCACGCGCCAGGAGTTGGGGTGGGCCCCGCCGGAATAGGAGCTGTAGTGCATCTCCACGCACAGGAGCTCCGGCCCCACCCAATAGTCGGTGGTAACGGTATCGGAGTACACATACTCCGGCTGCTCCCAGCGGGAGTCCTCCCCGTTGACGCCGGCGTAAGCATCCCGGGCCAGGTTGGTCACGTCTCCCAGAAATTGCAGCTGGTCCTTGCGCCACTGCTCAAAATATGCGTTGATGCCCTCGGCGGCAGCGGCGGTGGCGGTCAGCGTGTCCCCTGAGCCCTCCTGGTTCAGCTGGAACACCTGATAGCTGCCCTTGGCCAGCAGCCGGTCGTCCTCGGCGAAGTTCTCCTTATCTACCTGCTCCAGGGTGATGTTCCAGTCCTGGCCCTCGTCCGTGACCTTCAGCGCGTCATTAGTCGGGCCGGGCAGATTGGGCGCTTCGGTGCCCCGCAGGGACACGGGCTTGGCGCTGCAGGCCGTCAGGCACGCCGCCAGCGTCAGCAGCAGGGCCGCTATCAGAATGATGTACAGTTTCTTCATAGGCATTTCCTTACATGATCCATGGGGTGGCCCGCCAGTCCGCGCCGCAGGCGCTCTGAGACAGGTCGGGATACGCCAGAGTATATAAATCGGTCCAACCGGCCTCCCGGGTGAACAGGTCCTGGGCCGTCTGCCCCAGGCGGGATACGTCGGCGGGCTTGGTCAGCACCGGCGCTCCGCGCATCCGCCGCAGCAGGGTGCAGCCCCGGGAGCTGGCGGCCAGCAGCCGTAGATAGGGGATGTGCTCCGGCTCCGGCAGCTCCAGATACGCCGCCAGCAGCATCCGCCGCAGCCGGGCCAGGGGATAGCGCCGGGTCCTGGCGGCCTCCAGCAGGCCGTCTATGTCCGCGGCCTGCCGCACCGCCCGGTAAAACCGGCGGTACAGCCCCTCGCCGCCGCCGTCATAGGGGAGAAAGTCCTCCTGGGACATGGTCCGCAGCCGGGCCAGAATGGCCCGCTGGCAGGTGTGCATATCCACCGGCCCCCGGCCTGCGGCGATTTCCCGCCGCAGCACCTCCGCCGATTCCCGGGGCAGGAAGGCCATGGCCTCCTCCGTGTGCCCCGCCCGCAGAAGCCTGCGGATGTGGGACGCGGAGGCGATCCCATCCGCCGCGCCGCCGTCGTGGGGTCCGCCCCGGCGCGGGAACGTTATCGGTTCCATGGAAAAATCCGCCCGGCGCAGGGCCTTCAGATACTCGATGGCCAGGATGTTGTTGGGCTGGGACAGCAGCGCCGCGTCCCGGGGGTCCAGCAGCTCCTCCACCGCCGCCTGGCGGCAGCGGGCAAAGGTCTCGCCGCCCTCCAATCTCCGCCGGAGGGTCTCCTGAAAGCTCTCGGCGGAGAGGCAGGCTTCCACCCGTTGCAGGGCCTCCAGGTCGCCGCACTCGCTGCCGAAGGCCAGGTGGGTCACCAGGCCGGTTTTCTTCAGCAGCTCCACGCCGCCCCGGGCAAAGCGCTCCGCTCCGGACACCGCCCACGGCGTGGGCAGCTCCAGTACCAGGTCCGCCCCGTTCCGGACGGCCATCTCCGCCCGGGCAAACTTGTTCACGGCGGCAAATTCCCCCCGCTGGGTGAAGCAGCCACTCATGGCGCACACCACCGGTCCCTGCCGGTGCAGCTGCTCCAGCATCCACCGGTGCCCCAGATGGAAGGGGTCATATTCGCAGATCACGCCGAAAACGGGCATGCGATCACCCCTTTCCAGAAAAATACAAATAGTTACAAACTGGTTACAAATCAGCGACACTTTTCCCGGCATTATGTACAGGTTATAGGATATTAATCACCACACTGTTTAAAAATGCACTTTTGGTTCATTTCTCAGCTCATTATACCGCATTTTGGGAAATTTTGCAATCCTCTTGACAATCCACCCGGTGAATCCTTACAATATAGGGTGAAAATCGAATTTATCGGGAGGAAACCAACCATGAAAATCGGACTTGTATACGCCATGACCGGCGAGATCGAAAGCCTGCTGACCCAGGAGAATGCCCAGCCGCTGCAAACCGTGGCCGGGGTGCCGTTTTATCAGATCCGGCCGGACGTCATCGCCTGCGCCGGGGGCGTCAGCAAGGTCAACGCCGCCATGGCCACCCAGCTGCTGATCAGCCTGTATCAGCCGGATCTGGTGCTCAACGCCGGGGTAGCCGGGTGCTTTGAGGATATGCCCATTGGCTCCATCGTTCTGGCGGAGGGCTTTTTGCAGCACGATGTGGATACCAGCGCCCTGGGCGACCCTGTGGGACTGGTGTCCACGGTGAACCGGGTGCAGTTCCCTACCAGCGACCTGGACCGGGCCAAGGACGCCATGGACCGGGTGGGCGTTCCATACCGCACCGGCTGGGTGGCCACCGGCGACTGGTTCGCCACCGACACCCCCCGGGCCCACTGGATCGCCGACACCTTCCACCCCCTGCTGTGCGACATGGAGGGCTGCGCCGACGCCCAGGTGTGCCTGCGCAACAACGTGCCCTTCATGTCCATCAAGTCCGTGTCCGACTGCCTGTTTGAGCACCACGACTTCGTTTTCAATTTTCCCACGGCCATGCGGGACCTGAACCGGGTGGTCATGGCCTTTGTGGACCAGCTGGAGGCGTGACATGGAACGGATCGCCAGCTTCACGGTGAACCACGACGTGCTGGTTCCCGGCCTGTACCTGTCCCGCCGGGACGGGGACGTCACCACCTTCGACCTGCGCTTCAAAAAGCCCAACACCGGCGACCTGCTGACCAATGCCCAGATGCACTCGGTGGAGCACATCATCGCCACCCTTCTGCGCAACAGCCCGGAAAAGGACGCCGTGATCTACTTCGGCCCCATGGGCTGCCAGACGGGGTTTTACTTCCTGTTCGACAGCCGCCGGCTGACGGATGAGGCGGCCATCCGCCTGGTGCAGCAGGTGTTCGCCGCCGGGGCGGTCTATGATGGTCCCATGCCCGGCAAAAGCGCCGCAGAATGCGGTAATTACCGCAACCTGGACGCAGCCCTGGCCCGGGACTGCTGCGCCTGGTACGCAGACCGGATCCGCAATTGGACGCCGGAAAGCCTGGTCTATCCCCAGGCGGAGGCAGAATGAAAAACGGCCCCTAGTTGTCAATTCGTTGACAACTAGGGGCCGCTATGGTATCATGGCCCCAATCTATTCCAAATCAGGAGGGGACCATGTCCGCACGAAAGCTGGTATATACCGCGCTGCTGGCCGCATTGACGGCGGCAGGCGCGTTTATTCGTATTCCGATAGGGATTTCCGTTATCACCCTGCAGTTCCTGTTCACCGCCATGGCAGGGGTGCTGCTGGGGCCGGGCGGCGGAGCCCTGAGCCAGGGGGTCTATGTGGCTCTGGGGCTTGTGGGGCTGCCGATCTTCACCGCCGGAGGCGGCTTCGGCTATGTGCTTCAGCCCTCCTTTGGGTTCCTGCTGGGGCTGATTCCCGCCGCCGCCGTCATCGGCGGTCTGAGCCGCCGCAGCAGCTCGCCGGTGAGGCTGGCCCTGGCCTGCGGGGCGGGGCTGGCGGTTCTCTATGCCGTGGGGGTGCCCTATATGGCGCTGATCCTCAACGGCTATCTGGGCAAGGGCATCAGCGCGCCGGCCCTGCTTTGGTCGGGGATGCTGATCTATCTGCCGGGGGACGCCGCGAAAATCGCCGTGACGGCCCTGCTGTGCCCGGTGCTGCGCAGGCGCATTCCCGGGCTGCGGTAGGGGAGAGGACGCCGGATAAGGCGGGTTCAAATCTACCATACCACGCCGGTAGGCGGATTGCAAGGAAAAGTTTCGAAAATTCCGCAATTTCGGCTGATTGTGCAGGGAAGCGCCGGAGGGGATTCTTTATTTTGATAAATATTCCGTCTTGACGGGGGAGGGCGGCGGCAGTAGAATTTGAAAGTATTTTTAATATGGTATTCTGCGGGTAAGGAGTGGTCACGATGAAGCATATTTTTGTTACCGGCGGCGTGGTGTCCGGGCTGGGAAAGGGCATCTGCGCGGCGTCCCTGGGGCGGCTGCTGAAGCAGCGGGGCTTCCGGGTGAAGAACCAGAAGTTCGACCCCTATTTCAATGTGGATCCCGGCACCATGAGCCCCTTTCAGCACGGCGAGGTGTTTGTCACCGACGACGGCGCGGAGACGGACCTGGACCTGGGGCACTATGAGCGGTTTGTGGACGAGTCCCTGACGGGGAACGCCTCCGTGTCCTCGGGCAAGGTGTTCTGGAACGTGCTGAACCGGGAGCGGCAGGGAGGCTATCTGGGCGGCACCGTGCAGATCATCCCCCACGTCACCGACGAGATCAAGCGGCGCATTTACGCCATGGACGACGGCGAAACGGACATCATCATCACCGAGGTAGGCGGCACCGTGGGCGATATTGAGAGCCAGCCCTATCTGGAGGCCATCCGCCAGGTGGCGGCGGAGAAGGGCCGGGAAAACGTGCTGTATATCCATGTGCCCCTGGTGGTGTCCATCCCCGGCACCGGGGAGCTGAAAAGCAAGCCCACCCAGCACTCCGTGAAGGAGCTGCTGTCCGTGGGCATTCAGCCGGATATTCTGGTGTGCCGCACCGACAGTCCCCTGCCGGAGGACCTGCGGCGGAAGATCGCTCTGTTCTGCAACATGGAGGAGGACTGCGTTATCCAGAATCTGACGGCCTCCACCCTGTATGAGGTGCTCTTGCTGCTGGAGCGGGAGGGCCTGTGCCGGGTGGCCTGCCGGAAGCTGGGACTGCCCCAGCGGGAGCCGGACCTGGCCGAGTGGACGGCCCTGGTGCAGCGCATCAACGGGGTGCATAAAACCGTGCAGATCGCCCTGGTGGGCAAGTATACCGGCCTGCATGATGCGTATCTCAGCGTGGCGGAGTCCCTGTTCCACGCGGGAACGGCCTGCGACGCCAGGGTGAACATCAAGTGGGTGGACTCCGAGGGCCTGACGGCGGAGAACGTGAAGCAGGTGCTGGGGGATTGCAGCGGCATTCTGGTGCCCGGCGGCTTCGGCGACCGGGGCATCGAGGGGATGGTCCTGGCGGCGCAGTACGCCCGGGAGAAGGACGTGCCGTATTTCGGCATCTGCCTGGGGATGCAGATCGCCGTCATCGAATATGCCCGGCACGTGGCCGGGTGGGCCGACGCCCACAGCGCGGAGTTCTCCGGCCTGACCGCCCATCCGGTGATCGCTCTGATGCCGGATCAGGTGGGCATTACCGCCAAGGGCGGCACCATGCGGCTGGGCAAGTACCCCTGCGTGCTGGCGGAGGGTACCCTGGCCCGGGCCGCCTACGGCGCCGCCGACATCTCCGAGCGGCACCGGCACCGGTATGAGTTCAACAACCAGTTCCGCCGGGAGCTGCAGGACGCCGGACTGCGGCTGGCGGGACTGTCCCCGGACGGGCATCTGGTGGAGATCGTGGAGGAACCCGCCAATACCTGGTTTGTGGGGGTGCAGTTCCACCCGGAGTTCAAGAGCCGTCCCAACCGGCCCCATCCGCTGTTTGTGGGCTTCGTGCAGGCGTCTCTGGACAGGCAGGGATGACGGCGGCGGGCCATGGCGCATACACTGGAATGCGGAAACGGCTCCTGCCCCCAGGGGCAGGAAAACCCATCCGTTTTCCGGGAGGAGTTCTATGGCTTCCTTTACCAACATGGCTACCTTGTCCTACAACGGCAGCCAGATCAATTCCAACGTGGTCACCGGCGAGCTGCAGGACGCGCTGACCATCACCAAGACGGCGGTATCCGGCGGCTACCGGCCCGGCGACACGGTGACCTATGTGGTGACCCTCAGCAATACCGGCACGGCGGCCCTGACGGGGCTGACTCTGACCGACGATCTGGGCGGCAGCACCGCGGCCGCCGGCACCGTGTATCCCCTGGCCTATGTGCCGGGCAGCGTCCTCTATTATAACGGCGGCACGGCCCAGCCCGCCCCCACGGTGACGGCGGGGCCGCCTATGACCGTCACCGGCGTTACGGTGCCCGCCGGGGGCAACGCCACCCTGGTGTATCAGGCCCGGGTCACGGAGTTTGCCGCGCCGGGGGTGGAGGGCGAGATCCGGAACACCGTCACCGCCAGCGGCGGCGGTCTGGCCACGCCGCTGACGGCCACGGCCACCACGACGGCCCGGCTGGAGCCGGAGCTGACCATCAGCAAGGCCCTGTCTCCCGCCGTGGTCACCGGCAACGGGCCTCTGACCTATACCTTTACCATCCGCAACACCGGCAACACCGCCCTGACCGGCCAGGAGGGGGCCGTGATCACCGACACTTTCGATCCCATCCTGAACATCACCGGCGTCACCTTCAACGGCACGGCCTGGACGTCGCCGGAGGACTACACCTATGACGCCGCCACCGGCGCCTTTGCCACGGTGGCCGGCAAGCTGACGGTGCCGGAGGCCACGTTCACCCAGAACGCCGACGGCTCCTGGACCGTCACCCCGGGGCAGAGCGTCCTGACGGTAACGGGCACCGTGTAACAGCCCGGGGCATAAGACAATAAGCGCCCGCCTGCCGCGAAAGCGGCAGGCGGGCAAATTTTGCTTTGGAAAACGGCGAAAAGTGATTGACAAAGGTGAATTTCTCTGTTATACTCTATAAGCCGCTTTGAATGGGTCAAAAGTTCCGGCCTTGCCGGACGCCCCCGACAGCGAGTCCGTAATAAAGGAAAGGCAGGTGCAACAAGTATGCAGGCTATTATCGTGACCGGTGGTAAGCAGTACAACGTCTCCGAGGGTGACACTCTGTTTATCGAGAAGCTGGACGTCAACGCGGGTGATTCCGTGGTGTTCGACCAGGTCCTGGCCATCGTCGACGGCGAAAACACCAAGTTCGGCACTCCCGTGGTGGAGGGCGCTAAGGTGGACGCCACCGTCGTCAAGAACGGCAAGGGCAAGAAGATCCGTATCTTCAAGTATACCCCCAAGAAGGGTTATCGCAAACGGCAGGGTCATCGTCAGCCCTACACCAAGGTGGAAATCGGCAAGATCTCCTTCTGAGTGACAGCATGACGACCGTTACATTCCTGACAGAGGAAGCCCGCATCGTCGGTTTCGATGCGCAGGGACACAGCGGCTTCGCCGCAGAGGGTGAGGACATCGTCTGCGCCGCCGTTACCAGCGCAGTGCGCCTGGTAGAAGCCACCATCAATGACGTGATGGGTCTGTGTGCCGCGGTGAAAGTCCGGGAGCAGGACGCCGCCGTCTCCTTTCGTCTGCCCGGGGGCCTGGCTCCCATGGCGGAGAACACCTGCCAGAATCTTCTGACGGGGCTGATGGTGTATCTGGCCCAGCTTCACGACGAGTATCCGGAAAACATTGAAGTGATGGAGGCGTGAAACCCTCCTGTTCCCCCGCAATCATCTCATAGAAAGGATGGTACTGCATTATGCTGAATATTGGTCTGCAGTTCTTTGCCCATAAAAAAGGTATGGGCTCCACCAAGAACGGCCGTGATTCCGAGTCCAAGCGCCTTGGTCCCAAGCGCGCTGATGGTCAGTTCGTTCTGGCCGGCAACATCCTGGTCCGCCAGCGCGGCACCCACATCCACGCCGGCACCAACGTCGGTATCGGCAGCGATGACACGCTGTTTGCCAAGGCCGACGGTGTTGTCCGCTTCGAGCGTCTGGGCAAGGATCGTAAGCAGGTTTCTGTTTACCCCGCCGAGTAAAAGAACCATATGAAAAGCACCGCCTGCGGGCGGTGCTTTTTTTTGTATCAAAATATGTGCGGCGGTCAGTCCTGCTCCTGAAATGCCCGGATATACGCCTCCAGGGCTTCGGCGGTTTTCTCCACCCCCAGGACGCTGGTGTTCACCGTCAGGTCATAGCAGGAGCTGTGGCCCCAGAACTTGCCGGTGTGGTGGTGGTAGTAGACCCGGCGGTGCCGGTCGGTTTTGGCCACCAGCAGCGCGGCCTTTTCCAGGGAGAGATTGTGCCGCTGCTGGATGCGCTTGATCCGCTGGGTCAGGTCCGCCCGGCAGAAGATCCGCAGCAGGCCCGGCCGCCCGGCCAGGGCATAGTCGGCGCAGCGGCCCACGAAGATGGCGGATTCGCCGCTGTCGGCGATCTGGCGGATCATGTCGAACTGCCGCTGGGCCACGTTGTGGGGGATGGAGTTGTCAAATTCGTTGATCTTGCGGCTGAGAATGCGGTTCACCGGCCGCTCGTCGTACTCCTGGGCCAGCCGCTGCATTTCCGGGTCATTTTTCCAGAGCTCGTCAATAAGCTCCCGGTCCAGCATCCGGATGCCCAGCCGCTGGCTCAGCAGGACCGCCAGGTCATGCCCGCCGCTGCCGTATTCGCGGCCAATGGTGATAAGAATCTGCTTTTTCATGCGAAAACATCCTTTCTGCACCCCGTCAATGGTGATGATTTGTCTATATTATACTGCCTTTGTCCGGATTTGTCACCTGATTTTTACGGATTCTGTACAGGAAAATGAAAATGTATAGATGAGGCCTCCGGACGGGGCGGAAAACTTTTTCATGGACAAAAGGGCCGGGCCGTGGTAGAATAACCTGAATGCATATGTCGAGCCGGGGGAGGAAACATAGGATGAGCGGAAAACTGATCGTATTCGAGGGCACCGACGGCTCCGGAAAGGCCACCCAGACGGCGCTTCTGTGCCGGGAGCTGGAGAGCCGGGGCGTGCCCTTCCGCAAGCTGGAGTTTCCCCGGTACAAGGAGGAGTCCTCGGCGCTGCTGCGGCTGTATCTCAGCGGGGCCTTCGGCACCGACCCGGCGGACGTCAATGCCTATGCCGCCGCCACGTTCTTCTCCGTGGACCGCTATGCCTCCTTCAAGCAGGACTGGGGCGGCTGGTACCGGCAGGGGGGACTGGTCATCGCCGACCGGTACACCACCAGCAACGCCGTGCACCAGACCTCCAAGCTGCCGCCTCAGGAGCGGCAGGCGTTTCTGGATTGGCTGTTTGACTTTGAATACCGGAAGCTGGGGCTGCCGGAGCCGGACCGGGTGCTGTATCTGGACGTGCCCACGGAGCTGTCGGAGCAGATGATGCGCCGCCGGGAGCAGCTGACCCACACCACCGCCGACATCCACGAGCGGGACGAGGCATACCTGCGGTCCTGCCGGGAGAGCGCCGCCATGGTGGTGGACTACGGCGGGTGGACCCGCATTGACTGCGCCCGGGACGGACAGGTCCGCTCCGTGGACGACATCCACCGGGAGGTCATGGAGCGGCTCCGTGACCTGCTGGAGGGCATAAAATAGGGAGGGAACGCCTGCGCGTCCCCTCCGGGCGAAGGTATGTACGGCCCTCAGCAGGAGCAGCAGCCGTCGCCTCCGCTGCCGCAGCCGCAGCGGGATCCGGTTCCGCTGCCGCAGCAGCAGAACACCAGCAGTAAGATCACGATCAGCCAGATGCAGGAGCAATTGTTGTTGTCAAAGCACATGCGATTCACCTCACTTGTTTCTTGTATGGGCTATTCTATGCCGGAGATGGCTCCGGCGTATCTTGTCCGGGTGTGCCCGGCGGAAAAAATAGAGAAAGGAACCGATCATATGTCCGATTATCAGAACTCCGATACGGCCAAATGGGATGCCCAGGAGGTCCGTAAGCAGACGAGCTCCGGCCAGGGGCCGAAGCCAAAGAAAAAGCGCCGCCTGGGGTGGCTGGGCTATCTGGCGGGGGTCATCGTGGCCTCGTTCCTGCTGGCCGGTATCGGCTGGCTGGCCGTCAACGATGTGTGCGCCCTGAATAAGGCCCCTCTGACCGCCACCATCGAGGTGGAAAGCGGCGACTCCGTGGGGACGGTGGCCACCAAGCTGAAGAAGGCGGGGCTCATCAACTCCAAGCTGCTGTTCATGATCACCAGCCCCGTGTTCCACGCCAGCCGCTATATTCAGCCCGGCGTGTATGAGCTGAACACCGACATGGACTTCAACTGTCTCATCAAGTCCATGCAGCCCACCGGCGGCGTGGCGGCCACCGTTACCGTCACCATCCCCGAGGGCTACACCGTGGAGCAGATCATCCAGCTGCTGGCGGAGAACGACGTGTCCGACGCCGCCGCCCTGGAGGAGGCCGCCAAGAACCATGTGTTCGACAAGTTCGACTTCGTGGACAACGAGAATCTGGGCAGCATCAGCCGCCTGGAGGGCTATCTGTTCCCGGATACCTACGAATTCTATGTGAAGGAAAACGCTGACTCGGCCCTGAGCCGCCTGCTGGCCAACTTCCAGGACCGTATTGTGGACGATCCGGACCTGGCGCCGCTGATTGCCAACTCCTCCTACAGCCTGAAGGAGATCGTCATCATGGCATCCCTGATCGAGAAGGAGACCGACGGCACCGACCGCACGCTGATCTCCTCCGTGATCCACAACCGCCTGGAGAACGTAGGCGAGACGGCCCACCTGCTGCAGATCGACGCCTCCCTGGTGTATGCCGCCGGGCGGGAGATCACCGAGGACGACTATCAGACCCTGGACAGCCCCTATAACCTGTATACCCACCAGGGCCTGCCCCCCACGGCCATCGCCAACGCCGGTAAGGCCTCCATCCAGGCCGCCCTGCAGCCGGACGATACCAACTACTATTTCTATGTGCTCAATCCCGATACCCAGCGGCATGTGTTCAGCCGCACCCTGTCCGAGCACAACGCCAATCTGCGGAAGTTCGGATGACGGCGGAGCGAAAAAAACCGGAGCTGCTGGCTCCGGCAGGGGACTGGGAAAAGCTGCAGATGGCCGTGCTGTACGGGGCGGACGCCGTGTACCTGGCGGGGACATCCTTCGGCATGCGGTCCTTTGCGGGGAATTTCAGCGATGAGGAGCTGCCCCAGGCGGTGGACTTTGCCCACCGGCACGGGGTGAAGGTCCACGCCACCGTGAACACCATGCCCCGCAGCGGCGAGGTGGACCGACTGCCGGAGCACCTGGAAAAGCTCAACGACGCCGGGGTGGACGCCCTGATTCTGGCGGACCTGGGGGCCTTTACCCTGGCCGGGAAATATGCCCCCCGGTGCCAGCGGCACATCAGCACCCAGCAGTCCATTGCCAACTACGCCTGCGCCCAGGCGTGGTTTGACCTGGGGGCCCAGCGAGTGGTGCTGGCCCGGGAGCTGGGGATGGACGAGATACGGGAGATCCGCCGCCGGGTGGACCCGGCCCTGGAGCTGGAGACCTTCTGCCACGGGGCCATGTGCGTGTCCTATTCCGGGCGGTGCCTGCTGTCCAACTATATGACCGGGCGGGACTCCAACCGGGGAGCCTGCGCCCAGCCCTGCCGCTATCAGTACGCCCTGATGGAGGAGAAGCGGCCCGGGGAATATTTCCCGGTGTTCGAGGACGAGAAGGGCACCTACATCATGAACTCCCGGGATATGTGCATGATCGACCACCTGGACGACCTGATGGACGCCGGGGTGGACTGCCTGAAGATCGAGGGGCGGGCCAAGTCCGCCTATTACGCCGCCATTGTCACCGGGGCCTATCGCCATGTGCTGGACGACGTGGCCGCCGGGCGGCCGGTGGACCCGGTGTGGCGGGACGAGGTGGAGCATGTCAGCCACCGGCACTATTCCACCGGATTTTTCTATGGCCAGCCGGGGCAGTTCTATGAGGACGCCCGGTACATCCGTGATTGGCAGATCTGCGCCGTGGTGACGGACTGCACGCCGGAGGGCCTGGCCACCCTGAGCCTGCGCAACAAGTTTGCCTGCGGGGATCAGGTGGAGGTGGTGGGGCCGGACACCAAGCCCTTTACCATGACAGCCCCCATGATGACCGACAGCCAGGGGCTGCCGCTGACGGAGCCGAAAACGCCGCAGATGGTGTTTACCATGCAGCTGCCCCATCCGGTGCCGCCTATGAGCTTTGTCCGCCACGCGGTGGACCTGGGCGGAAGATAAATAGATTCAAGCAAAAGAGCGGCGAGGCTGAAAGCCTCGCCGCTCTTTTGCTTATTGCCGGCCTTATTGATCCTCGGCCCGGCGCTTATAGGACTCGTATTTGGCCTTGGCGGCGTCCTCCGCCTCGGCGAACAGGACCTTGGCGTTCTCCGGGAAGCTCAGCTCCAGGGAGGAGTAGCGCACCTCGCCCTTCATGAAGTCGTACAGGGCCATGCTGGGCTCCTTGCTGTCCAGGGTGAACTTGTGGGTCTCGGGACTGTAGCGGTACAGGTTCCAGTAGCCGGAGGCCACGGCGTCCTTCATCTCCTGCTGGACGCAGCCCATGCCCTTCTTGATGCCGTGGTTGATGCAGGGCGCGTAGCAGATGACGATGGAGGGACCCTTGTGGGCCTCGGCCTCCCGGATGGCCTTGATGAGCTGGGCCGGGTCGGCGCCCATGGAGCACTGGGCCACATAGACGTTGTCGTAGGTCATCATCAGCATGCCCAGGTCCTTCTTCTTGGTCTTCTTGCCGCTGGCCTGGAACTGGGCCACGGCGCCCACGGGAGTGGCCTTGGAGGACTGTCCGCCGGTGTTGGAGTACACCTCGGTGTCCACCAGCAGGACGTTGACGTCCTCGCCCATGGCGAACACATGGTCCAGACCGCCGTAGCCGATGTCGTAGGCCCAGCCGTCGCCGCCGTACATCCACATGGTCTTTTTGGACATATCCTTGCGGCGCTTGAGGATCTCGTCCACCACGGCCTGCTCCTGAGCGGAGAAGGTCTCGCTCTCCAGCAGGTGCAGCAGCTCCCGGGTGGCGGGGGTGGAGGCGTCCAGGTCGTCATAGGTCTCCAGCCACTTCGCGATGGCGGCCTTGACGGCGGCGTTTTCGGTCATGTCATCCAGCTGATGGACGTAGTCCGTGACGGCGGCGCGCAGCTGCTTCACCGCCAGGCACATACCATAGGAGAACTCGGCGTTGTTTTCAAACAGGGAGTTGGACCAGGCGGGACCCTTGCCCTCCTTATTCTTGCAGTAGGGCACGCAGGGCATGGCCGCGCCCCAGGCCTGGGTGCAGCCGGTGGCGTTGGCCAGGAACATCTTGTCGCCGAACAGCTGGGTCAGCAGCTTCACATACGGCGTCTCGCCGCAGCCGGCGCAGGCGCCGTTGAACTCCACCAGGGGCTGGCGGAACTGGCTGCCCTTCAGGGTGAACTTGTCGAAGCGGTCGTTCTTCTCGGGGATGGTTTGCAGGTAGTTCCAGTTGGTCTGGTCCAGGGATACCTCGTGGGCCGGGACCATGCGCAGGGCCTTGCCGCTCTTGGGACAGGAGGCCACGCAGCTGCCGCAGCTGGTGCAGTCCAGGGTGGACACGCCCATGGTGTACCGCAGGCCGGCCAGTTGGGGACCCTTGGCGTCGGTGAGCTCCAGACCGGCGGGGGCGTTCTTCACCTCGTCCTCGTTCAGCAGGTAGGGACGGATCACCGCATGGGGACACACGAAGGAGCAGCGGTTGCACTGGATGCACTCGCTCTTGTCCCACACCGGCAGATGGGTGGCGATGCCGCGCTTTTCATACTGGGAGGTGCCCAGAGGCATGGTGCCGTCCTCCATGCCCCGGAAGGCGGAAACCGGCAGATCGTCGCCCTTCTGGGCGTTGATGGGCACCAGGATATTCTTGATGACGTCGGGCACATCGGCGCGGGGCGGCTGGATGGCGGCACCGGACAGGTTCTTCCACTCGGGCTTCACCTGCACCTGCACCAGGGCGTTGATGCCGGCGTCCACGGCGGCGATGTTCATGTTGACCACCTTTTCACCCTTGAGGCCGTAGGTCTTTTTCACGGCGGCCTTCATGTGCTCCACGGCGTCCTCCACGGGGATGACATTAGCCAGCTTGAAGAACGCCGCCTGCAGCACCATGTTGGACCGGTTGCCCAGACCCAGGGCCTGGGATTCCTTATTGGCGTCGATGATGTAGAAATGAATGTCGTTTTCCGCGATATAGCGCAGGATGTCGCCGGGGATGTGCTGCTCCAGCTGGTCCTCGGTCCACTCGCAGTTCAGCAGGAAGCTGCCGTGGGGCTTCAGCTCGGAGATGATGTCGTACTTGGTCAGATAGGTCTGGTTGTGGCAGGCCACAAAGTCGGCACGGCTGACATAGTAGGTGGAGCTGATGGGGTGCTTGCCGAAGCGCAGATGGCTCTTGGTGATGCCGAAGGACTTCTTGGTGTCGTACTCAAAGTACGCCTGGCAGTACATATCCGTGGTTTCGCCGATGATCTTGATGGAGTTCTTGTTGGCACCCACGGTGCCGTCGGAGCCCAGGCCCCAGAACTTGCAGCTGATGGTGCCCTCGGGCTCGGTGAGCAGGGGAGCGCCCACGGGCAGGGACAGGTGGGTCACGTCATCCTCGATGCCGATGGTGAAGTGGTTCTTGGGCTCCTCCAGCAGCAGATTGTCGAACACGGCCTTCAGCTGGGCGGGGGTGGTGTCCTTGCTGGACAGGCCATAGCGTCCGGCGAAGATCAGGGGGCGGTCCGCCTCGTTGATATAGGCGGCGCAGATGTCCTCATACAGGGGCTCGCCGATGGAACCGGCTTCCTTCACACGGTCCAGCACGGCGATGCGCTTCACGGTCTTGGGCATGGCGGCCATCAGGTGCTTGCGGGAGAAGGGACGGAACAGGTGCACCTGCAGGAAGCCCACCTTCTCACCCTTGGCGTTCAGATAATTGACGACCTCCTGGGCGCAGCCGGACACGCTGCCCATGGCCACGATGACGCGCTCTGCGTCAGGCGCGCCGTAATAGTTGAACAGGTGATATTCCCGGCCCGTCAGGCGGCTGATCTGGGCCATGTAGTCCTCCACCACGTCGGGGAGGTTGGCATAGTCGGTGTTGTTGGACTCCCGCAGCTGGAAGTAGATATCGGGGTTATCCACCAGGGAGCGCATCCGGGGATCCTCGGGGTTCAGGGCGTTGGCGCGGAATCTGGCCAGGGCCTCGTAATCCACCAGCTTGGCGTATTCGTCATAGCTCAGCACATCGATCTTCTGGATCTCGTGGCTGGTACGGAAGCCGTCGAAGAAGTGCAGGAAGGGGATCCGGGCCCGGATGGCGGACAGATGGGCCACGGCGGCCAGGTCTGCGGCCTGCTGGACGCTGCCGCTGGAGAGCATGGCAAAGCCCGTCTGGCGGCAGTTCATCACGTCGCTGTGGTCGCCGAAGATGGAGAAGGCGTGGGTGCCCACGGTGCGGGACGCCACATGCAGCACGCCGGGCAGACGCTCGCCGGAGATGCGGTGCATGGTGGGGATCATCAGCATCAGGCCCTGGGAGGCGGTGAAGCTGGTGGCCAGAGCACCGGCCTCCAGTGCGCCGTGACATGCGCCGCAGGCGCCGGCCTCGGACTGCATCTCCACCAGGCGGACGGTCTGGCCGAAGATGTTCTTTTTTCCGTTGGCGGCCCATTCGTCGGTTTTCTCCGCCATGGGGGACGACGGGGTGATGGGATAGATGCCCGCTACCTCGGAAAAGGCATAGGCAACATAGGCGGCGGCTTCGTTGCCGTCACAGATTTTCAGGAGCTTGCTCATATAGGTTCCTCCTCACACATTTTTGCGGCGGCCCCACACAGACCGCCGTCCGACCTATACATACATTTTTCATTTTAGCACTTTGAATTGAGATGTCAATGATTTAACAAATGATTTCATTGAATTTTTCCGTAAAATCTAATCGGGAGTCGTGGAAAGAAACAAAAAGCCATGGAGCCGGTAACTGGCTCCATGACTTTTGCATAAAAATTATTATATTGGTGAGAATTATTTATTTCAGCAGCTCCAGGAACTCCTCCTCCGTCAGGACGGGGATGTTCAGCTCCTGGGCGCGGCGCAGCTTGGACCCCGCGCCGGGCCCGGCCACCACATAGCTGGTCTTTTTGGACACCGAGGAGGCGGACTTTCCGCCCCGCTGCTCGATCATCTGACCGGCCTCCTCCCGGGTGAAGCGCTCCAGGCTTCCGGTGAGGACGAAAGTCATTCCGGCAAAACGACTGTCAACTAATTCCTCTTTACAGCTCATATTGACCCCGGCGTCCTCCAGACGCCGCAGCAGGTCCCGGGATTGGGGGCTTTCCATCCACTGGCGGATGTAGGCGGCGGTGATGGGGCCCACATCGTCGATGGAGGTCAGCTCCTCCTCCGTGGCCTGGGACAGGGCCTGCATGGTGCCGAAGCGGCGGGCCAGGACCTTGGCGGCCTTTTCGCCCACCTGCCGGATGCCCAGGGCAAAGATCAGACGCCACAGGTCGTTGTCCCGGCTTTTATAGATGGCGGCCACGGCGTTGGCGGCGGACTTCTCGCCCATGCGCTCCAGGGGGGCGATGTCGGCGGCGGTCAGGTCGTACAGGTCGGCGGCGGTTTTCACCAGGCCGCTTTCGATGAGCTGATTCAGCACCGCCGGGCCCAGGCCGTCAATATCCATGGCGTTCCGGCTGGCGAAATGGGTGAGATTCCGCAGGCGCTGGGCCGGGCATTCCGCGCCGGTGCAGCGCAGGGCCGCGCCGTCCGGGTCCCGCTCCACCGGTGCGCCGCACACGGGACAGGTCTGAGGGAGGTAGTAGGGGACCGCTCCGGCGGGGCGGTGCTCCGGCGCCACCTCCACGATCTCGGGAATGATCTCTCCCGCCTTCTGTACCACCACGGTGTCGCCGATGCGGATGTCCTTCTGGGTGATATAGTCCTGGTTGTGGAGGGTGGCGAAGGTGACGGTGGTCCCGGCCAGGCGCACCGGCTCCAGCTGGGCCTTGGGCGTCAGCACCCCGGTGCGGCCCACCTGGACCACGATGTCCAGAATGCGGGAGGTCTTGCGCTCCGGGGGATATTTATAGGCGATGGCCCAGCGGGGGAACTTGGCGGTGCTGCCCAGAGTCTCCCGGTCTGCCAGGTCGTTGAGCTTCACCACCGCGCCGTCCATGTCGAAGGGACGCTCCATCCGGGTGTCGTTAAGGCGGTCGATTTCCGCCATGATATCGGCATGAGTACGCAACAGGCGATAGGGGATGACCTTGAAGTGCTGGGAGCGGAGATAATCCAGGGTCTCCGTGTGGGTGGTGAAGCTGGGGCCTTGGGCCAGCTGGAGGTTGAACACGGCGATGTCCAGCTGCCGCTGGGCGGCGATCTTGGGGTCCAGCTGCCGCAGGGAGCCTGCCGCCGCATTGCGGGGATTGGCCATCAGGGGCTTGCCCTCGATCTCCCGGCGGGCGTTGAGCTTTTCAAACACACTGCGGGACATATACACCTCACCCCGGACGATGAGACGGGGCAGCTTCTCCGGCAGGGTCATGGGGATGGAGCGGATGGTGCGCAGATTCTCCGTCACGTCCTCGCCCACCTGGCCGTCGCCCCGGGTGGCCCCCCGGACGAACACGCCGTCCCGGTATTCCAGGGCCACGGACAGGCCGTCCACCTTGGGCTCCACGCTGTATTCCGCCTGGGGCATGGTCTCCGCCACCCGCAGCAGGAAATCCCGGACCTCCTCGCCGTCAAAGACGTCCTGAAGGCTCTCCAGGGGCACGTCGTGGCGGACCTGTTCAAACTGGGACAGGGCCGGGCCGCCCACCCGCTGGGTGGGGGAGTCCGGGGTCACCTCCTCCGGGTGCTCCCGCTCCAGGTCCTCCAGGCGGCGGAGCATATGGTCGTACTCATAGTCGCTGATGGTGGGGGCGTCCAGCACATAATAGCGGTAGCCGTGGGCGTTGAGGGTGTCCCGCAGCTCCCTCATTTCGGTTTTATAGTCCATGTTTCACTTATCCTTTGTTCATGATGTTGTCCCGGGCGGTATCCTCCAGCTCATCGGGCGTGGTGCTGAAATAGGTGTACGTCTCCGGCACGGAGCCGACGATGACGGTCTCTGCCACGGCGATCTCGTTGCTGACCTTGGTGGAGGCGGTGAAGCCCGGCAGGAGAATGCTGGTGTACACGTCCACGCTCAGCAGAATCTGGTGCCGGGTCTGGTTGATACCGGCGGCGGAAAAGGCGTTGCGCAGGCTGGCGTCGGTGGAGCCCACCGCCTGCATCCGCACCCGGATGCAGGGTCCCCGGCCCGCCAGCAGGGTGGAGCCGGTGAGGGTTCCCACGGGGATGGACAGCTCGCTGGTGGATACCTCCGACAGCCGCCGGAGAATTTCGTCGGCGATCTGGGACCGCAGACGGTTAAAGGCCGCCATGTTGCTCTCCAGAGCCGCCACCCGGCCGGTTTCGTCCTTTTCCAGGTGGATCAGCACGTTATAGTCCACCTGGCCGCTGTCGATGGCGTCCCGGACGGCGTCCACCACGATGCGGTTGACGGCGTTGGACACCCGCGCGGTGGCCAGGCTGACGATGATGGGCCGCATATGCAGCACCGCCGCGCAGCCCAGGCCCGCCGTCAGCAGGACCGCCAGCACCAGCCAGGTCAGCCGCCGCTGCCGCCCGGTGAGACGCAGATAACGGATCTTCCTCACGGCACACACCCCCTATGGGTCAATATATGCCGCAGGGGCGGCGTCCGTTACTCCTGCCAGGAGTTGACGATGGCCTTGAAGGTCTTGCCCCGCTCCATGAAGTTCTTGAACTGGTCAAAGGCAGCACAGGCAGGGGAGAGGGTCACCACGTCCCCGGGGACGGCCCGGTCCCGGGCCGTCTCCACGGCGCGCTGGAACGGCGTCACATCCAGTATTTCCGGATGGCCCGGCCGGTAACCGGGGGCCTGCTCCACGGCGGCCCGGATTTTATCTGCCGTGGCGCCGCACAGGATCAGCAGCTTCACGTGCTCCACCACCTCGGGGCCCAGCACATCGAAGGGAATGTGCTTGTCATAGCCCCCGGCGATGAGGATCACCTTCTCCTTGAAGGAGCGCAGGCCCGCGATAGTGCGGGAGGGACTGGAGGCGATGGAATCGTTGTAAAACCGGACGCCGCGCCAGGTGCGCACCAGCTCAATGCGGTGCTCCACGCCGTTGAAGACCCGGGCAAAGGTGCGGATCACATCGTCCGGCACCAGGCCGTCCACCGCCGCAATGGCGGCCATGTAGTTCTCCACGTTGTGGACGCCGGGCAGGCGGATGTCTTCGGTGGTCATGATCTGACGCTCCCGTCCGTCCCGGCGGGAGATCACGGCGTCACCCCGCAGGAATACGCCGTTTTCCGGCTCTGCCTGGCGGCTGAAATACAGGGCGCGGCCCGGGGCATGGGCGGACAGCTCCCGGGTGATGGCGTTGTCCAGGTTGAACACGGCGATGTCGCCGGGCTGCTGGTGGCGGAAGATGTTCTCCTTGGCCCAGACATATTCCTCCATGCTCTTGTGGACGTCCAGGTGGTTGGGGGCCAGGTTGGTCAGCACCGCGATGTGGGGACTGCGGGTCATGGTCATCAGCTGGAAGCTGGACAGCTCCAGCACGGCCCAGTCCGTGGGCCGGATGGTATCGGACTCGGCCAGCAGCGGGTGGCCGATGTTGCCGCCCACATGGACGGTGTGTCCCGCCGCCCGCAGGAGCTCGGCAATAATGGTGGTGGTAGTGGTCTTGCCGTCGGAGCCGGTGACGGCGATGATGGGGCAAGGGCAGACCTGGAAAAAGACCTCCATCTCGGAGGTGATGACGCTGCCCCCGGCCCGGGCGGCCTCCAGCTCTGGCACGTCGGGCCGCAGGCCCGGGGTGCGGAAGATCACGTCCTGGGAAAGATTCTGAAGATACCCGTCGCCCAGCCGCAGCACGGCCCCGGCGGCCTCCAGCTCCTCCGCCAGAGCGCCCAGCTTCGCCCGGTCGCTGCGGTCGCAGGCGGTGACGGCGATGCCCTCCCGCAGCAGCAGACGCAGCAGCGGCGTGTTGCTGACGCCGATGCCGATAACGGCCACGGTCCTGCCCCGCAGAGAGGCGATATATTCCTGCAAAGTCATAGGATGAACCTCCTTATCGTATCTGACCCGGTTATTATACCGCATTCCGGGGCGGGGTTCAATCAATTTCCGCAAAAATCGGTTGACTTTCCGAAGCGGGTCGGGTACAATATTTGTGCGAGTAAGCCAGACAGTCGCGGGGACAAGGCGAAAGCCTGTTCATGAGGAAAGTCCGGGCTCCACAGGGCAAGGATAACGGGTAACGCCCGCCGAAGGCGACTTCAGGAAAAGTGCAACAGAGATATACCGCCTCCGTTGGAGGTAAGGGTGGAAAGGCGAGGTAAGAGCTCACCCATCGGCTCGAGAGTGTCCGATGCTGTAAACTCTATCCGGAGCAACACCGGTATGGGAGCAATAGGGCGGCCCGTCCGCTCCCGAGGTGGCTGAAGCGCACCGGCAACGGCGCGCTTAGATAGATGACTGTCAAATACAGAACCCGGCTTACAGACTTGCTCGCGCACACCATATGGGCCCGCCGGCGGAGATCGCCTGGCGGGCCCCTTTTTATGCCCACAGCGAGGCGGAAGCCGACTTTTTTCGGGAATCTCTGTTAATCTATTGACAAACTATGGAAAAGGTGATTTAATTAACAATATCAAAACAGAGAAAGAGGCGGACAGGCTATGGCGATACCGTTTGACTATACGTCGGAATACAAACGCAAGCTGCGCACTCCGGAGGAGGCTGCGCGGGTGGTCAAAAGCGGCGACTGGCTGGATATCTCCATGGGCGGGGCGTTCCCGTCCCTGATGGACGAGGCCATTGCCAAGCGGAAGGACGAGCTGCGGGGCGTGAAGATCCGGGGCTATCTGATCCAGCAGCCCATTCAGATGGTGGAGTGCGATCCCACCCGGGAGCACTTTATCTATAACAGCTGGCACATGTCCGGCTATGAGCGCAAGCTCTGCGACCGGGGCCTGTGCAACTTCAACCCTATGGTGTTCCGGAATCTGGGGGCCTACTATGACCATTTCCTCACGGTAAACGTGGCTATCACCTGCGTGACCCCCATGAACGAGCACGGGTATTTCAATTTCTCCGTGTCCAACGCCTCCGCCCGGGCGGTGCTGGATAAGGCCGACGTGGTGATCCTGGAGGTCAACGAGAATCTGCCCTGGGTCTATGGCGGGCTGGACGAGTGCATCCACATCGACGATGTGTATATGATCGTGGAGGGCCCCCACGGCCCCCTGCCGGGCATCAAGACTCCCGCCGCCAGCGAGACGGAGATGAAGATCGCCGAGTATGTGGTGCAGAACATGGTGGACGGCTCCACCCTGCAGCTGGGCATCGGCTCCCTGCCCAACGCCGTGGGCCAGATGATCGCCCGCTCCGACCTGCGGGACCTGGGCATCCACACGGAGATGCTGTGCGACTCGTACCTGGATATGTACAAGGCCGGAAAGATCAACAACAAGAGAAAGACCCTGGACCGCTATAAGAGCGTGTTCGGCTTTGCCATTGGTTCGCCGGACCTGTACGACTGGATCCGGGAGAACCCCGGTGTGGTGACCTATCCCATCAGCTACTGCAACGATCCCTCTATCGTGGGGAAGATCGACAACTTCGTGTCCATCAACAACTGCATCTCCGTGGACCTGTACGGCCAGATATGCGCCGAAAGCGCCGGCACCCGGCAGATCAGCGGCACCGGCGGCCAGCTGGACTTCCTGGAGAGCGCCGCCGTGTCCAAGGGCGGCAAGGCCTTCATCTGTCTCACATCCTCCTTTACCAACAAGGAGGGGGAGATGGTGTCCCGCATCAACCCGCTGCTGACTCCCGGCGATATCGTCACCGATCCCCGGAGTCTGGCCTACTACATCGTCACCGAATACGGCGGCGTGAACCTGGTGGGCTGCAGCACCTGGGAGCGGGCGGAGAAGCTCATCTCCATCGCCCACCCCAAGTTCCGGGACGAGCTGATCGCCAACGCCGAAAAGCAGGGCATCTGGCTGCGGTCCAACAAGCGGTAAAGGGAATACATACATAAGAACACCCGCTGCGGCGTAATGCCGCAGCGGGTGCTTGAATATAGCCGGTTACTGGATAGGCTCCAGAACGCCCAGGACCACATAGCGGACGTTCTTGAACTCATAGGTGCAGGTGGACAGGGTGACGATATGACTGTCCGCCGAGGGAACGCCGGTGGTGGGGCGGAAGGTGGAGTGGTTTACCATCTGCTGCAGGAACTCCTGGGTCAGCTGGAACTGATAGACGCTGCAGTCGGAATAGGCCACCTGGCCATTGCCGTCGAGGATATAGCCCGAGGCGTCCACAATGACCCCGGCAAACAGGTGCAGCTTGTAGCTCTGCTGGGGGGTCAGCATATAGAGGTAGGGATGCTGGTCATAGTAGGCCTGCTGCTTGTACTTCACCAGGTTGGAGAACATGGCCCCGGACGTCATATTGTGGCCGTAGATCAGGCTGTTCTGGTCGGAGAAGTCGGCGCTGTTGGCGCAGTCCATGAAGATGCTGCCGTTGTCGTTCCAGGTGCCGTCCAGCAGGTGGCGCAGGTAGTAGTCGTTGTCGCTGCCCTGGACCACCGGGTAATTGATATGGGTATTGGCCCCGTAGATCCAGGCGATGACGTCGCCGTTGGTTTTCAGCAGCTCGTCAAACTGCACCGTGGGGCACTCCGGGTCGCCGCTGGGGTCCTGGGTCGGGTCGTTGTTATCGCTGTCGCCGGGAAGGGTCACAAAGCGGTTGGCCTCGGAAATGACCTTATCGCTGCGGTATTTTTCCAGATAGTAGCTGCCCACCTTGTAGGCGGCAAACAGGAACACGCCCACAAGCAGGGCGAGGATCACATAGTATACGGGCTTTTTCATGGCGGCGTCTCCTTTTGTGGGATGACCCTATTTTATCAGCTTTTCCCCGGTATTGCAAGGACTTTGCATTTTTGGTATAATGACGCAAAAAGCCAAGGGGAGGCACAGCAATGCTGATTTTTGACATGGACGGCACCCTCATTGATTCCAACGGGATCTGGCGGCAGGTGGACGAGGCGTTCCTGGCCAAGCGGGGGTATCCGTATACCCGGGAGTATTACGAGGGCGTGGCCCACACCATTTTTCCCATGGCCGCGAAATTCACCAAAGCCTATTGCCATCTGGAGGAGTCCGAGGAAGAGATCATGGCCGAGTGGATGCAGATGGCCGGGGACGCCTACGCCGTGCGGGTGCCCATCAAGCCCGGGGTCCGGGCATATCTGGACCGGTGCCGGGCGGCAGGGGAGAGGATGATCGTGCTGACCTCCAGCGTGCCGGAGCACTGCCGGGCTGCCCTGGGGCGGCTGGGGCTGACGGAGTATTTCGAGCGCATCCTCTTTGCTCACGACCTGGGCATGGACAAGAAGGACCCGGAGACCTTCCGCCACGCGGCGGCACTGATGGGCGTGACGCCGGAGGACTGCACCATGTATGACGACTCCGTGGCCGCCTGCCGGGCGGCCCGGGAGGCCGGAATGCAGGTGGTGGGGGTGTACGACGCCTTTTTCCACGTTTCCTGGCCGGAGATGCAGCAGGTGTGTCACCGGGTCATCCGCAGCTTTGAGGAGCTGTTATAACAAAAGGGCCTCCGCCGCTGGCGGAGGTCCTTTTGAGACTGTCCAAAAAGGGCAGCGCCCTTTTTGGACAAAAGGCTTGCAGTCTGCTGCGCGCATAATTTGTTCGCTGAAAGCGAACAAATTCCACACTTGCAGACTGAGAAGTGTTTTTTGCGACGTACACGCCGCCGCAAAAAACGGATTGCAATTTATTTGCCGCCTGCGGGCGGCAAACTCTGCGAGGCTTTTTTCAGAAGCTGCCGATGGGGATAGAGCCGTCGTCGCTGCCCTTTTCGATGGAAAGAATTTGCAGCCAGTAGCCCCGGCCACCGCCCATGTCCACCTGGACCCGGTCGCCGCTGCGCCTGCCCAGAACGGCCTTCCCCACCGGGGACTCCTTGCTGATGAGGCCCTTCAGGGCGTCCTGCCGCAGGGTGGTCACCAGCTGGATTTTCCGGGTCTTGCCGGTGTTCTCCATGAGGATTTCCACGGTGTCGTACAGGCCCGCCGTGTCGGCCCGGGAGTGGTCCTCGATGACCCGGGCAGTTTTGATCATCCGCTGGAGATAGCGGATACGGCTGTCGTTGCGGTTTTTCTCCTGCTTGGCGCACTTGTACTCGAAGTTTTCGCTGAGGTCGCCGAAGGCCCGGGCGGTCTGCACGTCCTCGATGAGCTTGGGGCGCAGAGTCTGGACCCGGTAGTCGATCTCCTCCTGCATTTTCTGGATGTCCTGTCTGGTCAATTCGTCATACATGATGGTTCCTCCCATAGCTGCGCCAGGCGGCGCAGTCCCTCCGGCAAGCGGTCCATGTCGATGCCGGCATAGTTGACAACTAATATGTGCTGGGGCGCGGCGGCGGGCTGACTGTAGTAATCCGACAGCAGGGCCAGCCGCAGGCCCATGGCCTCCGCCCGGCGGCGGAGGGAACGGTCGTCCAGGTCCGTGAGCAGCACCATAAGAAAGTGCAGCCCCGCGTCCTGCTCCAATATCTCTGCCCGGTCCGACAGGGGACTGCGGCGGATGGCGTCAATCACGGCGTCCCGCTTCTGACGATAGCGGGTTTTCATGCGGTTGAGATGCTGCTCATACCGGCCCTGCTCCAGAAACCGGGCCAGGGTGTACTGCTCGAAGCTGGACACGGTGCAGGCGTAAAAGCCCAGCTTCTCCCGGTAGCGGGCCAGCAGGCGGGGCGGCAGGATCATATAGCTGATGCGGATGGACGGGGCGATGGTCTTGGAAAAGGTGTTCAGATAGATGACCCGCTGGTTCTCGCTGACGGAGAACAGGGTGGGGATGGGACGGCCCACAAAGCGGAACTCGCTGTCGTAGTCGTCCTCCAAAATATACCGCTCCGGCTCCTCCGCCGCCCAGCGCAGCAGCTCCTGCCGCCGGGCAATGGGCATGACGATGCCGGTGGGGTAGTGGTGAGACGGGGAGATGTGGACCACGTCCGCCGGCTGGCGGCGCAGCTGGGCCACGTCCAGGCCGCCGCCGTCCAGCCCCACCCGGCACAGGGGGACCTGGTGGGCCTGGTAAATCCTGGCGATCTTGCCATAGCCCGGGTCCTCCACGGCGTAGCGCTTCTCCCGGCCCAGCAGCTGGATGATCAGGGTGTATAACAGCTCCGTTCCCGCGCCGATGATGATCTGCTCCGGGTCCACGTCCATGCCCCGGAACTGGCGCAGGTGGGCGGCGATGGCCCGGCGCAGGGCCGGGGCCCCGTTGGAGGGGGCGGCCCGGAGAAGCTCCGTGTCCTCCTCCAGGATGGTCTGGCGCATGAGCCGGGACCACACGGTGAAGGGGAAGTAGGACCGGTCCAGAGACCCGGTGGCCAGGTCCAGAAACACCGGCTCCGCCGGTTTTTCCGGAGTCAGCGGCGGCGGGTCCGCCGGAGGCAGAGGCCGCTCCACGGGGCTGACATAATACCCCTTTTTCTCCACGGTGTAGATATACCCCTCCGCCGCCAGCTGCTCATAGGCGTTCTTCACCGTGATGACGCTGACCTCCAGATGCTGGGCCAGAGCCCGCTTGGAGGGCAGCTTCTGCCGGGGCGGCAGGGCGCCGGACAGAATGTCCCGGCGGATGCAGCCGTACAGCTGGGTATACAGGCTGCTGCTTCCGTTTTTCTCCAGCGCATAGGTCAGCATGAAAAATCTCCTATCTGGTATTATCAAATAATATCAATATGGTTATTTCAATAATACCAGTTCTTACTATAATACAGACAGAATCAAAACGCAAGGAGATTTTCCTATGAGAGACATGAAAATCAGAAAAATGGTACTGGCCGCTCTGATGGCGGCGCTGACGTATGTGGCAACCATGGTGGTGCAGATTCCTTCCCCCATGCAGGGCTATGTGAATCTGGGCGACTGCTGCGTGCTGCTGTCCGGCTGGATCCTGGGGCCCTGGTGGGGCGGCGCTGCCGCCGGTATCGGCTCTATGCTGACGGACCTGCTGAACGGCTATGCCCACTACGCCCCCGGCACCCTGGTCATCAAGGCCCTGGATGCCATAGCGGCGGCGCTGATCGTGAAGGCCCTGGGCCGCAAGCCCTACGCCTATGTGGTGGGCGGCGTCGTGGGCGAGCTGATCATGGTGGCGGGCTATTTCGGCTATGCCTGCCTGCTGCTGGGCAAGGGCATCGGCGCGGCGGCCAGCATCCCCGGCAACCTGGTGCAGGGGGCCATGGGCCTGGTCATCGGCCTGGTGCTGTTCGTGCTGCTCAAGCGCAGCAAGGCTCTGGACAAGCTGAACATTCAGTGGTAAAATAGCTTCAAACGGGAGGATTCCCGTAGAAAGGAAGTTTTATCATGGCAGGAATCGTTCATGAGGTAGAAAATACCGATCTGCTGGCCCAGGTGCGGCAGGAGTCCGCCGCCGCCGCCCGGCAGTTGGCGGAGGCCGCCCGTCTGCACAAGGGGCAGATCGTGGTGGTGGGCTGCAGCACCAGCGAGGTGGTGGGCCACCGGGTGGGCAGCTGGTCCACGCCGGAGGTGGGCCAGGCTATTTTCGACGGGCTGCACAGCGTGTTCGGCCCCATGGGTGTGTATATCGCCGCCCAGTGCTGTGAGCACCTGAACCGGGCGCTGATCGTGGAGCACGAGGCGGTGCCCCAGCTGGACATCGTCAACGTGGTGCCCCAGCCCAAGGCGGGCAGCTCCTTTGCCACCGCCGCCTATCACACCTTCCGCCACCCGGTGGCGGTGGAGGAGATCCGGGCCGACGCCGGTCTGGACGTAGGCGGCACGCTGATCGGCATGCACCTGAAAAAGGTGGCGGTGCCGGTGCGGCTGGAGCAGGACCGCATCGGAAGCGCCATTCTGCTGGCGGCCCGGGTGCGGCCCAAGTTCATCGGCGGCGAGCGCGCCGTGTACGATGAGTCCCTGAAGGACGGATACCCGGAATTCTGAAAAAGCAATCCCTCCGGCTAATGCCGGAGGGATTGTTCTCTATTTACATACCCGTCATAACGGTCATGACCTTGAACTCCTCGGAGTTCAGGGTCTTTTTCATGGCCAGCCCCTCGTCAATGTCCAGGTCGATGATCTGATCGTCCTTGGTGCAGATGACCCGGTTGGTCTTGCCCTCGGCCAGGATCTGGACGGCCTCATAGCCCATGCGGGTGGCCATGACCCGATCCTTGGCGGTGGGGCTGCCGCCCCGCTGGATGTGGCCCAGGATGGTGACCCGGGGATCCAGGGCCAGCTCCTCCTGAATCTGGCGGCCCACGTCCACGGCGCTGGCCGCGCCCTCGGCCACCACGATCATGAAGTTGGTCTTGCCGTTCAGGCGGGCGTGGCGGATCTTTTCGGCCACCTGGGAATGGAAATCATAGGGGCGTTCCGGCACCAGCACCGCCGTGGCCCCCACGGCTACGCCCACATACAGGGCCAGATATCCGGCGTGGCGGCCCATGACCTCCACCACGGCGCAGCGCTCATGGGACTGCATGGTGTCCCGCAGCTTGTCGATGCACTCCACCGCCGTGTTGGCGGCGGTATCGAAGCCGATGGTGTATTCGGTGCAGACGATGTCGTTGTCGATGGTGCCGGGGATGCCCACCACGGATACGCCGCATTTGCTGAGCTCCTGGGCTCCCCGGAAGGTGCCGTCGCCGCCGATGGCCACGATGCCGTCCAGCCCCAGCAGCTTGCACACGCCGGCGGCCTTGGCCTGGCCCTCCGCCGTGCGGAACTCCTCGCTGCGGGCGGTATAGAGAATGGTGCCGCCGCGGTTGATGATGCGGCTGACGCTGCTGGAATCCATGCGGTAAAAATCCCCGTTGATGAGGCCGGACCAGCCCCGGCGGATGCCGATGCACTCGATGCCCCGATCCAGAGCCGAGCGCACCACGGACCGCACCGCCGCATTCATGCCCGGTGCGTCGCCGCCGCTGGTCAGCACGCCGATTCGTTTCACTGCGCTTTCTGCCATAAATGATTCCCCCCAATAGAATGTTAGAATGTTCCGAATATACCGTACATCATTTTACGACATTGTAGCACGATTTTCCTCCGGATGCAACAGGAAGTTTTCCCGGAGCGGCTGACGGATCAGCGGGGATGGTCAGGCAAATCGGGACATGTCCAGCCCCTCCAAGGCCAGCAGACGGCGCTTTTTGTCCACCCCTCCGGCATAGCCGGTGAGGCTGCCGTCGGCGCCTATCACCCGGTGGCAGGGCACGATCAGGGAAATGGGGTTGTGTCCCACCGCGCCGCCCACCGCCTGAGCGGACATATGGGGCACCTCCAGCCGCTGAGCCAGCTGCCGGGCCAGTTCCCCGTAGGTGGTGACCTCTCCGTAGGGAATCTCCTGCAGCAGGGACCACACCGTCATGCGGAATTCCGTGCCCGTCAGGTGCAGCGGCGGGATAAAATGAGGCCGCCGTCCGGCAAAATACAGGTCCAGCCAGCGGCCCGCTGCAGCCAGCACCGGGGTCTCCTGTTCCCGGGCCTGGGTCAGTCCCGGGGCAAAGTGCTTCTGTCCCGCGAACCACAGACCTACCAGGCCCGCGTCATCTGCCGCCATGAGAATCTCCCCCAGGGGAGAGCGATATCGCTGGATATAGAGCATGGCCATTCTCCTTCGCTTTGTCGATATTCATATGCTCAGTTTATGGTAGAAATTTCTGCCTGTCAAGCCTGCTGCGGGCAACGAAAAAGCCATTCCGCCGCAGCGGAATGGCTTTTTGCGAAATTCGGTGCTCAGTGACGGGCCACGGGGTCCCAGTTCTCCTCATCCTCACGGATGATCTGCAGATACTCGGTATAGTCCGACTCCACGGGGTTGCTCTTGGGGGCCTGGGCCTTATACTGCTCCAGCAGACGGCGGGACTTCTCCGGCGGCTGGACGGTACCGGCGCCGGCGATGCAGCCGCCGGGGCAGGCCATGCCCTCCAGCAGATAGCCGTCGTATTTCCCGGTGCGGGCCATGCGCAGCATCTGGCGGCACTCCCGCAGACCCTCGGCATACACGGTCTTGACCTGGCGATCCGGCTCCAGATTCTCGATGACCTTCTCCACCGCCTTGGCCACGCCGCCGCTGGCGGCAAAGCCCACGCCGGGGGCGGAGGCCTCGTACTGGGCCTGCTCGTCGGGGATCTGGGAGAAGTCGATGTTCTTAGCCTCGAACATGCCCCGCAGCTCCTCAAAGGTCAGGACGAAGTCCACATCGCTGCGGACGCTGCGGCGGCTGGCTTCCAGCTTCTTGGCGGCGCAGGGGCCGATGAAAGCAATCTTGCAGTCGGGGTTCCGGCGCTTCTGGAGCCGGGCCGTCAGCACCATGGGGGTCATGGTCATGGAGATATACGGTGCAAAGCCCGGGAACTCCTTCTTGGCCATCACGGACCAGGCCGGGCAGCAGGACGTGGCCATAAAGGGCTGCTTCTCCGGCACCACCCGCAAAAACTCCTCCGCTTCCTCGATGGCGCACAGGTCCGCACCCACGGCCACCTCCTCCAGGCCCGCAAAGCCCAGCTCTTTCATGGCGGCCTTGATCTGGCCGGGGGTGACCTTTTCGCCGAACTGGCCCCAGAAGGCCGGGGCGATGATGGCGATGACCTTTGCTCCGCCCCGGATGGCGTGGATCAGCTGGAACAGCTGGCCCTTGTCCACAATGGCGCCGAAGGGGCAGTTCACCAGGCACATGCCGCAGTTGACGCACTTGTCATAGTTGATCTGGGCCCGGCCGTGGTCGTCCTTGCCGATGGCGTCCATGCCGCAGGCCTCCTGGCAGGGGCGGAAGAACTTGATGATGGCCTGATAGGAGCAGGCCGCCTTGCACTTGCCGCACTTGATGCACTTGGTCTGATCGATGTGGGCCTGGCCGTGCTCAAAATAGATGGCCCCCTTGGGACAGGCGTGGGAGCAGTGCCGGGCCAGGCACCCCTGGCAGGCGTTGGTGACCTCATAGTGGGTGTCGGGACAGGCATGGCAGGCGTATTTGATGATGTTGATCAGCGGCGGATCGTAGTATTTCTCGGCAATGGCGCTTTCCTCCACGCCGTCGGACAGCAGCGTATGCTCCGACACGTCCCGCAGGGGAAGGCCCATGGCCAGGCGGATCCGCTCGCCCACAATGGCCCGCTCCAGGAAGATGGACTCCCGGACGGTGCCCACCTCGCCGGGCATCAGCTCATAGGGCAGCTTTTCCATGCGGGTGTAATAGTCTCCGCCCTCATAGGCCAGCTTCGCCACCTCGGCGAACACCTTTTTGCGCATGTCGGTGATGGTGCACTGTAAGTTTCTCATGTTTTTGTTCCCTTTATCCTCGTTCAGAATCTGTTAAGAACCGTTGTCGTTGGGGGCAACAGCTTTTTTTCAAACTCATTATAATCGAAAGTGAAAAAAAAGACAATACCTCGGAAGACTATTTTTTTCGCGCGCTGACAATTTTTTATTGTGACAACGCAAAAAGCCCCCCGGCGGGATTTCCCGCCGGGGGGCCGATTCATTTACGAGTCCCGGCACGTTACCGGGGCGTCGGAGGGTCACTGGATCTGGATGGTGGAGTTCTTGGGCAGCTGCTTGTGCTCCTTCTTGGGGATGGACAGCTGCAGGATGCCGTTTTCAAACCTGGCGGCTACCTCGCCGGCCTCCACATCCTCGCCCACATAGAAGCTGCGGCTGCAGGACCCGGCGTAGCGCTCCTGACGGATGTACTTGCCCTTCTTGTCGGTTTCGTCCTTGTCCAGGCCCTTGGCCGCCTGGATGGTCAGATAACCGTTCTTCAGCTCCACATTGACCTCGTCCTTCTTGAAGCCCGGCAGGTCCACGTCCAGCTCATAGCTGTCCTCCGTCTCCCGCACGTCGGTCTTCATCAGGTTCTTGCTGTGCTTGCCGTACAGCGGGTCGTGACGCTGGGGCATTACCATCATACCGAAGGGATCCGTAAAGAAATCATCAAACAGGTTCTCACCAAAAATGCTAGGCAACATAAGTCATACCTCCATTCAATTTCCGGGCGGCCTACGGGCCGCACCGCCGAACTTTTGTTACCGTACATACAACGTTCTTTGTGTCTCCCCGGAGGACCTCTCACGGTCCTCTCTCAAGGAACAACTATATCATAGCACGCTTTTTAGCACTGTCAATAGGAGAGTGCTAATGTTCACAAAGTATGTAATGTTTGTTCACAAAATATACGATTTCTGCCCCGCCCAAGCCGGACGGGGCAGAAATTATACGGTTTTCTCCCCGGTGAGTACCTCCAGGGCCTGGGGTGTGTCCACGTCCGTCAGCTCCCGGGGGGAAGCCTCCACCAGCAGCAGCCGCTCCTCATGCCGCCGGATCACAGCGCTGCCGCCGTGGTCCCCCTCCAGAGCCAGCAGCTCCGGAAACAGGCTGGCCGGGAACAGGCAGGGGTTCCCCCGGGCGCCGTCGTGGCCCAGGGCCACCAGTCGGTCCGGATGGCTGCGGTAGACCTCTACCAACTGCTCCACACTGTCCCGCCGCAGCAGCGGTTGATCCGACACCTGAAACAGCACCGCATCCATGTCCTGCATATGCGCCATACCCAGGGCGATGGTGTGGCTGAGTCCCAGGTCGGGCCGGGAATTCTCCACCGGCAGAAAGCCCATCTCCCGGGCCAGCTCCATGCCTTGGGGGTACTGGGTCACCACCGCCACCCGGGTAAAGCACGACGCGGGCACAACCTCCAGGGCACGGCGCAGCAGGGTCTTTCCCTCCACCCGGGCGTCCAGCTTGTTGCTGCCGAAGCGGCGGGCGTTTCCCGCCGCCATAACGATGCAGCCGATTTTCATGGGCATTTCCCCCTTATCTTATCGTTCCTTCCAGGTCCCCGGCGACAGCATCACCAGGATGGGCATCAGCTCCAGGCGGCCCAGCAGCATCCACAGGATCATCATCAGCTTGCTGACCTCCGTCAGGCTGCTGAAATCGCCCACCGGGCCGATGCTGCCCATGGCGGGGCCGATGTTGCTGAGGCAGGCCAGCGAGATGGTAAAGGCCTCGGCAAAGTCGTTCTGCCCCAGGCCACCACCGCCGCCCCCACCAGAAGCAGCAGCAGATACGCCACCAGATAGGCCCCCGCAGAGGCCACCACCCGCTTATTTTTGATGGGGCCCGGCTGCTCTGCCCGCATCGGACATACCGCACCTGCCCCGGAGGACCGTGGCAGCAGTGCCAGAGACAGCAGCGGCAGCACCATGCACCCGGCCTCCACCCACAGGGTATAGCCCAGGACCTTAATGACCAACGGATAATTCATGCCCTCTCTCCTTCACATTCTGCACCATTTTACGGCACAAAATGCCAATTTAATTATATGCTCCGCCTAAAATCCTGTCAAGCACGATGGGCGAATTTGCGGTTCTGTGGACCGCATTTCATGCTGCCGGAGAGAAAGCAGGCCCACCTGATGTGCTGCGCGAAGCGTTTGGGATGGCGGGGCTTCCGCAGGTGCAGCTGCTAAGCTACGCAAATAATTCAAAAAGAATTGCCGTCTTTGCTTGCTATTTTTGAAAAATATGATATACTGAATGAGTGTGCGAATTGATACTTCCTGCGGATTGCCGTATGAAGTTTTCCACCCGTGGGCATGATAGACTCACGGACATATTTCTACACTACCTAAGAGAGGGTGCCTGTTTTGAATAAGTATATCATTCATGGCGGCCGTCCGCTGATGGGCGAAGTCACCATCAGCGGCGCAAAAAATGCCGCCGTTGCCATCATCCCCGCCGCCCTGCTGGTGGACGGGGTCTGCCGCATTGAAAACATCCCCCAGATCAGCGACGTGACGCTGCTGTTCTCCATTCTGGAGGAGCTGGGGGCTCGCGTCCGGGTGCTGAACCGACACACGGTGGAGATCGACAGCCGCCATGTGCACTCCACCCAGCCGTCCTTCGAGCTGGTGCGCCGGATCCGGGCCAGCTATTACCTGCTGGGCGCGCTGCTGGGCCGCTTCGGCAAGGCTACTGTGGCCATGCCCGGCGGTTGCAATTTCGGCGTCCGGCCCATCGACCAGCACGTCAAGGGCTTCCGGGCCATGGGCGCGGAGGTCACCGAGGGCAATCTGGTCCAGGCCGTGGCCAAGGGCGGCCGCCTGACCGGCGCTGCCGTGTATCTGGACATGGTCAGCGTGGGCGCTACCATGAACATCATGATGGCCGCGGCCCTGGCCGAGGGCACCACCACCATCGAAAACGCCGCCAAGGAGCCGCACATCGTGGACCTGGCCAACTTCCTGAACTCCATGGGCGCAGACATCAAGGGCGCAGGCACCGATTCCATCCGCATCCGGGGCGTGGAGAAGCTCAACGGCGGCACCTACTGCATCATTCCCGACCAGATCGAGGCCGGTACCTATATGGCCGCCGTGGCCGCCGCAGGCGGACGGCTGCTGATCCGCAACGTGATCCCCAAGCACATGGACTGCATCTCCGCCAAGCTGACGGAGATGGGCGTCACCGTGGAGGAGGAGGACGACACCCTGCTGGTGTCCCGGTCCGGGCCTCTGCAGCGCACCAACGTCAAGACCCAGCCCTATCCCGGCTTCCCCACGGATATGCAGCCCCAGATCGCGGTGGTGCTGTCCCTGGCCCAGGGTACCAGTCTGGTCACCGAGGGCGTATACGGGGCCAACCGCTTCAAGTATATGGACGAGCTGCGCCGCATGGGCGGACAGGTTCAGGTGGACGGTCGGGTGGCCGTGATCGAGGGCGTGGAGTACCTCACCGGCGCGCCGGTTCAGGCCTGCGACCTGCGGGCCGGTGCGGCCCTGGTGATCGCGGGTCTGGCGGCCCGGGGCGTCACCGAGCTGACCCAGGTGCAGTTCATCGAGCGGGGCTATGAGGACCTGGTGGGCAAGCTCCGCTCTGTGGGGGCGGATATCCGCGTGGAGGAGATCCCCGAGGCCCAGGAGGCCGAGGCCCACATCGGCTGATACGGCATTTTTCACGGCGTCCGCCGCCATCCGCGGCGGATGCCGAATTTTTCTGTGAGGTAAGCGCATTTTGATGACCCTACATACCCTGTCCAGCGGCTCCCAGGGCAACTGCCTGCTGCTGTCCGACGGCGGCACCCATATCCTGGTGGACGCCGGGATCTCCACCCGCCGCATCAAGGCGGGTCTGGCCCGGCTGGACCTCAGCATGGACGACCTGGACGGCATTCTGATTACCCACGAGCACACGGACCATATCTCCGGCCTGGCCACCCTGATCAAACACCATACCGTCCCCCTGTACGCAAGTCCCGGCACTGCCCGGCAGCTGGCGTATCGCCTGGCGGGGGTGGAGCCGCTGCTGCGGCCCCAGGACCCCGGAACCGAATTTTGCATCGGCTCCTGCCGGGTCACGGCCTTTGCCACGTCCCACGACGCCGCCCAGAGCATGGATTACCGCATCGACGGCTCCGGCTCCGTTGGCATTCTGACGGACACCGGCTATGTGACCCCGGAGGCGGAGGAGGTTCTGCCGGGGGTGGGCCTGCTGGTGCTGGAGAGCAACCACGACGTGGACCGCCTGCGGTCCGGGCCGTACCCCTATTCCCTGAAGCAGCGGGTCCTGGGAAGCCAGGGCCACCTGTCCAACGAAGATGCGGCGGCTTTTGCCGCCCGGATGGCCACCTGCGGCACCGAGTGCATCGTTCTGGCCCATCTCAGCAAGGAGAACAACACGCCCCAGCTGGCCTATGACGCGGTGGACCGCGCCCTGCGGGCCGGTGGGGCCCGGGTGCGGCTGTATGTGGCCCCCCGGGACGAGCTGAGTCCCGCCTACGAGACGGAGAGGACGCCATGCAGAAGATAACCGTCCTCTGTGTGGGAAAGCTGAAGGAGAAGTTCTATCAGGAGGCCGCCGCCGAATATGCCAAGCGCCTGGGGCGGCACTGCAAGCTGGAGATCATCGAGCTGCCGGAGAGCCGCCTGCCGGAGGACCCCTCGGCGGCGGAGATTCAGCGGGCTCTGGCGGCGGAGGCCGCCGCCATCCGGGAAAGGCTGCCCCGGGGCGGGGCCGTTATCGCCCTGTGCATCGAGGGCAAGCCCTGCTCCAGCGTGGAGCTGAGCCGCCGGATGCAGGAGCTGGCCGTGTCCGGAAAGAGTCAGCTGACCTTTCTCATCGGCGGCAGCGTGGGTCTTTCGGAGGACCTGAAGCGCCAGGCCGACTGGCGGCTGTCCATGTCGCCTATGACGTTTCCCCATCACCTGGCCCGCATCATGCTGCTGGAGCAGATCTACCGGGCCTGTCAGATCGCCGCCGGTACGAAATATCACAAATAAACTTTCATTTCAGGAGGTATCGCATATGGACAATTCCAAGTGGGCCTTTGCGCCGGATGCGCCGGAGTGGCCCGTCAATGCCAGGGGAGAGAAGGAGAAGGCGGTTCTGCTGACCAGCACCTTCGACTCCACCGCCGACGCGGATATGCTCATCTCGCTTCTGGCGGCCTATCGCATCCCCTGCTTCAAGTATTTTGACTATGAAGGCGGCGCGGGGAAGGTCATCAACGGCTTTTCCGGCTACGGCGCCAGCCTGTATGTTCCGGCCTCCCTGCTGGAGGACGCCAAGGAAATTCTGGAGGCTGAGCCGGTGGAGGAACCGGAGCAGCCCCAGGCGTAATAGAAGGGAAGGAGATTTTCTGATGGACTACATGCGGGAATATGAGAAGTGGCTGGCCTCCCCGGCGCTGACGCCGGAGGAGCACGCGGAGCTGGAGAGCATCCGCGGCGACGAGAAGGAGATCCGGGAACGGTTCTACGGGCCTCTGGAGTTCGGCACCGCCGGTCTGCGGGGCACCATGAAGGTGGGCCTGCACCAGATGAACGTCCATGTCATCCGCTGGGCCACCCAGGGCTTTGCCAACGTCATCTGCGCCGAGGGGGAGGAGGCCAAGCGCCGGGGCGTGGCCCTGTGCATGGACTGCCGCAACCACTCCATGGAGTTTGCCCGGGCCGCCGCCGAGGTCTGCGCCGCCAACGGCATCCATGTGCGGATCTTCGAGTCTCTGCGTCCCACGCCGGAGCTGAGCTTCGCCGTCCGGGAATACGGCTGCCAGGCGGGTATCAACGTCACCGCCAGCCACAACCCCAAGGAGTATAACGGCTACAAGGTCTATTGGTCCGACGGCGCCCAGCTGCCGCCTCAGCACGCCGCCGCCATCGCCCGGGAGCTGGAGCATATCGACATCTTCACCGGCGTGCGCCGCATGGCCTATGACGACGCAGTGGCCCAGGGTCTGATCCAGGTCATGGGCCGGGAGACCGACGACCGCTTTATGGCCCATGTGATGGCCATGGTCAACGACCGGCAGTCCATGGCCCAGGTGGCCGACACCTTCAAGATGGTGTACACCCCCTTCCACGGCTGCGGCTGGCAGCTGGTGCCGGAGGCCCTGCGGGGCCTGGGCGTGAAGCATCTGTACTGCGTCGAGGAGCAGATGGTCCTCGACGGCAATTTCCCCACGGTGGCCTCCCCCAATCCGGAGAACCCCGAGGGCTTCTATCTGGCCATTGACCTGGCCAACCAGGTGGGGGCGGACTTCATCCTGGGCACCGACCCGGACAGCGACCGGGTGGGCATCATGGTCCGCAGCCACGACGGCTCCTTTGTGCCCGTTACCGGCAACCAGACCGGCGTGCTGATGCTGGACTACCTCATCGGGGCCATGCGCCGGGCGGGCAAGCTGCCGGAGCATCCCTATTTCCTGAAGACCATCGTCACCACCGAGATGGCCCGGAAGGTGGCCGAGGCCAACGGCGTCACCTGCTGTGATACCTTCACCGGCTTCAAGTTCATGGCCGAGAAGAAGAACGAGCTGGAGAGTCAGGGCAAGGGCCAGGTCATCATGAGCTATGAGGAGAGCTACGGCTATATGCTGGGGGACTACGTCCGGGATAAGGACGCCGTCACTGCCTCGTTGGTCCTGACAGAAATGGCCGCCTGGTATGCCGTTCAGGGCATGACCCTGTTTGACGCCCTGAACGCCCTGTACGAAAAATACGGCTATTACGGCGAAAAGACCCACAATCTGGTGATGCCCGGCCTGGACGGCCTGGAGAAGATGGCTCAGCTGATGCGGGATCTGCGGGCAGATCCCCCGGCCGCTATTGCCGGGGTGGAGGTTCTGCGCCGCAAGGACTATACCGACGGCAGCGTCATCGACTGCCGCACCGGCGAAAAATCCGCCATGGAGCTGTCCGGCAGCAACGTGCTGCGCTATGAGCTGACGGACGGCACCACCATCCTGGTGCGGCCCAGCGGCACCGAGCCCAAGATCAAGGTCTATGTCCTGACCATCGGCGAAACTCCCGCCGCCCGGAACGAGAACCTCCGCAAATACGGCGAGTGGGTCAAGACCCTGCAGCGGTAATACGACCACTATAACGAAATACCCCCCTCATGCAGGACGATAAACCGGCATGAGGGGGTATTATTGTAAGCAGAAAGGCTGCCAAAAGTGGGACAGCGCCATGGCGGCGCTGTCCCACTTTTAGCCTATCGCACGCTGCTGACCAGAATGATGATCAGTGCCATATATGCTGCGCTGACGGCGGCCAGAAGGCCGCACGCGATCATGCACGCCGCCCGCGGGCCACGGCGCTGCCGCAGCCGCAGCGCACCGATGACGAACCCGGCCACAGCCAGGACGAATATCACTGCCGCACCCCAGAAGGGCATACCATCACCCCTTCAGCGCGTCCAGCAGGTCTGTGAACACACGGAGCTGGTCCGCGAAGCGCCGGGTCAGGCCCTCCGCCCGACCCTTTCCGGCGTCGAACAGCAGATCAACCGTCTGGATGGCCGCAAACACACGCCCGTCGGCCTTGACGCTGAGATAGACACTGCCCATTTTCAGCAGCTGATCCATGACCCGGGGGGACAGCAGGGACTGCCCGGCGGCGGGATTTTCGCACCGGACATTGAACCGCCGGTCAAACTCCGGATTTTCCGAGGTGAAGCCCTCCCGGCCCAGCAGGCGGGCCAGCTTGCCCTTGGGCGCTGCCTGCACATCGCAGGGGAGAGTGCGCCCCAGGTCTGCCGCCATCCACTGACCGATGAAAATGGGAAGCTCACGATCCTCCCAGACCTCCGTCTCGGGATTCTGGTACGCCAGGGTGTTGGAAAGCTCCAGATTGCTGATCTCCAGCGGACGGCCATGGTATTTGCCGCAGACCAGGCCGCTGCTGCCCATGTTGTCGGCTTTTGGCAGTCCCAGCCCCGACTCTGCGTATTTTTCGTTGGAGATATGCGCACCGGGGCGGTACTCCGCCTCCTCCAGCACCTGCTCCATAGCCGCCTGGGCCAGACCGCCCTGGGCCGCATCCTGCAGCTTTTTGCCGCCAGTGGAGCCCATCAGCCCGCCGATGAGCAGAATGACAACACCTGCGACAATGACGGGCACCGCGCCGCCCAATATCGCGCCGATGGCCGCAATAACCAGGCCCAGACCGGAAAAGAATTTGCCGAAGCCCGCCAGGGCACGGCCGCTGCGTATATTCTGCACATTGTTATCCATTTGTCTGCTCCTTTTCATGCTCCGCGAACAACGCGCCGCACCGGCGCAGCGCCTCGATGATCCCCTGCAGATACCGCAGGGACACCAGATAGCTGCAGCGCAGGGCGTTCAGGTCCCGCACGTTGATATCCATCGGCAGGTCCATCACCGGCAGCGTGGATTCCAGCGCCAATTCCAGGCGGTTTTCCTCCCAGCGGACAGCCGCCGGACGGCCCAGGGTTTCCAGCAGGGGGACCAATTCCAGGGCATCCCGCCCGTATGCCTGGTCCTCCCGGCGGTACAGATAGCCGCCCTCCGGGGCCTGCCGTTCCGTTTCGCAGATTAGCCACACACCGCCGAAAGCCTTCACGGACCGGGTCATGGTGTCGTTGACGTCCCGGCCCACGTGCTCCTCAAAATTGTGGGTCAGCTCCACATTGGCCGCGCCAAACCGGACGCCCTGATGGACGCCCTGGCGGTAATTCTTGATCTGGAATTCTTCCCAGTGGCGGTCGATCATCTGACTGCGGCGAATGTCTGCCTCGTCAATGACCAGCTCCGGGAGCTTCGTATCCGGGCCGAAGGCCTGCTCCGTCTCCGACCGGAAAAGGTCCCCCATCTGCTCCCAGATCAGCTTCCGCTGGCGGCTGTCGCACCGGCACAGGCCGATGATGCCCACAGCCAGCAGGATAAACAGCGCCAGCAGGCCTCAGCGAATATCGCCGGACTTCCACCATACAACGCCGCCCGCAGCAAAGCCCAGCACCAGCATGACGGAGCACACCGTCCGCAGCCGGTCCCACCGGGCCAGCCGCCGCAGCAGCTCCCGGTCCGTCAGGGACTCCTTATAGCCGCAGGAGCACGCAGTGGAGCCTTTTTTCAGCGGCTCGCCGCACATAGGACAAATATGTTTTTTCATCATCTTATCCCCAGTTGTTCATCCAGTTTTCGCCCCAGTCCTCGGCGGGGTCGTAATCCACCGGGTCAAAACCGGCGGCGTACACCGGCCCGTCCTGCCGATAGGCCAGGCCGTCCTCGTGGAGGGTGTAGCTGCCGGTGATGTAGAAGGCGTCGTGTCCGTCGCTGTACCAGCGGCACAGGTCGTCCTCGTCCAGCTCGAAGCTGGCTCCCGGCAGGCCGGTGTAGGCCGCCACCTGGCCATAGGGGTAGAACACGCCGGAGAAGTCGCCGTCCGTTTCCCCATCCGGCAGCAGGGCAAAGCGGTCCGCCTCCAGGCCGGGGGAGATGTACGCGTGGAAGCCGTCCATGGCCAGATAGGGGCCCTTGCCGTCCCCGGCGTCCATAATGGTCCCGCTGCCGGCGGACAGGCGGGTGTAGCTCAGATACTCCATGCGCTGGGAGTCGATGACCAGAGTCTCGCCCAGGGCGTTCTGCCACACGCCGTCCAGCTGGGCAATGTCCCAGATGTCCACCCGGGCGTCGCTGCGGGTGAAGGTGAAGTGGTCGAAGGACTCCGCGTCGCCGCTGCCGTTCTGGTTGGGCAGCAGCACGCCGTCATCCCGCAGGATGAAATCGTACAAGAAGCCGTCGAAGTCGATCATGGGCACGTCGCCGGAGGTGTCATAGCGGCCCTGTCCCGTGCGGCCGGAGAAGGTCTGGTAGTAATAGCACCCCTCGTCGGCCACGAAATACAGGATGTTGCCGGAAGGGGAGGACCACTTGCCCTCCAGCTCGCTGGCGTCCGTCACCTGGCGCTGATCCTCCGGCACGGCAGGGGAGGGGGCCTCCCCGCCGCCGCTGCACGCCGTCAGGGACAGCAGCAGCGCCAGCACAGCCGCCAGCCAAAGCGTTTTTTTCATGAAGCAGCCTCCTCAGTCCGCCAGCGTGTCCATGAACTCGCCCCGGACCGTGTTCCAGTACCAGACGTAGGTCACATACTCGCCGTCCTGGTCGAAGGACATCTGCAGGTCGCTGTTGCCGTCGCCGTCCAGATCGCTGTAGTCCGTTCCCTGGTAGCGGCTGGCGGCGGAGTCGAGGGGCACCGGGAACTGTACGGTGGTGTAGAGCTCCTGCTCAGCCCTGTCATAGTAGAGGTCGGCGCCGGTGTCGGTGATGCAGATGCACACGTCGATCATCTGGCCGTCGTGGGTCAGGGTGCCGGTATCCTGAATGGTGCCCCAGGTGCGCCAGTCGTCACCAACGATGTCATCGTCCGTCGTCCCCTGATTTCCGCAGGCGGCCAGGCACAGCATCAGGGTGCACAGAAGCAAGAGAATGCTGAATTTTCGCATGGTTCGTTCCTCCTTGATAAAATGAGTCCACTGTACATCCATTGTACAGTGGACTCAGATAAAATACCATTAACCAAAGGTTAGTTTTTGGCAAAAGATGGCAGAATTGCGGAGGCCCGGATTCACACGCCCAGCCGCTGGGAGATGGCCGACAGCAGTTCGTTTTTCCCGGTGCCCTTTTCGGCGGAGAAGGGGACCAGACAGTCCTGCTCCTCCAGCTCCAGGGTGTCCCGGATCAGCTGCAGATTGGGCTCGATCTCGCTTTTTTTCAGCTTGTCCAGCTTGTTGGCCACGACCACCACCGGGCATCCGGTGCCCCGGAACCACTGGAACATGGTCACGTCGTCCGCCGTGGGCTTGTGCCGGGCGTCCACAATGAGAACACCCAGGGAGATGAGGCCCGGCTCCTGGAAATACGACTCCATCAGCCGTCCCCAGCGGTCCCGCTCCTCCTTGCTGACCTTGGCATAGCCGTAGCCGGGCAGATCGGTCAGATACACCCGGTTGTCGATGAGGAAATAGTTCACCTGGGTGGTCTTGCCGGGGGTGGCGCCCACCCGGGCGAAGTTCTTTCGGTTGAGCAGGCGGTTGATGACGGAGGATTTGCCCACGTTGGAGCGCCCGGCAAAGGTCACCTGGGGCCGTCCGTCCCGGATAAAGGCCTCCGGCCGCACCGCCGAGCGGATAAATTCCGCCTTATTATAGTTGATCGCCATGGCAAGCGTTCCTCCTTTACACTGACAGTGCGGCGGGGGATTCCACCGATACGCGGCCCCGGGGGGCGGCGTGCTCCCCGCGGGGAGGCACCAGCACCGCCGCAAACACCTGATCCACGGTGTCCACCGGGATGAAGTGCAGACCGGCCCGGACGGTCTGGTCGATCTCGTCCAGGTCCTTGACGTTTTCCCGGGGAATCAGCACCGTATGTACGCCGTTTCGCAGGGCGGCCATGGTCTTTTCCTTCAGACCGCCGATGGCCAGCACCCGGCCCCGGAGGGTCACCTCGCCGGTCATGGCTACGCTGCCCCGGACAGGCCGTCCGGTCAGCGCCGACAGCATGGCGGTGGTGATGGCGATACCCGCCGAGGGTCCGTCCTTGGGCACGGCCCCCTCCGGGAAGTGGACATGCACGTCCTTGGTCTTATAGAAGTCCCGGGGCAGGCCCAGCTCCTCCCAACGGCTGCGCAGGCAGGTCAGGGCGGCCTTGGCGGATTCCTGCATAACGCTGCCGAGATTGCCGGTAAGCTCCAGCTTTCCGCTGCCGTCCAGGGCCTGGGCCTCCACTTCCAGAATTTCGCCGCCTACCTGGGTCCAGGCCAGGCCGTTTACCACGCCCACCTGGTCCCGGTCGCTGTGGATGGACTCGCTGTACTGCTGGGTTCCCAGCAGTTCTTTCAGGTTATTCTCTGTAATGTCAACTCGCTTTACATCGCCCTCCACCAGCTGCATGGCGGCTTTTCGGCACAGCTTCCCCAGCTGGCGCTCCAGCACCCGGACGCCGGATTCCTTGGTGTAGGCGGCGATGACCCGCCGGATGGCGTCGTCGGTGATGCGCAGCTGGGTTTTCTTCAGACCGTGCTCCTTCAGCTGCTTGGGCAGCAGATGCCGCTTGGCGATCTGCAGCTTCTCCTCGTCGGTATAGCTGGTGAGCTCGATGACCTCCATCCGGTCCAGCAGGGGACGGGGGATGGTGTCCAGGGTGTTGGCGGTGGTGATGAACATCACCCGGCTCAGGTCCACCGGCACCTCCAGGAAGTGATCCCGGAAGGCGTGGTTCTGTTCGCTGTCCAGCACCTCCAGCAGGGCCGACGCCGGGTCGCCCCGCATATCGCTGGCCAGCTTGTCAATCTCATCCAGCACCAGCAGGGGATTCATGGAGCCGCTGCGGATCACCGCGTCGATGATCCGGCCGGGCATGGCGCCGATGTAGGTTTTCCGGTGTCCCCGGATGTCCGCCTCGTCCCGGATGCCGCCCAGACTCAGCCGGGACAGCTTTCGGTGCATGGCCTTGGCCACGGACAGGGCGATGGAGGTTTTGCCTACGCCCGGGGGGCCCACCAGGCAGAGGATCTTGCCCTTGGCCTGGGGGTTCAGCTGCCGCACGGCGATGAATTCCAGGATCCGCTCCTTCACCTTGTCCAGGCCGTAGTGGTCCTTGTCCAGGATCTTCCGGGCCTGTTCCACGTCGGCCCGGTCGTGGGTCTCCACACCCCAGGGCACGTCCAGGCACACATCCAGATAGTTCCGGATGACGGCCCCCTCGGCGCTGCCGAAGGGCTGCTTGGACAGGCGGTGCAGCTCCTTCATGAGCTTCTCCCGCACCTCGTCACCGGCCCGGCAGCGGTTGATCTTCTCCTCGTATTCGTACAGCTCGTCGTCGCCGTCCTCGCCCAGCTCGTGCTGCAGAACGTGCAGCTGCTCCCGCAGGACCATATCCCGCTGGACCTGGCCCACCCGCTGGCGGACCTTCTGGTCGATATCCGACTCCAGGACGGCGATATCCACCTCATGCACCAGAATTTCGTTCATCACCAGCAGCCGCCGGGCGGGGTGCAGCTCCTGCAGCACCCGCTGGCGATCCTGGTGCCGGAGGTTGATGTTGGCGGCGATGGTGTCCGCCAGCAGGCCCGGGTCCCGGATGTCCAGCACGGAGGCCACCAGCTGGTCGGACAGATTCCCCACCAGCTCCTGATACTGGCCAAACAGGGCGTATGTCCGCCGGGTCAGAGCCTCGGTGCGGTCCGAGGCCCGCCAGCTCTGGTCCTCCAGCAGCTCCACATTGGCCTGCAGGAAGGGCTTGGTCTGCCACAGGCGGCGCAGGGCCGCCCGGTGCAGGCCCCCGGCGATGACCCGTACCCCGGTATCCGAGGTCTTGACGATCTGGAAAATGCGGCACACGGTGCCGATCTCGTACAGGTCCTCCTCCTGGGGGTCCTGGACGCCGATCTCCCGCTGGGTCACCAGCAGCAGCTCCCGGTCACCCTCCATGGCGTTTTCCAGGGCCAGGATGGATATCTCACGCTCCGCGTCGAAGCTCAGCGTCTGGCCCGGGAAGGCAGTCAGCCCCCGCAGGGCCAGCACCGGCATATTTTGTGTGGTCATAAGGGTATCTCCTTTGCGATAGGGAAAGTACAATAGGGCAAGAGGGGAGAGGCGCACGCGTCTCTCCCCTTTGTGCTTGTTTCAGGACGCCGGCGCGTTCTTGGTGCCGCGGCTGGGATCCCGCAGGATCACAGGCGCTGCGCCGTCGTTGACGGCCCCGGCGGTGATGGTCACCTGTTCGATGGTGTGGTCCGAGGGAATGTCGTACATGATGGGGGTCAGGACTCCCTCCATGACGGCCCGCAGGCCACGGGCACCGATGTTGCGCTCGATGGCCTTGTCGGCCACGGCCTCCAGGGCCTCCGGCTCGAACACCAGCTTCACATCGTCATAGGAAAACAGCTTCTGATACTGCTTGACCAGGGCGTTCTTCGGCTCCGTCAGGATACGGACCAGATCCTCCCGGCCCAGCCCGTCCAGAGCGGCGATCACCGGCAGACGGCCCACCAGCTCGGGAATGATGCCGAATTTCAGCAGGTCGTGGGGCTGGACCTCCTTGAGGAGCTGTCCCGTCCGACGCTCGGCCTTGCTTTCCACCACGGCGTCGAATCCGATGCCCTTGCGGTCGGTGCGCTGCTCGATGATCTTCTCCAGACCGTCGAAGGCGCCGCCGCAGATGAACAGAATGTTGTGGGTGTCCACCTGGATGAACTCCTGATGGGGGTGCTTGCGGCCGCCCTGAGGCGGCACGTTGGCCACGGTGCCCTCCAGGATCTTCAGCAGTGCCTGCTGCACGCCCTCGCCGGACACGTCCCGGGTGATGGAGGTGTTCTCGCTCTTGCGGGCGATCTTGTCGATCTCGTCCACATAGATGATGCCGTGCTCGGCCAGCTCCACGTCGAAATCCGCCGCCTGCAGCAGCCGCAGCAGGATGTTCTCCACGTCGTCGCCTACATAACCGGCTTCGGTGAGGGTGGTAGCGTCGGCGATGGCGAAGGGGACCTTCAGCACCCGGGCCAGGGTCTGGGCAAACAGGGTCTTGCCGGAGCCGGTGGGGCCGATCATCAGGATGTTGCTCTTCTGCAGCTCCACATCCTCGCCGCCGCCGAAGAAAATGCGCTTATAGTGGTTATAGACCGCCACGGACAGGGCCACCTTGGCGGCGTCCTGGCCGATGACGTACTGATCCAGCACCTCTTTGATCTCCCGGGGAGTGGGCAGCTGGTCCGGGGTCTCGTACCCGGCCTCAGGGCCGGGCTCGTACCCATCGTCCAGAATGGACATGCACAACTGGACGCACTCGTCGCAGATGCGCACGCCAGGGCCCTGGATCATGCGGTGCACCTGGTTCTCCGCCTTGCCACAGAAGGAGCACCGCAGGGATTTCTTATCGTCTGCCATTGGTTACCTCTTGTAAATGACCTTGTCCACCAGGCCGTATTCCCGGGCCTCCTCGGCCAGCATCCAGTGATCCCGCTCGGAGTCCTGCTTCACCTGTTCGGGATCCTTGCCGGTGTTGTCGGCTAGAATCTGGTTCAGGCGCTTTTTCAGCTTCAGGAAATGCTCCACGTCGATCTCCATATCCGTGACCTTACCCTGGGTCCCGGCGGAGGGCTGGTGGATCATGATCTCCGCATTGGGCAGGGCAATGCGCTTGCCCCGGGCGCCGGAGGACAGCAGGAACGCGCCCATGCTGGCAGCCATGCCGATGCAGATGGTGGACACGTCGCACTTGATATACTGCATGGTATCGTAGATGGCCATACCCGCGGTCACAGAACCGCCGGGGCTGTTGATGTACATCTGGATATCCTTGTCGGGGTCCTGGGCCTCCAGATACAGCAACTGGGCCACCACCAGGCTGGCGGTGGTATCATTGACCTCTTCGCCCAGGAAGATGATGCGGTCGTTCAGCAGCCGGGAAAAGATGTCATAGGAACGCTCGCCCCGGTTGGTCTGCTCCACAACATAAGGGACTAAACTCATAGAAATGACCTCCTGTACAAATAGATGAAACTCAACCCCATTATACCCGCCCGGTGGGTATCTCAAGCAGGGGACGAAAAATTATTCCTCGTCCTTCTTTTCCTCTTCCTGCTTGGCTTCTTCCTTGGTCTCCTCAACAACGGGAGCCACGGCTACGGCGGCGTCGGCCACGGCCTTGATAGCCTTGCTGCGCAGGACCTGCTCGCGGACGTCGGCCTCGGGCAGATACTTCTTGATGGTATCCAGGTCCATGCCGTACTTATCGGCCACGGACTTCATCTCGGCCTCGATCTCCTCGGCGGTGGCCTCCAGCTCCTCGGCCTTCACCAGGGCGGCCACGGCCAGATCCATGCGGACCTGCTGCAGGGCGGGCTCATGGGCCTGCTTCTTGAAATCGTCCTCGGTGGTGTTGGTCATCTTCAGATACTGGTCAAAGGGGATGCCCTGGGCGGCCAGCTGCTGCTGGAAGTTCTCCATCATCTGCTGGGCCTGAACGTCCACCATCTCATCGGGGATGTCGGCCTGGATGCCGTCGGCCACCTTCTGCATCAGGGCGTCCTCAAAGGCGCGCTGGGCAGCGGCCTCGCGGTTCTCCACCAGCTTCTTGCGGGTGTCGGCCTTCAGCTCCTCCAGGGTGTCGAATTCGGACACGTCCTTAGCGAACTCGTCGTCAATGGCGGGGACTTCCTTGTGCTTGACCTCGTTGACCTTCACATGGAACACCACGGGCTTGCCGGCCAGCTCAGGGGTGTAGTTCTCGGGGAAGGTGATGTCGATGTCCTTCTCCTCGCCGGCCTTCATGCCCACCAGCTGATCCTCAAATCCGGGGACGAAACTGCCGGAGCCGATCTCCAGGTCGAAGTTCTCGCCCTTGCCGCCGTCGAAGGCCACGCCGTTGTCGAAGCCCTCGAAGTCGATGTCGGCGGTGTCGCCCTTCTGGATCTCGCGCTCCACGCTGACCAGACGGCTGTTGCGGTCGGCCATCTCGTTCAGGCGGTTGTCCACGTCCTCGTCGGTGACGTTGACCTCGGCCTTGGGGGCCTCCAGGCCCTTATACTGGCCCAGGGTCACCTCGGGATACACGGCCACGGTGCACTTGAACACCACGCCGTCCTTGCCGCAGGACTCCAGCTCCACCTCGGGATAGCCGACGACCTTCAGCTCCTGCTCCTTCACGGCGGCCTCATAGGCGTCGGGCAGCAGGATGTTCACTGCTTCTTCATAGAAGACCTCTGCGCCGTACATGCTCTCGATCATCTTGCGGGGAGCCTTGCCGGGGCGGAAGCCGGGAACGCTGATCTTGGACCGCTGCTGCAGGTACGCCTTGTTGATGGCGGCCTCAAAGGCGGCGGCATCTGCTTCGATGGTCAGTGCGACCTTGCTCTTGTCCAGTTTTTCACAGGATTTTACACTCATTTTGATTTTTCCTCCGTTCAGCATTAAATCGTATCAATGCAATTCTATATAATAGCAGAAAACAATTTCAATTTCCACACTTTTTTGCTCTAATCACAAATTTTTTTGGGATGAAAGCTCAAATAGTCCCCGGACACCATGAAAAACGAGGTTCCGCCCCGTTCTCCCTGCAGGGCCCGGCGGTGAGAAGCACCGTGGAGATGGCCATAGCAGCACACCTTCACCTCATATTCCCGCAGCAGCCGCAGAATCTCCGGGCACTGATACCCCTGGTACAGAGGCGGGTAGTGAAGAAAGCACAGCTTCTCGTGATCTCCCGCCGCCTTCAGGGACGTCTCCAGCCGTCCGATCTCCCGCAGCAGGACCTTTTCGTTGTGGGTGCCCTGGTTGTCCAGCTCATAGAACCAGCCCCGGGTACCGCACAGGGCCGTGTCCCCGTAGAACCGGCAATTGTTGTGGAGGATCTCCATGGTGGTCAGGCCGTTTTCGGCGAAAAAGCGCTCCATTTTGGCGGCGGTGTTCCACCAATAGTCGTGGTTGCCCTTGAGCAGGTACTTCTTCCCCGGCAGGGCGTCGATGAACCGGAAATCCTCCAGCGATTCCACCAGGCTCATGCCCCAGGACAGGTCGCCGCACAGCACGGTGACGTCATCCTCCGTCAGCACGGAGAATCCCTCCCGGATGCGGGCCACATAGTCCTTCCAACCGTCCCCGAAGATCTCCATGGGCTTGTCGGACCCCAGGGACAGATGCAGATCGCCAATGGCATACAGCGCCATACGGCACCTCCTTCCTTATTATAGTATATCGTTATATCATCCTCCGCAGATTGTTCCAGAACAGGTCCTCCAGCAGGGCCTGGGGATAGCCCCGGGCTGCCAGGGCCTGCCACAGGCGGGGCATGTCCTGGACGCCCTGCATTCCGGCGGCCAGGGTCCCGCAGCCATCCAGATCGCCGCCCAGGCACAGAGCTTTCTCCCCACCCAGCTCCAGAAAATGCTCCACATGGGCCACCAGCTCCTCCATGGTGCCCGCCGGACCCACAAACGGCCGGTACAGATTCAGCCCCACCACGCCGCCGCTGTCCCGGATGGCCCGGAACATATCATCGGTAAGGTTGCGTCGGTGGGGGCACAGGGCCCGGCTGTTGGAGTGGGTGGCCACCACCGGCCCCCGGGCCAGGCGCACCACATCCCAGAAGCCGGGATCACTGATGTGGGACACGTCGGGATAAATATGAAACGCCTCCAGCTGCCGCAGGAAGTCGGCGCCAAGAGGGGAGAGGCCCCGATCCGTGTCCCGGCAGTTGGTGCCGGACAGAACATTGGGCCAATTCCACACGGGGTTGAGAAACCGCACGCCCCATTCCGCCGCCGTCTCCACCTGTCCCGGGTCGCAGCCTATGAGCTCGGCCCCCTCTATGGAGAGAATCGCCGCCATTTTCCCGTCTGCCGCGGCCCGGTCCACCTCTGCGCCGGTGCGGCAGGGGACGATGACGTCCCGGTTCTGCTCCATCTCCTGTAAAAACCGCCGGTGAAGCAGGCGGCCCTCCCGGACCATGGTGCTGCCCCGGGGAAGCTCCTCCGGGTCCTGATACAGGGCGAACACCTGGGCGAACCGCCCGAAGGCCGATGTCCGGCGCAGATCCAGATGACCGTCGTTTTCCCGCAGCTGCGCTCCGGTCCGCAGGCAGCGGTAAATGGTATCGCAGTGCGCGTCAAAATAGGGGATATGTTCCATACGTCACCTCAGAATGCGTTCTCAATGTACTCTATGCGGCTGGCCTTTTGGGGATGCGGACCCTCAGCGTACACCTCCGCCACGTCGAAGCGGGCGGGGCAGTCCAGGTCCTTCACCATCAGGTACCAGGCCGCCGTTTTCCGCAGCCGCTCCTGCTTTTTTGGGGTCACATACTCCCGGGGCAGGCCACAGGACAAATTCGTCCGGGTCTTGACCTCCACGAAGCACAGCACGCCGTCCTTCCGGGCGATCAGGTCGATCTCCCCGAACCGGCAGTGAAACCCGTGGGCCAGCAGGGTGTAGCCCCGGCGGCGCAGATAGTTGGCCACCTCCGCCTCGCCCCAGGTGCCCTCGGCCCGGCTCATGACTGCCGCTCCTTCCACTTTTTCAAAAACGACTGCCGGTGCTCCGGGCAGGGACCGTATTGGTCCAGCATGGCGTAGTGCAGCTTCGTGCCGTAGCCCTTGTGCTGGGCAAACAGATACTGGGGATATTCCCGGTCCAGCACCTGCGTCACGTACCGGTCCCGGGTGACCTTGGCCAGGATGGACGCCGCCGCAATGGATACGCTGCGTCCGTCGCCGCCTACCACCGTCTCATGGGGGAGGTCGATGGAGGCGCACCGCCCATGGTCCCGGTTGCCGTCGATCAGAACGTAGTCCGGGCGGAGGGTCAGGGCCTCGATGGCCAGCGCCATGGCCCGGATCCGGGCGCTTAAAATATCCGTGGCGTCGATCTCCGCCGCGCTGACGGAGGCCACGGCCCAGGCGATGGCCCTTTCGGTGATGACGCCGTACAGGGCCTCGCGCTTCTTCTCCGTCAGCTTCTTGGAGTCGTCCAGCCCCGGGATATCGCACCCCTCCGGCAGGATCACAGCACCCGCGCACACCGGCCCCATCAGGGGCCCGGCTCCCGCCTCGTCGCAGCCGCACACCAGGGTATAGCCCCGCTTTCGGGCCGCCTGTTCCAGGGAATCATCCGGTCTCATTGGGCATCCTCCACAGTCTCCAGGGTGAACCGGCCCAGCTTGCCGCCCCGGAACTCGTCCAGCAGAACCCGGGCCATGCGCTGGGTGTCCACCTGGGCCCCCCGCATAAGGAAGCCCCGCTTCCGCCCGGCCTTCTCCAGCAGGTCATATCCGCTGTCCTCCGGCTGCACGTCGATCTTGTACCGCTCCTCCAGCACCGGCGCATACCGCCGGCCCAGATAGTCCATGAGATAGCAGGCCAGTTCCTCCATGTCTACCACGTCGTCCTTGATGGCGCCGGTGAAGGCCAGGCGCTTGCCCACCTCCGGGTCGTCAAACCGGGGCCACAGAATGCCCGGGGTGTCCAGCAGCTCCAGAGTGCTGTCCACCGGCACCCACTGCTTGCTGCGGGTAACGCCGGGCCGGTCCTCGGCACGGGCGGTTTTGCGGCGGGCTACCTTATTAATAAAGGTGGACTTGCCCACGTTGGGGATTCCCAGCACCATGACCCGCACGGTGCGGCCCGCCTGGCCCCGCTGGGCCCAGGCGGCCAGCTTGTCCCGCAGCAGCTCCCGGACAGCGGCGGCAAACTGGGCGGTGCCTACGCCGCCCTTGGCATTGGCCTCCAGCACAGCATAGCCCTTTTCCCGGAAATAAGCCGTCCAGCGCCGGGTCTCGCCGGGGTCCGCCTGGTCCACCCGGTTCAGGACCACCAGCCGGGGCTTGCCCGCCGTCAGCTCGTCCACATCCGGGTTCCGGCTGGACAGGGGAATGCGCGCGTCCAGAATCTCGCACACGGCGTCCATATTTTTGATCTCCGCCGTGATCATCCGCCGGGTCTTGGTCATGTGCCCGGGGAACCAGCTCAGATTATCAACCTGCATATCCATCACCTCTTACGCATACTTCATAACCATATGATTATATCATAATCCAGGCTCCTTGGCAAAAGAAAAAACGCCCGCTGTCTGCGGGCGTTCGTTCTTTTTTCGGGGGATACGGCTTACAGCTTCTCCTTGACCTTGGCAGCCTTACCAACGCGGTCACGCAGATAGTACAGCTTGGCGCGGCGCACGAAGCCGTGGCGGACCACTTCGATGGTGGCGATGGAGGGGGAGTGCACGGGGAACACCTTTTCCACGCCCACGCCGTAGGAGATACGACGGACGGTGAAGGTCTCCTCAATGCCGCCGTGCTTCTTGGCAATGACGGTGCCCTCGAAGACCTGGATACGCTCGCGGGCGCCTTCCTTGACCTTCACGTGCACGCGGACGGTATCGCCCACCTGCACCTGGGGGACTTCCTTCTCCAGCTGCTCTTTGTTCAGTGCTTTGATCAGATCCATGGATATTTCCTCCTGTTTATATAGGCGTTCGTGCCGTCATGTATGCGGCGTCCGACTCGTTCCGGACCCCGGCGGCAGAGGACCGCCCTTTTTATGCCATGATAGGATATCACATCCGAGCCGGTTTTGCAAGCATTTTTTGCGCTTTCCCTGAAAAAAAGAGTCGTCGTCAGGGAAGCAGGTGCATCTTGACGGGGCGGCGTTTTTCCTGTAAAATGGATAAAATAAAAGCATATTCTTTCAGATGAGGTAACGATATGGCAAATGGATTTATTGATAAGGCCCGCATCACCGTCCGGGCCGGCAACGGCGGCAACGGAGCCGTTGCCTTTCACCGGGAAAAATACATCGCCGCAGGCGGCCCCGACGGCGGCGACGGCGGCGACGGCGGCAGCATCATCGTCCGGGTGGACGACAATATGTCCACGCTGATGGACTTCCGCTATAAGCGCAAATATGTGGCGGCCAACGGTGTAGACGGCCAGGGCGGCCGCAAAAGCGGCAAGGACGGCCAGAGTCTGACCATCCGCGTGCCCCGGGGCACCCTGATCCGGGACGCCGAAACCGGCGAGATCATCAAGGATATGTCCGACGACCAGCCCTTTGTGCTGTGCAAGGGCGGCCGGGGCGGCTGGGGCAACCAGCATTTCGCCACCCCCACCCGTCAGGTGCCCCGCTTTGCCAAGGCGGGCCTGCCCGGCGAGAGCCACGACGTGGTGCTGGAGTTGAAGCTGCTGGCGGACGTGGGACTGGTGGGCTTCCCCAACGTGGGAAAGAGCACCCTGCTGAGCGTGGTGTCCAAGGCCCACCCCAAAATCGCCAACTACCACTTCACCACCCTGTACCCCAACCTGGGCGTGGTGTATGTGGACGAGGGCGTGTCCTTCGTCATGGCTGATATCCCCGGCATCATCGAGGGAGCCAGCGAGGGCGCGGGCCTGGGCCACGACTTCCTGCGGCATATCGACCGCTGCCGCCTGCTGGTCCACCTGGTGGACGTGTCCGGCAGCGAGGGCCGGGACCCCATCGCCGACTTTGACGCCATCAACCAGGAGCTGCGGCAGTACAGTCCGGAGCTGGCGGACCGGCCCCAGATCGTGGTGGCCAACAAGACGGACCTGCTGGCGGACCCCGCCCGGCTGGACGCCTTCCGGGCCCATGTGGAGGAAGCGGGCTACACGTTCATGGCCATGTCCGCCGCCACCCACCAGGGTACCCGGGAGCTGGTGCAGGCCATTGCCGCCCGGCTGGCGGAGCTGCCGCCGGTGGCGGTGTACGAGCCGGAGTATGTCCCCCGCCCGCCCCAGATCGACACCTCCGAGCCTCTCAATATCCGGCAGGAGGACAACACCTGGCTGGTGGAGGGGCCGTGGCTTCAGCGCCTTATGGCCAACATCAACTTCTCCGACTACGAGAGCCGCATGTATTTCGATAAAATGCTGCGCCAGTCCGGCCTGTTTGACCAGCTGGAGCGCATGGGCATCCAGGACGGGGACATCGTGTCCATGTACAACCTGGAATTTGAATATCAGCGCTGAAAAAAGCCGCCGGTTCCTGAACCGGCGGCTTTTTTGGGGCCTCTGATGTTATTTTTGCGATGAAGCGGGATCATTATGCGCCATATGAACGAAACGACTTCATCTCGCTACCTTGTGCGAAATGCGGCAAAAGATAGAAAATGACCAGACGGGAATTGTTTCGGTTGCACAATGGAGCGGGATATGTTATACTGACAAAACACGGAAAGGGGGGAATCCCATGAAAAAATTGACGGCGCTTCTGCTGGCGCTGGTGATGGCGCTGTCCCTGACGGCGTGCAGCTTTGTGATGCTGCCGGAGGAGCAGGACCCGCCGGCCGACCCGAAGCAGGAGCAGCAGCTGGCCCGGGAGGATACATACACCACAAAAGAGGATGTGGCGCTGTATATCCACCTGTATGGCCGCCTGCCGGACAATTTCATCACAAAAAAAGAGGCCCAGCAGCTGGGCTGGACCGGAGGCTCCCTGGAGCCCTACGCCCCGGGCTGCTGCATCGGCGGCAGCCGGTTCGGCAATTATGAGGGCCTGCTGCCGGAGGCCAACGGCCGCACCTGGACCGAGTGCGACATCAACACCCTGGGGGCCGATTCCCGGGGAGCGGAGCGCATCGTGTTTTCCAACGACGGCCTGATCTACTACACCGGCGACCACTACAAGACCTTTGAACTGCTGTATGGAGGAGAATGACTATGCAGATCCACCTGAACGGAAATGACATCACCAACCGGGAACAGCTGCACGACGCCCTGTCAGAGGCGCTGGAGCTGCCGGAATGGTACGGCCGCAGCCTGGACGCCCTGTATGACTGCCTGACGGACCTGTCCGTGCCCACCACCATCCATGTGGAGAACTGGCCGGAGGAGGACTATATGCAGCGGGCGCTGGCGGTGCTGCGGGACGCGGCGGAGGAGAACGAGCTGCTTCAGGTGCGCTTGGAGGACTGACCCAACTTGTGCCGGGTGTACCACAGGGCGCCCAGAATCAGCAGACCGTCCGCAATCAGCAGGGCCCAGAACACCGGATTGCGGAAATCCAGGTTGTTGCCCAGAATGCAGAAGCACACCATGCCCGGCATGATGGCCAGCCACGACGAGGCCAGATACGACCAGTAATTCAGCCGCATCATGCCGAACAGCACCCCCAGCACCTCCATGTTCAGCCCCAGCATATGGATGGCGAAGCAGGAGACAAAGCCGTATTCCTGGGTGGCGGTGAAATATTTCCGGAGCTTGGGGTGCTTGTTCAGCAGGCCCTCCAGGCTCTCGGTGCGGGTGGAGCGTCCGATCCAATAGGAGATGGACAGGCACAGGGCCGTGCCCACGGCGTTGATGGCCAGGGCCGCCGGAAGCGGGAAGATCAGCGACACAACCACCACCAGCGCGTTGTATACCACCACGCCGGAGATGCCCTTCACCGCAAACAGGGCCAGGATCACCGCCACCGCCAGACCGGGCCGGTGGTCCACCAGCTGGGGAATGGTGTTCAGGTCCAGCACGCCTGTCAGCAGCAGGATGCCGAAGCCTGCCGTGCACAGCAGCATCAGCAGGATGGGCAGATAGTCCCGCAGGGTCTTTTTCATGAATGGCACAGCCTCCTTGGATAAAATATAGAAGAATTTATACCATAATTTTGTGAACAAATCAAGTATGCGGCGGGATTTTGAACAAATTCTGAATCCCGGGCAAAGGAATGGTTGACAATTTTCCGGGAATGGTGTAAAATGCCCACATATTGAAAACGGCTGTGATGGGAAGCAGTAGGCGGTCTGCGGATGCTGAGAGAGGGAGCGGTTGGTGGAAGCTCCCGTGACGCGCCGCCCAAGTCGTCCCGGAGTCTTGGGCTGAACTGACAGTAGGCTGCAACGGTGTGTCCTCCGTTATCGGGACAGGGCGTTTTCTGCGCCCATGAGTGCGGGATTTCCCGAATACAGGTGGTACCACGGACTTTTTTGTTTTGCCAAATACTCAGACAAGGAGAATAGCTATGCGCAAAGAATTACCCAAGGTGTACGATCCCCGGCAGGTGGAGCCCCGGATCTACCAGATGTGGATGGACGGCGGCTGCTTCAAGGCGGAGCCGAATCCCGACAAGAAGCCCTTTTCCATCGTGATGCCGCCCCCCAACGTCACCGGCCAGCTGCACATGGGCCACGCCATGGACGCCACCCTGCAGGACATCCTCATCCGCTTCAAGCGGATGCAGGGGTATGAGGCCCTGTGGCTGCCCGGCACGGACCACGCCGGTATCGCCACCCAGATCAAGGTGGAGGAGAACCTGCGCCAGGAGGGCCTGACCCGCTATGACCTGGGCCGGGAGAAGTTCCTGGAGCGCGTGTGGGCCTGGAAGGAAAAGTACGGCAACCGCATTGTGGAGCAGCAGAAGAAGATGGGCTCCTCCTGCGACTGGGACCGGTCCCGCTTCACCATGGACGAGGGCTGCTCCAAGGCCGTCCGGGAGACCTTCTGCGAGCTGTATGACAAGGGTCTGATCTATAAGGGCAGCCGCATCATCAACTGGTGCCCCCACTGCCTGACGGCTCTGTCCGACGCCGAGGTGGAGTACACCGACAAGCCCGGCCACCTGTGGTATATCCGTTATCCCCTGGCCGACGGCAGCGGCGACATCGTGGTGGCCACCACCCGCCCGGAGACCATGATGGGCGACACCGGCGTGGCCGTGAACCCCGAGGACGAGAAGTTCAAGCACCTCATCGGCAAGACCTGCATCCTGCCCATTATGAACCGGGAGATCCCCATCGTGGGCGACGAATACTGCGAGATCGGCTTCGGCACCGGCGCGGTGAAGATGACCCCGGCCCACGACCCCAACGACTTTGAGGTGGGCCTGCGGCACAACCTGGAGGTGATCCGGGTCATCGCCGACGATGGCACCATCAACGAAAACGGCGGCAAGTACAACGGCATGGACCGCTACGAGTGCCGCAAGGCCATCGTCAAGGACCTGGAGGAGCAGGGCTACCTCATCAAGACCGAGGATTATTCCCACAACGTGGGCACCTGCTACCGCTGCCACAACGACGTGGAGCCGCTGATCTCCGCCCAGTGGTTTGTGAAGATGGCGCCCCTGGCCAAGGAGGCCATCCGGGTGGTGAAGGACGGCACCATCAGGTTCGTGCCGGAGCGCTTTACCAAGACCTATACCAACTGGATGGAGAATGTCCATGACTGGTGCATCTCCCGCCAGCTGTGGTGGGGCCACCAGATCCCCGCCTGGACCTGCGACGACTGCGGCCACATCAACGTCAGCCGGGAGGACCCCACCCGCTGCGAAAAGTGCGGCAGCACCCATCTGACCCGGGAGGAGGACGTGCTGGACACCTGGTTCAGCTCCGCTCTGTGGCCCTTCTCCACCCTGGGCTGGCCCGACAAGGACGCCAAGGACCTGCAGTATTGGTACCCCACCTCCGTGCTGGTCACCGGGTATGACATCATCTTCTTCTGGGTGGCCCGCATGATCTTCTCCGGCATGGAGCAGATGAAGCAGGAGCCCTTCAAGACCGTTCTGATTCACGGTCTGGTCCGGGACGACAAGGGCCGCAAGATGTCCAAGTCCCTGGGCAACGGCATCGACCCCCTGGAGATGGCGGACAAGTTCGGCGCGGACGCCCTGCGCTTCAACCTGATCACCGGCAACAGCCCCGGCAATGATATGCGCTTCTTCGTGGAGAAGTGCGAGGCGATGCGCAACTTCGCCAATAAGATCTGGAACGCCTCCCGCTATGTGATGATGAACCTGACCATCGACCAGGTGGAGCTGCCGGAGAAGCTGGAGCTGGAGGACAAGTGGGTCCTCAGCAAGCTGAACACCCTGATCCGCGAGGTCACCGACAACATGGAGGCCTATGAGCTGGGCGTGGCCTCCGCCAAGATCTACGACTTCATCTGGGACACCTACTGCGACTGGTATATCGAGCTGACCAAGACCCGCCTGTACGGCGAGGACGAGGAGGCCAAGCTGGCGGCCCAGAACGTGCTGTGCTATGTGCTGCTGCGGGTGCTGGAGCTGCTGCATCCCTTCATGCCCTTCATCACCGAGGAGATCTGGCAGGCGCTGCCCCACCAGGGCGACTATCTGATCCGGGCGCAGTGGCCCACCTATCGGGAGGAGTTCGCCTTCGCCCGGGAGGAGCAGGCCATGGAGGCCGTGAAAGACGCCATTTCCGCCGTCCGCGCCCGCCGGGCCGAGATGAACGTGCCGCCGTCCCGGAAGGCCAAGATCATCATCGCCAGCCAGACCCCGGAGATCTACGCCGGCGGCCGGGACTTCATCACCCGTCTGGCCTATGCCAGCGAGGTGGAGGTGGGCAGCCAGGCGCCCCAGGACCTGAACGGTATGGTGACGGTGTCCACTCACGATGCCACCATGTACCTGCCTCTGGCGGAGCTGGTGGATATTGAGAAGGAGCTGGAGCGCATCCAGAAGGAGCTGACCAAGGCCCGGGAGAACCTGGAGCGCATCGAGAAGAAGCTGCAGAACGAGAGCTTCGTGTCCAAGGCCCCCGAGGCGGTGGTCAACGCCGAGCGGGAGAAGGCCGATAAGGCCCGGGCCCTGATCGCCAAGCTGGAGGAATCCGCCCAGGCCATGCGCGGCTGATTTTTCCCGCCCCGGCGGCTTCCGACAAAAAACGAAATCCCCAATATGATACAATCACCGCAGATCATTCGATCTGCGGTGATTTTTTCAGGCCCCGAGGGTCTTGGGGCCTGTGGAGGATATCGGATTCTGAAAGCACAAAAGCCCTGGAGCACAGGGCGGATGATAAGGGAGTGAATCGGCATGGACATGACGGTCAGACAGGAGGAACGGTGCCTGGAGATCGCCCTGATTGGGGAGCTGGACCACCACGCCGCCCGGGAGATCGGGGGTCGGCTGGACCGGGCCATCGAGGCGGCGCTGCCGCTGCGGCTGGTGCTGGATTGGTCCGGGGTGACGTTTATGGACAGCTCCGGCATCGCGGTGGTCATGCGGGTCCGGCAGCGCGTGCGGGACCTGGGCGGCGCCGTGACGCTGCGGGGCGTGAGGCCCCAGGCGAGGAAGGTGCTGGACGCCGCGGGCCTGGACCGCTTTGTCACCGTGGAATAGGGAGGAGGTACATAAGATGAAGGCCGAAAACTATGTGACCCTGGAATTTCTCAGCCGCAGCGCCAACGAGGGCTTTGCCCGCATGGCGGCGGCGTCCTTTGCCGCCCAGCTGGATCCAACGCTGGACGAGATCGGGGACATCAAAACCGCCGTCAGCGAGGCGGTGACCAACGCCATCGTCCACGCCTATCCGGACGAGCTGGGGAAAATCGTGATGAAGCTGCGCATTTTAGAGGGCGGCCTGCTGGAGCTGACGGTACGGGACTGGGGCCGGGGGATTGACGACATCCGCCAGGCCCGGCAGCCGCTGTTCACCACCGGCGGCCAGGAGCGCAGCGGCATGGGCTTTACCATCATGGAGAGCTTTATGGACCGGCTGACGGTGAAGTCCGCGCCGGGGAAGGGCACCACCGTGTCCATGCGCAAGCGCATCGCCCCGCGCCTGTCCGGCCGGCGATGAGCGGCGGGCAGCTGTTCGCGCTGCTGGACCGGGCCCAGAACGGCGACGACGAGGCCTGCGAGCAGGTGCTGCTGGAAAACAGCGGACTGATCTGGAGCATTGTGCGGCGGTATTATGGCTGCGGGGTGGAGACGGACGACCTGTATCAGCTGGGATGCATTGGATTCATCAAAGCTGTAAAGGGGTTTGACCTGACATACGGAACGCAGTTTTCCACCTATGCTGTCCCGAAAATTGCCGGGGAGATACGGCGTTTTTTGCGGGACAACGGCGCGATAAAGGTGGGACGGAGCATCCGGGAAAAGGGGCAGGCCCTGGCCGCGGCCCGGGAGCGGCTGCGGCACCGGCTGGGCCGGGATCCACGGCTGTCGGAGCTGGCGGAGGAGACGGGGCTGACGCCGGAGGAGATCGCTAGCGTTGAGCTGGCCACCGGCGCGCCGGAATCCCTGCAGCAGGAGACGGCGGAGGGGCTAACCCTGGAGTCCACCCTGGGCACCGACAGCCCGGAGGAGCGCATGGTGGAGCACATCGCCCTGCGGGAGGCCATCGATCAGCTGCCGGAGCGGGAGAAAATGACCATCCTGCTGCGCTTCTTCAAGGGGCTGACCCAGGAGCAGACGGCCCGGATCCTGGGGGTGTCCCAGGTGCAGATATCCCGGCTGGAGCGCCGGGGGCTGGCAGATCTCCGGCGGCTGCTGGACGGTTGAGGCCCTCGTAGTCCACCGGAAGAAATTCCGTCATGACGTCCCGATACCGCTTGGGGAGAAACGAGTTCTGACAGCGGGGATTGGTCCGCTCCCGGATGGATACGGTGCGGAAAAACTCCTGCCACAGGGCCCGGTATTGAAGCTCCTCCGAGCCGGGCAGCTCCAGCGTCAGGCTTTCCACCGGGACGATGCGGCGCTGGCCCTTGGTGTACAGCAGCAGCTCCCGGTGGGTGCGGTCGTACAGGAAGAAGGACTCCCCGGCCATGCGGCTGCAGAAGTGGTTGGCCAGCAGAGGGAGCACCCGGTTCTTTGGCTCGATCTCGCCGCCCAGGATGCCGTTGTAATCGGAAAAACGCACGAAGCCCCGGAGTTTTTCCAGTTCACCGCCCAGGTGACGCAGGGCGCAGGCGATGGGGTAGTACACATCGTCGGCCTTGCTGCGCATAAAGCCGGGCCCCTGGTCGTACAGCTTGCGGATGAAGGCGTACAGGCGAAGCTCCTTGTCCTCCAGGCAGGTCAGCCAGGCCCGGCGCAGGGCCTTCAGAGCCGGAGGGGACAGGCGCTGCAAACTGTCATACACCCGCTGGCTATGGTCCCGGCGGGTAACCACCACCCGCACCGGATACAGGGAGACGCATTCCTCATCGCTGTAAAAGGCGATGGGGAATTCTTTATGGGCATAGCTGTCGAACACGCAGCACAGGAAGCCGGGGAAGCTGCCATCATATTGAAAAATCACATCCTCCATGGCGTCACCCGGCATCGAACAGCGACAGCTGCCGACATTCCTGGGGCGGCAGCTGGCCCCGCTCCATGGCCTCCAGCTGGCGGGACAGGGTGGCGGCAGAGAAGTGAAGCCCCGGGCGCATACGGCCGCCGCAGGTGACGAAGAACTGCGCCCGCTTCAGCACCACGCCCAGCTTGGGCAGGTCCTCCAGCCGCAGAGGAGTCTGACGACGGGCGGAGACGATGCGCCGTGCACTGACCGGGCCGATGCCCGGCACCCGCAGCAGAGTCTCCAGGTCCGCCTTACGGATCTCCACCGGGAACTGCTCCAGGTGGCACAGGGCCCAATGGCACTTGGGGTCCAGCAGGGGATTGAAGTCCGGATGTGCCTCGTCCAAGAGCTCCTGGGCCTTGAAGCCGTAAAACCGCAGCAGCCAGTCCGCCTGGTACAGCCGGTGCTCCCGCAGCAGGGGCGGCTTGGTGTCCAGAGAGGGCAGAAGGGCGTTTTCCACCACCGGAACATAGGCGGAGTAGAACACGCGTTTTAACCGATATTTCCGGTACAGGGATTCTGTCAGGTGCAGAATGTGCCGGTCCGTGTCCCGGGTGGCGCCGACGATGAGCTGGGTGCTCTGGCCCGCCGGGGCAAAGACCGGGGCGTGCTTACACTGCACCAGCTCCGCCTTGCTCTGGGCGGTCCGGTCCCGGATGAGGGCCATAGGCCGCAGGATGGCCTGCTTGTTTTTATCCGGGGCCAGGGTCTGCAGCCCCTCCTGGGAGGGAAGCTCAATATTGACGCTGAGCCGGTCCGCCAGCAGGCCCAGCTGCTGCACCAGCTCCGGGGACGTGCCGGGGATGGCTTTGGCGTGGATATATCCGTTGAACCGGTATTCCTGCCGCAGCAGGCGCAGACACTCGATCATCTGTTCGGTGGTGTAGTCGGGGCTGCGCAGGACGCCGGAGGACAGGAACAGGCCCTCGATATAATTGCGCCGGTAGAACCCGATGGTCAGCTCCGCCAGCTCCCGGGGGGTGAAGGCCGCCCGGCGGGTATCGTGGGACCGGCGGTTGACGCAGTATTTGCAGTCGTAGACACAGCGATTGGTCATCAGCACCTTCAGCAGGGTGATGCAGCGCCCGTCGGCAGAGAAGCTGTGGCAGCAGCCTGCCAGGGAGGAGCTGGTGTTGCCGATCATGCCCGGCCGGGAGCCCCGGCGAACGCCGCTGGAGGTGCAGGCCGCGTCATATTTGGCCGCATCGGCCAGGATGGCCAGCTTATCCAGCAGTTCCATGACCGGCGGCCTCAGGCGGTGCGGCGGCGAGGACGGGGCTGATCAATCCAGTCCGCCAGACGGATAACCCCGGCGGAGAAAGCACCGGCACCCAGCAGCATCACAATAAATCCAAAAGTCGTCATAGGGAACGCCTCCAAAAACATTTGTTCTATCGGTATTATAAATCGAACAGACGTTCTTGTCAAGAGATAATCGAACAAAAATTCGACAAACTTTGCAGAGCGGTTGACCGGAGGCGAAAATTGTATTAAAATGAGAGACAAGAATACAGACAGGGGAAGGAACACTATGAACGACCTGGAGAAACGATTTATTGAGGCCCGGACAAGGGCCATTGCCACGGATTATGCGCACCTGAATCCCCGGCAGCTGGAGGGGGTTCTGACCACCGAGGGGCCGCTGCTGCTGCTGGCGGGGGCCGGGTCCGGCAAGACCACGGTGCTGATCAACCGGGTGGCGAACCTCCTGCGCTATGGCCGGGGCAGCGACACAGATGAGATACCGCTGCCCATTTCCCGGGACGAGGTGGAATTTCTGGAGCAGTATGCCGCCCGGCCGGATCCGGAGCAGCGGCCGCTGATGCAGTATCTCTGCGCCGTGGAGCCTGCACGCCCCTGGGAGGTGCTGGCCATCACCTTCACCAACAAGGCCGCCAACGAGCTGAAGGACCGGCTGGAGAAGATGCTGGGGGAGGAGGCCCGGGACGTGTGGGCCGCCACCTTCCACTCGGCCTGTGTCCGCATCCTGCGCCGGGACATCGACAAAATCGGCTTCGACCGCAGCTTTACCATTTATGACACCGACGACAGCAAGCGGGTCATCAAGGACATCCTCAAGGAGATGGGGCTGGAGGAAAAGACCTTCCCGGTGCGGGAGGTGCTGTCGGTGATCTCCAACGCCAAGGATGCCATGATGATGCCCGAGGAGTTCAGCCAGCTGTGGGAACAGCGGGGCGACTGGAGACGGGTGCGGATGGGCCGGGTCTATGCCGCCTATAACCGCCGCCTGCGGGACGCCAATGCCCTGGACTTTGACGACATCATCCTGCACACGGTGGAGCTTTTGCAGTCGGACCGCCAGACCCTGGAATATTACCGGAACAAGTTCCGCTATGTCCTCATCGACGAGTATCAGGACACCAACCACATGCAGTATATGCTGGCCAGCCTGCTGGCCGGGGGACGGAAGAATATCTGCGTGGTAGGCGACGACGACCAGAGCATCTATCGCTTCCGGGGGGCCAACATCGAGAACATCCTCAGCTTTGAAAAGCAGTACGCCGGGGCCAGGACCATCCGGCTGGAGCAGAACTACCGCTCCACCCAGAATATTCTGGACGCCGCCAACGCCGTGATCCGCCACAACGTGGGCCGCAAGGGCAAGACCCTGTGGACCGAGAACGGAGCGGGGGAGGTGGTCACCGTGAAGACCTGCTTCAACGAGGGGGACGAGGCCAACTATGTGGTGGGGCAGATCATGATGAACTATCGCCGGGGGAGGAACTGGAAGGACAACGCCGTGCTGTACCGCATGAACGCCCAGTCCAACGCCCTGGAGTATGCCTTCAAGCGCAACGGCGTGCCCTATAAGATCATCGGCGGCACCAAGTTCTTCGACCGGGCCGAGGTGAAGGACATGCTGGCGTATCTGTGCGTCATCAACAACCCCGCCGACGACCTGCGGCTGCGGAGGATCGTCAACGTGCCCGCCCGGAAGATCGGCGCGGCCACCATGGACAAGGCCCAGGTCATCGCCACGGAGGAGGGCCTGCCGCTGATGGAGGTTCTGCGGCGGGCAGGAGACTATCCCCAGCTGAAGGCAAGCGCTGGCAAGCTGATTGCCTTTACAGAGATGATCGACGAAATGCGCCGTCAGGCGGACGATATGGGCCTGGTGGAGTTCTATGAATATGTGTGCCGCCGCAGCGGCTATGTGGGGATGCTCCAGGAGAAGAACGATATGGAGAGCCGGGGCCGCCTGGAAAACGTGGAGGAGCTCAGCTCCAGCATCCAGGCCTTCCTGGAAAACGATCCGGAGAATCCCACATTGTCGGGCTTCCTGGACGAGGTGGCCCTGTATACGGACCTGGACAGCCAGGAGGCCGGGGACAACTGCGTGACGCTGATGACCATGCACAGCGCCAAGGGACTGGAGTTTCCCAGCGTGTTCGTGGTGGGCATGGAGGATGGGCTTTTCCCGGGGAATCGCGCCATGGGAGAGCCGGAGGAAATGGAGGAGGAGCGGCGGCTGTGCTATGTGGCCATGACCCGGGCCAAGGAGAAGCTGACCCTGACCAACGCCCGGCAGCGGATGCTGTTCGGCCGCACCACTCCCTGCATGCCCTCCCGGTTTCTGAAGGAGATCCCGGAGGAGAACATGGAGTGGCTGGGGAAGCCCGAGCCCCGTCCGACGTCCTCCTGGGACGATTTCGGCGATGGGCCTGCCTATGCGCCGCAGCGGGAGGCGCGGCCCGGGACGGAGCGTCCGGCACACCTGGAGCGCCCGGAGCGTCCGGCACACCCGGAGCGCCCGGTGCGTCCGGCGGCGGTCTCCGCACCGCTGCTGCAGCTGCAGCCCGGCGACGGGGTGCGGCACAGCGCCTTCGGCCAGGGGATGGTCCTGAGCGTGCGGCCCATGGGCGGCGATGCCCTGGTAGAGGTGGCCTTCGACCGGGTGGGCACCAAGCGGCTCATGCTGAAGGCCGCAGGTGCGCACTTGGCAAAGCTGTAAAGCTATTTCGCATTACAGGAAAAGTTAAAAATCCCCTGGCGCGTAAGCGCCAGGGGATCGTTGAAACGGGGATTTACTTGGCCAGGATCTTCTTCAGATGGGCAAAGCGGGGCAGGGAGTCCACCTTGGGCAGGTCCGGCTCGCCCTGGATCAGGGGCAGCGCGTACTCCACAAACTGGTGGTTCACGCCGTTGCCGGCCTCGTTGATCCACTCCCGGGGAACCTTCTTTTCGGTGTTGGCCACCTCCATCAGGGGGATGAGCTTGGTCTTGCAGGCATACTTACCGTCCCGGATGCCGCGCTCGAAGCCGATCATGCGGCCGTTGATACCGTTGATGGCATTTTCCACGGCGGCCTTACCGGCCATGTACGACTCCTCGATATCGGTTTCGGAGGCCAGATGTGCGCCGCAGCGCTGCAGCAGGTTCAGCTCGATGCCCCGGACCTTGGCGCCGGTTTCCTCCTTCAGCACCTGGGCCAGCATGGCGGCCAGACCGCCCAGCTGGGCATGGCCGAAGCCGTCGTTGGCGGCAACCTTGGCCTCGGAGACGAAGCCGCCGTCCTCATAGTGGATGCCCTCGGACACAGCCACGATGCAGGAGCCCTTTTCGGCGTATACGCGCTTGACATCCTCAATAAACTGGGTCATGCTGAAGTCCACCTCGGGCAGGTAGATCAGGTCGGGGCCTGCGCCGTATTCACCGGCCAGGGCGGCGGCGGCCGTCAGCCAGCCGGCGTGGCGGCCCATGATCTCCATAACCACAATCATGCCGGTGTCGTACACATGGGCGTCCAGGTTCACCTCCATCAGGGAGGTGGCGATGTACTTGGCGGCGGAGGCATAGCCGGGGCAGTGATCCGTGCCGAACAGGTCGTTGTCGATGGTCTTGGGAACGCCCATGACCCGGCATTCGTAGCCCACGGACTGCATATACTGATTGATCTTGTTGCAGGTGTCCATGGAGTCGTTGCCGCCGTTATAGAAGAAGTAGCGGACATTGTGCTTCTTGAACACCTCCAGGATCCGGCGATAATCGGTGTCGTCCACCTCGGGATCGGCGATCTTATAGCGGCAGGAGCCCAGGGCGGAGGAGGGGGTGTATTTCAGAAGACGCAGCTCCTCGGGATCCTCCAGACCCATGTCGAACAGACGGTCGCTGAGAACGCCCTTGATGCCGTGCTCCGCGCCCAGCACCTGGGTGATGACGCCGGATTTCAGGGCCGTGTCGATGACGCCGTAGGCACTGGCGTTGATCACAGACGTGGGCCCGCCGGACTGACCGATGATACAGGCACCTTTTAATTCTTTCATGATTGACTACCTCCCAGTAGAATTTTCTTGCCGTGCGAAATATTTTATCATAAAAGATTGATAAAGTAAACCATCGGGGCTTGCAAAAAAGAAAAAATGTGGTACAATGCATATGTACATCTTATCCCAATCATTCCATACAAGTCAAGACCAAATTTTCAAAAGGAGCGATTTATTATGCCACTGGTTACAACAAAGGAAATGTTCGAGAAGGCCTATAACGGCGGTTACGCCATCGGCGCCTTCAACGTGAACAACATGGAGATCATTCAGGGCATCACCGAGGCCGCTGCCGAGCTGAAGGCCCCCCTGATCCTGCAGGTGTCCAAGGGCGCCCGGGCCTATGCCAACCGCACCTATCTGAAGAAGCTGGTGGAGGCCGCCGTCATCGAGACTGGCCTGCCCATCGCCCTGCACCTGGACCACGGCGACAGCTTCGAGCTGTGCAAGTCCTGCATTGAGGACGGCTTCACTTCCGTGATGATCGACGCCTCCTCCAAGCCCTTTGCCGAGAACATTGCCCTGACCCGTCAGGTGGTGGAGTATGCCCATGACCACGGCGTGGTGGTGGAGGCCGAGCTGGGCACCCTGGCCGGCATCGAGGATGAGGTCAACGTGTCCGCCGAGGATTCCTCCTATACCCACCCCGAGGAGGTGGAGGAGTTCGTGTCCAAGACCGGGTGCGACTCTCTGGCCATCGCCATCGGCACCAGCCACGGCGCTTATAAGTTCAAGCCCGGCACCAAGCCCCAGCTGCGCTTCGACGTGCTGGAGGAGGTCTCCCGCCGTCTGCCCGGCTTCCCCATTGTGCTGCACGGTTCTTCTTCCGTTCCCCAGGATCTGGTGGCCAAGGTGAACCAGTACGGCGGCAATATGCCCGGCGCCATCGGTGTGCCCGAGGACCAGCTGCGCAAGGCCGCTTCCCTGGCCGTGTGCAAGATCAACATCGACTCCGATCTGCGTCTGGCCATGACCGCCTCCATCCGGGAGCACTTCGCTCTGCATCCGGCGGACTTTGACCCCCGGCAGTATCTGAAGCCCGCACGCCAGGCCATCAAGGAGCTGGTGGCCCACAAGATCGTGGACGTTCTGGGCTGCGACGGCAAGGCATTCTGAGAGATAAGGACCCCATTTGCGTCCCCCCTGTGACCCCACTGGTGCCCAGGGGGGCGCATTTTCAGGATTGCCACCCCAACAGAGCAGAGAGGAAAGACCATGAGAAAGACAAAAATCGTATGCACCCTGGGTCCGGCCACCGACAGGGAGGGGGTGCTGCGGCAGATGCTGCAGGCAGGCATGAACGTGGCCCGGTTCAACTTCTCCCACGGCAGCTATGACGAGCATCAGCGCCGCCTGGACCAGCTGGTGGCCCTGCGGGAGGAGCTTCATCTGCCGGTGGCCGCCATGCTGGACACCAAGGGGCCGGAGGTGCGGCTGAGGAGCTTTCAGAACGGGCCGGTGCAGCTGAAAACCGGCCAGAGCTTTACCCTGACCACCGACGACGTTCCCGGCGACGAGAGCCGGTGCTCCATCACCTATGCCCAGCTGCCCCAGGACGTGAAGCCCGGGGACACCATCCTGCTGGACGACGGACTGGTGCGGCTGACGGTGCTGGAGACCACCGAACGGGAGATCCAGTGCCGGGTGGAGAACGACGGCGTGATGAAGGACAAGAAGGGCGTCAACGTTCCCGGCGTGTCCCTGTCCATGCCGTATATGAACCAGCGGGACCGGGAGGATATCCTGTTCGGTATCCGGCAGGGGTTCGATTTCATCGCCGCCAGCTTTGTCCGGTCTGCCGCCGATATCCGGGAGATCCGGCACATTCTGGATAAGAATCACTCCAGGATCCGGATCATCGCCAAAATCGAGAACCAGGAGGGCGTCAGCAATCTGGCGGACATCCTGTCCGTGGCTGACGGCATCATGGTGGCCCGGGGGGACATGGGCGTGGAGATCGACTTCACGGAGATCCCTGCCATTCAGAAGAACATCATTGCCCAGTGCGTGGCCGCCGGGAAGCCCGTGATCACCGCCACCCAGATGCTGGACTCCATGATTGAGAATCCCCGGCCCACCCGGGCGGAGATCACCGACGTGGCCAACGCCATCTATGACGGCACCAGCGCCATTATGCTCTCCGGCGAGACGGCGGCAGGGAAGTACCCGGTGGAGGCCGTTCAGACTATGGACGCCATCGCCCGGAAAACCGAGAGCAACATCGACCGCATCTGTCCCGCCAAGACGCCCAAGCGCACCCGGCTGTCCATCACCGCCGCCACGGCCCACGCCGCCTGCACCACGGCGGAGGACATCGGCGCGGACGCCATCCTGACCGTCAGCCAGCGGGGCATTACCGCCCAGATGGTCAGCCGGTTCCGGCCTGCCGCCACGGTAGTGGCCCTGCTGCTGGACCCCCAGGTCCAGCGCCAGATGGCCCTGTACTGGGGGCTGGTGCCCATTACCATGCCCCGGGCCAGCAGCACCGATCAGCTGGTGGACCTGGCCATTCAGTCCGCCCAGGAGGCGGGGCTGGTGAGGCATGGGGACCTGGTGGTGGTCACCGCAGGCGTGCCGGTGGGAATTTCCGGCACCACCAATATGATCCGCATCGCCCAGGTGGGCGGCTCCCTGGTCAACGCCATCGGCGTGGGCAGCCAGATCGCCTCCGGTCCGCTGTGCGTCTGCCGGACGCTGGAGGATATTCCGGAGAAGTTCCACCCCGGCGACGTGCTGGTGGTGCCCTATACCAACAACGAGGTGCTGCCCTGGCTGCGGCAGGCTGCGGCCATCGTCAGTGAGGAGGCCAGCGCCGACTGTCACACGGCCACCGTGGGACTGCTGCTGAATAAGCCCGTCATCGTGGCGGCCTCGGACGCCACCCGCCGCTTGAAGGACGGCACCTTCGTGTCCGTGGACTGCGCCCGGGGAATCGTGCAGGTCATTCCCCAATAATCATATCAGGACAGAAAAATCGGGAGAAATCAGACGATTTCTCCCGATTTTTGCATCGAATGAGGTTACAGAGTCTCCCGGATGCGGTCGGCGATCTGGCCGGCGGTGAGTCCATACTCCCGCAGAACGTCGGCAGCCTTGCCGGACTGGCCGAACTGATCGTTGACGCCGATCTTGCGGAACTTGCAGCTGACCTTGCCCATGAGCACGTCGGCCACGGCGTCGCCCAGGCCGCCGATGACGCTGTGCTCCTCCACGGTGACCACATTGCCGCACTTTTCGGCCCACTGGGTGACGCAGGCGGCGTCAATGGGCTTGATGGTGTGGACGTTGATGACCGCGATGCGGATGCCCTGGGCCTCCAGCAGCCTGGCGGCCGCCAACGTCTCGCTGACCATCAGGCCGCAGGCAAACACGGCGGCGTCGGTGCCCTCCCGCAGGACGTTGGCCTTGCCGATCTCAAAGGGATAATCCTCCTCGAACACGGGGGTGGCCAGACGGGCCAGACGCATATAGGCCGGACCCCGGAACTCCGCCAGGGCCAGGGTGGCCTTCCGGGCCTCCTTGGCATCGGCGGGAACGATGACGGTCATGCCGGGGATCAGGCGCATAAGACCGATGTCCTCGATGGCCTGGTGGCTGCCGCCGTCCTCGCCCACGGACACGCCGGCGTGGGAGCAGCAGATCTTCACGTTGAACTTGGGATAGGCGATGGAGTTGCGGATCTGTTCATAGGCCCGTCCTGCGCCGAACATAGCAAACGTAGAGCAGAAGGGGAGCAGCCCCATGGTGGACAGGCCCGCGGCGATGTTCATCATGTCCGCCTCGGCAATGCCGCAGTCGAAGAAGCGCTGGGGATAGGCGGCCTTGAAATGCTTGGTCATGGTGGCGCCGGCCAGGTCGGCGTCCAGCACCACCACCTGCTCATTGGCGGCGCCCAGCTCTACCAGAGCCTTGCCGTAGGCTTCACGGGTTGCGATTTTTTCACTCATGGTCTCAGTCCTCCAATTCCTTCAAAGCCTGCCGGCGCTGCTCCTCGTTGGGGGCCTTGCCGTGCCAGCCCACCTGGTTCTCCATGAAGGAGACACCCTTGCCCTTGACGGTGTGGGCCAGGATGCACTTGGGCTTGCCGGGGACGGCGGGGGCGCTGAGGGCCGCCTCAATGGTGTCCATGTCGTGGCCGTCGATCTCGTGCAGGTCCAGGCCGAAGGCCCGGAGCTTGGCGGGCAGGTCGCCCAGGGACATGACCTCGTCGTTGGTGCCGTCGATCTGCAGGCCGTTGTTGTCGATGATGATGGTCAGGTTATCCAGATGATAGTGGGCCGCTGCCATGAAGGACTCCCAAATCTGGCCCTCCTGGCACTCGCCGTCGCCCAGCAGGGTATAGACCTTGCAGTCCTTATGCTGTACCTTGGCACCCAGGGCCATGCCCACGGCGATGGAACAGCCCTGGCCCAGGGAGCCGGTGGCGGCGTCCACGCCGGGGACCTTCTTGCTGTCGGGGTGACCCTGGAGAATGCTGTGGAGCTGGCGGAAATTCCTGAACTCATCCCGGCTGATGAAGCCCATCTCCGCCAGGACCGCATAGTAGCAGGGGGCCGCGTGGCCCTTGCTCAGCACGAAACGGTCCCGATCGGGGTCGTCCGGGTGCTTGGGATCCACATGCATGTGGTTGAAAAACAGGCAAGTCATCAGGTCTGCCGCAGACAGGGAACCACCGGGGTGGCCGCTGCCGGCGTTGGCGGTCATGTTGATGATATCCCGCCGGACCTGCTTGCTCATGCTGGAAAGCTCTGCCGTATTCATGAGAAACCTCCATATAAAATAATTACCTCTCGTTAGGGTATAGCATTCCGGGCAGAATGTCAATGGCCTGGCCGGAAAAATTCCCGGTTCTCCCCGGAAATTGCCGCAAAAAGGGGAGAGGGTCCACACGGACCCTCTCAGTTGTCGTCATCCTTGATTTTCCCTTTGGTCTTCACCTGTGACAAGGGATTTGCCTTTGCAGCCACCCGCAGGGCCTCGTTGTCGATATGGGTGTATATTTCCGTGGTATTCAGGTGCTCGTGGCCCAGGACCTCCTGCACCGCCCGCACGTCCACGCCGTTTTGCAGCATCAGGGTGGCGGCGGTGTGGCGCAGCTTGTGGGAGGAATACTGGGTGCTGTCCAGCCCCGCCTGGGACAGGTGCTTTTTCACCAGGGCGTTGACCATGGAGCGGCTGATCCGTTGGTTGCGGGCCGACAGAAACAGCGCGTCCCGGTCCGGCCCGGTTATGGGCCGCCGCACCGCCAGATAGTCCCGCAGCGTGTCCAGACACGCCTGGTTCAGGTACACCATGCGCACCTTGTTGCCCTTGCCCAGGACCCGCAGGGCGTCCTCGTGAACGTCCGACAGGTTCAGCCCGATGAGCTCCGAAATACGCAGTCCGCAGTTGAGAAACATCGTCAGGATGCACAGATCCCGCTCCCGGTTGGGCCCGTCCACGGATTCCAGCAGGGAAATGCTCTCATCCAGCGTCAGATAGCGGGGCAGGGTCTTTTTCAGCTTGGGCGCGTCGATGTCCTTCACCGGGTTGCGGTCCAGTTTGTGGACCTTGTTGCACAGATACCCATAAAAGGAGCGGATGGTGGCCAGCTTCCTGGCCCGGGAGGTGGGGTTCAGTCCCTTGGCGGACCGGTCGCTGTTGGGGTGAAGCACCCGGTCCCGGCTGAGGTAGGACATGTAGGCGTAGATTTCCGTCAGGGTCACGGAGCCCACGAAGGTCAGGTCCACGTCCCGGACGTCCACGGACTCCATGGGCTGCTCCTGCAGCGCCGGATCCCGGGTCCACTTCAGATAGCGGAAAAAATTCCGCAGGTCCAGATAATATTCGTCCACTGTCCGCTGGGAGTGGGCCTTGATGGTCTCATGATACGACAGGAAATCCAGCAGAATTTCCGGGGAATCCTCCCGGTAGTCCATGGCTTCGCACCTCGCTTTCTATGGCTTAATCATACCGCAATCCGACCCGGCTGTAAACCCCTACAGGCTCAGCGCCGCCAGCAGAATTGCCAGGAAGCCGAAGCTGACCAGGGTAAACAGGCCCAGGAACCGGCCGGTCTGCTCCGGGCAGCGGCGGGTGTATTCCCGGAAGGTGATGAGGCTGGCCAGGGACGCAATCAGCGTTCCGGCGCCGCCGATGTTGACGCCGATCAGCAGCTCCCGAAAGCGGTCCGTGAACTGGCTCAGCAGAATGGCGGCGGGGACGTTGCTGATCACCTGGCACGTCAGCGCCGATACCGGCAGGACGCCATGGGCCAGCAGTCGGCCGAACAGCTCCCGCACCGGCTGAATCCGGGCCATGTTGCCGGAGAACACGAAAAACGCGGCAAAGGTCACCAGCAGCCCCCAGTCTACGCTTTTCAGCGCCCGAGGATCCATAACGGCCAGCGCCGCCGCGATGACCGCCAGGCCCACAGGGTAGGGGACCGCCCGCAGGACCATCCCCACGGCCAGACAGAACAGCAGTCCGTATGCGATGGCCCGGGGCTTGTCCAGCGTCAGCTCCCGCTGGGGCACCGCCAGCACCTGCCGGGGGATCAGCAGGCAGCACAGCAGGATCAGCCCCGTGGATAGGGCAAACGGCAGCAGCATAATGGACAGGAACTGGCCCACGGGAATGTGATAGTGGTCGAACAGATATAGGTTCTGGGGATTCCCGAAGGGGGTCAGCATACCGCCTAAGTTGGCGGCGCAGTTTTGCAGGATAAAGACATAGGCGGTCAGCTTTTCCTGTCCCGCCTCCTGCAGGACCATCCAGCTCAGAGGCAGAAAGGTCAGAAGGGCCGTGTCGTTGGTCAGCAGCATGGAGCCCACCAGCGTGATGAGCACCAGGGCCGTGCCCACGCTGCGGGCGGTTCCGAACAGCTGCAGCAGCTGCCGGGCGATCACCGGGAACAGGCCCACGCTGCGCAGGGCGCACACCACCGCCAGCACGCAGAACAGGCAGGATAGGGTTTTCCAGTCGAAATATCCGGCATAGGCCGCGTCCGGCGGCACAAAACAGGCCGTGACCGCCGCCGCCAGCACAGCAATCAGGGGCATGGCGTTGTCCCGGCACCAGGAAGCGATTTTCATGGGATTCTCCTTATTGAATGGCATAGCCGGACAACGGCCCGGCGTTTGATACGATACCACAGGCGCGAAAAATTAGCAAGGGCAGGAGCACCGGAGAGAAGATACTCCCGGTGCTTTTGTCATTCACGGGACCAGGCAGGAAGGGGGGGCATTTTTGGGGTGCAATCAAGATTGAACAAAATGTAAATTTTGTTCAATTGAGAGTAGGCGTAGAGCGCATTTGGGCTGAATGGGCATCCGGATCAAAGATTGCGCTTCCGGGGTCCCCTGTGCGGCCCCGGTGCAGAGTTTGCGGGTTTTAGTCACAGTGTGTTTACGCACGCTGTGCGTGCGCGCTCAGTATGAGTCAGTACTGCACCTATTTGAAAACAATTCCGGCCCGGGTAGCGTGTACCGGCTGCGTTTGCAGTCAGCGCACAAGCCACCCGGGCCGCCGTTATTATTGCATCTGGTACCTGAAGCGATCATAGGTGTTTGTCCATTGTTTTTTCCACTCTTGCCGCATGAGCCAGTGTCTCACTTTCCCCATTGCTCCAGATACTGCTCCAGGCAGAGACCCTTCTTGTAGATGTCCTGGGCGTACTCCTTACCGACATACCGATAATGCCACGGCTCATACACGATTCCAGTGACATCCGTCTGGTCCGTGGGATAGCGCAGGATGAAGCCATAGCGCCAGCTGTTTTCCAGCAGCCACTTCTGCACGGCGGTGTTCTCTTGGTTGGTGTCCAGCAGCTGATAATTGACGTCCACAATGTCCACCGCCAGCCCCAGCTGGTGCTCGCTGGTGCCGGGGACCGCCACCTGATGCCCGGCCTTCTCCCGGGCCTCCTCCCGGCTATAGCCCTGCTCCATCCACTTGGACACCTTGTTGTCATACAGGGTCTGCTGGAAGTCCTGAGTCCGGTAGGCAGAGCAGATCACCGGCGTCAGGCCGGCATCGTAGCATCCGTCGATCATGTCCATCAGCGCGTCATAGCAGCGCTTGTCGATCTCCAGTCCGTTGGGCAGGGTCACTAAGTCCACCGTCCAGTCTTCCGGCACCTGATTCCAGGGGTTCACCAGAGTCAGAAGCTCCGGTATAGGCTCGGGGTCCGGAGTCGTGGGCTGGTCATGGGAAACGGGAGTGGTGTTGGAGTTGTCCGGCAGCACCTGGGGCTGTTTGTTCAGCTCCACGATCAGCACCACCGCCAGAATGACGGCGGCGCACAGGGCCGGGATCAGCAGCCAACGGCGGCTATTTTCTCGCTTTTCCAGTCGCCGGGACGGCTGTTTTCTGCTGCTTTGCATGTGAAGTGATTCTCCTTTTCAGTTCCGCAGCGTAGCGGGATATGTACCGTTTTCGTGGAGCCGGGCCAGCTCCTGGGCCACGGCCTGGCGGTCCTCGTGATAGGTCATGCCGAACCAGCGGTCCGCCGAGTGCAGCACGGACACGGACAGCTGCCCCTTCTTCAGCAGGTCCCCTACCATGTTGGGCAGCAGGCACTCGGCCTTCAGCTCCTCCGGCGGCAGGGCGCGGAGGAAGTCCTCCAGATAAGTCTCCATCTGGTCAAAAATCGACGGCATGAAGCCCCAGAAGTTCATGGACACCGGCGTATCCGCCGCCAGCTCACGGCGCTGGCCGTCGGCCACGTCGGCAATGCTGCCGTCGGGGGACAGCTGGATTTTCAGAGCCTCGTGAATCCCGGCCAGATGGCCGTTTTCCACCTGGCACACGCCCCGGGACACGGTACCGTGGGCGCTGACGGTGTTGCGCAGCAGATAGCCCACCATGGTGGCCTTCCCCTGCTGCGGCAGACGGCCCAGCTCCTCATAGATGGCCCGGTAGGCGTCCACGCCGTAATAGTCGTCGGCGTTGATGACGCAGAAGGGCTCCTGCACATAGGGCCGGGCGCACAGCACGGCGTGGGTGGTGCCGAAGGGCTTGGTACGCCCGGCGGGCACGGTATAGAAGGCCGGCAGGCTGGAATAGTCCTGCACGGCGTAGCATACCTCCACCGGCTCCCCGTCCCGGGCCGTCAGCCCGGCAATCCGGTCGCCGCAGAGGCTGCGCATCAGGTCCTGCATATCGTTTTTGATAATGAACACGATCTTGGTGAAGCCCGCCCGGATAGCGTCATGAATGGAGTATTCCATCAGAATTTCGCCGCCGGGGCCTACGCCGTCCACCTGTTTATTTCCGCCATAGCGGGAGCCAAGCCCGGCCGCCATGATAACAAGAGCTGCCTTCATATCTGTTTTCCTCCTCATATTCCGGACCCGGTGTTCCGCGCCGGATCCGACAGTGTAGTTCATCATACCACATTTTTTCCGCCGCTTCAACCGTTTTACCGTATGAAACCGGGGAGCAGGCTGGTAAATATGGGGAAATTCATAAAATTGTTACAATTTGGGATGGAAATTTGCGGCCGCAGGATATATAATAGGAGACTGTTATAATAGGTGTGCTTTGCGAAGCGGCGCACCGGCGACTTATCCCATTGCAAAGGAGACACGCTATGACAACCGAAAAGACCTCCTCCCCCCGCCGCAGCGGGGCGGATTGGTTCGGCTTGATCGCCTTCGCCGTGCTGGTGATCTGCAGCGCGGTGCTGGTGGTGCGGCTGATATCCACCAAGTTCCTGCCCACCGGCCAGCTGCTGCTGGCAGTTGGGGCGCTTCTGGTGCTCAGCGGTCTGCACGGCTGGGTCCAGCTGCCCCACCGGGAGAAAACCGGCGGAAAGATCGCCTGCGGCATCGTGGCCCTGGTGCTGGCCGCCGCCATGCTCTATGGCGCGGTGGCTCTTGGTTCCGTGCAGCACGCCATCACCGATGTGGCGGACAAGTCCGTGGAGACGGACATCACCTGCGTCATCGTCAACGCCGATGACCCGGCCCAGAGTCTGGACGACGTCAAGGGCTACCGGTTCGGCATTCTGGAGGACCGGGATACCGAGAACACCCAGTCCCTCCTGCAGCAGCTGCAGGAGAAGCTGGGAGCGGCAGAGCACACGGCCTACGCCTCCCCTGCCCTGCTGACCGACGCTCTGTACGACGACCATGTGGGGGCCATCCTGCTGAACAAGGGGTATATCCCCCTGCTGGAGGAGCAGGAGGGCTATGCCGACTTCTCCGACCGCACCCGGATTCTGTATGAATACACCACCACCAAGACCGTGGAGCCCGCCCCGGCGGATACCAACGCCCAGGTGGACGTGACCAAGGACCCCTTCGTGGTCTATTGCAGCGGCATCGACGCCCGCAGCAGCAACATCAACATCACCAGCCGCAGCGATGTGAACATTCTGGCGGTGGTGAACCCCACCACCCGGCAGATCCTATTGGTGAACACCCCCCGGGACTACTATCTGCCCCTGGCCCACAACGGCCAGCTGGACAAGCTGACCCACGCCGGGATCTACGGCACCGGCGAGTCCATGCAGACCCTGGACAATCTCTACGGCACCCACACGTCCTTCTATATGCGGGTGAACTTCGCCGGTCTCACCAAGATCGTGGACGCTCTGGGCGGTGTGAACGTATATTCCACCAAGACCTTCTCCATGGGCGGCTATAACTTCACCGAGGGTGTCAATCACCTGAACGGTGAGGCGGCCCTGTGCTTCTCCCGGGAGCGGTACGCCTTCGCCGACGGCGACAACCAGCGGGGCAAAAACCAGATGGCCGTGATTCAGGCCATTATCAGCAAGGCCTCCTCCCCTGCCGTGCTGAAAAATTATCAGACGCTGCTGTCCTCCCTGTCCGATGCGTTCATCACCAGTCTGAGCTATGACGACATCGCCTCCCTGGTGCAGATGCAGCTGCAGGATATGTCCGGCTGGCACGTCACCAGCTACGCCGTCTCCGGCTCCGGCGATACCTCGTATTGCTATGCTCTGGGCGATGCCGCCTGGGTCATGCGCCCCAATATGGACACCGTCAATACCGCAAAAGAGCTCATCCGCCAGGTCATGTCCGGCGAAACGCCTCAGATCCCCTGAGCGGCACACGCAAAAAGATATAGAGAAAAAACAAGGAGAAAACCCATGAGTTATCGTCGCAGAAATGCCTATTCATCCTATTACGGTTCCCGGGGCGGAAGCCGGGGCCCGGCAGATTGGCTGGGACTGCTGGCCCTGGTGTGTATGCTGGTGTGCAGCGTGATCCTGCTGGTGCGGGTGCTGGACGCCGGAGTGCTGACCACGGCGCTGACCGTCGTGTTCATCCTGGTGCTGGTGCTTCTCAACGGACTGCACGCCTTTGTGCAGCTGCCGGTGCGCCGCAGCGTGGCCGGGAAGCTGGTCTGCTCCGTGGTGGCCCTGGCGCTGTCTGCCGCCATGATCTTCACCTCCACCGCCGCCGGCTCCTTTATGAAGTTCCTGTCCAACATTACCTCCGGCGGCTCTGCCAAGACCACCGTTTCCGTGGTGGTTCGGGCGGATGACAAGGCCGAAACCGTCAACGATACCTTCGGCTATACCTATGGCATCCTGGAGGCCATGGACCGGGAGAACACCGACGCCCTGCTGTCCCACATCGAGGACGGCCTGGGCCAGGTGCAGACCGAAACCTTCGGCACCCTACCCCAGCTGGCCGATGCTCTGCTGAATAAGCAGGTGGACGCCATCATCCTCAACAACAGCTATTTCTCCGTCCTGAAGGGCACGGAGGGGTATCAGAGCTTCTCCAAGGACACCAAGGTCATTTACCGGTTCTCCATTGACAACCCGGATGCAGAGCCCATTGCCCCCAACGCCAACATTTCCCGGGAGCCCTTCGTGGTGTATTGCAGCGGCACCGATGAGCGGGTGGATTATATTCCCCTCAACAGCCGCAGCGATACCAATATTCTGGCTGTTGTGAACCCCTCCACCCACCAGATTCTGTTGGTCAGCACCCCCCGGGACTACTATCTGACGCTGCCCTCCAAGGGCCAGAAGGATAAGCTCACCCACTTCGGCCTCTACGGCATTGAGGAGTCCATCAAGGGCCTGGAGCAGCTGTATAACGTGGACGTGAACTATTACGCCCGGGTCCACTTTGCGGGGCTTGTGGGCGTTATCGACGCCCTGGGCGGCATCGACGTGAACTCGGACGTGGCCTTCAACACTGTGGGCATGGAGGTGCCCGACGAGGACGGCAGCGGCAACTTCCACTTCGCCGCCTACTCCTTCCAGCAGGGGCTGAACCACCTGGACGGCCGTCAGGCCCTGGCCTTCGCCCGGGAGCGGGACGCCTTTGACGACGGCGATATGCAGCGGGGCCGCAACCAGATGCTGGTGATCCAGGGCATCGTCAATAAGGCCGCCTCCCCAGCCATTCTCAAGAGTTATCAGGACGTCCTGGCCGCCGCCTCCGACTCCATCGCCACCAATATGCCCAAGGAGGACATCATCTCCCTGGTGAAGATGCAGCTGCAGGATATGTCCGGCTGGAACATCACTACATACGGCCTTGCCGGCGAAAACAGCGCCGACTATTGCTACAGTCTGGGAAATGACGCCCGGTACGCCGTGGTCCTGCCCAATGAACGGATGGTCGCCACTGCCCAGGACCTGATCCAGCAGGTTCTCCGGGGCGAGACGCCTGTTGTGAACCCGTAACACAGAAAGGACGAAACGCTTATGAACGAACAAGAACAGCCCCGCCGCAGACGGCACCGGCTATACCGCACCAGTGCCGACTGGTTCGGTATAGCGGCCATGGGCCTGCTGATGATCTGCAGCCTGGTGCTGCTGGTGCAGCTGATGTCCACCAAGCTGCTGACGGACCTCTATCTGATTCTCATCGAGATCGTGCTGCTTCTGATCAACGCGGGCCATGTGATCATCCAGCTGCCCATCCGCCGGGTCAAGACCAGCAAGCTGGTGTGCGGCCTGCTGGCGGTGATCCTTTCGGGTCTGATGCTGTATGGCTCTGTGGCCGCCGCCTCCGGCAAAAGTGCCCTGCTGGCCATCGCTGGCAAGAACCTGCAAAAAACTACCTCCTATGTGGTGGTCATGGCGGATGATCCCGCCCGCAGCATCGGCGACACCGTGGGCTACACCTTCGGCATTCTCAGCGAGGACGCCGACATCAGCGCCAACAATACCCAGGCCCTGCTGGAGGACATCAAGGACGGCCTGGGCGGCCGTGTGGATACCAGCACCTACGCAGACCTGACCTCCCTGGCGGACGCCCTGTACGACGGAAACGCAGGGGCCATCATCCTCAATTCCGGCTATCTCACCGCCCTGGATTCACTGGACGATTACAGCACCTTCACCCAGGACACCCGCATCATCTATGAGTTCAGCACCACCAAGGAGCTGGAGCCCATCAAGCCCAACGCTTCCATCACCTCCCAGCCCTTCGTCGTCTATTGCAGCGGCATCGACGCCCGCAGCTCGGACATCAATATCCAGAGCCTCAGCGACGTGAACATTCTGGCGGTGATCCATCCCCGGACCCACCAGATCCTGCTGATCAATACCCCCCGGGATTATTATGTGCCCCTGGCCCGCAACGGCCAGCGGGACAAGCTGACCCACGCCGGTATGTACGGCATCGACGAGTCCGCCGCCGTTCTGGGGAATCTCTACGGCGTGAAGGCGGACTACTACGCCCGGGTGAACTTCGCTGGGCTGAAGAAGATCGTGGACGCCCTGGGCGGCGTGGACGTGAACTCCGACTATGAGTTCACCACCGTGGGCATGGAGGTGCCCAACGAAAACGGCGACGGCATCCACATGGCGGGCTACACCTTTACCAAGGGCATCAACCACCTCAACGGCGAGCAGGCCCTGTGCTTCGCCCGGGAGCGCCACGCCTTTGACGACGGCGACAACCAGCGGGGCAAGAATCAGATGGCCGTGATCCGTGCCATCGTGGACAAGGCCTCCTCCCCTGCCATCCTAAAGGGCTATCAGAAGGTGCTGGACGCCGTGTCCACCTCCTTCATCACCAGCCTGACCTATGAGGACATCAGCAGCCTGGTGCAGATGCAGCTGCGGGACAACGTCCACTGGAACATCACCAGCTACTCTGTCAGCGGCGAGGGCGGCATGGAGCCGTGCTATTCCGCCGGAGGCGAGGAGCTGTGGGTCATGTGGCCCGACGCCACACAGATCAACACCGCCAAGGGCCTGATCCAGCAGGTTTTGAACGGCGAGACCCCCACCCTGCCCCAGGATTGACACAGGTAATCTAAACCCAAGCAAAATGCCCGGCAGTGCCGGGCATTTTGCGGGTCCGCAAACCAAACGCGAGGATAGAAAGAGGAGAGAAGAACCATGAAAAAGAAAACCCTGGGGCATATTTATGCCCTGTTCACCATCCTGGTCTGGGGCAGCTGCTTCGTGCTGACCAAGGTCATGCTGACGGCCTACACCCCCACCCAGATCATCCCCCTGCGGATGGGTCTTGCATACCTGACCCTGTGGGCCCTGCGGCCCAAAACCATGAAGCTCCCCTGGAAGGATGAGCTGATGTTCATCCTCATCGGCATCACCGGCGGCAGCTTCTACTTTTTCCTGCAAAATACTGCCTCGGCCCACACCTCTGCCGCTAATGTCAGCATTCTGGTATCCATGTCCCCGATTCTGACGGTGATTCTGGCCCAGCTGTTCTCCCGGAAGGGCGAAAAGCTGGGAAAGCTGGTATACATCGGCGCGGTGGTGGCCATTGCCGGTGTGGTGCTGGTGGTGCTCAACGGCACCCTGTCCTTCCACCTGAGCCCTCTGGGGGACCTGCTGGCCCTGGCCGCCGCCCTGATGTGGGCGGTATACTCCATCCTGGTGAAGAAATATACCGAGCGGTATGACAACTTCCTGGTGACCCGCCGGGTGTTCCTGTGGGCCTTCCTGACCTCCCTGCCTCTGGTGCTGCTGACGGACGGTCTGCCCAGTCTGACGCCCCTGTTCACCCAGCCCAATATCCTGATCTCCTGGCTGTTTCTGGGCGTATTCGGCAACGCCGTGTGCTTCGCCATCTGGAACATCGCCTTCAAGCGCCTGGGCGTGGTAGTCACCAACAACTACCTGTACGCCTCCCCCTTTGTCACCGTGGTGGTGGGCTGGCTGCTGCTGGACGAGAAAATCAGCTGGATGAGCATCCTGGGGGCGGTGCTGATCACCCTGGGCGTCATTTTCGCCAACAAGAGCACGGAGCAATAACGCCATGGAGATCCGAAAGAGCACGACCGATGACGTCCCCGCCATTCTGGAGATCTTCCGGGCCGCCAAGGCGTACATGGCCGCCCACGGCAACCCCACCCAGTGGGGCGGCGACTATCCGGGGCTTCCCGAGCTGCTGCCGGACATTGCCCGGGGCGACAGCTATGTGCTCACGGAGAACGGAACCGTTGTGGGGACCTTTTCCTTCATCATCGGCGACGAGCCCACCTATCAGATGCTGCTGAACGGACAGTGGCACGCGGACCGGCCCTACGGCACCATCCACCGCCTGGCCTCAAACGGTACAGTCCGCGGGGTGTCCCGGGCCTGTTTCGACTTTTGCACCGGCCTTTCCGACTATGTGCGGGTGGACACCCACGCGGATAACCGCGCCATGCAGGCCGCCATTGAGGGCTACGGCTTCCGGAAATGCGGGAATATCTACGCCTCCAGCGGCACCCTGCGCACGGCCTATGACTATGTGCGGGAGGGCTGATACCCGACTTGAAGTAAAAAGCGGCTGTCCACCGAGGTGGACAGCCGCTTTTGCAATTTACTGAATCAGCGATTAGCCGTTCTCGCGCATCTTGGCGAAGCAGTCGCTGCAATAAACAGGACGGTCGCTCTTGGGCTCGAAGGGCACGCGGGCCTCGCCGCCGCAGGCAGCGCAGGTAGCGGTGAAGAACTCCCGGGGGCCGCGGGCGGCGTTCTTGCGAACGTCGCGGCAAGCCTTGCAGCGCTGGGGCTCGTTCTGGAAGCCGCGCTCAGCATAGAACTCCTGCTCACCGGCGGTGAACACGAATTCCTTACCGCACTCCTTGCAAACCAAAGTCTTGTCTTCGTACATGATTTTACCCTCTCTTTGAGATGAAATATATTGCGTTCAGCTGTTGCTGATATCGCCGGATGAAAGCTGCCGCGCCACTTTGCGGCGAATCCGCTGCACGGCGTTGTCCACCGATTTGATGGGCTTGCCAACGGTTTCCGCGATCTCGCCATAAGCAAGACCGTCCAAAAATAACCCTAAAATCTTTTCCTCGAAAGCGGACAACTGTTTGCGGGTATTCTCCAGCAGACTGGCAGCCTTTTCTCTGTCGATCAGCAAGCGCTCGGGATCGACCTGCGCGAAGATGGGATTTGCGTTCAGAAGCGAGGGATTCAAGGGGACGGATTGGTTGAGGGGTGCGTTCTTCTGACTGGCATCCCGCCGGAGAGCGGAACACACCTGCTGATGGATGCAGAGCCCGGCAAAGGGCCGGAACAGCGGGGAACGCTGGGGATCAAACTCCCGCATGGCCTTGATCAGGCCGAACATTCCCTCCTGCATCAGGTCCTCGCTGTCGCCGCCGATGAGAAAATACGGGCGGGCGCAGGAACGGACCAGCCAATGATACCGGGTGGCTAAAACGTCCTCCGCCTGACGCTGCCCTGCACGACTCAAGGAACAAAGTTCCTCGTCGGACAGGTTTTCTAATTGGTCATAGCGAAGTCCAGTATCCAAAACCATAGACATTATACCTTTTCACTAAATAATTTGTCAAGCCTTCTTGGGAAATTTGTGTATCCTGTGATGAAAATCACAGTTTTTTTATGAAATCAGCCAAAACGGAGGCCACCTGATGGGCAATTTCCGTGGTTTTCGCCTCCACCATCACCCGGATCAGGGCCTCGGTGCCGGAGGGACGGATGAGAATGCGGCCCTGGCCGCCCAGCTTTTCCTCCCAGCGGCGGGTCTCCTGCCGCAGGGATTCATCGGCCATGATGCGCTCCTTGACTCCGGGAGTGTGGGGGACCTCCACATTGATCAGCTCCTGGGGATACTGGGGGCAGCGGGCGGCCAGCTGGGAGGCGGGGACGCCGCTGCGGCGGAGGGTCTGCAAAAATTGCAGGGCCGTCAGCTCGCCGTCGCCGGTGGTGGCATACGCCCGGAAGATGGTGTGGCCCGACTGCTCGCCGCCGATGGCGAAGCCGTCGGCCAGCATCCGCTCCAGCACATGGCGGTCGCCCACGGCGGTGCACACCAGGTCCAGGCCGTTTTCCCGGCAGTACTCGTGCAGGCCAAGGTTGGACATAACGGTGGCCACCACGGTGTTGCCGGAGAGCTTCCCCTGGCGCTTGAGCTCGGAGGCGCAGACGGCCATGACCTTGTCGCCGTCGATGGTATTCCCCTGCTCGTCCACCAGCAGGCAGCGGTCGGCGTCGCCGTCGAAGGCGATGCCCAGATCGTACCCGCCGGAGACGACTCCCCGGGTCAGGGACTCCAGATGGGTGGAGCCGCAGCCGTTGTTGATGTTGACGCCGTCAGGCTCCGTGTGGATGAAGTCCGCCTGAAGCGGAAGCGCCCGGAACAGGTCCGGCGCAGTGGCGCTGGCCGCGCCGTTGGCACAGTCCACCAGCACCCGCAGACCGGTCAGGTCGCAGTCGATGCTGCCCAGCAGATGCTGCACATAGGCGCTGTGCAGGGCGTGCATACCGTGGTGGCGGCGGCCCACGGCGCCGTCCACGGCGGCCGGAAGCTCCGCATGGTTCAGGATCAGGTCCTCCACACGCTGCTCCATCTCATCGGAGAGCTTGTATCCCTGGGCGTTGAAGACCTTGATGCCGTTGTAGGCATAGGGGTTGTGGGAGGCGGAGATGACGATACCGGCGTCCGCCTGCTGCTGCACCGTCAGAAAGGCCACCGCCGGGGTGGGGATGGTGCCCAGGGGCATCACGTCGCCGCCTACGGAGCAGATACCGGCCATCAGGGCCGCCTCCAGCATATCGGAGGAAATGCGGGTGTCCTTGCCGATGGTGATGAGGGGACGGCTGCCCTTCTCCTCCGTCAGGACGGCGGCCACCGCCTGTCCCACATGAAATGCCAGCTCCGCCGTCAGGGTCTGCCCCGCTATGCCGCGGATGCCGTCGGTGCCAAAGAGTTTTCCCATATTCCGATTCTCCTATTCGTTAGATTTCCAGCTGTTCCTGCCCCACGAAGTCCATGTGCAGGTGCTCGTATGCCTTACGGGTGACGCAGCGGCCCCGGGGGGTCCGGGTCAGGAAGCCCAGCTGCATCAGATACGGCTCGTACACGTCCTCCAGGGTCACGGACTCCTCGCCGATGGTGGCGGCCAGGGTATCCAGGCCCACGGGGCCGCCGCCGTAATTCTCGATGATGGCCCGGAGCATCCGGCGGTCCACCGGGTCCAGGCCCAGATAGTCGATCTCCAGAGCCTGAAGGGCGTGGTCCGCCATTTCCCGGGTAATGGTGCCGTCGCCCTTGACCTGGGCAAAGTCCCGGACCCGGCGCAGCATACGGTTGGCGATGCGGGGGGTGCCCCGGGAGCGGCGGGCGATCTCCATGGCCCCCTCCGGCTGGATGGGGACGTTCAGGATCCCGGCGCTGCGGGTGACGATCAGGGCCAGCTCCTCCGGGGTGTACAGCTCCAGCCGCAGGGTGACGCCGAAGCGGTCCCGCAGCGGGGCGGACAGCTGCCCGGCCCGGGTGGTGGCTCCGATGAGGGTAAACTTCGGCAGGTCCAGCCGGATGGAGTTGGCGGAGGGGCCCTTGCCGATGATGATGTCGATGGCGTAGTCCTCCATGGCCGGGTACAGGATCTCCTCCACGGAGCGGTTCAGACGGTGGATTTCGTCCACAAACAGAATGTCGTTTTCACTGAGGTTGGTCAGCAGCGCCGCCAGGTCGCCGGGCTTTTCAATGGCGGGGCCGGAGGTGATGCGGATGTTCACCCCCATCTCGGCGGCGATGATGCCGGCCAGGGTGGTTTTGCCCAGGCCCGGGGGGCCGTGGAGCAGCACATGGTCCAGAGGCTCCGTCCGGCGGCGGGCCGCCTCGATGAAAATGGACAGATTCTCCTTGGCCTTCTGCTGGCCGATGTATTCCCGCAGGGTGTGGGGGCGCAGGGACAGCTCGCCGCTGTCCTCCGGCAGGAAGCTCTTGGAAACAAGGGGCTCCTCGTAAATATCCGTTCCGAAGTCGATGCTCATGGGCCTGCCTCCTTACCGTACCATTTTCTTCAGCGCCTGACGGATGATCTCCTCCAGGGGCAGGGCGTCCATGTCGACGCCCTTCAGGGCCAGGCCGATCTCCTGGGATCCGTAGCCCAGCACCGCCAGAGCCGCCGCCGCCTCGCCGCCCTTGTCGCCGGGCAGGGACACGGGTACCGCTCCCCCGCCCTGGGCGGAGAAGCTGCTCTGCTCCTTGGCCAGCTTGTCCTTCAGCTCCAGGATGATGCGCTGGGCGATCTTTTTCCCGATGCCCGGGGCGGCGGTCAGCGCCTTCTCGTCGCCGGTGACGATGGACAGAGCCAGATTCTGGGGCGTGGTGGCGGACAGGACGGACAGGGCCGCCTTGGGCCCCACGCCGGAGACACCAATGAGCATCCGGAAGCTGTTCAGCTCCGCCTGGGAGGAGAAGCCGTACAGCTCGAAAATGTCCTCCCGGACGTGGAGATGGGTATACAGCTTGGCCCGCTCCCCTTTTTTCAGCTGGGACAGGGTATAGTTGGTGGTGGCGCAGGCATAGCCCACGCCGCCGCAGTCGATGACGGCCAGATTGGGGCCGGTTTCGGCCACAGTACCGTTTACATAGTAAAACATATCAGACGGTCTCCTTTACATCCGGATCCTTCCGCCGCAGCAGGCTGGTGGCGCTGCGGGCGTGGCACATGGCGATGGCCAGGGCGTCGGCGGCGTCGTCGGGCCGGGGGATGGACCTGAGCTTCAAAAGCCGGCGGGTCATGTCCATGACCTGGTGCTTGTCGGCCAGGCCATAGCCCACCACGGCCTGCTTGATCTGCATGGGAGTGTATTCATACACCGGCAGGTGCAGGCGCTCAGCGGTGTACAGAATGACGCCCCGGGCATGGGCCACGGCGATGCCGGTGGTGATGTTCTTGCTGAAAAACAGCTCCTCGATGGACATTTCATCGGGCTGAAACTGGGTGATGAGGGTCTCCATGTCCTGGGCGATCTGCACCAGCCGGGCGGCCAGCGGCTGACCGGCCGGGGTGGTGATGGCCCCGTATTGTATCATTTGCTGGCGGCCTGCCTGGGCCTCGATCACGCCGAAGCCCACGGTGGCCACGCCGGGGTCGATCCCTAAAATGCGCATGGCTGCTCCTCCACCAAGATATCATCTTATTATAACAAATGTTCGGGTGAAATGCAACACAGCGCAGCAGTTTTTTGCTGCGCTGTGGTTCAATCCTATCAGGCCAGGGGGTGCGCCTTGCGGTACACGTCCTGCAGGTGCTGCTTGATGATGTGGGCGTAGATCTGTGTGGAGGAGATGTCCGCGTGGCCCAGCATCTCCTGAATGGAGCGCAAGTCCGCCCCGTTTTCCAGCAGATGCACCGCAAAGGAGTGGCGCAGGGTGTGGGGGGTGATGTCCTTGGTGATCTCGGCCTTGGCCTGGTAGTGCTTCACCAGCTTCCAGAAGCCCTGGCGGGTCATGCGCTGGCCGTTCATGTTGACAAACAGCGCCGCCTCCTCCTGGTCCGCCAGGCGGGGACGGATGACCTGGATATAGTCCCGCAGGGCCTTCACCGCCCGGGGGTACAGAGGAATGATGCGCTCCCGCTTTTCGTCGCCGCAGCGCAGGAACGCCGCCGGAAGATTCACGTCCTCCACGTTCAGGGCAATCAGCTCCGACACCCGGACGCCGGTGGCGTACATCAGCTCCAGCATGGCGTGGTCCCGATAGCCCTTCTCGTCCACGCACTTGGGCTGCTCCAGAAACAGCTCCACCTCCCGGCCGGTCAGAATCTCCGGGCATTTGCGCTCCACCTTGGCGGCGGCCACGCCCTTGGCGGGGCTGGCCTTCATGGCTCCGGAGAGCACCAGGTAATGGTAAAAGGACTTGATGGAGGCGGCGCTGCGGGTGACGGTGGCCGCCGAGCGGCCCTGGTCCGTCAGGTGGGCCAGATACTCCTCCACGGCGGCGGGCTTGACCCGGCGCAGGTCGCTGCCCTGAGGCAGCCAGACCCGGAACTGGGTCAGGTCCCGGACGTAGGAGCTGACGGTGTTGGGGGAGGCGTGCTTCTCCTGCTCCAGATAGGCGCGGTACAGGGCGATATAGTCGGGCATACACGTCTCCTCCTCTCTTTCTACAGTGTGCGGGCGATGACCCATTGCAGCAGCCGGGGGCCGAAGGTCAGCTCCAGAGCGGCCCCTATCAGCAGAATCAGGCCGCACAGCCCCACCCGGCGCCAGTAGGCCCCCTCCGTCAGGCGGACCTTCTGTCCGTCCCGGCGGCGGGCGGCGGCGGATAAACCCTGCACCGTCAGAAGCAGGGTGCAGGGCAGAACAAACAGACATCGGGGCCCGAAGGCCGCCAGGGCCAGGTATACGCCGCCCCGGCCCAGAGCCCGGGCAAAGCAGCCGACGGAAAACGACAGAAAAAAGCCCTGGGCCACCGACAGAACCGGCAGCAGCACCAGTCCCGCCGCCGTCAGCCCCAGCAGCGCCGCTGCCAGCGGATAGCGGAAATAGGCGGCGGCCACGCTGAGGGCCGAGGCCGAAGGCCCCCGGCCGTCTGCCGTGGCCTGGGCATATTGATGCAGATAGTCGCTGAGCTCCTGCCGGTCCTGCTGGGGCACGGCCCGGCAGACGGCAAAGCCCAGCACTGCCCCCAGCACCAGCAGCAGGCACACCAGTACCAGCGCCGGAAGCCGCAGGGCTTGGGTCCTTACGGGAAACAGCTTCATTTGCACACTCACCTCATCTGATCCTATGAGACAAGCGGGGCAAATAGAAGCCATAAGCCAAACAAAAGGGACGTCCTTTAATATAGGCCAAAACGGCCGCCGGCGCAAGGATTATTTCGGCGGTGGCGGCAAATTTGTGAGTTATGTTAAATTGTTATGTAAACTGTGTTATGTTAACCTCGCAAACCGTGGGATCAGGTCGTCTCTTTTCGGGTCGAAAAAAGCAAGATATGGGGCCGGACGGTCCGGCTTTGGCCCCATATCTTGCCTGTACGCGTGATTACGATTCGTATAGTCCCCTGTCAAGGAATTTTTTTCCGCGGCGGCATTTTCGTGATTTTCACCACGCCGCTCCGGCGGGCCTATTTCCGCCGGACAGACTTTCGGATCGGCGGTCTGGCGTCCCGGCGTTTTTTCCGGGGTCGGCTCCCCAGCAGGCCCGCCGCTCCGGCGCCGCCAAAGATGGCGGCTGTCAGGTACAGCCCGCCGGTGCGGAAGGTCGGGTCGCCTATGGCCGCACCCACCAGCCACGCCAGCAGGTACGCCGCCGCACCGGCGGCCAGAGCCGCCGTCAGCGTCCCCTCTCCCCTGCCCCGGACGGCCACCCGCCCTCCGGCAAAGGTAGCTAACGCCCAGCAGCCGCAGCCCCAGGCCAAAGCGCCGCCCTCCGGCAGGACGCCCTTCACCACCAGCAGCGCCCCCAGGGCGCAGCCCCCGGCCGCCGCCAGCAGGATAGCGCCCGCCCCCAGCCAGGTCCGTTTTCCCAGAACAGCCCCCAGTGCAGACATAAAAAGACCTCCCCTTGCCCGCTTTTTTCTAAGCGTATGCAGGGGAGGTTTTTTTATGAAGGAAAATTACTCCTGGTCCTCGGTCTTCTCGGTCTCGGCGGGGGTCTCCTCGGCGGGAGCTTCCACGGGAGCCTCGACAGGCTTCTCGGCCTCGGCGCCCTTCTTGGCCTTGCGGCTGCCCCGCTGCGCGGCGGCGGCCTGCTCATCCAGGGTACCCACGGAGCCGATGGCGGACTTCAGGAACTCGATGCGGACCCGGTCCTCGCTGGTCTCAATGACCACGGTGCGGTCGGTGATGGCCACGACGCGGCCATACACGCCGCCAATGGTGGTCAGCCAGTCGCCCTTCTGCAGGGAGCTGCGCATTTCCTCGGCCTGCTTTTTCCGCTTGCTCTCCGGACGGATCAGCATGAAGTAGAAAATGGCCACCATCAGGACGATCAGCACGATAGAAGACATACCGCCGCCAGCAGCGGGAGCATTGCCGGACGTGGTGGCGGCATAGGCAAATTCAATCATGGGACAAAAACTCCTTTTTCACGAATATAGCGTTATTATACAATAACTTCTCCCTGTTTGGCAAGGGGGACAGGCAAGTTTTTTCAGAAAACCGCGGAAAAGCCAAGACTGTCTAAAAAAACCGAAAAACTTCCGCCATCGGAAAGGAAGATAGTTACGAAAGAAACCCATCAGGGGTGTCTTTCGTTTGCAATCACAGGTTTTTCAGAACTTTCTGAAGTTCTGAAAAACTGCACACAGCTTGTCAAAAAGACTTTTTTGACAAGCTGAAGCCGTCAGATACGGCGGCTGAGCTTCTCGCTGTACTCCCGGCGGAAGTCCTCAAAGCAGCCGGCGTCCAGGCTGTCGCGGATGCGCTGGGCCAGCTTGTTGTAAAAATACAGATTGTGCATCACCGCCAGGCGCAGGGCCAGGATCTCCTCCGCCGCAAACAGGTGGCGGACATAGGCCCGGCTGAACCGGCGGCACACCGGGCAGTCGCACTCCGGGTCGATGGGCCGGTCGTCCAGCTTGTACTTGGCGTTTTTGATGTTCATGGCCCCCTGCCAGGTAAACAGCTTGCCGTGGCGGGCGTTGCGGGCGGGCATAACGCAGTCGAAGAAGTCCACGCCCCGGGCCACCCCCTCGATGATGTTGCTGGGAGTGCCCACGCCCATGAGATACCGGGGCTTGTGGGCGGGCATATAGGGCTCCACCGCCTCGATGATGCGGTACATGACCTCGGTGGGCTCCCCCACCGCCAGGCCGCCGATGGCGAAGCCGTCGCAGTCGATTTTGGCGATCTGCTGCATGTGCCAGATCCGCAGGTCCTCATAGGTGGCCCCCTGGTTGATGCCGAACAGCATCTGATGGGGGTTCACGGCGTCCGGCAGGGCGTTGAGCCGGTCATGCTCCGCCTTGCACCGCTCCAGCCACCGCAGGGTGCGCTCACAGCTGGCCTTGGCATAGTCGTACTGCGCCGGGTTTTCCACGCACTCGTCAAAGGCCATGGCGATATCGGAGCCAAGGTTGGACTGGATGCGCATACTCTCCTCCGGCCCCATGAAGATGCGGTGGCCGTCCAGATGGCTGGCAAAGGTGACGCCCTCCTCGGTGATCTTCCGCAGGCTGGCCAGGGAGAAAACCTGGAAGCCGCCGGAGTCCGTGAGGATGGGACCGTCCCAGTTCATGAACCGGTGCAGGCCGCCCATCTGCCGCACCACGTCGTCGCCGGGGCGCAGATGCAGGTGATAGGTGTTGGACAGCTCGATCTGGCAGCCCAGATCGTGAAGGTCGAAGGCGTCCACGCCGCCCTTGATGGCGGCCTGGGTGCCCACGTTCATGAATACCGGCGTCTGCACCGTGCCGCCGTGGGCGCAGCGGAACTCGCCCCGCCGGGCCCGGCCCTCTTTTTTGATTACTTTGAACATAGCTTCTCCTTAAACAGACAGACATCCGTTTTGCCGGATGCTTCTTATTTCACGGGGCCTATTATAGCAAATCCGGCAGAGTATTTCAACTCCCCCGGTTTTTGGGAGAGAATCGGCAAAAAAGTGTGCGGCCCTCTTGACAAGAAGCAGCCAGTGGATTATAGCAAAGCTAATGAATATTAGTTAGGCATCCGGAACGATGCACAAAATCAATATAACAGGAGAAGTGATCATGTAGAATCCGGTTTTGGGAGTGCGAAGGTATCAGGCCTCCCAGTGAAAGAATACGAAAACACACACTATTTAAGGAGATATACAATGAATAAGAAGCTTTTGGTGCTCGCCGCGGGGCTGGCATTGATCGCCGCCGTGGTGCTTTTTGTGAAAAAACGGGGTGCCACCGGAAAATGAAGGGGCGCCGGAAAGGCACCGAATGGCCTCCGGAAAATGGACGCCTATGACGGCATGAGTCTGTGCGGCGGGCTGGTATTCTTTGCGCCGGTGGCCCTGCTGGTGCGGACCCAGGCCGGGATCAGCGAAACTTCGTGGCGGAGGCCCTGGTGGAGGGAATCTCCGCCTGTCTGTCCTCCGGAACGGCCAGCGCCTATCTGTACGCTCTGTACGGTGAATCGGACTATCTGCCCAAGGCTGCCCATGCTGCCAATTTCGGCACGGCAGGCTTCCTGCTGAGCACGGCGGCCTATGCCCTGCTGTACCGGTACTTCGGACTGACCGGACTGCTGGCCGCCGCGGTACTGGCGGGAGCCGCCGGAGATCGCGTCCCTGTTTGCCTCCTCCCTTCTGGCCGCCCTGGGGATCGGCTGGCGCTTTGCCCTGTGCGGCGGGCTGCTGCTCCTGGGTGCGCTGGGGTACATGCTGAGCAGCCGGAAAATCACCGGATAAGCCTTCATAACGATCAACGGCCCGTACCGGCCAATACCCGCCGGTACGGGCCTTCAGCATTCAAGCCCCACATTTCAAACAGGAAAATGTTGCATTTTTCCGGAACGGATGGTATAAAAGAAGGAGAACTTTGGCAAAGGAGGCGGCGGTATGTCACGCGACTCGGGACCCAATGTATTCCAGCGCGGCGTCATGGCGCTGATCCTGCTGTCGCTGCTGCGAAGAGAAGATATGTACGGCTACCAGCTGGTGCAGGAGACGGAACGGCGCAGCGGCGGACGGCTGAAAACCCAGGAGGGTTCCCTGTACCCGGTGCTGTACCGGCTGCAGGAGCAGGGACTGATCTCCGACCACCGGGTGCTGGTGGGCAAGCGGATGACCCGCGTATACTACCACCTGGAGCCTGCCGGAGAAGCCCGGCTGGAGGAAATGATCCGGGAATATGAATCCATGATGACCGGCGTGACGGCCATCATTCGAGAGGAGGTACCGCCATGCGGAAAAGACAGCGGCAGGTCAACCGATATGTCCGGGCCGTCGGCAGCTATCTGCCCTGTGCCGGAAAACACAAAAAGCAGCTGCTGACGGCTCTGCGCAGCGAGGCGGAGGCCTACTGCGCCGAAACCCGGGACGCAGACCTGGAAGCCCGGTTCGGGACGCCCCAGCAGGTGGCTGCGGCGTATGTGGACGCCATGAGCACCCAGGAGCTGCTGGCCGCCCTGCGGCGGCGGCGTCAGGTGCTGACCATCCTGATCGCAGCGGTGCTGGCGGCGCTGCTGCTGTGGGTGGCGGCCCTCTGCGTCAGCCTGTATGACTATCACCAGGCCTACAACGGCTGGAGCGAAACCAGCATCATCGAGGAACCCTCGCCATACGGCCAATAGGCGGAAATCCCCCCGGAAAGCCCTGCTTTCCGGGGGCTTTGTTTGTCGCGGCCGCATCGTCGGCCCGCAATACGTTTTTTAGAAAAACATTTTCAAGAATATTGACATATTTTGCACAATGTGCTACAATCCGGCTTGTAGCTATCCTGTTGATTTGCAACAAAAGCCGCCCGTCTGCCGCACATACTGTGTGATAGACGGGCAAAATTTACGATTCCATCGGGGAGGGACTATCCAATGAAACGCTTCGTACCATGCTTTCTTGCGCTGCTCCTGCTGCTGACGGCCTGCTCGGGGCCCGGCGGCTCCGCCGAGGACCCGGTCAGGGACCCGGACCCGACTCCCGTCGCCCAAGGGCACGCCCTGCCCAAGGACAACCGGGACGCCGCCGGAACGGGCGCGGTGTTCACCGACGACAACGGCTGGTATATTTGCGCCGCCGGGGCGGTGAGCTACTACGACTATGCCTCCGGCCAGACCATGACCCTGTGCGCCCAGCCGGGCTGCTCCCACGGGGACGCCAGCTGCCAGGCGTGGGTGGGGAACGTCAACAGCTTCGCCGTTTTGGACGGGGTGCTCTACGCCACCCTCGATAACGCGGGCAGCGGCGCGCAGCTGGTGCGCAAGGAGCTGTCCGGCGGGAAAGTCACCGTCCTGGAGCAGTGGGACAACACCGACGACCATTTCTACACCGCCGCCCTGGGGCGTTTCTCCTGCGGCAAGGCCACCCTGTATCTGGAATGCCGCATCACGGAGCAGCAGGCGGACGGGCGGGTCGAGAGCCGAACCGAGGGTAGCTCCCTGCTATATGACCTTGCCGCCGGCAGCTATCGGGAGCTGTCTGTCCCCGGGACGCTGATGGGCTTTTCCGCCCGCTGGGGCGCCGTGGTGGAGGAGCCGAAGGAGCAGTCCCTGCTGAGTGCGGAGGAGTTCGCGGCGCAGTACGGGGAGAACGCCAGCTACGGGCGGTATGTCCACCAAAACACCCAGCGGCGGCTTCTGCTGTGGGATATGGAGAGCGGGGACTATACCGTTGTGGCCGATCATAACAAGGACGGCTATCTTATGACCGCCGACCCCGCGCAGGTCTACGGCATGGAGCATATCTACCAGTGTGGGGACCAGCTGCGCCTTCTGAACCTGGAGAGCGGCGAGAGCCGCACCCTGCTGTCCATGGAGGATATCATCAACTACTGGGTCATGGACAGCAAGGCATTTATCATCACCGATACGGAAGCGGGCGATCGGTTCTGGGTGGCCGATCTGCAGGACGGTAAGCCCGTGGAGCTGGTGGGCGCCACCGACGAGCACGGCATAGCCATGAGCCCCTCCCAGGAGGGCGGCTCCTTCTTCCGGGCGTTGGGCGACAATGGACAATGCGTCATCTCCAAAGAAGATTTCTACGCCGTACGCTTTGAAAACGCCGTGACAGTCGGGTGACGGATATGGAGCTGCAATTTCACGAAGTCGCCAAGCGATACGGTGCAAAGGAAGCCCTGCGGGGCATCGACCTGACCCTGACGCCGGGGGTATATGGGCTGCTTGGCCCCAACGGCGCAGGCAAAAGCACCCTCATGAACATCCTCACCGGGAATCTCCGGCCCACCCGGGGCCACGTCACCCTGGACGGGCAGGACACCGTCTCCATGGGGGAGGCCTTTCGCCGCCGGCTGGGATACTGCCCCCAGCAGCAGGCGTTATATCCCGGCTTCACCGGGGAGCAATTTCTCTATTACATGGCGTCCCTCCAGGGCATGAGCCGGGAGGATGCCAAAGAGCGCATGGACTGGGCCCTGGCGCGGCTGGATCTCACGGAGGCGGCAGGCCGCCCCATCCGTGGCTGGTCCGGGGGCATGAAGCAGCGGCTGCTGCTGGCCCAGGCCCTGCTCCACGACCCGGATATCCTGGTGCTGGACGAACCCACGGCGGGCCTTGACCCCCGCCAGCGGGTGGCGGTGCGGAATCTCATCGGCGAGATCGCCGGGGAGAAGATCGTGCTGCTGTGTACCCATGTGGTGCAGGATGTGGAATTCATCGCACGGGAACTGATCTTAATGAACCAGGGGCTTGCCATTCGGCGCGGCTCCCCCCACGCCCTGGAGCAGGAGCTGGAGGGGCAGGTATGGGAGCTGACCGCAGCGGAGGCGCAGCTCCCCGGCATGGCGCAGTACGGCACGGTGTGCGGCGTGTCCCGGCAGCAGGAGGGCATTTTAGTGCGGCTACTCAGTGAGGCAAGGCCGCCCCTCCCCTGCGCCCCGGCCCGGCCCGACCTGGAGGATGTGTATCTGTTCCACTTCGGGGAGGGGGCGGCGCTATGACCTGGGAGCTGCGGAAGATCGGCAGCAGCGGGCGGCTGTGTCTGCTGCTGGTTCTGGCGGTGCTCTGCAATGGGGTGCTGTTCGCCCTCCACGCCGCCGGAGACGCAGACGGCTATACCGTGTCCGCTCTGCGTCAGGCCATGGCCCAGAAGGACCTGCCCAGCTATGTCACCGGCCTGGAGGACCGGCTGGACCGGGCGTCAGCCAGCGGCGCATGGACGGAATACGTCGCCCTGCGCCGCGAGCTTTCCGCCGCCGACGCGGCCCTGGCGCGGGTGCGGCAGGCGGAGGAATATCCCTCCTTCCGGGCGGGCTTAGCGGCGGAATCCCGGCTGAAGCTGCGGATGGGCCTGTTTGAAGGCTTTGCCGCCCGCTCCCTGGAACGCGGCGCGGCAGTCTATGAGTCCCTGGCGGACGTGACCCCCCGGGCGGCGTTTCTGGGCGGTGCGGAGGTACTGCTGTCCTTTCATCTGACGGACGCGCTGGCACTGCTGTTTCCCCTGGCGGCGGGGCTGACCCTGCTGACCCACGAGCGGGCGGCGGGGCTTGTGAACCTGACCCGCCCTACCCGCCTGGGCCGGTCCCGGGCCTACGGGCGGAAGCTGATGGCCGGGGCGGCGCTGTCCACGGCGGGCTTCGTGTTGCTCTACGGCATCAACACCCTGATCGCCGGGCTTCTGTACGGCTTTGCGGGGCTTGACGCCCCGGTGCAGAGCCTGTACGGCTTCGCCGCCTGCCCCTACCGGATGACGGTGGGCGAACTGCTGGCTCTGGCGGCGGGGCTGAAATACCTGTGGCTGCTGTGCTGCACGGCGCTGATCTTCCTGCTGTGCGCCCGGGCGGCCAATGCCGCTGCGGCAGTTGGCTGCGCGGCGGTCTGCGGGGGCATAGCCGCCCTCATGGCGGGCAGCTCCCAATTATGGCTGCGGAATCTCAGCCTGTGGCAGCTGGCGGACGGGCAAGCCCTGTGCCGGGAGGCGGTGTATCTGAACCTGTTGGGCAGTCCCTCGGATCGGGTGCTGCTTGGCGCGATATTCCTGCTTGTTCTGGCCCTGGCCGCCGGAATCGTCGGCGCGGCGCTGTACGCCCAAACCCCCGGCGGTTCCGGCAAGCGGGTGGCCTTTACACGGTCGCTTCCCCGCCCCCGGCATACCTGCCTGGCGGGACACGAGCTGTATAAGGCGCTGATCTCCCGGTGCGGACTGTGGATCCTTTTAGCATTTTTTGCCGTCATCGCCCTGCTGTACGGCCGATTCACCCCGGAGCGCAGTGAATTTGAGGTGTATTATCGGAACTATTCCGAGTTTTTATCAGGCGCGCCCAGCCAGGAAAAGGACGCCTACCTGGCGTCGGAGCAGGCACGGTTTGACGAGCTGAACGAGCAGCTTCTGGAGCTGGGGCGGCGGTATCCCGACTCTGTGACCTTTGACCGGGAGGCGGAGCCCATACGGAATCAGCTCCACGCAGAGGACGCCTTCCACATGGCGCAGAACCAGTACCGCGCCCTGCGGCCGGGGCAGGTGTACCTGTATCAGACCGGCTATCAGCGGCTGTTGGGGGCGGATGCCCTGCGTCAGGATGTTTTGGAGCTGGGCGGCGCGTTTTTGGCCGTTGTCCTGCTGCTGTTCGGCAGCTTCGCCGGGGAGCGGGAGAGCGGCGTGGACGTTCTGCTGACGGCCAGCCCCCGCCGAAGGAGCGTGGTGCGGTGGAAATGCGCCATCGCGGGGGGCTATGTCCTGTTGCTGACGTTAGCCCTGTGGCTGCCGGGACTTTTGACGGTGCAGAGGGCCTACGGCCCTCTTGACATGGCCGCTCAGGCCAACAGCGTGCAGTGCCTGTCCATCCTGTCGGACGGCTGGACGGTGGGCGGCGTGGTGCTGCTTCTGCTGGCATCCCGGCTTCTCCTGCTGGCGGCGTCTGCCGCTGCGGTACTGCTGCTCTCCCGCCGGTGCGCCATGGTTCCGGCCCTGCTGCTGTCGCTGCTGCTTCTCCTGCTGCCCGTGGGGGCGGCATACGCCTGGATGTGAAAGATACAAAAAGGGTGCGGACATCGCCGTCCGCACCCTTTTTGGCTTATAACATGCAGGGATGATCCCATATATCGTTCGTATTGGACGCACCTGGCGATAGCTTGTTTCTGATGACTATCCTCAGATCAGCACGGCCCGGTGGAACACCTTCTTGCCCTTGCGGATGATCAGGCCGTCGCCGGTGAACTCCTGGCAGCCGAAGGATGCGTCGATGGAATCCACCTTCTTGTCCCCCACGGTGACGCCGCCCTGCTGCACCAGCCGCCGGGCCTCGCCCTTGCTGGCGCACAGGCCGCACCGGACCAGCAGATTCAGCACGTTGATCTCGCCGCTGCCCAGGTCGTCGCCGGTAAGCTCGGTGGTGGGCATATCCTGGGCATTGGCGCCGCCGCCGAACAGAACCCGGGCCGCCTGGCGGGCCTTCTCGGCCTCCTCCTCGCCGTGGACCAGCTTGGTCAGCTCATAGGCCAGGATGTCCTTGGCCTCGTTGAGCTTGGCGCCCTCCCAGTCGGCCATCTGGTCGATCTGCTCCAGAGGCAGGAAGGTCAGCATCCGGATGCACTTGAGCACGTCCGCATCGCCTACGTTGCGCCAGTACTGATAGAACTCGAAGGGGCTGGTCTTGTTGGGGTCCAGCCACACGGCGTTGCCGGCGGTCTTGCCCATCTTGTTGCCCTGGGAGTCCGTCAGCAGGGTGATGGTCATGGCGTGGGCATCCTTGCCCAGCTTCCGGCGGATCAGCTCCGTGCCGCCCAGCATATTGCTCCACTGGTCGTTGCCGCCGAACTGCATGTTGCAGCCGTTGTGCTGGAACATGTAGTAAAAGTCGTAGCTCTGCATGATCATGTAGTTGAACTCCAGGAAGCTCAGGCCCTTCTCCATGCGCTGCTTGTAGCACTCGGCCCGCAGCATATTGTTGACAGAGAAGCAGGCGCCCACCTCCCGCAGCAGGTCCACATAGTTCAGCTTCAGCAGCCAGTCGGCGTTGTTGAGCATGATGGCCTTGCCCTCGCCGAAGTCAATGAAGCGCTCCATCTGGCGCTTGAAGCAGGCGGCGTTGTGGTCGATGTCCTCCTTGGTGAGCATCTTGCGCATATCCGTGCGGCCGGAGGGGTCGCCGATCATGGTGGTGCCGCCGCCGATCAGGGCGATGGGCTTGTTGCCCGCCATCTGCAGGCGCTTCATCAGGGTCAGGGCCATGAAATGGCCTGCCGTCAGGGAGTCCGCCGTGCAGTCAAAGCCGATATAGAACGTGGCCTTGCCGTTGTTGATCATCTCGCGGATCTCATCCTCGTTGGTGACCTGAGCGATCAGGCCGCGGGCCACCAGTTCTTCATAAATTCCCATGTTTTCTGATTCCTTTCCGATATTTTTGGCTTCCAGGGGGCAAGAAAAACGCCCCCTGTCGTGTTGACAGAGGGCGACGTAAATCGCGGTACCACCTCAGCTTCGCCGCCGCCTCACGGCATGCGGCCTCATCGGGTGCAGCAACACCCTATCGCTGTAACGGGCGAACCCGACACATTCCTAATAGGAGAGACCGTTCAGAAGGCTGCTCCGGGATGTATTCTCCTGCCGCCGCCTCTCCCCTTCTCACCGTCCAGGGGTTCTCTTTGCAGGCGTCATCGGCCGGATACTTCTTCCCTTCATCGCTGTTGCATATGAAGTTGCTTTGTATTATACCGTTCCTTCTCCCCGTTGTCAACGGGTCAGGCCAAGGTTTTTTTGAATTTGTCCGCCTGGTCCAGCAGCTCCCCGGCGCTCTCCAGCATGGTGGCGGATATGGACGCTCCGCCGGTAAGGCGGGCCAGCTCCTGCTGCCGCTGTGCTCTGTCCAGCTGCACCACCCGGGTAAAGGTGCGTCCGTCCTGCTCCCCCTTCTCCACAGAAAAGTGCGTATCCGCCATAGCGGCCAGCTGGGGCAGATGCGTCACGCACAGCACCTGCTTGGTGCGGCTGATACGGGCCATTTTCTCCGCCACCTTCTGGGCAGCTCGTCCGGACACACCGGTATCCACCTCATCAAATACCATGGTGCCCACCTGATCCTGCTCCGACAGCACGTTTTTCATGGCCAGCATGATCCGGGCCAGCTCACCGCCGGAGGCGATCTTGTGGATAGGCCGCAGCTCCTCGCCCACGTTGGCGGACATCAGGAAGCGCACCTGATCGGCGCCGTTTTCCGCCAGGGCCTGCTCCGTAAAGCAGATGGCAAAGCGGATCTTCCCCATATCCAGCTGCCGCAGCTCCGTGAGAATCTGCTCCTCCAGCCGTCCGGCAGCCTCATGCCGGGCCTGGGACAGGGCCTCCGCCGCCTGACGGGCGGCCTTTTCCGCCTTCTTCAGCTGCTTTTCCAGATGCAGCAGGGTGTCCCCCGCGTCCTGTATGTCGTCCAGCTCCCGGCGGCAGCGGGTCTGATACTCCAGCATCTCCTCCACCGTGGGGCCGTACTTCTTTTTCAGGCGGTACAGCTGATCCAGCCGTCCCTCCACCCGGTCCAGTTCCTGGGGCGAAAAGTCGAAATCCTCCCGCTTGTCCCGGATGGTATCCGCCAGGTCGTATATTTCACTGTACGCAGCCTCCAGCCGGTCGTACAGCTCTCCCAGCTCGGGGTCCAGCCCCCGTACCGATGCCAGGGATTCCTGGGCCTGACGCACCAGATTGGCCGCGCCATCACTGCCGTCGTCGCCGTTGAGGCAGAAATCCGCCCCGGATACAGCGGAAATGAATTTTTCCGCATTGTGCAGCAGTGTCCGGCGGCTTTGCAGCTCCTGCTCCTCGCCGGGACGCAGCTTGGCCCGCTCCAGCTCCTGGAGCTGATAGGTCAGGGTATCCACCCGCCGGGCCTTCTCCGCCTCGTCCATTTCCAGAGCCTGCATCTGGCGGCGCAAGGCGGCCATGGCCTGGTATTTTTCGCGGTATTCCGTCAGCAGGCCCTCCGTCCGGCCGAAGCTGTCCAGATACAGCAGGTGCTGCTCCTCATCCAGCAGCTGCTGTCCGTCATGCTGGCCGTGGATGTTCAGCAGGCGGCTGCCCAGGGTACGGAGTTGGGTCACCGTGACGGGGCGGCCGTTGACCCGGCAGACGTTTTTGCCGTCGCCGTGAATCTCCCGCTGCAGCAGCAGCTCCCCCTCCCAGGAAATGCCCAGGTCCTCCCCCAGCCGGGGCGGAACATCCGCGAAGCACGCGCTGACAAAGGCCATATCCGCCCCGGTACGGATCAGGTCCCGGGACGTCCGCTGGCCCAGCACGGCGCTGATGGAGTCGATGACAATGGACTTACCGGCGCCGGTTTCGCCCGTCAGGGCGTTGAAGCCGGGCCGGAACGCAATGTCCGCGCACTCGATGATGGCGATATTCTCAATGTGGAGCAATTGCAGCATCTGCGTATCCCTCCGCTGTCCTGCGCGATTTTCTGGCTGTCAGCGCAGCATTTCCTTGATTTCTTCCGTAAAATCCACGGCGCTTTCCGTGTCCCGCATGATCAGCAGAGCCGTGTCGTCGCCGGCCAGGGACCCCACCAGATACGGCACGTCCATACCGTCCACAGCAGATCCCGCGGCATTGGCCAGACCCGGCAGAGTCTTGATGACCACGATATTCTGGGCGTTGTCCACCGTCAGGACACTCTCCCGGAAAATGGTGCGCAGCTTGTCGGCAAAATTCAGCTTGGTGCGGTGGGCGGAAACGGCATATCGGTATTTTCCCTGCCCGGCTGGCTCCTTGATCAGGTGCAGCTCCTTGATGTCCCGGGAAATCGTGGCCTGGGTACTCTTGATCCCCTTGGCCTGGAGCCGCTCCAGCAGCTGCTCCTGGGTTTCGATGATCTCCTCGCTGATGATCTGGAGGAGCTGGTTCTGGCGGTCGTTTTTCATTTTTTAGAAGCCTCCGTTCCCATTTTTTTGTCCAGTATTTCGCAAAAGCTCTTTTTGGAGAGCCGCACCAGCCTGGTGGTATATTTTGAGGTGCTTACCCGCACCTGGTCTCCGTTTTTCAGGGAAAACGCCTTGCCGCCGTCCACGGAAAGATAGACGAATTTCCGGTTGGCGTCCGCCGCCTCCACGGTGATTATATGCTCCGGCGAAAGCACATAGGAGGACGAGCGGGTGGAATGGGGGCAGATGGGCGTCAGCAGCAGGTTCTTTGCGGTGGGCTCCACGATAGGCCCTCCGGCGGCCATGGAATAGCCGGTGGAGCCGGTGGGGGTGGAGACGATGATGCCGTCGCCGCCTACCTTGGTCAGGCGGCCCTCCTCCGTGAAGATATCCAGCCGCACCACCCGGGCGATGGAGCCCTTGGACACCACCGCGTCGTTCAGGGCGATGTTGTTATACACCTGCCGCCCCTCCCGCAGCACCGACACGTCCAGCATCATCCGGGATTCCACGGTGAAGCGGCCCTGGGCCAGGTCCCGCAGCCGGTCCAGCTCGTTGACCTCCAGCTCCGACATGAAGCCAAGGCTCCCCAGGTTCACCCCCAGCACCGGCACGCTGTGCAGCGCCACGGTACGGGCCAGGTGGAGGATGGTGCCGTCGCCGCCGAAGGCGATCAGGAGGTCCGCCTGGCGGATCTCCTGCTGTAAGGGGCGCATGGGCAGGCCCAGCTCTTCGCCGTACCCCTCCCGCTGGAAGGGCAGGCAAACGGAGGTCTGCATCCCCAGACTTTCCAGCATATCCCGGGATTGTCTACACACTTTCAGCTCGCTGTCCCGGTACGGATTGGGACAAAGTATCACGCGTTTTGGTTTCATGCCGCTCACCTCAGTCCTTCAATTGGCTGTGGGACGCCTCCACGATCTCCGGCAGAGAGAAGTCGCCGGGAGTTCCCTGCCCGTGACGAAGATAGCCCAGATATTCGATGTTCCCCTCCGGTCCCCGGATGGGGGAATAAGTAATTCCAAGCACTGTAAAGTGGTTTTCCTTCGCATGGTGCAGGAACGTCTCCAGCACCTCCAGGTGCACGGCCGGGTCCCGGACCACGCCCTTTTTGCCCACCTTTTCCCGGCCCGCCTCAAACTGCGGCTTCACCAGGCAGACGGCCTCCCCCTCCGGGGACAGCAGCCCGTCCAAGGCCGGAAGGATCAGGCCCAGCGAGATAAAGGACACGTCCACGGAGGCAAAGTCCAGCTCCTGGGGGATCTGCTCATGGGTGAGATACCGGGCGTTGGTGCGCTCCATGCACACCACCCGGGGGTCCCCCCGGAGCTTCCAGTCCAGCTGGCCATAGCCCACGTCCACGGCGTAGACCTTCTGGGCGCCGTTTTGCAGCATACAGTCGGTGAAGCCCCCGGTGGAGGCCCCGATATCGGCGCAGACCTTGCCGGTAAGGGTCAGCGGAAAGGTCTTCATGGCCTTTTCCAGCTTCAGGCCGCCCCGGCTGACGTAGGGCAGGGCGTGTCCCCGCACCTCGATCTGTGCGGTGTTGGGCACCGCCGTGCCGGGCTTGTCCACCCGCTGACCGTCCACAAACACGCTGCCGGCCATGATAACGGCCTGGGCCTTCTGGCGGCTTTCCATATGCCCCTGCTCCACCAGCAGCACGTCCAGTCTTGTTTTATTGCTCATGCAGCATCTCCTCCACACTGTCCGCAACACTCCGGGCGTCCAGACCGAAGGCTTTGTATAACTGGTCCACCGTACCCTGGGGGGCAAACCGGCCGCCCAGATTTTTCAGCGTCAGACAGCGGGGCTCCATCCGCTCCTGGGCCAGGATAGCGGCTATGCGCTGACCCACGCAGCCGGTGGCCATGCAGTCCTCCAGCACCAGCAGGCGCTCCGTGCCGGAGAGGGCCTCCTTCACCGCGCCGCTGTCCAGAGGACAGATCTGGTTCAGCTTCAGCACCCGGACCCGGATCCCCTTCTGGGCCAGAAGGTCCGCCGCGTCCAGGGCCTGGTTCACCAGAATGCCGTAGGTCAGGATCGCGGCGTCCTCGCCCTCCCGCAGGCAGGCAAAGGCTCCGTCGCCGCCGTCCTCCCGGTAGCGGCCCTGGCCGCCCCGAGGATACCGCACCGCCACGGGGCCGTCGATCTCCTCCACCGCCCGGTGCAGCATCCGCCGCAGCTCGGCAAAGCTGGCGGGACACAGCACCGTTATCCCCGGCACCTGGGACAGGTACATGGGGTCGAAGCAGCCGTGGTGGGTCTCGCCGTCGGCTCCTACCAGCCCCGCCCGGTCCACCCCCAGGACCACATGGAGATGATTCAGCGCCACATCGTGCAGCAGCATGTCATAACCCCGCTGCAAGAAGCTGGAATACACTGCAAACACCGGCACCATGCCCTGCTGGGCCATACCGGCGCACATGGCCACCCCGTGGCCCTCGGCAATGCCCACATCGAAAAAGCGCTTGGGCAGGGCGTGGGCAAACTCCGTCAGCCCCGTGCCGTCCACCATGGCGGCGGTAACGGCGCAGATCCGGTCGTCCTTTTGGGCCAGGTCCAGCAGCTCATGGCCGAACACGGTGGAAAAGCTCTCCCCCGACGATTTCAGGGGCTTTCCGGTCTCCACATCGAAGGGACCAACGCCGTGGTACTTCCCCGGCTCCTGCTGGGCGTAGGGGTATCCCTTTCCCTTGACGGTGTGCACATGCAGCAGCACCGGCCGGCGCATATCCCGGGCCAGCACCAGCATCTGGGTCAGGGTCTCCACATCGTGGCCGTCCACGGGACCCATATAGGTAAAGCCCATGTTTTCAAACACCGTGCTGCCGGGCAGCAGGGATTTTTTCAGGGCCGTTTTCACATCGTGGCTCATGGCGTACACCCGCTTGCCGGTCTGGCTGCCGGTGAGCATCTGGCGATAGCGCCGCTTGAACTCGTAATACTCCGGCGTGCTGCGCAGCCGGGACAGGTGCCGGGACAGGCCGCCCACGTTGGGGTCGATGGACATGCCGTTGTCGTTGAGGATCACGATCAGCGGCTCGCCGCTGGCTCCGGCGTCGTCGAGCCCCTCGAAGCTCAAACCGCCGCCCATGGCACCGTCGCCGATCAGGGCCAGCACATGATAGTCCTTCCCCTGCAGGGTCCTGGCCCGGGCCATGCCCAGGGCCACCGACACGGAGTTGGAGGCATGACCGGCGATAAACGCGTCGTGTACGCTCTCCCAGGGCTTGGGGAAGCCGGACAGGCCCCCGAACTGCCGCAGGGTATCGAACAACTCCCGCCGCCCGGTCAGGGCCTTGTGGACATAGCACTGGTGGCCCACGTCGAACACCAGCCGGTCCACGGAGGTGTCGAACACCCGGTGGATGGCCACGGTAAGCTCCACCACCCCCAGATTGGAGGCCAGGTGGCCGCCGGTCCGGGATACCTCCCGCACCAGGAAATCCCGCAGCTCCGCACAGAGCTGCCGGGCCTGATTTTCATTGAGCCCCTTCACATCGGCGGGGCTGTCCATATGGTCTAAAATCAACGATATCGCTCCATTTCAGCGTGAGAGATGCAGGGCGTGCATGATCCGGGCCACCCGGTATACCACGCTGGTGCACTGGTTGATGGCCACGGTTTTGCCCAGGGCCTTGCCGCCGATGGTAATGCCGGAGATCAGCGCCGTGGCCCCGATGGAGATCAGCACCGAGGTGGTGCTCAGGTCCCTTTGCAGGTGGGTGACGATCACCGCCGCGGTGGAACCGCTGACGATGCCGCAGATGTCGCCCACCACGTCGTTGCACACGGAGGACACCTGGTTGGCATTCTGCAGCAGGCGGATGGCCGCCTTGGCACCCTTTTCCTTGTGGGCGGCCATGGAGTGGAAGGGCTTGGGGTCCGCCGCCGTAACGGCCACGCCGATCATGTCGAACACGATGCCCAGGCCGATGAACACGGCCAGCACCAACGCCGCCACAACGTATCCCGTGCCCTCCAGGGCGGTGGTGGAGAAAAAGCTCAGCAGCGCCGACAGCACCACCGCCAGCACAAACACCCGCAGGGCCCAGCCCCGGCCGCTTTTCTTTTTCCCGCCGTTTTTGTCCTTGCTCCTGTCGCGATCGCTCAAGAGTAGATCCCTCGCTTTGTTGTTATAGTACACTGAACAGGGCAACGCCGAAGGTTAATCTTACGGCTTAGGTACGGGTTGGATTTCCCCGCAGCGCGCCTTCCGTCGCCGGTCAGGCGGTTTCCCGTTAGGCGCTGCGCCATGGTGTTGCCGGCCATGGGACCCGATTGCCACTTAGTCCGCACTGCAATCCCTCCGGCGTCCCGTTAGGACAGCCTAGGTGATTTCCACAGCGGTCAGACCGTCTCTTAGCCTCTTTTGCAGCCAGGGTTTCAAGGGAATCAACACAGTCTCCCTGGCCGGGGAGACCGGTGCTTCCACTTCCCTATCCACCCTGCCCACGCAAGGCAGGCTACTCTGCACACAGCGTTACGGCGGTAAAGCCGGGTAGCACCGCATTGCAGGTTCATCATCTGCCTCGTACACAGGTCGCTTGACCACAGGGGGAGTACGCCTGTGCACAACAGCAGGTCTCCACGGTAGCAGGGTCGGGTCCTCCATGCCATTGGAGGGCGCCCTACCATCGCAGACGCGGGGGCTCCCGCGTCTCCCCCCAGCACCCACCCCAAACTGGGCGTAAGCAGCAGGCACCAGGGACTTCACAGTTGTGCCCTTTAAAGGATTTTTAGGCCCTTCTTACAAGACGGCAGATCCGACTAGGATACTGCGCCGCTGTTCAGTAATTAAGTATATTAGCACACTTTTTCCAAATATTCAAGCATTTTATGCAATATATTCCGTATAAAATGCGGCAGGGACCGCCGGATGCAGTCCCTGCCGGGAAAAATCACAGAATGATGCAGATCAGGCCGCCGCTGCCGTCATTTATGATCCGCTCCAGAGCCTCCCGCAGCTTCTTCTGGGAGTCCAGCGGCATCCGCCGGAGCTTTGCCTGCAGGTCGTCTCCCACGATCTCGTGGAAGCTGCGGCCGAAGATGTTGGACTGCCAGAGTTTGCTGGTGTCTCCCTCGAACTCCTGGAGCAGATAGTTCACCATGTCCTCGGACTGCTTTTCATTGCCCACAATGGGCGAAACCGTGGTGGCGATGTCCGCCCGGATCATGTGGATGGAGGGGGCGCTGGCCTTCATGCGGACGCTGTAGCGGCCGCCCTGGCGGACGATCTCCGGGTCCTCCAGGTTCAGCTCCTCCACGCTGGGCATCACAATGCCGTAGCCCGTGTCCAGCGCCGCCTGCATGGCGGGAGCCAGGCGGTCATACTCCTTCCGGATGGCGGCCAGGCTGGTCAGAAGCTGCATCAGGTCGCCGTCGTCCGTCACGGACAGGCCCGACTGGCGGCTCAGGGTGTCGTAAAACAGGCTCCGGGGCAGGTCCAGGTCCGCCTCGGCAATGCCGATCCCCAGGTTCAGGCTGCGGATGGAGGCGGCGGAGATATCCCCCTCCCCCTGCAGGGCGGACAGGCAGTCCCGCAGCTGCCGCACATGGGCCAGGTCCGCCGCCTCCCGGCGCACCGCCTGGTATACGCCGGTTTTGATGGGGTGGTCCGGCGGCAAGGCCTCCACCCAGGCCGGCAGGAACAGGTCCAGCTCCCGCAGGGGAAATTCATACAGCAGCCCCTGCAGCAGCTCCGTGATCTCCTGCTCCCCCAGCTCCAGGCAGTTCACCGGCAGGCAGCGGACGTCATACCGCCGCTCGATGTCCGCTGCCATGGACTGGGCCCGGGAGCCCTGGGGCTGGGCGGAGTTCAGCAGCACCACAAAGGGCTTGCCAAGCTCCTGCAGCTCCCGGATCACCCGCTCCTCGGCCTCCAGATAGTCCTCCCGGGGGATCTCCGTGACGCTGCCGTCGGTGGTGACCACGATGCCCACGGTGGAGTGGTCGCAGATGACCTTCCGGGTGCCCAGCTCCGCCGCCTCGGTCATGGGGATCTCGTGGTCGTACCAGGGGGTCATCACCATCCGGGGAGACAGGTCCTCATACTGGCCCACGGCGCCGGGCACCATATACCCCACGCAGTCGATGAGCCTTACGGAGAACGTGACCCCCTCCTCCATGCGGACCTCCACCGCCTCCTCCGGCACGAACTTGGGTTCGGCGGTCATGATGGTGCGGCCGGAGCCGCTTTGGGGCAGCTCATCCCGGGCCCGGTCCCGGCGGTAGCCGTCCTGGATATTGGGCAGCACCTGGGTCTCCATAAAGCGCTTGATAAAGGTGGATTTTCCGGTGCGCACCGGGCCCACCACGCCGATGTAAATGCTGCTGCCGGTGCGGGCCGCCATATCCTGATAAATGGATGCGGACTGATTCATGGTCCATTCCTCCTGCTCCATAACATCTTGTCTGGTGCTACTCTATGCGTCCCCGGGCCGGGATAGACGGAAAATTTTTACAGAAAAAGCCGACAACATGTTGATTAATAGGCAATACCTGTGTTAAAATACAGGTCAAACAGGTTCGTTAAAAATCCAACAAAAAGGGGGATGCCCATATGGAACAGTCCAGCACAGACCGCCGGGTGCGAAAAACCAAAAAGCAGCTGCGCCTGGCGCTGATGGAGCTGCTGGCGGAAAAAAGCGCCAAGTCCATCTCCGTGCGGGAGCTGACCGAGCGGGCGGATATCAACCGCGGCACCTTCTATATCCACTATCGGGACGTGGGGGACCTTCTGCAGCGGCTGGAGGATGAGATGGCGGACCGGCTGACGGCTCTGTGCAAGGACCACAAGCCTGAGGACTCCACATGGGAGCAGTTCCCCTTCCTGCGGGACCTGTACCGCTTTATCCTGGACAACGCCGACCTGTGCCGGGTGCTGCTGGGTCCCAACGGGGACATCGCCTATACCAACCGCATCTGCTGCATTCTGCGGGATTGTTTTCTGTATGACTTCCTGTCCCAGTTCTATCCCGGGGACCGGCAGCGGCTGAACCACTTCTGTTCATTTATCGTGTCGGGCAACCTGAATCTGGCGCTGTCCTGGCTGCGGGACGGGGGGCAGGAGTCGCCGGATGAGATGGCCCGTCTGGCGGGCAGTATCATCATGGGCGGCGTGAGCGCCCTGGGTGCGCCAAGTCTGTAACAGGCCCGGAATCCCCTGCAGCTGCTTATAAACAACACCCCTCATGCAGGCGCATAAACCTGCATGAGGGGTGTTGTTTTCTGTTTCCCGGTTCGATGCAATTGCTTCTGGAAGCTCTGTCTTTGCTTACAGTTCGTTTCCCTCGTCCGGCTGCTGGACCAGCAGGGCCTCTCCGGCCGGGGCGTCGGTGAAGTCCAGCTGCACCACCGCCTGGGCGGTGTTCACGGAGCAGCTGACGCATTTGCCGCGCTCTGCGGCTGCGGCGGCGCAGCGGTTCAGAAGGTCCGTTAGAATTTCCCGGTTCAGCCCGCCGCCCCGCCAGTGGAACACGAAATGGGGCTGCTTTTTCCGCAGGGCCTGGCGGGCGCGGTTCTCCACGTCCTCCGGCTTGGTGAAGGACAGGGGGCGGTAGTAGTACCCCTTGTCCGCCGTGCAGGGCGGCAGCGGAAGCACCAGCGTCTCGTGATCCCGGAAGATGTGCCGGTCGTCCAGGTTGAAATAGTCGTACCGGGGCGTTCCCCGCTGGAGGGAGTTGTCAAAGGTGGCGTCCAGGTGATAGCGCTGGCCGTCCACCGTTATCACGTTCCAGGTGTGGCGGTATTTCACGCCCCGCTCCGGGGCCGCCTCGCTGAGGGCCACGATGCAGGGCAGCTGCACCGCGTCGCACAGGGCCTTCACCGTTTTGGCGATGCCCTCGCACACCCCCACCCCCTGGGTCAGGGGGCCGATGATCTCGTGGGAATAGGGCTTTTTCAGCTTGTCATACCGGACGTTCTCCAGAATGAAGGCGTGGATGGACAGCTCCTTGTCCCGGTCGCTTTTTCCCTGCAGGGGCCGGGCCAGACGGTCCAGCCGGGCGGCCACCGCCTGGCGGTGCTGGCGGATCTTCCCCTTGTCGAACAGATACTCCGGCAGAAGCTCCACATGGTCCGCCCCGGGCATCCACCGGTACTGAAACCCGGTGACGTAGAACAGCAGCGGCGTGTCCAGCTTCAGCCGCAGATAGATGTCCGACAGCTCCGGGCCGTCCAGCCGGGGCACCCGGATCCCCGGGGCCAGGGCCTCCATACCCGCCAGCATGGCGTCGTATACCCCGCGCTTTTCCCGGTCCAGCTGGCGGTAATAATAGCCCGCCATCAGCGGCAGGCGTGGGGCAGCAGCTCCCGCACCTGCCCGGCCAGCCGGTCAAACTGGTCGCAGGACAGGGCCTGTGCCCCGTCGGACAGGGCGCAGGCCGGGCGGTCGTGCACCTCCACCATCAGGCCGTCGGCTCCGGCGGCCACGGCGGCCAGCGCCAGGGGAGCCACCAGCTCCGTCCGCCCGGCGGCGTGGCTGGGGTCCACGATCACCGGCAGGTGGGTCAGCTTTTTCAGCACCGGAATGGCGGCAATGTCCAGAGTGGCCCGGCTGTCGGTCTCGAAGGTCCGGATGCCCCGCTCGCACAGGATCACCCGCTCATTGCCCCCGGCCAGGATATACTCCGCCGCCTGAAGCAGCTCCGTTACCGTGGCGGACATCCCCCGCTTCAGCAGCACGGGCTTCCTGACCTGGCCCAGGGCCTGGAGCAGGGCGAAATTCTGCATATTCCGGGCCCCGACCTGCAGGATATCCACCTGGTCCAGGTCCTCCAGCTGGCGGGGGTCGGTGATCTCCGTTATGGTCGGCAGTCCGGCCTCATGGCCGGCCTCCGTCAGCATGGAAATGCCCGCCTGGCCCAGTCCCTGGAAGGAATAAGGCGAGGTCCGGGGCTTGAATACCCCGCCCCGCAGCAGCTGCGCTCCGGCAGCCTTGACCCGCCGGGCTACCCCGGCCATCTGCACCTGGGATTCCACGGCGCAGGGTCCGGCGATCAGGCAGAACTCCGCCCCGATCCGGGCGTCGCCCACCTCCACCACGGTGTTCTCCGGGTGGGCGGCACGGCCGACCAGGCGATAGGGCGGCGTGATGCGCCGCACGTCCAGCACATAGGGCAGGGCCGCCAGGCCCTCCGGGTCCAGCCGCCAGGTGTCTCCCACCAGGGTCAGCACATCGGCGTCCCGGCCCGGGGTCCGGCCGATCCGCACCCCCTGATTCATCAGGCGCACCGCCAGCTGCCGCAGGGCGGGCTCCTGGGTGTTTTTTTGGATAATAACGATCATATGATCCTCCATGCGGCTGTGCCGCTGTATATTCCCGGATATTGTACCGCAATGCGCGGGTTTTTGCAACCGGGGAATTTCCCGGGGAATACGAAGAATGCAGTATCCGAAATACAGATAATTTCTATATATATATATAGCTTGACGATTGACAATGTGTATGCTATGATAGATGCAGGTCATCAGAATAGACAAAATATAATGCTTTCATGCGGAAATATTTTCCGTTCTGACGGCCTGCATGGCTCATCCCATCCAACCGGACATAAACGGAGGTATCAGATGAAAAGACTGCCGAAAATGTTCTGCGCCCTGATTCTTTGCGCCTTGGTGGTGACTGCCGCAGTTTCCTGCGGCCAGAAGCCCGCCCAGCAGGAACAGGACCCGCCCCAGCAGGAGGAACCCCAGCCTGCTCCGGCGCTGAAGATCGCCGTGGACAGCGAACCGGCCCGTTCCGCCGTCTACAACTGGTTTTATTCGGAGGAGGGGCAGGCCCTGTTCGGGGACACGGATCCGGACGACGTGATCTTCTCGGTGGACCCCCGGGATATCGCCCAGGAGCTGAAGCTGGGGAACTATGACGCCGCCGTGTGCGCCCCCGATCAGAAGGCCCTGCAGCTGCTGGGCGGCTATGAGTCCATGCCCCTGCTCAAGGACGCCGTGATCTTTGTCCACGGCAACATCGGGCAGGAGGATGCGGACTATAACCTGTCCTCGGAGACCCTCCGCGGCATATACGCCGGCACCGCTCCCCTTTTCTGGGATGAGGCACAGACTCAGCCGCTGATTCCCGCCTATGGCTATGCCAGCGATGCCCAGGACCCCCTCTGGCAGCTGATGTCGATGCAGTTCGGCTTCACCGCCGACGCGCCGGATATCCTCACGAGGGGGACATGGGACAACCCTGTGAGGGCCACTGTTGAGACCGGGCGGGTGGGATCGCCGCTGTTCCCCCTGCATTATAATTGGCTGTTCGGTGAGGCGGGAATCAACGGGTCGGTGATCTCCGTGGACGGCGTGCGGCCCACAGACGCGACGCTGGCGGACGGGTCCTATCCCTTCACCCTGTCCTACTACGGCCTGTATTCGCCCAGCCACCCGCAAGCCCAGCAGATCGCCGCGATCTTACAGGGCGTGCAGGCTATGCAGACTGCGGACTGACTGCTTCCCGACGTCGTCCTCTCTTTTTTCGGAAAACAGTTGCCGTAACGGCGAAAATATACTATACTGTTTATTTGACAGTGCCGCTGGCACAATTTACCGGAAACAGGACGATGGATATGAAAACAAGCGACTTTAACTATGAATTACCGCCGGAGCTGATTGCCCAGACGCCCATCCCCCAGCGGGACGCCTCCCGGCTGCTGGTGCTGGACAAGAATACCGGCGCATGGCAGCACCGGCATTTTTACGACCTGCCGGAGTATCTCCGGCCCGGGGACTGCCTGATCCTCAATAACTCCCGGGTGCTTCCGGCCCGGCTGCTGGGCCACCGGCTGCCCGGCGGCGGGGCCTGCGAGGTGCTGCTGCTGATCGACCGGGGAAACAAGACCTGGGAGTGCCTGGTACGGCCCGGCAAGCGCATGCGCACCGGGGCGAAGCTGTCCTTCGGCGACGGGGAGCTGACGGCGGAGGTGGTGGAGGAGCTGCCCGGCGGCAACCGCCTGGTGCGCTTCGATTATGAGGGAATTTTCCTGGAGGTGCTGGAGCGTCTGGGGAAAATGCCCCTGCCCCCCTATATCAAGGAGGAGCTTCAGGACCAGGAGCGCTATCAGACGGTGTACTCCAAGGTCAACGGCTCCGCAGCCGCCCCCACGGCGGGCCTGCACTTCACCCAGGAGCTGCTGGATCAAGTATCCGCAATGGGTGTAAAGCTGGGATACGTTACACTTCATGTGGGCCTGGGGACCTTCCGCCCGGTGAAGGAGGACGAGATCGAGGGCCACGAAATGCACAGTGAATACTGCGTGATCCCCCAGGAGACGGCGGACCTGATCAATGAGACCAAGAAAAACGGCGGCCGGGTCATCTGCGTGGGCACCACCTCCTGCCGAACCATCGAAAGCTGGGCCGCGGAGGACGGCACCATGACGGCCAGCGCCGGATGGACGGATATCTTCATCTATCCCGGGTATCGGTTCAAGGTACTGGACGGGCTGATTACCAACTTCCATCTGCCGGAGTCCACTCTGATTATGCTGGTGTCCGCCCTGGCGGGCCGGGAGCACGTCCTGGCGGCATATCAGGAGGCGGTGAAGGAGCGCTATCATTTCTTCAGCTTCGGCGATGCGATGCTGATTGTGTAAAGCGCACCGCAATACGATAAGGACCGACAAGCGAAGCGGGAGCCCGGCGTCTGCCGGACTCCCGCTTTTGCAAAAGTTTATATAACTTGCCGCCAGTCCGCCTTTTATGCCAATGCGGCGGAGCAGCGATTTGCGAACTGCCGGTCTGTAGCCCGGCAGGATTTTTTGCCACAAAAACAAAAGAAAGTGCTCAATCCACAAAGAATCAAGCACTTTTCTCCTGGCACGCCGTGAGGGATTCGAACCCCCGGCCTTCTGGTCCGTAGCCAGACGCTCTATCCAGCTGAGCTAACGGCGCGTGTCTCTCGACGACTTTGCTATAATACCACGGTCTCCCAGAAAATGCAAGTCTTTTTTTCAAAAAATCCAAAAATTTTTTTGGATGGCTTGTTCAGCGAAAGCTGATGGGATTCTGTGGCGCCGTATAAGGAACTTTTCCCCGGGAATACTGTTTTTATCCAAGTGACGGAGGCAGTAGTGGAATGCAGGGAAAAGTGGAGATCTGCGGCATCAACACCGCCAAGCTGGAGGTTCTGAAAAACGACGAAATGGCGGAGCTTCTGCGGCGGACCAAGGAGGGAGACATGGCCGCCCGGGAGAAGCTCATCCGGGGCAACCTGCGGCTGGTGCTGTCGGTGCTTCAGCGATTTGCCAGCCGGGGCGAGAACATGGACGACCTGTTCCAGGTGGGCTGTATCGGCCTCATCAAGGCCGTTGACAACTTCGATATCAACCAGCCGGTGCGCTTTTCTACCTACGGCGTTCCCATGATCGTGGGGGAGATCCGGCGGTATCTCCGGGACAACAGCGCCATCCGGGTGTCCCGAAGCCTGCGGGACACGGCGTATAAGGTCCTCCAGGCCCGGGAGCGTCTGCTGCGCCAGAGTCAGCGGGAGCCTACTGTGGAGCAGCTGGCCCAGGAGCTGGCCATCCCCCGGGAGGAGGTGGTGCTGGCCATGGACGCCATCGTGGACCCGGTGTCCCTGTACGAGCCCATATACTCCGAGGGCGGCGACACGGTATGCGTCATGGACCAGGTCAGCGACCGCCGCTGCACCGACGAGAGCTGGATCCAGCGCATTGCCCTGAAGGACGCCATCAGCCGCCTGACGCCCCGGGAACGCAGCATTCTGATGATGCGCTTCAACCAGGGAAAGACCCAGATGGAAGTTTCGGCGCAGATCGGCATATCCCAGGCCCAGGTGAGCCGCCTGGAAAAGGGTGCCATCCGCGCCATCAAGAAGGAGCTGTAGCGCATACCGTCTCCCCTGCCCTGCCCGGCAGTCCATCTGCCGCAGGAATATCAAAAGGGCCTGCTGCCTGCACTTTGCAGACGGCAAGCCCTTTTGGCTGCTTGAACGATATTATGCCCTTCTGCGGCGCTTGCGGCGGAATTTGTCCAGCACGCCGGTGACGATGCCCCGCTCGTAGCGGTTCATGCCAAACAGCCACAGGCTGGCGGCGTAGACGGCCACGAACACGCAGCCCCAGATGAGAATATCCAGATACCCGGACACCGGAGCTAGCACGGCGATAAGCACCGCCACGATGGCGGGTACCAGCATGGACGGCAGCAGCCGGGCGATGCGGACCCAGAACCAGCGGACATCCAGGCCCACATGGCGGCGGAAATACCAGTTGATGGGAAGGACGTTCCCCACCACCGTGATAAACAGGATGGAACCGGCCACGCCCACCAGGCCGCCGTATTTGCACAGAGGGATCATCAGCCCCACATTAACGGCGGCGGCGGCCAGATAGACCCAGGCCCGGAACCGGTGCATATTCTTGGCCCGGAGGATCTCCAGCCCCACAAACTGGATGGCGGAGACGATGGTGCTGGCAAACAGCAGCAGGGCCACGGGATAGTCCACGGCAAACTGCTCCTTTCCGCCAGCCCATAAAATCACAAAGGGACGGCCCACCGCCACAAAGCCCAGGAACACCGCCATCAGCATGATGAACTGCAGGCGTCCTGCCTTGGTCATCAGCCGGGTCAGCTCCCGGTTGGAGTCGCCCTCCGCCACCATCCGGTGGACCCGGGGGATCAGCACATTGGAGATGGCCATGGCAAAGGACAGATAGTACACGTTCAGCTGGTTGGCGCTGTAGTACACGCCGGACAGCTCCGCGCCGTGGATCCAGGTGGTCATCAGGGTGCCGATGCCGTAGTTCAGCTGGTCCACCACCACCGCCAGGAAAATGTAGAACGTGAAGCCCATCATGTTCTTCATCAGCGGCAGGTCGTAAGTCCGGAAGGACACCGGCATTTTCAGCACCGCGAAGCAGTAGGCCATATACGTCAGGCCGCACACGATGGTCAGCACCAGCGAAAGCGTGGCAATGGCCGGGGAGCGGAAGCCCAACAGCAGCAGGGGAATGGAGATCAGCGGACTGAGCACGGATTTGGCCATGGTGACAGCCTTCAGGAACAGATACCGCTCGTGGATGTTCACATGGGACTCAAAAACGCTGAAGGGGAAGGACAGAGCCGCGTTTAGGGTCATGATCCGCAGGAGCTTTGCGCCCAGGGCCAGTTCCTCCGGGGCCCACTTGGTGCCGAACACCATCTGGGGATGGGCGGCCAGAAAGAAGCCCAGGGCCAGCAGCACCAGTCCCAGCAGCGACAGGGTCACCAGGAACATGCCGTTGAGCTTTGCCATTTCCCGCCGGTCCTTGGCCACCTTGGCCTGGGAATAGTAGCGGATATAGGCGCTGCCCAGGCCCATGCTCAGCAGCAGCAGGTAGGAGATGATGGGCCCCACCGCGCCGTATACACCGTATTCCGTTTCGCCCAGCCGGCCCAGCATAATGGGCGTATAGATCAGCGAGATCAGCGTGCTCAGGCCCATGGACACATAGGACAGCACCGCTCCCAGCCGCACTTGATTCACTTGCAAGGGTCCACCCTCTTTCTGCATATCCGAGTTATTATACCGGGTTTTCCGGGCTATGTAAAGAGTCCGTCAAGTGAATTCATGAAAATGTCACAAACTGGGGCAGGCTGGGACAGGCTGAGACAAGCCGGGACAAACCGGGACAAGCCGGGGTCATGCGCGGAAATAGCCGTACAGCTCGATGATGGCGAAAAGGATGTTCAGCAGGCCGAAGGCGAAGATCAGGGTCACGGCGGCCTTCTGGCCGGAGCGGCTGCGGTCCATGCCGGAGGCCAGCAGGAGCATGGCCCCCGCCAGAGCCAGAGCCGAGACACCGGGGATATACACCACCGCCAGCTGCCGCAGCAGCCAGAAGATCACGGCCACGGCCAGCAGGAGCATGGATAATCTGCGCTTGGTTTCCAATTTCATGAAAAACCTCCTGATTTTTTCCTATTAGTCTACCGAATTTTCCCGGGAAATACAAGGGCCTTTGTTGAATTTTCATAAATTTGCAGAAAAATGGCACGGCTTACGCCGTGCCGCCGCGTGTCAAAAAAGCCTCACAGAGTTTGCCATTCGCAGACTGCAAGCCTTTTGTCTAAAAAGGGCGTTGCCCTTTTTGGACAATTAGCGGCACGGCATAAGCCGTGCCGCTATCCGTGCAGCAAGCCGGTTATTCCGGGTCGTAGGCGATGGTTACCATCCGGCAGGCGGCGCACCGCTGGGCCGGAACGTGGTCCGTTTCCGAGTGGGGGGCCTTTCCCAGAAGCAGGAAGCCCGGGCAGCCCACGGCCGCGCCCATGGGACGGTTCTCCGTCACCCAGCACACGCCGCCTCGGCCCATAGCCCGGACGAAGCCGGACTGCATCTCGTTTCCACAGCAGGGACATTTCATGGTAGGTACCTCCTCTTGCTCATTATGCTTTATACTTTCCATCATATGATATATATTGCTATTATATTACCATAAATACAATATATAAATGTGAACAATGTAAGAACAAATCATAAAAAATATGTAAAAAAATTATAAAATGACAGCCACTTGCGGACAAGCGGCTGTCACTTTTGACGGAATATTACTTTTGGCTGGGCATTTTCCAGGCTTGATGGTCGGTGTGAAGCAGATGGTGGGATACGTCGCTGAGGGGCTTTTTCATGAACTCCCGATACAGCTTGTGGACCTCGGGGTTCTCGTGGGAGAACCGGGAGGGGGCGGCCTTGTCGATGTTCCACAGGACGCTGCCGCGCTTTTCCGCCAGCTCCACGCCGTCGTGGATGGGCTGACCGCCGCCGCCGGCGCAGCCGCCGGGACAGGCCATGATCTCCACGAAGTCATAGCGCACCTCGCCCCGCTCCAGGGCGGTCATGAGCTTGCGGGTGTTCAGCAGGCCGCTGGCCACCGCCACGGACACCGGTCCGGCCCCGGGGATATCGAACTTGGCTTCCTTCCAGCCGTCCATGCCCCGGACGTCACGGAAGGCGTCGGGATCGGGATTTTGGCCGGTGACAAGGTAGTAGGCGCTGCGCAGGGCCGCGTCCATGACGCCGCCGGTGGCGCCGAAGATCACCGCCGCGCCGGTGCCGCTGCCCAGAGGACTGTCAAAGGGCATCTCATCCAGAACGGCGGGGTTGATCTGCTCGCCCCGGAACATCCGGACGATCTCACGGGTGGTCAGCACCACGTCCACGTCCGGGTCGCCGCAGGCGTCCCGCATGGTGGGCAGGGCCGCCTCGCTCTTTTTGGCGGTGCAGGGCATGATGGACACCACGAAGATGTCGTGGGGGTCCACCCCCAGCTTCTTGGCGAAGTAGCTCTTGGCCACGGCACCGAACATCTGCTGGGGACTCTTGGCGGTGGACAGATGGCTGACATACTTGGGGAACTGGGTCTTTACGAACCGCACCCAGCCGGGACAGCAGGAGGTGAACATGGGCCAGGTGTACTGATCCCGGTGGGTGAAGCGCTCCACAAACTCGCTGCCCTCCTCCATGATAGTCAGGTCGGCGGTGAAATTGGTGTCGAATACATAGTCAAAGCCCATCTGCTTCAGGGCGGTGACCATGCGCTGGGCGGTGGCGTACTCGGGCTTTAGGTGGTAGTATTCCGCCCAGGCGGCCCGGACCGCCGGGGCCATCTGGACCACGGTGATCTTCTTGGGGTTGGCCAGGGCGTCGAACACCCGGCCGGTGTCGTCGTGCTCCTGCAAACCGCCCACGGGACAGTGGGTCATGCACTGGCCGCAGAAGGTGCAGTCGGAGTCTGCCAACGTCCTGGCCCCGGACACACCGATGGTGGTGCGGGTACCGGTGCCCATCAGGTCCCAGATGTGCATACCCTGGATCTTGTCGCAGACCTGGATGCAGCGCATACAGCGGATGCAGCGGTTTTCAAACCGCACCACGGGGGTGCTGAAATCCGGCTCGATGGGCCGCAGGTCCTTGATATAGTGGTTGCCCAGCAGGTTATAGTCGTTGGTGAGCTGCTGGAGCTTGCAGTTGCCGCTGCGGGTGCACTTGGGACAGCGGATGTCGTGCTGGGCCAGCAGCAGCCGCAGGTTCACCCGGCGGGCCTCACGGACCCGGGGGGAGTTGGTGTGGACCACGATGCCCTCGGCCACCTGGGTGTCGCAGGCGGCCACCAGGCGCTGCTCCCCCTCCACCTCCACCATGCAGATGCGGCAGGCACCGATCTCGTTGATGTCCTTCAGGTAGCACAGGGTGGGAATATCCAGGCGCACGGAACGGGCGGCCTCCAAAATCGTGGTGCCCTCCGGCACGGTGACGGTTCTGTTGTCGATGGTCAGCGTTACCATTTGATATCTCGACCTCCTCTGAAAATGCCGTAGCCAAAGTGATCGCACCGCAGGCAGCGGGAGGCCTCGGTGACGGCGCCCTCCTCGGTGAGACCGCACTCGATGTCCTCAAAGTCGCACTTGCGCTCACAGGCCTGGCGCTCGGTGGTGTTGATGCGCCCGTGGGGCGGGCGGTTGTTCAGCCGGGGAGCCGGGATGTCCACGTCCACCCGGATCTCATGGTGGAAGCCCAGGTGCTCGTCGATGTTGGCGGCAGCCACCTTTCCGGCGGCAATGGCCCGGATGGCGGTGGCGGGGCCGGTGACGCAGTCGCCGCCGGCAAAAATGTTGTCCATATCGTTGACCTGACCGGACAGGGCGGCCACCAGCCGTCCGCCGCGGGTAATGGGCACGCCGGCCTGGTCAAAGCCCTGGATCTCGATGCCCTGGCCGATGGCCACCACGATGATATCCGCCGGGATGCGCACCTGGTCCAGGGCGGCCTTGTTGGGCTTGGGACGCCCGGAGCTGTCCACATCGCCGATGATCTGGGGCTGGACCCACAGAGCCCGGGCCACGCCGTCCTCGTCGGCCTCAATGCGGACGGGAGCTGCCAGGGTCATCATCTCCGCCCCCTCGGCGGTGGCTCCTGCCACCTCGTCGGGCAGGGCCGTCATGTCCTCCAGGCGGCGGCGATACACACAGGTGACCTTGCTGGCCCCCAGGCGGATGGAGCTGCGGGTGACGTCCATGGCCACGTTGCCGCCGCCGATGACCACCACCTGCTTGCCGGTGAAGTCGGGCATCACGTCGTCGCCGATGGCCTTGAGCATCTCCACGGCGGACATGACGTTCCTGCTGTCCTCGCCGGGAATGCCGGTTTTCTTGTCCTGGTGGGCGCCGATGGCGATGTAGATGCAGTCAAACTGCTTCTCCAGCTCCTCCAGCCAGATGTCCCGGCCGATGCGGACGTTGGTGCGGACCTCGATGCCCAGGGACAGGATGGAGTCGATCTCGGCGTCCAGCTTCTCCCGGGGGAAGCGGTAGCTGGGGATGCCGTAGCGCAGCATGCCGCCCAGCTTGCTGCATTCCTCGAAAATGGTGACCTTATGGCCCATCAGGGCCAGGTAATAGGCGCAGCTGAGGCCGCTGGGGCCGCCGCCCACGATGGCCACGGTCTTGCCGGTGGCCGGGGCGCAGGGGGGATTGGGCACCACGCCTGCGTGGTCCACGGCATACCGCTTCAGGCCCCGGATGTTGATGGGATCGTCGATCATATTCCGGCGGCAGCGGGCCTCGCAGGGATGCTCACAGATGTAGGCGCAGGCGGTGGGCATGGGGTTGTCTTTGCGGATCAGGCGCACGGCGTCGGCGTAGCGCCCGGCTCCCACCAGGGCCATGTAGCCCGGGATATCTACCCCTGCCGGACACAGGGCAACGCACGGCACGGGATTCTGGAGGCTTGCCAGGCACCGGTGGTGCTGCGCGTGCTCCTCATAGTCGTCCCGGAAGCCCTCCAGGCCGTCCACCACCAGGCGGGCGGCGTCCCGGCCGATGGCGCAGTCGGCGGTGTCCACGATGCTGCGGGCAGTTTTCTCGATGATGCGGACGGTGTCCATGTTGGCGGTGCCGTCCAGCACCTGGGAAATGAGCTTGGTCAGCTGGCCCAGGCCGATGCGGCAAGGAACGCACTTGCCGCAGGTCTGGGCGTGGCACAGCTGCAGAAACGACAGAGACATTTCCACCGGGCACAGGCCCGGAGGGCTGGCGGCGATCCGGCGCTCCACATCGCGGTAAAGACCCTCTACCACGGTCTGAGCCCTGCTGGGGGTTTTGATGTCAAGTCTGCTCAAAACAGTTCCACTCCTTCCGTCCGCTTGCGGCGTTTGGCTGTGCGCCGCAGACGGACTGATATTGGTTACAGCTACAGAATGCCACAATTGATTCCAAAAGTCAATTGTTTCAGAAAAGTTGTCTATCCGATGAGAAATTTTCATAATTGATGAGAAAATATTGCAGAAAAATTCACGGAACCATAGGGCGGCCTGAAATTTTGAAATCTTCGGAAACGGCGGAAAACCGGGAACGTTTCCCACTCCATTGCCAAGATCGTGACGAAAATTATTTCGTATAAATACAATAAATTTCGGCATATGAAAATTATTCCGGGACAAAGTGTTGCATTTGTATATTGCGGACGGGGCCTGTACATGTTATAGTGAGTGTACAAATCAGAAAGGAGGCGCGCCATGAAGGTTCGGCTCAACGAGGACCGGCAGGTGGTGGACGCCATCCGGGAGGGGTTAAAGCGCACCGGCGGGTACTGCCCGTGCCGCCTGGCCCGGACGGAGGAAAACCGCTGCATGTGCAAGGAATTCAAAGATCAGATCGCGGACCCCGACTTTGAGGGGTACTGCCACTGCCGTCTGTACTATAAGGAGAAGTAAGGCCTGTCCCCCGGTTCACATTGAACCGGGGGATTTTTTCGCCCGGCGGAGGAGTGCATCATGCCGGTATAATTCCAGCAAATGACAGACAGATTCGCAAATAATGACAAAATTTGGGGCAATTCTGCGTTTTTATGCATTATAGACGATTATAAACGGCATGTTTTGTTGAATTCACAGAAAGCTAACAAGTTGATGAGATTTTTGTTGCATGGTGCAATATTTGCGAGTAAAGTAGTGAAGTACCCGGCAGAAATCCGGGAAAAAAAGAAGGAGAAAAGCATATGGAAATTCAAATTCTGCCCCTGATTATCGTTGTCGCATATCTGGTGGGCATGCTGACCGTGGGCGCCGTGGTCAGCAAGGTCCAGATCAAGAACGCCAAGGACTACATGGTGGCCGGACGCCGCATGGGCCTGTTTATGGTGGCGTTCTCCCTGTCCGCCAACAACATCGGCGGCGGCTGCACCACGGGCCTGGCCCAGAAGGCCTTCGGCGACTGGGGCCTCAGCGCCGTGTGGTACGTCCTGGCGGCTTCCATTGCCATGATTCCCCTGGCCTACTTCGCTCCCAAGATCCGCAAGACCATGGCCGTGACCATCCCCGAGGTGGTGGGCCGCCGGTTCGGCAAGTTCTCCAGCAACTTCACGGCTATCCTGTCCGTGCTGTCGCTGTTCTGCCTGACCTCCTCCCAGATCGCCGCCTCCGGCGGCGTCATCAACGCCCTGATCCCCTCCATTCCCTTGAATGTGTGCCTGATCTTCGCGGGTATCGTCATCATTCTGTACACCACTATGGGCGGCATGATCGCCGACCAGATCTCCGACCTGGTGCAGTTTGGCATCATCCTGGTGGGCCTGGCCATCGCCACTCCCATCGTGCTGAACCATGCCGGCGGCTGGAGCGCCATCTCTGCGGCTCTGCCCGGTGAGAAGCTGAACCTGACCCAGATCGGCTGGGCTTCCATCATCGGCTACATTTTCAACTACTTCTGCACCTTCCTGGCCGGTCCCGAGATGGTCTCCCGCTTTGAGACCGCCAAGGACGAAAAGACCGCCAAGAACGCTGCGTTTGTCTCCGCTATCCTCATGGCCGCCATGTCCATCTTCCCCACCCTGCTGGGTCTGGCTGCCTTCGCTCTGCAGGATCAGCTGCCCGGCCTGGCCGAGAACGGCAGCAACGCCATGATGATCGTCACCGGTCATTATGCCCCCGGTGTGGTGACGGGCCTGATCTCCGCCGCCATCATCTGCGCCACCATGTCCTCCGCCGACTCCAACCTGCTGTGCATGTCCACCATGATCATCAACGACCTGTACACCGGTCTGGGCGGCAAGAAGCAGTTGACGGACAAGCAGACCATCTTCTATACCCGGGCCTGCAACGTGCTGTCCGCCGTTGTGGCCATGCTGATCTCTCTGTTCGGCGTGTCTATCGTGGCCATGAACACCTTCGCCTTCGGCATTCGCTGCGCCGGTCCCTTCGCCGCATATGGCCTGGGCCTGGCAGTGCCCAAGGCCACCAAGAACTCCGGTATCATCTCCATCATCTGCGGCACCATCGCCTTTGTGGTGTGGCAGATCGTGGGCGGCGGCGGCACCTGGATGTTCCTGATGCCGGTGGTGGCCGGATGCCTGGTGAGCACCATCTCCTTCTTTGTGGTCAACTGGATCGAGTGGGGCCGCGGCGTGGCCCCCGCCCCCAGCGCCTATCTGACTGACGAGGAAGTCGCCAGAAAGATCGCTGAGGAGTCTGCCGGCCGGTAAAGCATCCCAAATCGAACAACAGCCCCTGCGGGAAAATCCCGCAGGGGCTGTCTAACATAAGGGGCAGTTTTTAGATTTCCAGATATCCCTTGAGCACCTTCAGGGTGTTCCACACGCCGTCGATATGGCTGCGCTCATAGCCGTGGCTGGCGTAGACACCGGCGCCGATAAGCCCGTGGCGCAGGTCGTTTCCGGCAGACAGGGTGGCCTCCACATCGGAGCCGTAGTGGGGGTACACGTCCACGGCGTAGTCGGCCTTTTCCCGCCGGGCGGCGTCAATGAGCCTGCCCACCACCTCATAGCTGTAGGGGCCGCCGGAATCCTTGGCGCAGATGGACACCTGGCGCTCGGTGCAGCGCAGGCCGTCGCCTACGCAGCCCATATCCACACTGATGGCCTCGGTAACGCCCTGGGGCACGTTGGCCGCACCGCCGTGGCCCACCTCCTCATACACCGTCACATGGGCATATACCCGGCGGCGGGGCGTGAGCCCCCGGTCCTTCATATACTTGCCCAGGCCCAGCAGAATGCCCACGGACAGCTTGTCGTCCAGGAAGCGGCTCTTGATATAGCCGAATCCGGTAATCCGGGTCCGGGGCTCGAAGCAGACGATGTCGCCCACCTCCACGCCCAGAGCGCGGGTATCATCGGCGGACTTCACGTCCTCGTCCAGCACCACCTCGCAGGTGTCATAGCTGCGCTTGGCGTTGGCATATTCGCCGTTGACGTGGACGGAGGCGTTGCACAGCTGGAAGGTGCCCTCGATGACCCGGCCGGAGCGGGTGTAGACCCGGACGTTCTCCGCCTCGCCGTTTTCCGGACGCATACCGCCCAGAGCCGTCAGCCGCAGGCGGCCGCTACCCTTGATCTCCGCCACCATGCCGCCCAGGGTGTCGGCATGGGCCTCCAGCAGCAGGCCGTCATTCTCGTCGCTGCCGCCCAGGTCGATGAGAACGCCGCCCTTGACGGTGGTCCGGGCCTCATAGCCCAGGGACCGGAAGGCGTTCAGCACCCACTCCGCCGCCTGCCGGGTGAAGCCCGTGGGGCTGTCGATGGCCAGCAGCTCCACCGCCTGGTGGGCGGCATATTCCGCATAGGTACGTTCCATAGTTGAATCCTCCTGTTATTTGATCTTTTCCCAGCAGCCGGACCGCAGGGAACCGGCAGCCACCGGGCAGTCCAGCCGCTCCGCCAGCTGCCGGGCCAGGGGACGCTCCTCCTCCTGGTCCACCTGGTTCACGAAAACCTGGTCATGAAATCCCTCCCGGGCGGCCACCCGGGCCGCGATGGCCGGGGTCACGGGCCGGTTTTCCGGCACACCGGCCAGCCGGGCATACAGGGCCGGACGATGGGCCGCAACGCTGATGGGACGGCCGAAGCCGTCGGCTCCCAGCACCAGAATGGTGGTGTTGCGCCGGGGCGGCAGCACCGGCTCGTGCTTTTCGTGGCCCTTGAAGGGCTTTCCGGCGGAGCCGTCCGCCTCCACCAGGGTATAGTCCGCCAGGGCGTCCCAGCCCTCAAAGCCCGGGGACACCAGCTTGCCCTGGGCCGACGGAACCCCCAGGCACACCAGGCCCCCCCGGGCCAGAATTTCCCGGGCGGTATCCGGGTCCTGGGCCACGGCGATGCCGGTGGGGGGCCAGATCTTGGTGGTGGTGGTCACCGCCACGGTGCCCCGCTCCCGCAGCTCCCGGGCCAGGTGATACATCAGGGTGGTCTTGCCGCCGCCGCCGATCAGGGCGGTGACGCCGGGCCGGATGTCCAGCAGGTCGCATAGCTTATCCACTTTCTCACTCTCCCTTTGCGCCGCGTGTGCGGCAGGGCCATTGTATCACAGGGCGGTGGAAAAATCCACCTATATTTCCGCCTATTGCCGCCGGGCGGTGCGGTATTCGTCGCCGGGCCGCCAGTAGGGGCAGTCCCCCCGTCCGGACAGGAACCGCACCATCTCGTCCTCGTCCAGGTCCACATCGCAGATGTATTCGTCGTATTCCTCGTCGTAGTTATAAAAGCAGCAGGCTTCGCACTGGGTCATGTGCCGGGCCTCCTTTCGTCAGGATGATTATACGTCCATCGGGGGTGCTGCGTCAATAACCAGCTTGTCAAAAAAGTTTTTTTGACAAGCTGCGTGCGGTTTTTCAGAACTGAAAAGTTCTGAAAAACCTGCGATTGCAAACGAAAGGCACCCATGATGGGTTTCTTTCGTAAGTATCTTCCTTTCTGATGGCGGAAGATTTCCGGTTTTTCCGACAGCCTCCAGAATATTTATCAACAGAAAGCTTACAATTATTCGAATTATGCACTTGACGAAAATATGGAAATCAAATATAATCATGAGTGGAGAGGGTCTTACCTCCCGTGCCTATGAAGTGAGCGTGCATCCGGGTAAAGAGGGCGGATGCACGCTCATTTCCTTTATTTTCTCAGCTCCCGCAGCTGAAGCTCCACGTCTCCGATGAGGTACAAGGATCCGTAGCACAGCACCGTGCCGTCAGGCCCCGCCTGCTCCAGGGCCAGGGCCACCCCCTCCCGGATGGTGCCGCAGGCCGTGGCGGAACAGCCCAGCTCCCGGATATAGGCCGCCAGCTCACCGGCAGGCAGGGACCGGGGGTTATCCGGCGTCACCGTGATGAAGGAGTTGGCGTAGGGCGCCACGCCCCGGTACATGCAGTGGTAGTCCTTGTCCTGCATGACCCCGGTCAGCACCGTCAGGGGCCGCCCGGGCAGATAGTCCCGGATGTTCTGCTCCAGGGCCTGGATGCACTGGGGATTGTGGCCGCCGTCGATGATGAACAGCGGGTCGCGGCCGATGATCTGGAACCGGCCGGGCCAGTCGGTGGAGGCCAGCCCCCGGCGGATATGGGAGTCGGTAATGGCCCAGCCCCGGGCCTGAAGCACCCGGATGGCCGTCAGGGCCACGGCGGCATTGCACAGCTGGTGCCGTCCCAGCAGCGGCAGGCGCAGGCCGGTAAGCTCCTCCCAATCGAAAACCTGGCCCTCCAACCCGGCGCTTTCCAGACGGATGCCGTCGAAATCCGCCAGGTGCAGGGGAACACCCAGACGCTCGCACCGCTGGCGGATGATCTCCTCCACGGCGGCGGACTGGCGATACAGCACCGCGTCACAGCCGGGCTTGATAATCCCGGCCTTGGTGGCGGCGATTTTTTCAATGGTGTCCCCCAGATACTGGGTGTGATCCAGACCGATGTTGCAGAACACGGCGGCCTCCGGGGCGGGGATCACGTTGGTGGCGTCAAATTCGCCGCCCATGCCCACCTCGCACACCACGATATCGCAGTTGTGCCGGGCGAAATAGGCGAAGGCGATGGCCGTGACCATCTCAAACTCCGTGGGGTGAGGGTCCAGGGAGTCCGCCAGAGGGCGGACCTGGGCCGTGATTTCGCACAGCTCGTCGTCGGTGATCTGCCGGCCGTCCACCTGCATGCGCTCGTTGAACCGGATCAGGAAGGGCGAGGTGTACAGGCCCGTGCGATAGCCCGCCGCCCGAAGGATGCTGGCCATTATGGCACAGGTGGAGCCCTTTCCGTTGGTGCCGGTGACGTGGATGAACTTCATGTCCTTCTGGGGGTCCCCCATCAGCGCCAGCAGCGCCCGGATGCGCTCCAGCCCCGGGATGCTGCTGCGCCAGCAGACGGCGTGGATATAAGACAGGGTTTCGTCAATGTTCATTGTATATCATTTCCTTTCGACTGCACCGGCGGCAGGCCCACGGCCCGCAGAGCGCCGGAGCGCTGCAGAAGCCACACCACCAGCACGTCCAGCACGCCGGTGATGGCGAACTGCACGCTGCGGGCCGCCAGCCGGGTGAGAAAGTACGCGGCTTTTGCGCCGCCGCCATAGATCATGGCCAAAGCGAAGCTCTGGTACAGGATGGACCCCAGAACCACCGCCGGCAAAAACGCCGCCGCCAGACGCAGGGGGCTGCATCTGCGTGTCAGCCAGGGCCGGAAAAAACCGGCGCACAGGCCATACAGGATCGGGGGCACGCAGAAAATCGGGTTGTAGCCATAGGGGGAGAACAGGCAGCCGATGAAATCGGCGGCAAAGCCTGTCAGGGCCCCGGGCAGCGGCCCGAACAGCATCCCGGCCAGGAAGATAGGCACCGCTTCCAAGGAAAAGCGGGTCACCTCGTTGGGGGTAGGGATCAGGAACCGGGCCAGCACCACGCTGACGGCGGTCAGCAGGGCGCAGGTGACCATGGCCCGCACGGGCCACTTGGGTCTGCCGTGGGCAGATGCATGGGTGTGACGTTCAGACATAAAAAATACCTCCTAATTCGGGTAAAAATTGGGAGGAGGTTGGGGAGTATGCACTTGTCAGGGCGCGAACCCCCGGGCCGGCTGCCAAAGCGGATGCGAAGACGGCACCGCGGAGACAGGTCTCCTTCGTCCGGCGGCAACCTCCCATCCGACCGGCACTTAACGCGCCGCTTCTACTCTTGCAGCAAAAGCCAGTCATGATTATACAGAAGCCGCCGGGAAAAAGCAAGGGAAATCGGAAAAAATGCCGAATCCTTCGGGGAAGGAAAGATAGGGGTTGCATTCCCGGGAATATTTGATATAATTACAGCAGATGATACAAACTGTACGCATTATTTTTCTTAATGAGGTGCTGTCATGTCCGTGAAGCTGGAGCTTTATCGTGTGTTCAAGGAGGTAGCGGAGGCCGGAAACATCACCGCCGCCGCCCAGACTCTGTTTATATCCCAGTCCGCCGTCAGCCAGTCCATCAAGCAGCTGGAGGCGGAGCTGCAGACCCGGCTGTTCGCCCGGAACTCCCGGGGCGTCACCCTGACCGCCGACGGGCGGATGCTGTATGAATACGTCCGCAGCGCCATGGGCCTGCTGGAAACCGGCGAGGAGAAGCTGTCCCAGAGCCGGGACCTGCAGATGGGCCACCTGACCATCGGCGCCAGCGACACGGTGACCAGCCAGTTCCTGCTGCCGTATCTGGACCGGTTCCACCGGCAGTATCCGGCCATTCATATTCAGATCATCTCCGGCCGGAGCCACAAGGTTCTGGGCCTGCTGCAGTCCGGCAAGGTGGACATTGCCTTTGCCAGCACCCCCCAGGAGGGAGCGTCTCTGGAGACCTTCCCGTGCCTGGCCACCCACTCCATTTTCGTGGCCGGGGCGGAGTATCCCTGCGACTTCGACCATGTATACACCCTGGAGGAGATTGTCCGGTTCCCGCTGATTCTGCTGGAGCGGAAGGCCTCCTCCCGGCTGTATCTGGAAAAATACTTCCTGCAGAACGGGCTGCACCTGAACCCGGAGATCGAGCTGGGCGCCCGGAGCCTGTTGGTGGACCTGGCGGCCATCGGGTTCGGCGTGGCCGGCGTCACAGAGGAGTTTGTCCGCCGGGAGCTGGAAAACGGCCGCCTGCGGAAGCTGCGCACGTCCTTTGATATCCCGCCCCGCAGCGTGGACCTGTGCGTGCTGCGGGACGTGCCCCTGACGTCTGCGGCCCAGCGCTTCAGCGATTTTATCCGGGAGAGCCTGCGCCGGGGCTAAACGCCGTCATAAGTGACAAAACTCGCCCCGGAAATGCCGGGAACTTCGCCCTTTCGCCCCCTTGCTTTTGTACCGGGAATAGGGCAGAATAAAGTCATTATTCACAGCAATGTGAGATTTATAGGAGGAATTTATGGAACTGCTGAAGGAGCGCATCCGCCGGGAAGGTAAGGTCCTGCCCGGCAACATCATCAAGGTGGACGGTTTCCTGAATCACCGGGTGGACACCGCCCTTATGAGCCAGCTGGCCGATGAGTTCGCCAAGTATTTCGATGTGAAGGACATCACCATGGTGCTGACGGCGGAGGCCAGCGGCATCCCTCTGGCCACGGTGTGTGCCCAGAAATACGGCGTTCCCATGGTGTTCGCCAAGAAGGCCAAGAGCGACAATATCGAGGGCGGCCTGTATCAGAGCGAGATCTTCTCCTATACCTATAAGAAAAAAGTGACCCTCATCGTGGCCCAGGAGTGGCTGGGTCCCAAGGACCGGGTGCTGATCATCGACGACTTCATGGCCAAGGGCTATGCCATGCAGGGCCTCATCGACATCGTCAAGGCCGCCGGGGCTGAGCTGGTGGGCATTGGCGTGGCAGTGGAGAAGGGCTTCCAGCACGGCGGCGACGCCCTGCGGGAGAAGGGCTATCCCATCCACTCCCTGGCCGTCATCGAGGAAGCGACCCCCGACCACATCACCTTCCGGGAGGATGATCCCGTATGAAAAAGGTTTTAGTGCTGGATTTCGGCGGCCAGTACAACCTGCTGGTGGCCCGCCGCGTCCGTGAATGCGGCGTATACTGCGAGATCAAATCCTTCCGCATGACCATGGACGAGGTCCGGGCCTTTGCCCCGGACGCCATCATCTTCACCGGCGGCCCGGCCACGGTGTTTGACCCCGGCGCTCCCATGATCGACCCGGAGATGCTGTCTATGGGCGTGCCGGTGCTGGGCATCTGCTACGGTCTGCAGCTGATGATGCACCTGCTGGGCGGTCAGTGCTGCAAGGCGGACACCCGGGAGTACGGCAAGACGGAGCTGACCCATACCGCCTCTCCCCTGTTCGACGGCGTGCCGGAGACGGCTGTGTACTGGATGAGCCACGGGGTGGAGGTGGAGCGCCTGGCCCCCGGCTTCGAGATCATCGCCTCCACCGAGGGCTGCCGCCACGCGGCGGTCCAGTGTCTGGAAAAGAAGCTCTACGGCGTGCAGTTCCACCCGGAGGTGGTGCATACCGAGTATGGCCGCCAAATTCTGGAGAACTTCCTGTATAAGATCTGCGGCTTCCGGCCGGAGTGGACCATGGCGTCCTATCTGGAGGAGGCTGTGGCCCAGTGCCGGGAGAAGATCGGCAATGGCCGGGTGCTGCTGGCTCTGTCCGGCGGCGTGGACAGCTCCGTGGCCGCCGCGCTGCTGCAGCGGGCGGTGGGCCGTCAGCTGACGTGCATCTTTGTGGACCACGGCCTGCTGCGCAAGGACGAGGGCGACCAGGTGGAGCATGTGATGACCAAGCAGTTCAACGTGGACGTCCGCCGGGTCAACGCCGGTCCCCGGTTCCTGAGCAAGCTGACTGGCGTCACGGACCCCGAGCGCAAGCGGAAGATCATCGGCGAGGAGTTCATCCGCGTGTTCGAGGAGGAAGCCAAGAAGATCGGCGCCGTGGACTTCCTGGCCCAGGGCACCATCTATCCTGACGTGGTGGAGTCCGGCCTGGGCGGCGAGTCCACCGTCATTAAGAGCCACCACAACGTAGGCGGTCTGCCGGACTGTGTGGATTTCAAGGACATCGTGGAGCCTCTGCGCCGCCTGTTCAAGGACGAGGTGCGGCAGCTGGGCCTGGAGCTGGGTCTGCCGGAGCAGCTGGTGTGGCGTCAGCCCTTCCCGGGGCCGGGCCTTGCCATCCGCGTCATCGGCGAGATTACCGAGGAAAAGCTGGCCATCCTGCGGGATGCCGATGCCATCTTCCGGAAGGAAATGGCTCTGGCGGGTCTGGATCGCACCACCAGCCAGTATTTTGCCGTGCTGACGGACCTGCGCAGCGTAGGCGTTATGGGCGATGAGCGCACCTATGACTATACCCTGGCCCTGCGTGCGGTGCAGTCCCAGGACTTCATGACCGCCACCTGGTCCCGTATCCCCTACGAGTTGCTGGACAAGATCTCCGGCCGCATCGTCGGCGAGGTGAAGCACATCAACCGGATCGTCTACGATATCACCTCCAAACCCCCCGCGACGGTGGAGTGGGAGTAATCGCCACTTACCCGAAAACCCTTTATTTTCAAGGGTTTTCGGGTTTCTTTTTTGCTCCGGGTACATGAAAGGTACACGGCGGGTACACGAAAAATTTATGCGAAAGCCTCCAAGCGGTCTGCAACTTCCCCGTGTTTTGTCGGGTACAGGTGGGAATAAATCTCCAAAGTTGTCGTTACGCTCTCATGCCCGAGGCGTTCGCTGATCAGCAGCGGTGCAAAACCGAGTTCAATCAGCAAGCTGGCGTGGCTGTGACGAAGATCGTGCACCCGTATCTCCCGGAGTCCGGTCTTCTTGCAGCCCCTTTCCATTTCGTGCTTCAAATAATGCTTTGTTACTTCAAACAGTCTATCTGACGGATCGTAGCCGTACAATCTGTCGGCATAATCCTTTACCAAATCGCAAACGAATTGCGGCAAGGTAATTTTGCGATTGCTTTTTGGCGTCTTTGGGTCAAGGAATAAGTCCTCGCCGTCTATACGCGCATAGTTTTTTGTAATGGAAACCGTCCGTTCCTCAAAGTCGAAATCGTTCAGGGTCAAAGCTAGCATTTCTCCGGATCGCATTCCTGTCCAGTAAAGCAGATTAAAGATGACCTTGGACTGCAGCTTATCACTGACAGCATCAATAAAAATCTTGAATTCGTCCGCTGTCCAGATCTGTTCCAAGCCAGAATTCTTTTTACCGATAGTTCCGCTTTTTTGTACCGGATTGCTGCCGAGGCCGTAATACTTGACTGCAAAATTGAAAATCGCAGACAACTGGCTGTTCAGAGTTCTCAGATAGGTTGGCTTATAATTCTTCTGATTGTTCATCAGCTCGGTTTGCCAGCGACGCACATTCATCGGCTGGATCTCATTGACTTTCAAATTCTTGAAATACGGCATAATATGTACCGCAATGATGTCCTCTTTCCCTTTGTAGGTAGTCGGTCTGATTCTGGCTTTGCAGTCATCCATATAGATCTCTACCATATCACTAAAAAGCATATCGCAGGAATTTGATGTCTTGCTCAGAAAATCCAGTTCATACTGCTTGGCCTCTTTTTGCAGGCGAAAACCTTTCTTCTTTTTCTGCTTTTTGGTGCCTGTCCAATCTGTGTAAACAAATTTACAGTACCATAACCCTGTCTTTTCGTCTTTGTAGGTCGGCAATGATTTCACCTCCGATCTGTAAAAGTTTCATCGCCCGGATACGGTTTCCCTCGTCACTTACAGGTAGGTATTCTCGTAAAAATATTTGGCAGATACCTTGCCCGCCACAGTCAGCTTTCCGGCTTTTTCCAGTTCACTGTTAAGCCGCTTGATAATGCGGTATGCCGTACTGCGGGAAACACCGAGTAATTCGGCAACATCCGTTGCTGTCAAGTATCTTTTGCTCGTCTGTAATGCTGTCGGTTTGTATTCCGCCATGTTTTCCTCCTTTCTGACAGCCTGCAGCAATGGAGTATCCTTGCGATATTGTCATTATACTACTTTTCGCAAAAGATCCCGTGTGGGGCTGTCCGCATATATTTATATTTAGTTTGTGTTCAAATTAAAAACGCCTGTCCGCCGGGCCATTTCCTGCGCCCATTTCAGCCGCGTATTGGCAGGCTGCCGCTATACGGCAATTCTTCTGTGGGCACGCTCCGAATCGATCATCGTGGCATACTGTCCGCAGATCCTGTATAACTCCCGGCGGAAGGATATTCGGTTTTCAAGGTGCATAAGCGGATAGAGCTTCTTCCTCTATCCGTTCACTAATAAACACGGGGGTATACCCGCCTTTTCTGCAATCAAAATTCAAAAAAGCGAAATTTCCTTTTCCGTATTGCCACCCGCATAACTATATATAGTTTCTAAATTCTTGACAAACACGATATATTGTGCTATACTTCTTCTGTAATTGATTTTTGTGCGTTGTCCGTAAGGACCAGCAGTACGCTTCTGCATTGCACATATCGTTAAGTTTGCAGTATGTCAGTAGTATAACTGTGCCGTGAGGCCGGTTATGTACTGGCATTTTTTATTTTTTAAGGATATTTATATCCTCTGCGAGAATGACACCTGTTCGTAATTCATTACGGACATGAATGCCTGAAAAGGCATCGGCTGTTGTTCTCGCTTTTTTTATGCCCAAAAAGCCTTCGTGCTTTTGGAATACATTTTTAGAAAGGCGGAAATCGAATGAAAAGACGAACCCATCGGCACTCGCACAGAAGAGTGTCCAGACCTGCTGTGTTCAAGCAGCAGGTAAAAAGAAAGGAGGCAAGAAAGCTTGCAAAGTACCCGCTGAAAACGGTATATGTCTCTCGCACAAGGCTTTATCAGCCTCAGAATCGAGGTGCATAATATGCCGAACACAACGAGTACCTACGAACCGCTGGTTTTGGTTGACACGGCAGATCTGCCGGAGGAGGAATGGCTGGAATATCGCCGCAGAGGAATCGGCGGAAGTGACGCCGCTGCCATTTTAGGTGTGTCCCCATTTGCGACCGCCCGCGACCTCTACTACGACAAACTCAAAGTCGTATCGTATGAGGACGGCGAAAGCAACTGGGTGCAAAAGAAGGTCGGGCATTTGCTTGAGGATCTGGTCGCTGAGATTTTCCATGTGAAAACAGGTTTTGAGATCTATCAGGTGAAGAAGATGTTTTATCACCCGGTCTACACCTATATGCTGGCAGACATTGATTACTTCATCCGATTGCCAAACGGCAAAACGGCGATCCTTGAGATCAAGACCACAAACTACAACGCCAAGGATCATTGGTGGTGCGACGGACAGGAGATCGTTCCCGTCAACTACGAGATCCAGGGCCGCCATTATATGTGCGTGATGAATATGGATGAGGTGTACTTCTGCTGCCTTTACGGCAATAACGAAAATGAAGTCATCATCCGGCACATTGAGCGTGACCCGGATTACGAGGCGGAAATGATCGCTCTGGAGGGCAACTTCTGGAACTACCATGTTCTGACACAGACACCGCCGCCGTACACAGAGGACGGTGAGCTGACGCTTGAAAGCGTTCGGCGTCACTTCGGCCCTGCCGACGAAAACGCCCCTGAGATCGAGCTGAGTGTGCCGCTGGCAAGCAGTCTGGTGCGCTATACCGAGCTGCAGGCGGAAAAGTCGGAATTGAACCGTGAGGTCAAGCGGGTCGAAAACGAGATGAAACGGCTGCAAGGGCGCATTGTGGCGGAAATGGGACGAAGCTGCACGGCTACGGCAAACAGCGGCGGCGTTTCCTATTCCATCAGCTACAAGCCTACGAGAAAGCCCGACATCGGCAAGGAAAATCTGATACGGCTGAAAGCACAGCATCCCGATATTTATGAGGATTATGTGACGGTATCGGAAAGCCGCCGCTTCTATGTAAAGCGCAAATTTGACGAGGCGGCATAAACGGAAGAAAGGATGGTGCAGATGAAAAACGATGCACAGAAAGAAAACGAGAAAGGAGTGGTGAACCGTGGGGTATGTCGGGACTTATGACCGGACGATCTTCTATAATCCGAGCAATAAGTATTGCATTATCAGCGTGAAAACCTCCGACCAAAGCGTACCGCAGCAGGCACGAAGTGCTTACCATCACCGGGACAATATGATCCGGTTTATCGCCGTCGGGTATGAATTGCCTCAAACCGATAAGGTGAGCATGATCCTGGACGGCGAATGGGAGAACGGAAAACACGGTGTTCAGCTGCAGGTCGATAAGTGCGAGGAGATCGTGCCGCAGACCAAAGAGGGCGTATACGGTTATCTTTCCTCCCGGCTGATCAAAGGCGTCGGTGAAAAGACTGCCGCATTGATCGTAAACCGCTTCGGTGCCGACGCATTGCGTGTGCTGGAAAACGAGCCGGAGCGACTGCTGGAGATTCGAGGAATCACCCCGGATAAGCTGGAGGACATCAAAGCCTCCTATGCGGAAAGCCGGTGCGTGCGGGATCTGATGATCCTGCTGACCCCATTTAATGTCACGCCGGTAACGGCCATGAAGATTTATGAGCATTTCGGCTCCCGCAGCGTAGACATTCTGCAAAAGAACCCCTATGAATTGTGCCAGGTATCCGGATTCGGATTTAAGAGAGTCGATGCCATCGTCCGCAAGGGCGATCTGCCGCTGAATTCTCCTATGCGGATCCACGGCGCCGTATTTGCGGCATTGGATACGGGGCGCAACGAAAAAGGCCATCTTTTTCTGGAAGAAGATGCGCTTGCGAAAACGGGTGTGAAGCTGCTCAATGAGAATATTACCGATGGACAGGTCAAGGTCACGCCCGAGGAAGTGGACGCCGTTGTTCAGGATATGATCCTCAAGGGTGAGATCGTTTCAAGCAACGGCAACATCTATCAGAGCAATGTTTTCGTGCAGGAGGATGAAACCGCCCGGAAAATTGCGAAAATGCTGGCTGTACCGCCGGTCACGCTGGATATATCCGAATCACTCGAATATGTCCGCAAAAACCTCGGTCTTGCCCTTTCACAAAGGCAAAGCGAGGCGGTGTATATGGCTTTTCGCAGTAATCTGTCTATCATCACAGGCTCTCCCGGTACCGGTAAAACCACAGTCTTGCGGGCGATCATAGAGGTCTTTCAGATGCTCTACCCCAAAGGGAAGATCTTGCTTGCCGCTCCGACCGGACGAGCCAGCCGAAGAATGGCAGAAAGCACGGGTAGAAACGACGCCAAAACGCTGCACAGCCTTTTAGGGCTTCTGGGCGACAGTGGACCGATCCAAAAGGATAAGCAAAAAGAACCGCTTGACGCCGACCTCATCATCGTGGACGAAAGCTCCATGATCGATATGTGGCTGGCAAGGCAGTTCTTCAGCCGTGTCCGTATGGGTACGAGAGTTATCCTGGTCGGTGATGTGGACCAGCTGCAAAGCGTGGGTGCCGGTGATGTCTTCCGTGAGCTGATTGACAGCGGACTTATCCCCGTTACGGTGCTCAACGAGATCTTCCGTCAGAAAAAAGGAAGTCTCATTGCCTATAACGCAAAGCGCATCAATGAGGCAAATATCGACCTTCAGTACGGCGAAGATTTTCAGTTTGTAAAGTGCCAGACGCAGGAGGAAGCCGCTGACCTTATTTGCAGGATCTTCTGTGAACAGGTCGCTTTGCACGGAATTGAAAAGGTGCAGATACTCTCCCCGTTCCGTTCGGAAGGGCCGGCTTCGGTCGAGCAGCTTAACGCCGCCATCCGTGAGCTTGTCAATCCGGCGAGAGATGAGTTTGCCGATCTGAAGGTCGGCAGCCACTACTTCCGTGTGGGCGACAAGGTGATGCAGACGAAAAACAATGCGAAGGCGTCCAACGGTGACATCGGCTATATTCGCAAAATGGGGCGCAATGCAAAGAATGAAATGGACGTGACGATTGAATTTTCCGGCGACCGCATTGCCGAATACGGTATGGAAGAAATGAGCCATATGGAATTGGCTTATGCGACTACCGTGCATAAGGCGATGGGCTCGGAATTTGATATTGTAATCATGCCTATTCTTCGCAGCCATTACATTATGCTGAATCGGAACATCGTCTACACGGCGATCACCCGTGCGAAGGAGCAGGTCATCCCGGTCGGTCAGAAGAAAACGCTGATCATGGCGATTCTCAAAAAGGCCACCGGAAAACGAAATACGCAGCTTGGCGAGCGTATCGGCAAATATCTGAAAGCCTTTACCCGCCAAAATGAATTGAAAAAGGTCAGTTGATACGAAGCGGCTTGCAGAAAAGTGCAGGAGTGCTTCGTGAGATGAGATTTGTCAAGGGCATTTTCCTCATAAGAGAGCGCCCTGCACAAAATCATGACAGGGCGCTCTCTAAATGAAGTATTGGAATTGATAACCAATCAAGTTTGCTTTTCTTGTTAATACTCAAGCTTAGCCTTTCCGCACTAACTCAAGCGGGGATCGTTGCGCCAACCGCTGCAAATGCAGGTAAGTCGCCACAATATAAACAATCAGTTGCAGGATACCTGCCACAATAACCGCAATTGGCATTGATACGACTTCCGTTATCATATCGTTATATCCAATCGTGGCTGCACCGCTCAAACTTGTATTAAGCACTTCTGAAACGGAGGAAAACAGGTTTAGTGTCGTAGCATTCATTGTAAGGATTCCAACAATGATCCCAGTTATTGTCGCAAGGATGATAGGTATTGCGGCTATCTCCCAGCTAAACATCACAGCGGTCCTTTTGCCGGAACCAAGCGAGAGCATCAGTCCAAGCGTCCGCCATTGACGGTTTACAAACAGTGCAAGAAATACGAACAGAGCCGCGCCCGCTGTTGTGCAGGCAGCGAAAAGAAGCTGCTGCGCACTGCTATAGAATCCATGCAAGGTTTCAGCAATTTCGGTGTACCCGTTATCAAAGCAAAACAGAATGTTTGCCGGATATCCATGTGATTCCAGCGCATCTTGGAGCGCAGATACCTTCCCGTTCTGCAAGACGTATGTAAAGAAAACGCCATTTCGACTACTATAGCAATTTTCTGGCAGAGAAGCGTTAGGGACAAAGACGGTATTCGGAAGGAAGCGATAGTCTGCGGTATCCCATAAGTCCGACTGTCGGTAAATTCCTATAATCTGATACGTTTTCGTATCACCTGAAACCCCAATCTTTTGGGAAAAAAGCTGTGGCTGCACCTTCCATTCCGGAGCTGTTAAATCGGCAAGAGGATTTGGACCCCAGTAGAACGACAAATCAATGCAGTCTCCTGTACCAAGTCCGCTTGCAATGGCAGTTGTTTCAGAAATCAGGCAGACATTAGAGCCATTTTTGTAATCGTCCGCCCCAAAACTCCGTCCTTCTGTTACGAAAGAGTCCTTTTGATGGAAACAATACATGCTTTCCAGAAGATCTGTACCAATCACACTGACAGTATGATATTGCGTATCCAATTCTTGGGCTGCGCTCCGCCATTCAATTCCCGCATTTGAGCTTAGAAAGACATCCAGACCAGTTTCCAACGGGGTCATGTATACATCAAGGTATTGGTCGTTTAGCAGTACACCCGTTTCAGAACCGTCAATTGCATAGTCTGGCTGTGTTTCTGGGTACAGTCCGTGCCAGTGTGTAACAGTCATTGCACAGGAATCTATTGCGTCAACCATGTTCTGTCCCAAAATAGACGTTTTTTCACCAGAAGAGTATTTTGCTACTGGTATGAAATCTTGTGAAGCGGTTTTCTTTTCATCTGCCGTCAAGTCATATGATATACGAGACAAATCAATATCTTCTACAGAACACCGGTGCGATTCTGCTAATGTCGTGCGCAGTTCTAGGTCTCGGTCTATATATTCCGATCCATAAACCAAGTAGCGTCGCCCAACCTGAATGTCAAGTGCGTCCAATTCTTCCCGAGAGTTACACCCTATAGTAAGGTATAGCGTGCTGCGAACAGCATAGTCTTGATGAAGTTTAATCACGTTTTCAATCGAAGCGGTAACAGATACGGACGCAATTTCAGCAAACTCAGGCAGATTTATCTCATCTACTGACGTGATACGAACTACCAAAATCGCTCGACCATATGGCGTATCAAGGCTGGGGGCATATGTGCCATCTTCATTTCCGCTGGTAACGGTCTGAATAGAGGGGCAATATGCACTGATATATTTTTGTTGGTACGCGCCTTTTATGATCCTTCCATCCGCAGCAAGCTGATCCATATACGCCCACATATCTTGACTTATTACACTTTCTTCATGGTGGAGCGTTAGCCCGTTGTACTCTGTTGCTACGTCTGCTGTCTCCGTTGTTGGGACACCAAT